>Ga0116142_10001896_pt1 | contig 23924 bp, 31 predicted proteins | sample AD_UKC033_MetaG_FD_89785 | JGI IMG/M metagenome (GOLD analysis project Ga0116142, IMG submission 89785) | Active sludge microbial communities of municipal wastewater-treating anaerobic digesters from USA - AD_UKC033_MetaG | ecosystem: Engineered > Bioreactor > Anaerobic > Digestate | place: USA... | reverse complement strand
GTGCAGGTGCGGGCGTCTGCTTGGGCTGACCGCCAGCGCCTGCATCGTCGTCTTCACCTTTTGCAGAAAGCCCCAGTAGGGTCATTATCGAATACCGCCGCAGGTAGGTTATCAGAGCGCCACGATCTTTAATGTCGCGCATGTCTGCAGCTTCGTGCCATACGGTTTCTGTCTCAGAATATCCGCCCTCAGCCTCAGTCAGTGTCGCGGTCATGCCAATAACAGAGCGAACAAAAATGCGTTCGGTTTGCTCGCCTGATTTGCGCTCGTTGTAAACTTCCTTGTACTCGCTGCGCGCCGACAATACCAAGCCATGCTTGGAAAGTTTCGGTAGAGCATAGTCGAGAACGGCAGCAAGGTCTACGTAGTCGTATTTCTTGCGCCGTCCTTCTTTGTTCGTGAAGTCAACCGTAGAGCTTCGCTCTATGCTTGAGACTTCGGATTGGAACCCGATTTTTGCCTTGTAGAATCGGGCTCGTGCTTCGCTTTCGTCCATTTCTTACCCCTTCGGCCTGATGGCCGCCACGCCCCCCGATGTACTCAGGGGGCGTGACAGCTCAGGCAGTCAAGGCCGCCTTGTACCGCTTCGCCGTCTTCTTGTACGCTCCGCCGCCTGTCATTGCCCACAGGGCGCGCGTCACGTTTGCCATTGATTCGGGCGCGTACCGCTTCGCATAACCGCGCGCAATCTGCATGCCGCGAACCATGCCAACGGCGAGAATAACGTCTTCACGCTTTCCCATGACGCGTATGGCGTTAAGGATACGTAGCGTGTCCGCTTCAACCTTCGGCATTTTCTCTGAAATTACATCCAGAAAGACGATCAGCCCGTCAGGCCGTTCAGCTTCGATGTACTTGGCGCGCTGTCTAATGACCTTGACGCCGTTTTCTGAACAAAGTTTCAATACTTCCATTTTCTACCCCTTGTCGGTCTTACCTTGCCTGCCGACATTTAGAACATACAAAAACCGGCTGAGGGCGTCAAGAAAAAAAAAGATTTTTTCAGAAATCCTTGACCCTGATGTAAGTCTGTATCGGGTCGCATTCTATCCCCTTTCTAATGACGATAGTATGGACAAAATCGGCTGCAGACTTATACTTTTTGTCTAAAACCTCGACAAAACGCACTTCTTCACCGTGCGCCGGGTCTCTGACGTATCCCAAAACCCGCACGGGACGCCCCAACGCGTCACGCATGACAAGGCCAGTCATGGCAAGACCCTTTCGGGCTCGCCGGCCGTTTCAATCGTGACATGCGGCCTATTAGTGCCGAAATAGACCGCCACCGCATGCGCCACCGAGTCTGAAAACGCTTTCAGGGTCTCCGCATCCCATGACTCGCCGTTCTCAATGGAAACCGTGACCCGTTCAGAGTAGAAGGGCACACCGTCCGCGCCACCGTCTCGGATGGTGAAAACGTATTGCTTCACCTGCCGCCACCGTTCGCTGCCTTTATACGTTCGCGACGCTTCGCCCTTTCTTCGATGGCCTTTTGCAGACCTGCCAAAATAAACCTTTCGGCGGTCGCTTCAATTTTTGCCCCCTCTTCATTGCAGAACGCGCGCAGGTTTGCATGCGTCTCCTTGGATAGCCTAATCGTTTTGGTTTCCATAATATCCCCTCGGCTCGTGGCCGCATGAGGGGGCGAACGCTCGCCCCCTCAAACCGTCACGAGTGAAAACAGGCAACCTGCCACAGGTACGCGGTAAACGCGTCTTGATTGACCCGGACAGGCTGCACGTTTTTTTCGTATGCTTGGACATGCTCCGAAATCCACGCGCGAAAGTCTGCCGCCTTAACCTTGCCGTAAAGGTCATTTTTCGACGCGAGGCAAAAGGCAATGTAACGGCTCTGGTAGTCAGAATGCAGCTTTTCCATTTTGACCCTGACCGTTTCGGAGTCTGCATATTCTCGCTCGCAATCGGGGCACGCTGCCCCGGCGTCGTGCCATGTCTCGTCATGCAGGGGGCAGAGTGCCAAGTCTGCCCCGAAAACGCCCCACTTAACCCCCATTTTCATTTACCGCCATGCGTTCGGCTTCGCCGAAATTTTGCTGCGCAATGTCGCGCGCAATCCGCTTGCAAATAACCCCATCAACGCCAACCCGGCCGGTTATTATAATGGCCGCAGCTACTGTCTCAGCGTGCGCCTTTATGGCCTCCACTAAAATTTCGGGGTTCATTTTGCCCCCGTTGGCGTCAGTAGGTGCGCCGCGCTCTTTTCGATTCTGCCCGTCTGTATGGCTAACGCCTCGAGTTTTAGGTAACTTTCGAGGCTCATTTTGTCCATTAGTGAGGCGTACACCTGCCCGGATGGCAGGCCAATTTTTCCCGTTTCCTCTACGGCTTCGCAAAGGGCGTTTACCGCCCTTTCACCTTTTCCGGGTGTCTTGCTTGGATGGCTCCCCAGTTCGTCGAGTGCCTTAAAGATTCTTTCTTCACGTTTCATTTTCTACCCCTTGCCGGCGTTCTTGCCTGCCGACATTTAGAAGGTACACAAACCGAGTGAGGGCGTCAAGAAAAAAAAAGATTTTTTCAGAAAAGGCGGGCTGTATTATGTCGCTAAGGAAACTATACTTTACCTATTTTGTGCAATTAAGGGTGAAACGTGAAAAAACCGCTCAGAACGCTTGAAAAACGCGCCCGGCTACCTACCCCCTACCGGGTCAAATAGAACGCAAACGGGCAGGGCTGACCGTGGCCTGCGCTACCCTGCGCGCGCCCTGCGCCTGATGAAGTAAAGAACGACACCGCAGAGAACCACGGCCGCCGCAATTCCCGCCGCGATTTTCTGCCAAACGCCTGCCACGGCTTCCTCGACTTTTGCTGAGGTCTCAGCTTTCTGCCGTTCGCGGTTTTCGTCCTGCGCAATCCTGAGAGACTTGTCGAGCGCGCTGCCGATGAACGCTTTTTCCTGCGGTGTCAGGTTCGACCGGTTCAGCACGTCTTTCGCGGTCTGGTTTTCGGCGCTTTGTTCGACGATTCGGGTATCAGCGCGAGCTGTGCTGCAACGGGTTTCCCCCACAAGGCAGCACAGGCCAACAATAAGTAACAGACGGCCGAAATATAGAGCCATATCACGAGCCACCGTTTGCCTTCTCCCCGCGCCATGCCTTGATAATCTGGACAAGCCCGAGAAGCACGGCCAGACCGAACCCGCCAATCAATAGGAATACGTTATCCACGTACCACTTTTTGCCAAGCGTGTCCTTTAGGGCTTTCCCGCTTGCGTCAACGGGTACACAGGCGCCGAACGAAACCGACGCCGGTTGAGCTACCCCGTAGATCATAAGAGCAAGGCAGAGTAGAATCACAGCGACCCGGTACTTGTCGCGGCTGCTCATATTGGATTTTTTCGATGGCATAAAGCCTCCTATTTTTTGGGGTACTGGCCCATGCGCAGCATGTGATACGTCGCGGGCTGACCGTCTCCGCCATTAGTCGGAAACATGCTGACCGGGTAAATGACTTCTTCACCGCCGCCCTTTTTCTTGTACGGGTAGACCCCCCAAGGGTCGTTTGCAATCAGCGAAAGGCCGGCTTGAGTGACGACCCTGCCGCGCGCAAGGATAATGTGCCCGAAGCTGGTTAGCGCGCGTGAAGTGCTCATAATGAACGGCGCGTCAATGCCGTCAATAACCCGCGTCAGGTGAACCCGCCTGCAGCTCGAATATACAAGCTCAACGCCGTATTTTTCCCGCGCATACCACTTGAGAAAAATGAAATGCGTGCGAAGCCCCTGCTCAGTAGCAGGGTCGTCTTTCGTGCCGATGCCAAGTTTAACCCCTGCCGCCTTGTACTTTTCGAGGTTTGCCCTGATGTCCTTCAAAATAGCGTCTTCTTCGCGCCTGCCGCACGGTATTGCCCCGCCATACTCAGGCAGATTGTATGTTTGCAGCAGCATAGAAACGCACGTAATGGCACAGGTGACACCGCCGTCGAATACGTTGTCTACTTGGTCTTCATGCGCAGCGGGGAATATTTTGTACGTCTTGCGAACCTCGTCTTTCACGAGGTCAAAAGCGGCGTCGATAACCTCTTTCATTGCTTCTCTGACCTTGCCAGCATTATGCCGCGTAGCTCTGCGTGCTTTTCAAGAATTTCTATCGTTCTTGCATCCAGCTTTTCAAGCGTCGCAGTCATGGCCGTTGACATCTTGTTCATGCGCTCATGAACAACTTCGTTATGAGCCGCTACTGTCATTTTCAGGTGCTCAAATTCTGCCTTGTGTCTGCCGGTTTCTTCAGCCGATACAACGCGCGCGCGCGAACCGGCGACGATGTAAGAGACTACCCCGGAAGCGATAGCTCCCACAATCACCCCGATAATCTTTTCAGTTGTGCCGTCCATTATGGGCTGAACCTATAAGTAAAGTCGCAGTGGAAGTACGAAAGGTTTACAGGCGAATCCATTGTCACTTCCATCTGAGCAGGCACGGCATTATTTTCGCGCAAAAACTTCACGCGGCATGGATAGTAGTTTACGCCATCCCCAACTGTGCCCCAAAAAAACTTTGGTACGCTGCCCGATGAATAGCCGGGTATAGGATTAGCCGGCCCCTCCGTTGCCCACTCGCAAGTAAATTTCGTAATTCCGACGCCCGGTGTATTCCACGAAAGATTCCCAGCAAAGTTATTTAACCCGCCAGCAAATCGAATCCACTTGTACTGCTGCGAGTTAAGCAAAGTCGGCGGTGTAGTACCAGTAAAGGTAAAATTGCTGGCTGATGCGTTTTTAACGTCAGCGAAAATCTGGTACGGGGCAACGGCGGCTGATACAAGCTGATTTACCCTTTGCTCAGAAAGCTGGGTAACTGATACCGGTATTGGGTCGACACCATCGGTATAGTTAGCATGAGAGCCCGCATACCCGTCTTCGACAAGAACCCTGCTGAGAATCTGCACCGTGCCTGAGCCACCCGGGTCATTGCGGAAAATGTCATTCTCGGCAAAGAACGAGCTTTCGGCAATATCCCAAAGGTGAATTGTCGTTAGGCCGCGACAATCGACGACCTCATAGTCGCCACGGTACAGCACAGGTGTCTCACCTTGCGCGTGCAAAAACAGAAACGCCTCGTTCGCTACCCGGATTGCTTCGGCGGCAGCGCCTGAGCCGGTGGCAATGGCACCATAATTTAGAACAACCGCCATTACGCTTGAAACGGTTATCAATGGCGCCGAGGTTCCTACATAGCGCAGAGTCACCGCACTAAGCTGCATTGCGGCAGGCGGAACAATCGAAGAGCCTTCGCCAAATTGCAATACAACCCCAAACGAGTCGGGCGTGCCGAGTATTTCGCCAACCTTTGAGAAATTCCATGAGCCGGCTTCGGCTGCTGCGACCTGCAGCACGCCAACCTTCTTGACTATCAGCCTGACCATTCCGGGCGCAGCGTTAATTGCTGTCTGCACTTCGGCGAAGGTCTTCTTGTTGGTCGCCGTAGAGGTAGCAATGTCAGGGTCGAAGATGATTTCGGTCACTGCTCCGCTGCCACCGCCGCCGCCTACCTGTGCGGCAATGGCCTGTGCCGTGCGCAGCGGGTTCATGTATTTTGTCGTGTCGGTTCCGGCTTCCGCTTCTGCCTGAGAGGCAAAGGCTCCGCCACCGCCGCCACCAGTGCCCCGGGCTTCCATTGCAACGTAGCGGTAGTTTGCGCCATGCGCTGCCTGAATGTAGTCGTCGTCGTCAGGGGTAAGCCCTGAGCCATTGGGCTCAAGGTAGTATTCCTTTTCGGTCTCTACGCATACGATCGTGTCGAAGCGGCCAAATTTGATTGCTTTAAGTTCTGCAATGGTCTCCACTCTTATTTGCATTTTTCCCCCTATGCAACCGGCAAATTCGGCGCCGGATTGTTCGTCAGCTCAACAAGTACGCCGGTATATTCTCCGGTGTCCTTGTTCTTCTCGTATGCCAAAACGACACACGGTTCGTTTGTGTAAACCTCATTCTCGCTTACGGTAAGATTCAGCAGAAACTTCTTAAAAAATGAAATGTCGATTGGCGCGTCAGGGTTGCCAGACTTGAAAGGCTTAACCCCGAATCTTAGCTGTATCCGCTGGTATGCTGAGTAGCCGAGTATTTTCTGGATGTGCTGCTTTGCGCTGGCTTCGGTTGCATACAGGAAATTGAACGACCCCAATGAGCCGCCTGAAATTTCGATTGGATTGAAAGGTATCGTTGCCCCGTAAGCCTCTATCAGCGCCGAATTTAAGCCGGGCTCGTATTGCGGCACCTGAATTGGGTCGTAGCCGTTTTCCATGTCGTACTTCAACGACTGTACAGAATTGCCAGAAACATAGAGCGCGGTCATGCCATAGTACAGGCGGCTTTGGTCGTCGATCGTTTCAACCGGCCCGAGAATGTCGGCGTCATCTATTGAGTCAATTATCGACTCGCCAGCATAGGCCAGTTTATCGACAAGCTCAAAGACTCCATTGTCGCCGCGCGTCAGGTAGAAACCGCCAATCGAAAGCAACTTGCCGACGTATTTTGATAGAGAAATCCCCTGCTCGACTCTTGCTATATTCCAAATTGTGCGGCCAGCAGCAAGCTCCTGCGTATGTAGCGCGGAGAATGACGACCCGATAAGGCCAGAAAGCCCGTAAAATGTCAATGGCGCGAGAAACGCCTTGCGCAGCGCCTCCGGCACCGTTGTCACCTCTGGCACAATAAAGTAAAGCGCCTGCCCGATTGTCAGCGGCGACTCGAGCCCGCGATCAATGGTCAAGGTTTGATTTGCCCCGATAACTACGCCGGTCACTTGATACGATGGCACACCAGCCGGAGACGTAGAGACAAAGGCCCCTTGTGGTATCGGGATTGTAGAGGGGATTTGAATTGTGTTCAGACCTGCAGCCCTCGCTGCGTTTGCCGCAATCCCTGAAATCTGCACGCCTGCGCGGACAGGCCACTCTAAAAAACTACCGAGCGCGTCACGCGAGCGAATCGTCACTGTGCTATTGCCGTCGATGTCTACTCTTTCGTCTACGCCCTCGATAAGACCCTTAAAAATCAGCTCGCCGGTATCCTCAAAAATTTCAAGAAACTGGTTGCGGTATGCCTTGTCCGAAAAAATGCCATTGTTAGCGTTCGGCGACAGTGCGCCATCGGCGTTCTGGCAAACCACGTTCCGAACCGGTGCGATAAGGCCGTCGATATTGTTGTACGTAGCCGACTCGCGCGAAAGGTCAATGACCCTTTCTGTAATGTCTACGGTTTCAAATATCCGAATAATCATGTTAGCTTTCTCGCAAAGGTGAAGACCATGCCTTTGTATGCGTCGCGACGGCGTGAAAATACCCGTCTGTTTTTCCGCGTCTCTTGCGGGACAAAGACGAACGAGCCACCGCCCTGCATGAGTTCAATGTCGAGCACCTGCCCATTTGACAGGCCGCCCTGCAATACATCGTCAATGACAATCTTGGTAGCGTCTCCGCTGCGTGGGTAACGCTGCACGACGTACCGCGTTTTGCCGTCCACAATAATAGCCGTGCCGACGGGTATATCTTTAGGCTGAATGTTTATCTCAAAGGTTTCTGCCGGGTGCGCCCCGTTGACAGTAACCCCGTCCAGCATTGTTGGCTCAAAGTCGTAGAAAAGCTCTACGCCGGTATTTCGCTCGCGCTCCATGTACGAAACCGCCTCGCGGACGTTCTCGTCGATGGTCTTAGCCTCCCATGAAATCAATTCCATGCGCGCGCTTGGGCGATTGCTTACATCAGGAACGCCGTTTATACTCCGCAGCAGTTTCGCTGAGTTCTGCACGTCTTCGCTCAATGCCTCGCCTGAGAATTTCGGTAGTAGAAACGACCGCTTGTAAAGTGTCGTAACCAATGCAACGAAAGAACGATACGGCCCGAAATCGTCTTTGTAGGTTTGCGAATTATAGGTGTACGAAAACGCGGTAGACCGCTTCACGAGTGGGCTGTCAGCAGCTTGCCCCAGTGCTACGCGTGACAGAAAATAGTCTATTGTATCGACAAAGACCGGGTTTACTGACGAAATTTTTGATATTGCAGTCGTGCCGGTCACAGAGCCGCGGATATTCGAGCTAACAGTCACCAGCGCAGCCGCAGAGAAGCTACCCTCAATGATATTGTCCTCTATGTACTCTTTGTCAGTTCCGCTCGGGTTATTGAGGTTCACCGCGCCAACCAAAACAGACTGAGACAGCTCTATGTCGTTAGCGGCAAGTGCAGTGCCGTTTATTTGCGCTGCAGTCGTCGAAGACTTTACGAGGCAGCGCCGCAGAACCAATTTTCCGCCGTAATGCGCCAAGCCATCGGCATCCGAGACTGCACGAGAACGAATAATTGAGCACCCGGTCAAAGAAAGCACAGCCAAGCCTGTCGTTGGCTCTGAAGTAAGATTTACCGCCCGGACGTTTGCTGCGATTGCTGCCAACCTGCTCGCGTGCATTTTAACATTGGCACAGTCAGCCCAAATTGAGGTTTGCGCTACCGGTATCCGCCGAATTACCCCGGTAGTGGCAGGATACTCGCGAACGCCTGAAAAATGGTATTCCAAGCCGTTATACTTTATTATTCTTTGCCCTGTCACTGGCTGCGAAGAGAGAAATGGAAAATCTGCAGAAAGATATGTCGAGGATGTATCGCCGACACTCGCGAAGCCCCTTGTCGCACTCGGGGTTATTCTGGAATACATCACAGGCACGCCATACAGCTCTGTTGCATCGAATTTTGCCCCGCTAATTGGGTTCATGACACCGTTGTCTTCTACGTATCTATAGCTTGTCTGAACGCGAGTCCATGAAATTAAATCTGCCGTCGCCCAAATTTCGGCATCAAAAACTTTCTCACAATAAACATACCACTTGCCATTCGCCCGCCATGCTGACAAAGGCGAAAGCGGTATTGCGTAGCCTGCGGAGCCTATGAGCGTTGCAGAAATGTCTGTCCAGCTATTGCCATTGTTGGTAGACACTACAATGATCGGCACGTTGCTATTCGGTAGAATTAGCCTATAGCCAACGGCCATGATATTGCCTGCGCCATCGTGTGTCATTCTGCACATCCAGATTTGCGTAGGGTTTGTTAGAGCAAAGTTTACCTCGTTCCATGTTATCCCGTCAGTGCTCCAAATCCCGAAAGTGTCCCGAAAAAAGCCTGATTGTTGTGCTACAGCTACAAAACGGCCATTGCTGTAAATCAGGTCTGAAAATCCACGGTTATTTAACGTCTGTACTGTCCATGTTACCCCGTCGTCAATGCTGCGCAAAATGTTTGTACCAGCCGCGCCTACCCTGCGCAGGGCGAGAACAACCCATACCCCATTGACACAAACACCAACCGAATTTGCATTCTGTATTGGCGGTAGCGTAACCGAAGACCACGTAGCACCGCCATCCGTGCTACGACGGATTGCAAACCTCGTTGGCATTGCCCAAACTACACCGCTCGCAATAATTGTGCCGGTAGCCGGATTTATCGAAAAATCAGTAGCGACAAAGTAATTTTCACTATAAACTGTCGGCGGTAGCTGTATTTCTGCGGATGCGTCGTATGTAAGCGTCTCGCCTATTTCGCCCTGAGTCGGCGCGTCGATCTTGTCCGTCAGAGTAAATGACCCGATGCAATGAATAACGCTGCGCCCGCTGCCGGAAAGCGCAGTTTTCGCCGCCCCGTATGTCTTTTTCGCAGTGGCGGGCGTCAGGCCGTCGCCTGAGTCGTCAGGCCGTGTCGGGTCAAGGTACACCCTGTCTGCAGGGTCGGTAACGTAAGAGCCCGGCTGGTCGTAGACGCCAAGGTCGGTGCGCAAAATCCATTTATGCGCTATCGTGCTAAATGCTTCCAGCGCGCGGTCAAAAGTCTCGTATGGGTTCGCGTGCGAACCGTCGCCCGTGGTATCGTCACCTTCTGCGCCCCAAAAGATTATTTTTGCTATGTCTGCAGGCTTTATTTGCCCGGTGTACGAGGTGTATGGCAGTTTGCCGCCCTCGAATCGTCCTGCCCTGACGAGTACCTTTCCTTGTGGAATAATCACGATATGCTCCGTGACCGAATGTTGTTTATCCTGCCCACCAAGCGATTGTCTGAAATATCCACGTCGTCGGTCGAGCTTTTATTGGTATTCTCAGCAATTACGGCAAGGTAGTCGTTGGCCTCGTCCATTAGCTCAACCATTTTCCTCATTGCTGACAAAGTGTCTGATGGTACGGCCGGCGAAGACGCGCTTGCGAGAACGGTGGCAGAAACCGTGCTTGGTAGCTGCACGTTTCCATAATCCACATTGAGACCGCGTGAAAAAATAGAATTGCGTACAAGGTCAATGAAGCTAATTTTTCGAGGGTCAAGAAGCTCAAGTTTTCTTGTATTTGCCGCAGTCTCTGCTGTGCTCTTCTTAATGTCAATCTGTAGCCGGTTTTGCTGCTCAAGAAGAGACAGCAACTCTTCTCCTCTTTGGGTATCAATGCGCGTCTCAGACAAAAGCCTGTCAACGCGGCCAGTATCGCCGCCAAGATTAAAATTCAGATTCGCTGCAGTTTCCCTAACTCTTCGATTCCAGTAGTCCCGAAGCGTTTGACTTAGACCAAGAGAGCCAATCCATCTTTGGATATTCTGCTCAAGCAGGCCGCCAAGTTTTTCAAAATACGCTTCCCGAAGCGTTTGACTTAGACCAAGAGAGCCAATTCTATCCCGTGCCTGAGTGTATAGACCGAAATTCAGGTTATTTGGATTGACCGAGCTTACGTTTTGCACATCAGCAATCAATGCCTCTGCCGCTTTTATCAAAGGCGCTTCGCGCTCGCGCTCCGTCAAAAATGCAGTCAAGCCTTCGGCTGTCGCTTCTGTACCAGAAAAAAGACTCCCTTCTGAAATCTTTCCACCCTGTTCTACAAGAGTAGACTGAACAAGCGAAAGCTTTTCTTCTCGGTTTATCCTTTCGGCTTCTGCTGGGTCTATTCCAGAAAGTATATTTTGCTGCTGTCTTAGGTCAGCAAGGCGAAGCTGCCTGCGCAATGCCTGAAACGGCAGGTTTGCTTGCGATTCCTGCAGCTCGAGCATTGATTTTGTGTAGTTGACCTGTAACTGTAAGAGCGCCTTGGCTTCTTCATCCCTAAGCCGCTGCGCTTCCGCTTCTCGCCTGCGCTCCTCTTCTGATTTTCCGAACAGGCCGGAGAAAATAGAGACAATGCCACCGACCGCGCTTAACCCCTGACCCACTGGGCCAAGCGCGGCCAGCTTCGGCGAAAGACCGGCCAAACCTTGACTGATACCGCCAAGGCCAGAAAGACCGCCGCCGATGTCCTGCGCCTTGACTAAATCGGCAAAACCGCGTACAAGTGTATTCGCTGACTGCAGCGTGCGCGCAAATGATTCTGCCTGAATTTTGGCCGCTTTCCTGACGTTGGCTTCGCGAATTTCTTGTAGCTGCTTTTCAGCCTGCCGCTCTGAAATCTGCTTTGCGTTTACTAACCGGTAGACGTTTGCAATCTGCTCGTTGTACTGCTGCTGCAGAGCTTCCATTTCTGCATCGGCCTTTTTTTCAAGAAATTCAGCTTGCGCCTGTCTTGCGCGTGAAATCCCGTTTTCAAAAATTTCGTTTTGCTTGGCTGCTGCATCTGCGCGCTCTTGCCCTGCTCTTGATTCTATCTCAGCACGTTGCGACTTGTACTCGTCGCTTTCGCGAAATTTTTCTACTCGCCTTTTGTAGACTGCGGCTGACTCGCCTTTGAGCTTTTCTGGATTTGCAAGCCTCTCAAGGGCTTTTGCTTCGCGGGCATTAATTATGTCGATCGTCTTCTCAAAGTCAGAGAGACTTTTCTTCAGCTCCGCCTCAAGGTCTGTGTAGCGCGCTTCTACAAACTTTCCGCCACCGGATGCCAATGGCGTGGCGCCAGCGCCCTTGCCGCCAACAACCTCTATTGCGGCAAGTGCCGCCTTGTCCTCTTCGATTGCCTGAGCAAGGCGGTTTATGCGGTCTGTTCTTTCGAGTAATTGCGACTCAGTAAACCCGGAAAAATCCGTCCGGTTGCCCTCGGCTTTTAGTATGGCTTCCCTGTCAGCAATCCTTTGCCGGAGGGTTGTTTCCAATTTCACCGCATCTTCGGTGCTTTCCTTCGCCTCTTCTCTTGCCTTGTCGATAGCGCGAACAATGCGTAATTGGTCTTCAAGCGATCTGTTCTGCAGACCAAGCTTTTCAAGTATCGGGTCATACGACTTCGCAATTTCTCCGTTTAGCTGCTTGAGTCGTTCTTTCTGAGTTATCGTCAGGTCTTGCTTGGCCTTAATGTCCAAAAGAGCTTTTCGCTCTTCGAGTAGGTCTTGCCCCTTAGTATTCCCAAACCTGTCTTGTAGCGCCTTGGTTGCAAGCGCAACGGCGCCAATCGCTGCGACAATCAGGGAAAGCGGCCCGAGTATCACAGCCCATGCTGCCGCCGCCTTTACGCTGAGTACAGATAGCGCGCCGCCTACACCCTGCAGGGCGACAATCGCCAACGCAGTGCCGGCTACTATGCTAACCGTTGAGCTTTTGAACGATGCGACGAAATCAGTGATTCCATTTATGAGTTTTGCCAGCCCGTTCTGTATCGCGCTGTATGCCGGCGCAAGTTTGCTGCCAAACGTCTGCGAAAGTTTCAGGGTTGCGTTATCGAAATTGACCTGCGCTTGAGCGCCTGAATCAAGAAATTTCGCATAGTCTTCTGTCAGGCTTTTGCCCTTGGCGATAACGGCGTTTATTAGCTGCTGCTTCGCGGCTGCATTGTTGGCTACTTTTTCGTATCCGCCAAGGCTCTTGACTACCTTAACCAAACTCGGATCAAGATTTTCCGCCAACTCCGCAGAGCCCGTCTGCAAAAATTTAATGAAATCTTGAACCGACTGGCCTGTGTCCCCGACGATATTGTTGAAGCTGCCCACTTTTTTGGCAGCGTCAATAAGCTCGAACGCTTTATTGGCAGAAAGACCTTGCGCAAGTAGAACCTTCATCGACTGAGACGCGCGGTCTATCGACAGCACGCCATCGGACGCCAAGTCTTGAACCTGCTTGTTCAATTCTCGGAAATTATTCCCTGTGAGTCGCGCAGTAGCCTGCAGACCGAGAACGGTTCTTTCGAGGTTTCGCGCGTCCGCTACTGCTGAATCGAATACGCCTTTGAGCTTGAGCGCGCCGAATACTTTGGCGACGCCGGCAAACGCGCCTGTAAGACTGGACGAGGTTTCTTGACCTTGCTTCCTGACGTTGGCAAGCTCAACCTGAAGCTGCTTCAGGTCTTTAAGGTCTGCCCGTATTTGGACGAGTAACTTTTCTACATCAGCGGCCATAGTAAACTCTCCTCAACCACTCCCAGTAACCAAGATAGTGCTTTTCGAGGTAGCGGCGCGTCAGGTATTCGCGCGCCCAATCAATGCCTTTATCGTTGCGCCGTTCATTGTAGATTTTTTGTGCGCTAAGGTACACGGCCTGCCGATACAGCTTGTATTGCCGGTAAAGAGGGATGAAGAACAATAACCCGAAAAGAATGAGCTTCATGACTCCTTGACAGCACGCTCAAGCAAGCCGACAAGCATTTCTCGCTTGTGGCGCACGCCTACTGTTAGGTATTCGGTTTTGTAGATCGGAGCCGAGTTTGTCAATCTTGCCAGTGCATACCCTTTCGCATACCGCGCACGCGGCGTCTTGCCTGTCTGGCCGTCATTGAAAGACCGCCTGAGCGGCTGCCTGCTGATGTGCCGCAATGGCTCATTGTGCTGCCGAACCGCGTAGTTGTAACCTGATTTCGAGCGAGCCGAAGAGGAAATGACTCCAACCACGTCGCCCGATGCGTTAAGGAAAGGCTTTTGCGCGCGAATGTTTCGCGAAAGCTGCAGCGACCATCCTTTCGGCGCAAGGTCGTCAGAAATGTACGATGCAATGAGAATTGTTCCCTTGTACATGAAATTGACAAGGTTCAGCGTCAGGGCATTGACGAAATCAGCCATGAAACCCCGGGTCAAATGCCTGCCCAAGACCAATGATTAGCGGCTGAGAATCTGGGTTTTCTTCTGTCTCTTCGATTTCTGCCTGTCTTGCCTCAAGGGCTATTTTGCGCCCCTTTGCCTTGAATTGGTACAGGTCGGAGACAATTTCATGGAATTTCAACGGCGCATGCGCAGCTATGCCGCGCGCAAGCTCTTTCTGGTACAGAAACGAAATTGCCGAAGAGTAGTAGTCGAATAGCGTATTCTGATTAAATTGAGTGATAATTTCTTTCGGCGTCTTGCCGAGTCGCGGAGCAAGCCAATTCACAAACTCCATGAGGGTTTCTCGTGGGTCTGCCTGCACCTTCTCTTCTGAGAGCATGTCAGCCGCTTTCAATACGCGGATAACAAGAAAATGGTGAAACCATCGAATGCGGTGCCCAAGCCAGCCGGTTCCCGTGGTCAGAACCTCTACTACCCGCCGGTAGTAGATTTTCCGAAGTTTCCGCTTTTTGTCTTGAGCGTTACGGATTAGGTCGCAGACCGTCAGAATGTCCTCATAAGTGACATCCGTTTTCAGCCAGCGGCCTAACCCGATATAGACCATTACGCAGCGGTCGCTGTGAGGTCTGGTGAGTCGATTCCCTGAACAGTCGCGCGAATTACCGCTGTGCCCGCTCCGCCTGCATGGCGAATCAGACCCTTGCGTGTGTCGTCGAGCGCGCCCGCCACGTTGCCCACTGCCACGTTTGCCGGTGTCAACGATGTCCAAGAAGCCTCTTGCGTGAAATTCACGCGGTAGACGTTCTTGAGAATTTCGATCGTTGAGTTATCGGCATGGCCGGCCAACGCAGAGCCGTACGCCCCGGGGATAACAGTGATTGTACCGGTCGTCAGTGTCGCCGGTGCAACCGCAGTCACCTCGAAAAGCTCAGAGCCGATGCGGACGACCTGCCCCACAATGAACGGGTTGTTCTGGCTCGCGTTGTCGTATGGCAGGGTTGTCTGACCTGACAATGACGCGCCGTTCAGCAGTGCAGTGGTTCCTGACGCTGCGCCGTCGATTCGGTACGCCTGCAGAAGCTGACGCTCGAATGGCGTAAGCGTAATTGCAGTCAGAGACTTTGCGCCCGTCCTGAATGGCGTCGCGGTTTGAATAAAGACATTGAGAGGCGCAAGACCCTCAGCGTCGATATTGCCCATTGACATCATCTGGAAGAACAGGTCTGCTTCGATGTCAGGAAGCACCACGAAACGCAGGGTCAATTCTTGGAAATTGTTTTTCCCCATTGCCAATTCGAGTGTTTCCGGCGTCGGATAGCATAGACCAACGCGCACGGAGTTTGTGCGGATTCCCGGTGGATTGTTCTTGGGGATTAGCAGAAGCTCGCCCGCAATCAAATCCATGTCAAGCTCAGGGTTGCCGAAACCGTAGAGAGGCCCATTGGTGCCCGCCCGGTATCCTACCATGCCCTGCAGCAGAACGCCGCCAAGGAAGTCTTGGTCTGTTCGCATGAGTGTGCATTCGATTTCCGGCGCAAAACCATTGAGCACCGCTTTCGCTACGGTTGCCGCAATTTGGTCTACCTCGGCTGTCTGCACTCGTCCGTTGATTCTGACCCTGAGCGTATCTGGTTTCAGATAGCCCAAGTCAGTGCCCTTGTAAATCAGGTTCATGACCTGTTTTCTGATATTCTGCCTATCTTGTAATGTTGGCATTTTATCCTCCGTTATGGTATTTTTTCAGCCGAGATAATTACAGGTTGTTCTACTACAAACTTGCCATCCCACTCGACGGCAGCAAGGATAATTTCATCCCCGATAGGGTCGAATCGGTAAATGTCCATTTTCCCAAGGCTTTGAGCGGTGCCATCCCATTGCACCGGCGCCGGGTTTTTCCCCACGATGCCGTCAGTGCTCATGTACACAAGCCCAAGCAAGGCAAGGTTTTCTTTTACGCAGTCGCTCGCCTTCTCGCCAATGATAACGAGGTCAGCGCGGAAAGTCTGCACGTTGTTCTCGGTGGCGTTGGCGATTTCGTCGCCCTTGTCGTTGCGCTCAGGCACGAGCCACCGTGAGATACCGCTTGCCGCAATTTCGGCCGCAATTTCCTGACGCTGAATCTTGTCCCCAAAGTGCGCAAGCGTCGGCTTGCCGTGAACGTCCGTCAGGAAACGGCAAAAGTCAATGACGATCTGCATTTCAATCGGCATCGTCGAGCTTCCTTGTCAGCGTGTACATATTGCGGCCAATTCGGCTTTCGCTGACTGTGAGTACACGGAAAACCGCGTCTTTCGGCACCGCACCGGGCTCAGTCTCAACCCTGATTAGCTCGTCCGTTTCGAGTGTATTCGGGGAAATCAAAGTCGCCTCGTACATTTCTTCGCGGCCGGGCGCGGTCGTTACAAGCCTCTTGTCTTCCTCAAACTCAATGACAATAATGGCCGCACCGCGCGTTGAGACAAGGTTTCTCTCAGAATCCCTGACAGTAGCAGTGCGATAAACCCGTTTCACCGTTCGTAAATCCCCAAGCTCATGCTTGCTTCGCGGCAAATCATGTCTTGCCGCTGCGTGAAAGACTCCCCGCCGTGTCCGTATGTCACCATTCCGATGCCAACGCGGTTCAGGTTGTATTCTACCTGCGCAGCTACGGCGCGGAAAAGTCGTCTCACCTGCGCGGCGCGGGTAAAGTCGCCATCGGTGTCTTCTGTCATTTTTCGTGGAAACTGCAGTGGTTGAGTCGGAGACACTACAGCCCCCTTAAAGTCGAGGCTGTCAATCTGCGCGCTCGCTTCAACTATCTTGTCTTCGCGCTCCGCTTGAGTCAGAATAGCCCACTTCGGGTGAAAATTCAACAATGGCGATAGGTTTGGTTCGGTTGCGTATGCGTTGCCGCCCGCTACCGGGTCGAGGTTTCCATCTACAAAATAGGTCAGTGCCATTACAGAGCCTCCTCGGGGTACGGCGTGAACCGGTGCCGGCAATGAGGGTGACAGGTCAGATACTTGCCGGCAAGCCTTTCTTCGCTGTGTATGTACGGGTAGTAAACCCCGTTTATTGTCGTCCCTTCGGGCTCAAGAGAGGCAAAGGCACCGTCTACATTCGCGCAGCGGTCGTCACCGATTGAACGGTAGAACGCTTTACCCTTTCCTGTGCTATTCCACTTCACAATGCGCGTGCCGATTTCTGACGCTTGCGCAATGTTTCCGGCTGCATCCGCTTCGCCTGCAGTAGTTACTGCCACAATGTCTGCGTAAGCCTGAACGCCCATACGGCGAAAGGCGCCCCTGTATTCTCCATTCGTTCTGACCTGAAGTAAAAATTTGGCTTCGCCGTCCTCGTGGAAAAGTGGAATTTTCTTCACTACGTCGAGACGCGCATTTTCCACCGCCTCAGCGGCTTCCTCAAAAGACTTGAAAAGGGTTCCCTTATTGACAATCTTTTTGACCAGACTTTCGGCGGTAAGCGCAGTCGGATTGCCTTTAAGGAAACCCTCTTCCAGTGTTTCGAGGGAAAATTCGCGGATTATGTCTTGTCCGCGCCTGCCAATACGGACAGCGGGATTGTCGAATTTCTTCACCGCGAAACGGAAACCGGCAAGAGTGGTCGAAACGTATTCCTGCCTTTCGGCAAGCATTTCGCGAAGAGGTGCTAAATTGGGTTCGGCTGAAGACGCAATTTGGAAAAACCTGTCTTTCGCTAACCTTTCGACCCCTTGCATGGTCTTTCTGTTCATTTCGCGAATCAGAGCATCGACAATCCGCATGTCAACGGTGCCTTTCCCGCGCAGTGCGTCGAGAACCACGCGCAAAACGCCCGTGACCCCCTGATTCCATACTGCGCGGAAATACGGCAGCACCTTACCGTGCTCGCCAGTTAATCACGCCTTCGGTGCGGATGGCCTTAACGCCAAAGTTTACCGAGACAGTGATTGCTGTAGCGCCGTTGTACCCGGGCAGTGGTTCGCGGAGAATGTACAGACGAACGCCGTTACGTTCAAACTGCACTTTCGAGCGGCCCTGAGACGCGGGAATTTCCGGCTGCGATGGGAAAATGTACATGACCTGTTGCGGGTCAGCGAGCAAGTTTGCGTGCTGGTTTGCTGCAGGTGAATACACGTACGGGCTTTCGAGAACCTGAAAACCGTTCACACGATCGACAAGACCCTCACGGAACGCGTTACCGGGAACAGCGCCAACGGCGTCGAACCTGGTAAATTCTGTGATATTGGTCAGGTCTTCGAGCGTTTCGCCTGAGACGAACGCAATCAGACGGTTTGTCGGGATTTTCGAGTTAATGAACGACAAGCGCGCGGTTTGCAGGTGTGCACGCGTACCGGCGACACCGTAAGTGCCGATAGTACCAACGCCAACCTGAGTGGCAATCGCCTGAGCGGCGAAAGTCTCCACTTTCTCGACCACGTTAATGACTGCGGTTTCGACGAGGCTTTCAAGGTATTGGATACCTGTAGAGCTTTCGTACGTCTCGTCAGTCACAAACGCATCATAGAATTGCTGCGTGGTGATCGTCTCGTAAGTAGCGGTGCGGTCTTCAAAGGTCACTGCGCCGCCGGGCGCGCGCGTCTTTGCAGAACCGCCCGACGTTTTTGGAACGCGCCATTCTGAGGCGTTCTGTCCGGGCAGTGGGTCATTCCAGCGGCGAAGACGAGGGACAAACTTCAATTCTGCGATGAGTTTACCCCATGCCTGTTCGGCGAGCTTCGGCAGGATATGATCCAGCATGGTTGTTGAATCTTGCATTGCTTTCTCCTATGCTCTTTCGAGCGGTTGTTTGACTGCTGGGAGTCACCCTTTTGGTTTTGGCTGCTGGGGGCCACCCGATGCGCGTTACGGTGCGCCGCCTGACTGCTGGGAGTCACCCGCCGGGGGTTGCCCCCCGGTGAATGATTGCGTAATTAGCCGACCTGTATGGCCGTCAAGTTTTTTCCACCGCCCTGCAATTTGAGAAAGTGCTCTACCTTCTCACGATCGAAAGGCTGGTCTGTCATTGCCTTGTAGTATTCGCCTGAGTCTTTGAGCGCCTGCACAAACTCAGGATTGGTCAATTCGCCCGGCTTGAGTCGGCTTGACCCTGCGCCACCCTTGCCCGGTTCAGGCATGCCGGTCTTCTGGCTTTTACTGAACAGGTAAGCATGCTGCGGGTCTTTCGACCATGCTGTCAGTATGTCCTTGACTTCGGCAAACTTGTTCCCGAGAATCACTGGCTCGCCGTTCTGCTTTGAGTGAGCGACCATTTTGCCGTCGATCGTCTTGAAATCATACCGAAGGCGCATGAGGTCAATCACGTCCTGCCGGTTGTTGAAATCAAGCCCCGAAGACAGAATGCCCTCAGTCAATGCTTGGTTGCGGTCGCGCTCGCTGATTTGGCCTGTCAGTGCTTCGATGGTGCGCGCCATTTCGTTCATTTTTTCGACTACTGACCCGGGGATTTCTTCGCCCTTGGGTTTCTTGACCGCAGCCAGCGCCTTTTCGATTTCACTACGGTCTGTCGTACCGAATGTACGTTGCAGCCATTCGTTATGCACCTTTTCCGCATGCGCATTGCCTTTTTTGAACAGTGCGTTACCATCCAGACCCGCGTCGCCGCCTTGCTGGCCTTGGCCACCTTGGCCACCCTGTCCGCCCTGAGCGCCGGTATCCCCGCCGTCCTGGCCACCTGCGCCCCCTGCGTCGCCGGATGCACCGCCGCCGCTACCGCCTTCGCCTGCCTCTTGCAGCAGGATATACCGATGCCAAGGGCGCGGCATTACTCCGCCGCTCCCTCGTCGTTAGCCTTTGCTGCCTTTGCTGGCTTTTCTTCTGGCTTGCTGACGACTTTACCCTCACCGGCCTTTACCTCGTTCTCGGTTGCAACGAGCAAGGCGAAGTGGCCTTTTCTCAGGTCGTACTTGTCGCTTTTCCCTGAGAGGGCTTCTTTTTCTGCGCTTTCAAGTGCGGCGTTGCATTCTGCATGCGAGCCTAACTTGATAACCTTTTCCGTCCGCGCGTCCTGCGGGTTTTCGCCGCGTGTCACGTAGACCGTCTTATAGACAAGCGGCTTGTTTTCAGCCTTCTTGTTCTGTGGTACATTCTCTGACATTTTTGTCTCCTTGACTCACTGCAGATTCAGAACCGGCGACGACTCAAAGACCTTTCGGCCACCGTTCGCGTCGATGTCTTTCAGCAATGAATCCAAAACGTCAGGCTTGACTTCGGCAGCAAGTGCGTGCATGACTGCGTTCTTTTGCACTTGCTTTGTCACCATGTCGGTGCCCGCAATGTCGATAAGCCGCTTGTACTTCTCCTGCTCGTCGCGTGGTTCGCGCACCTTGAGGAAAGGGTCAAGTTTGATCGTCTGCGGCTCGGTCTTGTACTGTGCCGCGTAATGGGCTGCGACCTTGTTGACCGCCCCCTGTACCGCGTAAGCGACCGAATTGATAATTGCGTTGGTGTCGAGTTTCTTCACTGCCAATGCGGTGCCCGATTCGACTTTTACCTCGTCGGCAAATTCCTGCTCAAGAGCGACCGTAATTGCCATTTCGCGCTTCACTATCTGCATTTCGTCGCGCATCGACCGCGCGGCAGCACTATCTACCTGAACAATGCCGGGGATAACTTCGGCAGTGTTCACCGGTACATATTGCCCGGGTTGCAGTTTCTTGTCTTTCCCCAGCGACGGCCCATACAGGAAGTAGAAGAGTGACCGGTCATAGTGCATGTCGAGCTGGCTTTTCATGTTGTAGAGCTGCAGGTTCATCCGCGCGGTGTCGGCAATCAGGCTTTGGCCGTCGTCATTCCAGATGCACCGCTGAAACCGATTCTCTGCCAGCGTCTCTGTAACGATATTCCCGTCTTTGTCCGGTGCTGTCACTGTCATGTCACGGGTATTGATAACCCACTTACCATTTTTCGCCTGAATGGTGAATATACGAGCGTCTTCGTCCTCAGTGACCTGCATGCGACTAAAGACGCGGATTTTTTGCTCTGCCTCGAAAATGTACGATGCGCCGCCGATCAATGCGTGCATACATGCCTTGCGGGCAATCTTTTCGAGGTCGAGCGGCTCTGCGGGCTCTACGGCGATTTTGCCGTGGAAAACATACCCTACGTATGTATTGACGATCTTTTTCTGGTAGTTAGGGTAAGAGGCCCAATTTAGCCGCTTCTGGTATGCGTCGTCGTCCTCGTTGAACAGTTTTCTCAGGTAGCGGTGCGTATCATGCACGCGGTTTCCGCCCTCGTACAGATTGTAAAAGTCTTCGGTTTCGAGTCTCATGCAAGCCTTACGTCGAAGGGCTCTGTATGGTTCTTGAGTTTACTCATTGCCAATGCCATGCTGATAACAATGTCGTCATGGTAGCCGCCCGGCGCGCCGTAACGTATCGTCCCCGCCCTCGTCGTGTCAACCCCAAAGACTGATAACTCGTGGAGTACTTCGGGGATATTCGGGAATGTGACTTCGCGCTTTTCGAGCATCATGGCCATGTCCTCAATGAGTCGATTTTTGACGGCGTTACTGAATTTCACCGGGGAGACATGCAGGCCAAGTCGCTGCAGCCGTTCGACTACCGGGTCGCCGACACCCGTGGCGTCTGGTACAATTTGCGCGTGGTTGTACCGTTCGGCCATCTGCTGTATTCTCCGCTCTTGAAACGCCCATTCGATCTGATTGAAGCGGTCGAACGCGACCATATGCCGGCGCTCTACGTCCCAAACGGTCAAGACTGTCCAGTCTGAGTATTTGGCAAGGTCAACGCCCATAACGTACAGGCGGCCGGGGTCAGGCGGCTCAAGCTCGCCAGCAATGCACTCTTTGTAGTTTCTGAAGACTTCGCTGCCTGAGTCGAGAAAAATGGCAAGGTACTCTTGCTCGAATATCATTTGCGGAGTGGTCAGCCGCGCTTGCTCAAACTCTTCTTGCGGGAAAAACGGCGAACGATTCGACGGCGCATGATGGTAAGACCAATCAGGGTGCCCGCTCTTGGCGAGCTGCGCAAGGTCATGAAACCAGTTTTTGCCCTTCGGTGTACCCATGAAGTCGCATGGCCCCTTGGTTACGGCAAGCATGGGCCTGACAACCTCGAACCATACGTCAGGGTGAACCTTGCCGCACTCGTCGATGCGCGCACTCGTCAGGGTGTCGCCCTTGATATTCTCAAAGTCACCGGAGCCGAAATACTGGATTTGCCCGCCCGTCAGTAGTCTGACAGAAAGGTCTGACATGCTGTAAGTGGTTATGAAGTCGCCGAATTTACGCAGCAGGCGCTTAAACTGAACCTTTGCCTGCCGGTAGACCGGATAAATTGTGTAGTGGTTCGCGTCCGGGTTGCCCCATGCGTGCTTGAAGTCACGCAGCATGCCGATTGTTGACTTGCCATACTGCCGACCGACCGGCGCAACGAGAAACCGGCGCTTTTTGGCATAGAGGTTAATCTGGTCGCCCTCTGGCTTATAGGGGAGCACGAGTTCGGGCATGGCATTTACTGATTCTCGGGGTCGTTTTCGGCCGCTTCGCGCTCGCCGGGTAACTCAGGCCACTTGACCGTCACGTCATGCTTCACCGCGCCGCCACCCTCTCCGGTGTGCTCCATGCGCAGCCGGCCATATTTCTCAGGAAACATGCGCTCGAGACGCCACGCGGACACGACCCAGTTTTCGCTCTGCCGCTCGAGGTTGCTCAGTAGCCGCATTTCGCGCTCAATCAGGGCTTTTTTTAGTGCGTCCGCAAACCCCTTGTAAGGCTCTTGGCCTGCCTCGCCTTTTTCCTTGTATTCGTAGTATGAGGCGCGTGGAATGCCGGCAAATTCACAGGCATCTACAATGGAAAGCCCAAGTCGGATGGCGTTGAGAATACGCTCGACCTTTTCGGGTTCGGTTATATTCTCCGGCGGTCTGCCGTTCGCCTTTTTCTCCTTCTTGGGCTTTTCCTTTGTAGGGCGTTTTTTCATGGGTTAGAAAATACCGCCTCTCGTCGGGTCGATACGGAAACGATTAGCAATGTTTCGGACACCCTGCCCGATGCGGGCGAGAATGCCGCCCTTGTGCTGCCATACGTAGATCGGAAAAACAATGCCGTTATTTTTGATTGAGTTAATGAGCTTCTGTGTCGCGTCCTTGGTTATCGACTTCAGTTTCCCTTGGGATTGCGCAAGCTCTTTGTACTGGTAGAGCTTGTCGTAACCGCATTTTATTTCAATGACCTGCCCGGCTTCTTCGGGCTTGCCTGTCTTCTTAGCCATTTAGGTGCCTCTTTTCAATGATATAGTAGCGAATGCTGGATGTGCTCCATGACCTTTTTCGGTGACTTGAGGTCATGCGCGGGGATTCGGTAAATTGCTATCCCCATGAGTGCAGCCGCATTGTACTTTTCGATGTCCTTTGTGAATCCGGCCGGGTTTGTATGCCGGCCGCCGCGCCAAATTCCCCCTTCGATTTCTACTCCGAGACTGAAGGTCGTAGCGAAGTAGTCAATGCGCCACTTTCGCCTCGGGTGAAATCGAAATTCACGCTGAACCGGCCCAAGGGTCGCAGACAGCATGCGCTCGAAAAATTGCCCGTCACTTGATTGGCAATTCTTGTTGCGGGTTGTTGTCGAAGAGTGCGCCATTTTCAATTTTCATTGGAGCTTTCGAGCCAATTTGAGACTCTTTCATTCTGCAGCCAACGGTTGTTCTGCAGTCATGCTCCCAAAAGTTAAACTCGTTGTTCTTGTTGAAATGGATTTGCACGTCAATCTGATGTCCGGCCTCATCGCCATATTTTTCGATATTCTCAGCGACTTTCTTTAGTGCCGCCTCAACCTGCTTGGCCAATTCTCCGCCGCATAGGTTGTTTACTGTCAATTTCTGCTTGCTCATTTTCTACCCACTTTTGCCCTTTCGGGCTTGTCAATTCTCAATAATTTTTGCCCCCCGTCAAGTTTTTAACCTGACGTGAAAGACTGACCGGCGAAATTTCTCGCCGATCGAATTTAAGTAAGGCGAGTCGGTCGGCACCTGCAAAGT
>Ga0116142_10001892_pt1 | contig 23965 bp, 19 predicted proteins | sample AD_UKC033_MetaG_FD_89785 | JGI IMG/M metagenome (GOLD analysis project Ga0116142, IMG submission 89785) | Active sludge microbial communities of municipal wastewater-treating anaerobic digesters from USA - AD_UKC033_MetaG | ecosystem: Engineered > Bioreactor > Anaerobic > Digestate | place: USA... | reverse complement strand
TTCGGATTTCCCGTATCCATAGCGATCATACATAAATACCGGCATATTTAGTTCTTTCGACAATATGTATGGAAAGTCTTTCCATTGTGCACACGAGCCTAAACCTTCATGAAGAAAAACTAAAACCGGCTTATTATTATGCAATAAATGAAAATTTATAAATTCATAATAAATGCTGGCAGAATTAATATTAATATAACCCGAGGTCTTTTCTGAATTCAATTTTGATGTTTTAATTTTAAAAATGTACAAATATTATTATACAAATAATCAGTCCTTATCTGACTGAATATTTATAAGCTTACGCATTCCGTTTGTAATTCTACTCTCAAAACTTTCAGAGCTTTTGTCTTTACCCATATCTTCTGTTTTGTCTGCACCATGTCCGTATATTTCCTTCAAAACAAGTTCATATTTTCTAAAAATTACACTACGGCGAAGTTTTAATGTCGGAGACAATTCTCCTGTTGGCTGTGACCATTCTTCGGAAACTAACCTGAAACGCTTGATTTTTTCATGATCTCCTAATGTTTCATTGACCAAGTCTATTTCTTTCTGAAATTTATTAATTACTTCCGGATTTTTTATCAACTCAATATTGTCGCGATAGTGTATTTTGTGTTTATTTGCGTAAAAGTGCAAATAGTTAAAATTTGGTGATATTAATGCACTAACAAATTTTTCATTTTCACCGACTATCATTAATTGTTCAATAAGACTAGATGACTTGAATTTATTCTCTATAACTTGTGGAGCAATATATTTCCCACTCGAAGTTTTAAATATTTCTTTTTTTCTATCTGTTATTTTCAGAAATTTTCCATCTATAAATTCGCCAATGTCTCCGGTATGAAACCAACCTTCTTCGTCAATAACTTTTGCCGTAGCTTCTGTGTCTTTGTAATAACCTAGCATAATATTGGGTCCTTTTGCGAGAATTTCACCATCCTCTGCAATTTTTAGCTCAACACCTTGTAATACAGGTCCTACTGTTCCCAAGCAAGCATTGTCCCAGTCCATAGGGTTTACTGCCAAAACAGGGGAAGTTTCACTCAGCCCATATCCTTCACAAATTCTGATACCTGATGCTGTAAATAGTCTTGCTAATCTAACTTGAAGTGAGGCTCCTCCGGAAACTACAGCAACAATGTTCCCCCCAAAAGCAGCCATCCATTTCTTAAAAACGAGTTTACGAGCAATTTTTAACTTAAAGTTATAAATCGCAGAATTTTTCCCTCTGTCATCGTATTTAGTTCCAAGTCTTACTGCCCAAAAGAAAATCCATCTTTTAATTCCATGCAGATCTTTGCCAATGGAGATTATTTTATCATAAAACTTTTCAAGAACTCTTGGTACTGAATTAAACAGATGAGGTTTAATGTCCTTTAAATCATTTACTATTGTCCCCAGACTTTCGGCATAATAAATAGATATTCCTTTAATCTGAAATGAATAGTTTAGCATTCTTTCGTAAATGTGGCACAGTGGTAAAAAACTTAGCATTTTTTGACCGTGATCTATAGGAACAATAGGTTTAACAGCTATTGCATTGCTTAATATATTTTTGTGTGAAATCATTACACCCTTAGGATTTCCAGTGGTCCCTGAAGTATAAATTATTGTGTGCAAATCATTTTCATCTACCGAATTCTTAATTTCATTAAGTCTTTTCATTAGTTCTTCTTCATTTTCCTGAGCTTCCTGAATAAGACTTACCCAGTTTTCAATGCCTTCGATATGATGAAATGTAAATACTTTTTGAATTTCCGGAATTTTATCAGCAATAGGCTTTAATTTTTTGTACAAGTTTGCGTCAGAAACAATTATTATTTTTGCCTCACTATGTCTTAGAATATATTCAAGTTCTTCTGCACCAAGTGTTGTGTAAATTGGGACATGTACAAGTCCTGCCAGCGAGATTCCCATATCTGCAATATTCCAGTGCGGTAAACTCTGGGACATGGTTATAATTTTTTCACCTTTTGCAAAGCCTTTGTTAATTAATCCACATGCAAATAAATGAGAATATTTATAGTAATCATGAGCCGAAAAATTTACCCACGAACCTTTATCTTTGTATGAAAATGCATCTTTTAACTCAGCATAGTCTGTTTTATATAACTCCAATATATCAAATACACGTTTAACTTCCATACTCTTTTATTTTAATTTGACATGATTTATTAAGGGTTCCAGTGTTTACTTGTTTTTGAAAAAGGACAGGAGCCACATTTTTTTGGATGTTTTATTATCGAAGATATCCAATATTTATAACCTAAGGTAAAAGTGAAAGTGTTTGGTTGATGACCATATAAAATGGATAATGTAAGATCATTTTTATCATTCAGGAAAAGAGCATATTCGATTTCAGCCATAAAACCGACTTTGTATTCCCATTTTCCGTTTGCTGCCCAAGAAAGGTCTGTTTCATAATGAGGAATTGTACTCCACGATTCTCTTCCGTATAAATTGCCACCAATACCAATGCTTAATGAATTTCGCCACACCTGTATCAATCTCTGTTTTACTCCTAAATGTAGGAATAAGGCAGGTTTGGATGCTGCATCACTTAAAAATCCAAACATTCCCCGCCACGCAAAAGTATCGCTGCGTAAAAATTTTTCAAAAGAGAAAATAAAACATGGCTCGGTTACAAAAATGCCGTTTGCATCAATTCTATTTTCAAATAAATGAGAATTTTTTTCATTAAAAGGATGTATTCCAATAGGTGTAAATTTTAATTGCAAAGTTGATTGTGCAAATGAATCAGACCCAAATGCAAGTAAAATTATTATAACAAAAAATGATATCCTCTTATTTTTTTTCATAACATTATTTACTAATAAACATTGTTTATTAATAATAACCAATTCGAATCAAATTTATTTCAAAAATAGTCATTATTTGATTCTACTTTCAAATTTACATATATAATTTTCGATAAAACTATTGCTTGTGGATTTTGTAATGTTGCTAATTGATTGTATTACAATACATTAAATAATTTTATTAAATAATTATTTTGTGCAAAATATTTATAAAAAAATACGTTTTATAACAGAATTAAAAACTTTAAAATATGAAAAATAAAAATTCTGTTATCATTTTCATTGCAATATCACTTATGATTTTTATTGCGAGTTGTGTTACTGTTAGAGTTGTTGATATTCCAAAACCTTCGTCTGATGGTGTAGAGATTTATCTTACTGATATACCCGATAAAGATTTTAAAGAGATAAAATACATACAAGTAGATGGGGCAATTTTTCATACTCCCGAAAAAATGATGGTAAATTTGGCTGACAGAGCAAAAACAGAAGGTGCTGATGCAGTAATTAATGTAAAATTTGATTATCAGGCATGGTATCCTGTTTTGTCCGGAGTTGCGATAAAATATCAATAATGCTTATCATATCTTCAGGAGTCATGTAATACTTTTTTTTCTTTTTAAGATATCTTTTACTTACAAAGGGTGAATTATAGATATAATTTGCAAAACAAAGATTTTCATAACCCATATTATTAGCAATAGTAAGCGAATCTGTAATCCACTCTACACGTCTTTTATATTTAGGGCAAAAACTGTATTTTATTCCCATCGAAATAATTTCAAAAAAGGATTGTGTCTTGTAATCAAGAACATGGACAATTTCGTGTCCAATCAATCCTGTTTTAGCGCTATCAGTAATAGTTTCAAAACAAAGATTTTGATTTACTTTTTTATCACGGACAGATATGATATAGATTCGATTAGATCTGTTTTTAAGTATTGTTCTTATCATTGGTTGTGCCTGACCCATACTTTTTATTTTTGCTTTTCTGAAAATAATAAATGTTGAGTCTGCTGAGTACAAATTTGATATAGCTGAGAAACAACAATTTTTCTCAGATTCGGTCCATTCCGATTTGCCGGTGAAATAATGAAATTCATTTTCTGGAAATTTTAAACTGTTGCAGGACACAACAAAGAATAAAATACAGCAAAGAGATATTATTTTATATGTTCTGTTCATTTTTTCTTGCCGTTGAACTTATCGGCTAAATCTTTTCTACCGGATCGAACCAAAGACTTTATTAGTTCTTTTTTTACTTCGGGTTTGTACCAGAAAAAATATTTCAATTGCTTTTCACATTCTTTAGGATCTTTAGCTACATATAAGTGTTCATTTGTATAAGGATTTATCCCGGTATAATACATCACTGTAGCAAGAGTCATTGGAGTAGGAGTGAAAGCTTGTACCTGTTCCAGTTTAAATCCCAAATCTTTAGTTTCAATGGCTAATTCTGCCATGTCAATTTCGGTACATCCAGGATGCCCTGAAATGAAGTAAGGAATTAATTGCTGATTAAGTTCGTATTTTTTATTTATCTTATCAAATAATGATTTCAATTTCTGAAACTGATTAAATGATGTTTTGCGCATTAATTTTAGAACTTTTGGTGAGCAGTGTTCAGGTGCAACTTTTAAACGACCCGAAACGAATTTCGAAATTAGTAATTCGAGATATTCATTATTATGACGATTTGTTATATGATTGTTTGTTTCATTTAAGACTATGTCATATCTTATACCGCTGCCGATACTTACTTTTTTTATACCCTGAATTTGTATTGCTTTTTTATATAGCTCCGTAAGGTTTTTATGTGATGTGTCTAAATTTTTGCAGACTACAGGAAATATGCAGGAGGCTTTTTTACACTTTTCGCACAAATCTAAATCAAAACCTCTCATCTTGTACATATTTGCTGATGGACCGCCAATGTCTGTAATATGTCCTTTAAAATCAGGCATCTGAGTTACCCTATGTAGTTCATTAAGTACAGATTTTTCGGATCGGCTGCTTATAAATTTACCCTGATGTGCTGATATTGTACAAAAACTGCATCCTCCAAAACAGCCACGATGAATATTTACCGAGTGTTTTATCATTTCATAAGCAGGAATAGGCTCCTTAGTTGCATATTTGGGATGAGGTAATCTTGTGTAGTCTAAATCATAAAAGCTGTCAATTTCTTTTTCGGTAGTTGTTGGAAAAACCGGATTTACAATCAGTCTTTTATTTTGAAGATTCTGTACTATTCTACGATTTGAATTATAATTTGATTCCTGTTCAATTTTAACAAAATTTTCGGCATATTTTGTTTTGTCTTTTTGAAGTTCCTTGTAAGAGAATAGTTTTATGTCATTTTCAATCTTATCGTTAAAGTCACTTAAGTAAGCAATTTGTTTTATATCATAACAATTATAAATTTGTCCCGAATCATTTAATCTGTCGGCAATTTGAAGGATTGATTTTTCTGACATTCCATAGCATAGCATATCCGCATTCGAGGATTCAAGAATTGAAGTCAAAAGTCTATTTTTCCAGAAGTCGTAATGAACAAAACGTCTCATCGAAGCTTCTATTCCTCCTATAATAACAGGTATGTCAGGGAATAAATCTTTAAGAATATTTGAATAAACATTTGTTGCATAATCAGGACGCTGACCTGTTTTTCCTCCCGGAGTATAGGCATCTTGAAAACGTAACCTTTTATTTGCAGTATAGTGATTCAGCATCGAATCCATGTTGCCGGCAGTTACACCAAAGAAAAGACGAGGCTGCCCTAATTTTTTAAAGTCACGCAAATCATCACGCCAATTGGGTTGAGGAACAATTGCTACCCGATATCCGGCATGTTCTAATACTCTTGCAATTACAGCAGAACCAAACGAAGGGTGATCAACAAAAGCATCGCCCGTGATAAGAATTATATCTGCATAATCCCAACCTAGAGCTTTTAACTCCTTTGTCGTTGTTGGAAAAATTTTAGAAGAATTAAATTCTTTCATTATTTACCACGAAGGAAAAGGTTCTGAAAATAAAGAATTATTATATGGTCTTGCAGAATTTTCAAACATGCCTCCGGTATTGTAATGCATTAATGGATTACGATTTCCTGAGTTCGAAATCGTAACTTCTGCACTGACATAAGTATTGTCACCTATTTTATAATCAAATCCGAATGAGTTAAAAGCGTTGTGACCTGATGAAACCTGAGGAGATAAGTCAAAAATCGCAGAACCATGAACTCTCAATTTATCATTAATTAAATAGCTACCTTGCATAAACATGTAATAATTCATCATGTTTTGGTTTTTTACCTGATTATTACCATTTTCTCCATAAAAATAAGATGGTGCCGAAGAGTATGAAAATATTGTCCCGGCAGATAGTGAAAATCTGTCTGTGAAGTTGTATCTGATTTCAGGTGCTGTATAATTTGAAAGGATATTATGCCCGTAATAATTAGTAAAGATTGAGCCTGCAGAAAAACCAAAGTGTAGTTTATTATCTTTTTTTATAAAAGGAAGAGTCTTACTATTAGAAGAACTGTCATTATCAAGAAATTCTTCGTTCCCGAAATATATGCCGTTTTCCTGAGCATAAATCCCTAAAGTGGAAATTATTGAAATTAAGAAAATTAGTTTTTTCAACATAGTCGAAAATTTTTGTAAAGATATAAAATTTGACAATATAAATTATATTTGTAAAAACTATGAATATGAATATAGAAAAAAAATATCCCGAAGCTTACTTTAAAACTTTGTGGATGCTTATTTCAACCGGAATTTTAAGTGCAATATGCGTTCCTATAGGTATAATTCTTGATATTCAACCACTAGTTGGTGTGGGGCCTCTTGTTGGAGTTATTGTAGGAATGTTAATAGGGGAAAAAATTGAAGAAAAAAACAAGAAATTAGGACGTATCAGACCCCTTAACGACAAAGAAATTCGAAACCGTAAAATTCTTGTATTAGTTATTTTAATTGTTGGATTAGCAGGATTTACTTTTTTGGTTTTTAGATAAACACTACTACTACTACTACTACTTTTTCTAAGAGCGGGAAACGGGGATCGAACCCGCGACCCTCAGCTTGGGAAGCTGATGCTCTACCACTGAGCTACTCCCGCTAATTTTTACAAAAATAATAAAAAATTATTATTTTAATAAGTTGTAATTATTTTAAATTTTTTCGAATTTAAAATAATGGTACTCCTTAAAAATATGTCAAGGAGAGAAAAGTATTTTGTAATTAAAACTGAGAAAATGTATTTTATTAGCAATTTGTTCATATCTTTGAAAGTATAAATTATAAAATCTTATTTGTTATGTGTAAAAAAATTACGATTGCAATTATGTGCTATATATATATTAGCACTATTTCAGCACAAAGTTTTACGGGAGTTTATTCTGACAACGATGGGTCAACTTATACAGGAGGAATGAACAGAATCGCGACAGACAATTTCGGTAATGTTATAAACACAACTACCTATTATAATTATCCAATTAACATTGAAGGAACTGTATTCCCTATAAATGGGACAGTTAGTTCTGTTGTAATAAAAAGAGATGCAAACCATGATTTAATTTGGGTAAAGAGTCTTACTTGTGGAGGCGTGACTTATATAGGTGACGTTTATTGCGATGATTATTCCAATGTTTATGTATGTGGATATTTCGGTGACAATTCAGTTCCAACAGAATTGAACTGTGAGCCTTTTACAATACCAGCGGATGTAGGAATGCACCTATTTGTTATAAAATATGCACCTAACGGAGAAGTATTATGGAGCCGTACAGCGAAAGTTGGACTTAGCGGTGGGGATTATTATGCTGATGCATTTAAGGTTGAAGGTAACGGAACAGACAAAATAATTGTATCATCACCATTTGTAAATGTTGGAGAACAAACTATTGGAGGAACAACAATTTCGACCGATGACGGAGAGTTTTTCTTTGCAGGATTAAGCTCGGACGGAGACTGGCAGTATGTAAATTTACTTCCCGGAGTGGACAATACTTATTTGTCCATAGAATTTGATTATGCAGACAATGATGATATTTTTTACACAGCAAATTTTAAGGGAACTCTAGATCTTGGAAGTGCAGGAATTCTTTCAGTTCCCGGTTCATCTCCTCAAGATTGTGCATTTAAATCGGACTCTAATGGCAATTTTGAATGGGCCTTGCTTTTTGAAGCATCATCATGGTGGAAATCAGATGTTGTTTGCGATGGAAACGATGCTGTTGTATTCGGTAGCTTTGGTGGTGAAATTTCTTTTGGAACATTTGATTTAGGACCTACTTATTATTCAGCTTATGGAGTTAAAATAGATAATGCTGGCAATTACCTTTGGGCAAAGAAATACGGAGAGTCGGAAGCAAATTTCTTTATCGCAACCAAATCTGATGAAGGATTTTATATTACTGGAAAAACAACTATGGCAAGTAGCTCAAATATTTTCGATTCTTACGAATTAATTTACACTAATACTATGCCCTCAGCAGCTCAAAGTAATTCGTTAAATTATTTATTAAAACTTAATTCGGATGGTAGTGTCGAAAATGGAGCAGTAACTAGTTTTTCTTTCGACACCTACAATACCGAAGAAATGAGCTTTTTTAGTGGCAATTTGTACTTAACTGGAAATGCTACCGATTCTGCTTGTTTTGGCTATTACGTATTAAATCCAGTGCAAATAAACTCAGCAAACTATGTAAGTGTTTATTCCGAAAATAATAATATTATTTCTGGTTCCTCATTTTATGATTTTAATTCAAATTACTCTTTTGATCCGGACGAATTTGAGTATCACTCAATACTTAATTTGAATCATGATGCCTCAGTTTTTAATACAATTGTTGATGGATTTTTTAATATAGGTGCCGGAACAGGTGTTTATGACCTGGAACTTTTAAATCCTCCAATGTATTATAATGTAAGTACTACAAGTTATAGTATAAATTTTGGTGATAATTATGGTCTTATCAGCGAATATAACGATTTTGTTTTTCAGCCTATTCCCGATCAGAACGATTTAGTAGTTGATATGCATGTTGGAGCTGTGCGACCTGGATATAGTGGAAATGTTTTTGTTACATTAAAAAATATTGGAACAACTCACAAAACAGGAATTCTAGAATTTAGCTTAACTCATCCTGAAATAGATTTAGTGTCTGCAGTTCCTGCAGCATCATTGATGGAGAGCAATGATGCGGAGTTTGATTACGATCTTTATCCATCGCAAGAAATTGTTTACCAGATAATTTTCCAAGCTTCTGTGTTAGCCGAGCTTGAAACCGAAGTTGTTGCATTTGTGAGCGCTCCTGATGCATTAGACCTGACAATAGATAATAATTCTGTTACGATGACTCAAATAATAACAGGCTCATGGGATCCAAATTCAAAAGAAGTTTATCCTCGAGGCAATATTTTTCCTGATTTTATTACTAACAGCGAGCATCTTGAATATGTAATAAACTTTCAGAATACAGGAACAGATACAGCGTTTACCGTAATTTTAATTGATACACTTAGTGCAAACCTTGATATTTCGAGTTTCCGTTTGATAAGTGCTAGTCACGATGTCGTTGTTAACTTGTATGACAATGTTTTGTGGTTCCGTTTTAATCATATTAATCTTGTTGATAGTGTAATGAATGAAGAAATGAGTCATGGCTTTGTAAAATTCAAAATTAAACCATTACCCACACTACTTATTGGTGATATTATTGAAAATAATGCAGCAATTTACTTTGATTACAATATACCCGTAATAACAAATACAACAGTTACTGAGATTATTAATTTTTCGAGCTGCCAAATTCAGAAACTTAGAGGTACTTGCAGTGTTTATCCTAATCCTTGCAAAGCAGATTTGATTTCGATTGTTTCGGAAAACTTGATTAGTAAAATTGTTGTTGAAAATAATCTTGGTCAGGTTGTTGGACAAATACAGGTTAACGGACAAAATGAAGCAAAATTTGACTTTAATGACAAAGAAAACGGACTTTATCTTATAAAAATATACACTGAAAAAGGTTTGGAAATAGCTAAATTGATGAAAGTAGAGTAAATGAGATATTAAGTCTTTTGGTCTTAGAAAAGTTATAAGTTAGCTCTAATGTACGGGTAATACTACCGCAGCCTTCAGTATAATTTTAAAAAAATCAATTAATGTAATTTGTCTGTTTTTTTGAAATATAACAAGAAATATTAAACTCAAGAATTTGACATATATTTGCAAAAAAACAACATGAGAAATTTTGTATTATCGCTGTCAATTGTTTTAATTTTTTTGTTTGCTGCTGGCTGTAATTGTGAAGAGAGCAATAAGCCTGTAAGAATTGTACAGGATACAACCAAGAGGCAGTCTCCTTATGTACTAATCGGCGAAAAACATTTTTTAAAAGATTATGAACCTATATGTGAGAACGGTGATATTAGTGTTGTAATCGAAATTCCTGCCGGAACGCTCGAAAAATGGGAAGTTGATAAAAAAGATGGAAGCATGAAACTTGAATTTGTTGACGATAAACCACGAATTGTTCAGTATCTGGCTTATCCTGTAAATTATGGAATGATACCCCAAACAGTTTTGCCAAAAGACTTGGGTGGTGATGGCGATCCCCTTGATGTCTTAGTTTTGGGAGATGCTTCCGAAAGGGGAGAAGTTGTAGCCTGTAAACTGATTGGAGTGATGATTATGCTTGACAGAGGAGAACAAGACGATAAGCTTATTGCAGTGAAAAAAGGGTCTCCATATTATAATATTAATTCAATTGCAGAACTTGATGTGAATTTCCCAGGAATTACCGACATACTGAAGATTTGGTTTACAAACTACAAGGGAGTAGGTAAAATTGAGGTATTGAGATTTGAAGAAAAAGAAATTGCCGGGGAAATACTTTTTCAAGCAGTTAATGAATTTGAAAAAACAGATAATACAGAATTATAATTATAAAAAAATATCAGGCCTTCCTATTCCAGTGTGTAATAATTAAGTCAAGTTCCAAAATAAGGTCTTTGTGAAGATTTTTCAGTCTATGATAATCCGCATTATACATATACCTCATATTGAGTAATTTCCAATCTCCGGATAAAATGTTAATCCATTCTGATATTACTCTGGCTATAAGCCCAAATACAGGCAATGAAATTGCATAAGCCAGTATTATCCATAATTTAGAGAAAAATAATGCTACAATTATTATTTGAATTGCGTAAATTAGAGGAATAACAAAAACAGCCCAGCCGAATTTAATGCTAGAATGAAATTGTTTGTCTTTAATTTTCAGCACAAGCATTTTTGGGATGAAATATGTGAAAAGATTGTTTATTAAACCGTATAAGAAAGCAGGAATACACAAAAGAATAATTATTGAATTAATTACAAGTCTAAAAATACTTAAAAATGGTTTTTCGATAGATTGATTTGATAAGAAATATTTAGCTTTAATTTCTTCATATTCACGCACTTTTTCTTTGATTCCCTGCATCTCTTCAGGATTGTCTTGTTCGAATGTTTCTAGAGCTTTTATTGTAATTTTATCAGCTTTAAATCTGTTAATTTCACTCAGCTTTCCAAGTTTAAACTTTTTAATAAGGTTTTTTACATATAGAATTCGGATACTTTCATAAGTATCATATAATTCAATGCTTCTGATGTTAATTACTAATGGTTTTATAGCTTCTTCAAGTGCATCACGTAAACTAAGCATAGCTTTTTGAGGACTTTCCAAATATTCGTCTTTAAAATCGTTAACATTAATTGGTTTACCATATCTAACATGCAGAATACTTCTCATTTTATTATATTTACTATAATATATTCCAACCGGAATTATTTTGATGTTTAGATTGAAATTATTTTTTTCTTCTGCCAAAAAAGCAAGACGCGGAATTCCTTTTTTAAAATTAAGAAGTCTTCTTTTATCAGTATGTCTGGCTTCAGGAAATAAACCGACATTTTGACCACTTTCAAGGACTTTAACGGCAACATTAAAAGTAAAATCGTTATTGGTTAAGTTTTCTTTGCCGTCTCTAATTCTAAAAACCGGAAGAATCTTAAGAAAATTGAGAAATTTTGCGATTAATTTGTTTTTGAAAATATCGGCTCTTGCTAAGAAAACAATTTGTTTCTTACTTGTAAAAAGTACAGCAAGTGGATCCATCAAAGCATTTTGGTGATTAGGAGCAAAAATTATTGGTCCGTTTTTAGGTATATTTTCAAGTCCTTCTACAACAATATTTTTATAAAACAAATTATGCAGTGCAGTAACATAGATACTGCAAAATGCCCATAATTTTGAGAATTTGTACAGGTTTTTATATTTATTTAAATCGTCTTTCGTCGCCATATTGTCGAAATTGTTAATCCTGAAAGTATATGCCAGATGCCCCACCAGGCAGTCACAATCATCATTCCCCCTAGGGCAAGGTCTTGTGGAAAAATATTTGGATTGAAAAGTAAAACCAAACCAAGTCCACTATTTTGAATACCTGTTTCTATTGAAATTGTTTTGCAATTTTGAGTACTCAGCCTAAATAGTTTTGCAAAACCATAACCTGAACTAAGAGCAATTGCGTTGTGAATAAATACAATTAGTAAAATCCATGCAATGTATTTAATAAAATAGCTGTAATTATTGGCAAACATAATTACGACCATTCCCATAAAAAAGAAAAGTGAAAATAATTTTATAGGTTTTTTAATTTTTTCGGTAAGCGTTGGCAAATAGTGATTAGTAACCATTCCTAAAATAATAGGAATACCTAAAAGGATTAGAACGGTTACAAACATATCAACAGGATTAATGCTTAATTCTCTAAGCAATTGATTTTCTGACCAGGGACCTAAAATCTTATACAATTTCCCATAGAGAAAAAAATTGAAAGGTGTTAGGAATAGAGCTAAACTTGTTGCTATTGCAGTTAAAGATACGGATAATGCCGGATTCCCTTTAGCATGTGTGGATAAAAAGTTTGAAATATTGCCCCCCGGACAAGATGCTACTAGTATCATCCCCATGGCTACTCCAACAGTAATGTTGCTCCAAAATGCTAAAACAAGCAATAAAGTCAAAATAGGTAGTAATAAGAATTGAGAAATAAAACCAATTATTACAGGTTTAGGATTTAATAATAAATCTTTAAAATGTTGAATTTTTATTTCTAATGCTACCCCAAACATTATAACAGCAATTGCAATATTCAGTATTAACAAGCCTCCCTGGCTGAAATTCAGATTTGCAGAATCCATTGCATTTAACGCATCGTACATAGCAAAAATTTTCACAAAGATAACAATATTGTTTAAAATTATTTCGATTGGTTAGGCGATAATTTTATATATTAAAAATAAATAAGTTAATAATAGACATAGATTTAGGTTCATAATTTAAAAGATTTTCATTATCTTTGAGTATTATTTAATAAGATGAAGCAAAGAGAAATATTAATTAGATTCAAAGAATTTAAACCTGCAGAATTGACAGCTGAAGATAAAAGTTTGGTCAATATTGCAATTGAATCTGCCTTGAATGCGTATGCTCCATATTCACATTTTAGAGTCGGTGCTGCTGTTCTATTAAGCAACGACATGGTAATTAAAGGCAATAATCAGGAAAATGCTGCTTATCCATCCGGACTTTGCGCTGAAAGAGTCGCTATGTTTTACGCTAATGCAAATTATCCGGAATCATCAGTTAAAGCAATAGCTGTTGTGGTTGTTGATTCCGATGGTAATGTAATTGAACAGAATATTTCTCCCTGTGGCTCATGTCGTCAGGCATTGGCAGAAAGTGAGATGCGATTCAAAAAGCCGATAAAAATTTTATTAGCATCAAAAGATTCAGTATTAATTTTTAATTCGGTTGAAGATTTATTGCCACTTAGTTTTAACCAAGGTGATCTTGATTTTTCAAAGTGATTTTTTTAATTTAATCAATTTCTCTAAGAGACTTTCAATTAATTCAAGTTTAAGCATATTTGCCCCGTCTGATTTTGCACTTAAAGGGTTGGGATGTGTTTCAATAAAAAGCCCGTCGGATCCAACAGCTATCCCTGCTTTTGCAATGTATTCAATCATTTCGGGTTGACCACCGGTTACTCCTGAACTTTGATTAGGCTGTTGTAAACTGTGGGTAACGTCCAAAACAACAGGATATCCAAATTCTTTCATTTTAGGGATACTGCGGAAATCAATTACTAAATCCTGATAACCGAAAGTTGTTCCACGTTCTGTTAATAATATATTTTTATTTCCGGTGCTTGCTACTTTTTGCGCTGCAAATAGCATAGCTTCTGGTGATAAAAACTGACCTTTTTTTATGTTTATATATTTTCCTGTATTTGCAGCAGCAATCAACAAGTCGGTTTGGCGACATAAAAATGCCGGTATTTGTAATATGTCTGCTACTTCAGATGCCGGTTTAGCTTCTTCGGGAAGATGTATATCGGTACATATAGCAACTCCAAGTTCGGATTTTATTTTTGAAAGAATTTCAAGAGCTTTTTTATCACCTAAACCGGAAAACGAATTTACGCTACTACGATTAGCTTTGCGGTAGGATGCCTTGAAAATAAAAGGAATTTTCAACTTATCACATATCACTTTTAGTTTTGAGGCTGTTGCAAAAGTGATTTCTTCATTTTCGACAACACAAGGTCCTGCAATAAGAAAAAAAGTATCAGGTTGATTAACTATAAAACTTTCCATATAGTATTTTTAACAAAGGTAATAACAATAAAGAAAACTTGTTTATTGTTTCGGGAAATTAATAAATCACAGAAACTACACCCGTATATTTTTTCTTGCCGTTACGCACGTCTAAAACATAAACATAACTGCCTGCCGGAACAAATTTCCCTTCATATTTTCCATCCCAAAATTCGTCTCCATATTCGGCTTTATACAACTCTTGTCCCCAACGGTTATATACCCAAAGAATTACACTCGGAAAAATTTCCCAACCTTGAATTTCCCAGGTATCATTTACTCCGTCACCATTTGGAGTGAATGCAGAAGGAATTCTTATACAATCTACAGGGATGTCTTCAAGTACAAGGTTCCCAAGACTTAATACACAATCGTTAGAGTCAGTTATTTCTGTTAAGTAAATGCCTTCATATAATCTTGAAATGCCACAAGTATCTGAGAAAAATTCTCCAAATCTATATTGATATGGAGTGATACCACCATAAACAGTAAGAATTATTTCTCCGTCATTATTGCCAATACAACTAGGGTCTATCAGAACATAATCTGCAGTTAGTGCAGCTGGTTGTCCTATTGTTAACGATGTGTCTGCTTCACAGCCGAAACTGTCAGTAACTCTTGAATTGTAAGTTCCGGCATGCAGTCCGGTTTGATTTGACCCACTAAATGATTGAAGTCCTAAGTAACTAGCATAAGAATATGGGCTAATACCACCATTTGCTTGTAAGAGTATTGCCCCATCATTAAAACCGTAGCATGTAATATCTCTAACAACAGCATTTAAACTTAATCCAACAGAAGCTTCTCGGATAAAAAATTCTTCGGTTATGGTACAATTGTTATGATCGAAAACAGTAACCACATAATTGCCCGGGCCCAGATTAGTTTGAGTTGTTCCAGAAAAATCATTACTCCACAGGCTTGTATAAGGAGCCGTCCCACCCGAAATATTAATACTTATTGAACCATTTTGTTCTCCTTTACATCTTATGTTTGTAAAGTCAGAAGTCATTACTAGTTGAGAAGGTGAACTAAGGTTTACACTACCTGTTTCAGAGCAATTATTACCGTCTGTAACTGTATAACCAAAATTGACATTAGCCGGAATATTGTGGTTATTAAATGAAGTCGATTGATCTTGCCATAATATTGTAAGTGGAGGCGTTCCTCCAAAAGCAGTAACACTTGCACTTACAGGTTCACCATAACAACCAGCATTTATTGAAGTTGCAGTTGCAGTAATTTCAGTAGGTTCTGTTATCGTAAAGCTACCCGTACCATAACATCCATTTAAGTCAGTAACCGTATAAGCATAAGCTCCAGGAGCAAGAAAACTCTGGCTAAATCCATTTAAATAAGATGGATTCCAGACGATAGAATAAGGAGAAGTGCCTCCACTGGCAGTTACAACAGCAGAACCATCATTATTACCATAACATCTTACATTACTAATAGATGACAAGTCAACACTTAAAGAAGGAGGCATTGTTAAGCTTTTACTTGCAGAACTTGTGCATCCATTTGCATCAGTTACAGTTACATAATAGGTTCCTACACCAAGTCCGGAAATTGTTTGTGTTGTTTGAGCCGGAGTTGTACTCCAATTATAAATATAAGGAGTATTCCCACCAGAAGGATTAGCAGTAAGGGAACCATCATTTACTCCACTGCAACTAATAGGATCTGCAGTAATGCTGACTGAAAGATTTACGAATGTAACATCAGCAGTAGCACTTGCAGAGCATCCCTGGTTATCTGAAATTGTCAGAGAATAGGTTCCAGAAGAGGACACAGTGAATGTAGGTGTTGTAGCATTATTTTGCCAAAGGAAATTGACACCGGTCACATTTGGATTTATAACGAAAGGTCCTCCATTACAGATTATAGTATCATTTATAAAGTCGAACGGTGGTAAATCATTTGAAACATGTACAAGCATTGTAAGAGATTCCTCAAGACAACTTATGTCTCTTGTGAAATACATAGTTACAGTATAAGTTCCGGAATTATCATATACATGGAACACAGAATTCCCAACAGCGCTCGTCCCGTCACCAAAATCAAAATGAACTCCAGAAATTCCTTCTCCATCTGTACAAAATCCAACTCCATTGATTGATTCCTCGCAATTTAAAGTGTCTTGATAAACATCAAAAGAAATAGAATCATTTCCGATTACAATATTAAAGTCAACATTGATAGGTTCTATATTAGCGCCAGCAAGATATCCATAAGACTCCACATCACCAAAACCATAAACTGATGTAAGAACTCCTTCTGGTGATGTTATTACATGAGAGCCTTGAGCAATATTTTTTCTCACATATGAATAAATAGGGTTTGATGCTACAGTATTCCACCCTGCCAAAGTTACACCATCGAGTTGTACTTGATTTGTATATGCTGTTTTACTAACTATATTAGTGTAGAACTGATTGATTGCAGTAGTATTAAAAGCCTGAAATACAATATAATCAAGTGTTTGCTCCACAGGTGACAGCATAATCATAAAAGGATCTGAAGTTACACCGTCGCAAGATGTACCTCTGCTGTATTGAGCAACTGAAATAGGATTATTTCCAACTATATAAGAAGCAGGTGTTAAATATACTTCATGAAATTGACCTGCATTTAGGTTAATATTAGCACCGCCATTAATATTTATTACAGTACCTGCCTCACTTGCCATTATTCTGTATTGGTCTCCGTTTCTTGTCATTAGTGGGACAGTAATATATTCTTTTCCCCAGGCTTTTAAAGGAATCATCTGTTCGTACAGATGGTCGCAATAATCACAGGTGGGGACTCTTGCACACCTGTTGCCGGCAAATACGGCAAAATTATGACATGCTCCAACGTCTGTCGCACTGATTTTTGTTCCGGTTAAATCACCTGAGCTTTGCACCAAATAAACTTGACCTTGATTTAAAGTAATATTAAAAGGAACACCTGCTCCAACACCTCCGGTTACAGCAGCAGAAGGAATTATTTGAATAGTTGTGTTATTTTCTACTCCAACAACAATAAATTGTGTCGGTTGGCCACTAAAAGGTGTGTAGGCACAAACGTAATATGAATCACCTAAAGCAGGGGTTGCAAGTACAAGGGTGGCATCAGATGAAGCCGTTCGTTGATTTGCGGAATATACAGCAATATCGTGGTTGGCAGTTATATGAATAGCTTTGTTTAGCGCTGTGTTTGTGGTTGCGATTGCTGCATTTTGAGCTGCAGGGACCTGCACCATAACAGAACCATTAGCAGCAATTGTAAATGCTTGACTCCAACCTGTGCCGGGCATTGAAGCTGTTCCGGAAGTCGCAACATCAGATGTAAGATAAAGTAATGTGTTGGCAGGATCATCAAAATTTTGCATATAACTCAGCCAAAAATCCGTTCCGGTTGTAGTGTATTGGGCTGATAGATTAAAATTTATGATGAAAAGAATGCTTAAAATGAGGCTGACTTTTTTCATATTAATATTACAATTGAATAATTCCTTTACAAATATAGAGAATAAAATTATATAAAACTAAAAAGTAAATATTTATTTTTTATCTTGATTATCAATTATTTGTATGATTGATGTAATTTTAATCTATAAAACTAATAATTCTCATTTTTTGGAAGCGAATTATATTATAATTTTGTTCAAGTTAGAAAAGAAAAAATGATTAGAATTTCTTTAGTATCATATTGTAATACACTGCCGTTTAAAGCGGCACTAGAGTCTTCTGGCTACATTAAAAAAAATGCAATATTAAAAGAAAGTCATCCTGCTCAATGTGCATATGATATTGAAAATAATCTTGCGGATATTTCGTTGGTGCCTGTAGGAGCTTTGAAAGAGTCAGACAAATACAAAGTAATTACTGATTATTGTCTTTCTGCAAATAAAAAGGTTGAATCCGTATTGTTGTTATCAGAGAAACCAAGATCTGAAATTACTAGTATTTTACTCGATTATCAATCAAAAACATCTGTTAAATTAATTAAAATTATTGCGAATAAATTCTGGAAAAATAATTTTAAATATATTGATGCAAAACCCGGATTTGAAGATGGAATTACAGGAAACATTGCAGCGGTAATAATTGGTGACAGAGCATTAGAATTAAGGAATTCCCATCCTTTTGTATATGACTTGGCTGAGGAATGGTATAGTTACACTAACCTTCCGGTAGTGTTCGCTGTTTGGGTTGCAAAAAATGATATTAGTTCTGACTTTATGTTTAATTTTAATAGTGTATTATCTTCAGGAATAAAAAGTATTAAAAAAGTTGCACAAAAATATGCTTGTAATTACCAAGGGTTTGATCTTGAACACTATTTGACAAATTGTATTGATTATCGTTTTGATGAAAAAAAGAGGGAGAGTATGGCTAAATTTTTGCAATTGACTCAAGAAATTTAAATTTATCTGTTTAGAGTTTTTTGTATATTAAAAAAACACTATTTTAGCAATCTTAAAATTTGAATACATGAAAATACTGTTTTTATCACTACTTTTCTTTGGTTCTGCTTTATTTCTTTTTTCACAAACTGATCTTAGTCCTTCAGACTGGAAGATGACGCAAGCAAAATTGCTATACGAAGATAATAAAGTGAATGACGCCTTGATAATTTACTTAGAGTTCCATAATGATTATGCGACAAACTCTTTTTTAAATTATAGAATTTCGTTATGCTATTATAAAGTCGGAGATTATAATAATGCAATAAACTATTGTAAACTAGCTTTAGAGAACTGCAAAGATGATATTCTTGAAAAAGAAATAATATATTTAAAGGCTTGTATATATCACAAATTAGAAGATTTTGCCACGGCAAAAGATTTTTTAAGTAAAATCTCAGCAGGTACAGCAACTGTTGACAGTAATCAGGTAAAGATATTATTAAAACAAATAAATGTTGCGGAAGAATCTTATTTAAATCCTGTGAAATGTAATTTAATGACCATTGATGTCGAATCAGAAATAAATTCTGAATTCAATGAGATTTTTCCTGTATGTTCGAGACTACAGAATAAATTATATTTTACATCAGACAGACAAATTGCAGAAAATCAGGAAAAGAATGCTATTACAAATAACTTTCCTTTTTCGATTTTTGAATCGCAAATTGATATTAACAATAAACATGGACTGCCAGTTTTAGTGGATGAGACTTTTGCATCGGGAAAGAATTATATTTTAGGTTCTGTTTCCGCTGCTGATATGGTTTATTTTTTATATAAGGAAACTCCAGAAAAAAAGGATGGTGGTGATTTGTACACCGACACGAAAGATACTGATGAAGATTTTACTGACCCTGAAAAAATTGAAAGTGTATTAAATACAAAATTTCTTGAGTATTCTCCAAGCTATGATTTTATAAATAGCAGGCTTTATTATGTATCTACATGGAAAGATTTAAATAAATCCAAATCTAGTATTTTCATGTCAGAATTATTTAAAAATAAATTTCCTGAACCGGATATGTTAAAAAAGTTAAGCTTCGATAACGATCAATCTTTTGTTTATGTTCATCCGGGAGGCGATTTTATGGTTTTCGCAATGGATGGCGAAACATCAATGGGGGGATATGATTTGTTTATTTGCTTTAATGATAATGGAAAATGGTCAGAGCCAAAAAATATGGGTTATCCAATAAATTCTTGTTCTGATGAAATGCAATTTTGTCTTGCTTCTGACGGGAAAACAGCATATATTTCTTCAAATAGATTGGGGGGAGCCGGAGGATTTGATTTATATACTTTTGATATAAATTCTGTAATTGACGAAAATTTGGGATATGTTCTTGATTTGGTTATGTTTTATGGCCAAATTAGTAGTGAATCAGGAGTAGAAATACAAACAGAGATGACTATTACAGATGTTGCAAATTCAAAAAATGAATTTAAAATATCGAGTAGTGCAAATGGATTTTATTCTTTTGGAGTAAAAGCCGGAGGAAAGTATAAAATCTGTATTAAAGATAAATCTTATGGAGAGTTTTCGGAAGAAATTGAAGCTACTCTTGGTGGAATGACTTTCGAAAAAGATATTGAACTTGAAACAAAATAGTGAAATGAGTTATTTTGTAAGAACTTTCGTAGATATAGATTATGATTCTGTGCTTGAAGTATGGAAACAGACAGATATGGGTGGAGCTCACAGAGGTGATAATCTGGAAGTAATTTTAAATACTTTAGAAAATGGGGGAGAGTTGTTTGTTTTGATTGAGGAAAGTTCTGACAGAGTAATTGGAACCTCATGGATTACTAACGACAGTCGTCGTTTATATTTACATCATTTTGGGATATTACCGGAGTTTCAGGGACAGGGCTTTTCAAATTTACTTATGGATGAGTCAATGAAATTTGCACATAAGCTGAAGTTGCAAATAAAACTTGAAGTTCATAAAGATAACAAAATAGCACGGAGTCTGTATCAAAAATATGGGTTTAAGTATCTTGGTGATTATGAGGTGTTTATTGTGAGGGAAATCTCATAACTATAATAATTTCAAGAAAAAAAAGAAATAAAGTAATTGTTCATATAGCACTGCAACAAAAAACTAAATTATAGTAATTTGAACCGTCAAATTCTAAGGTTGGCAATCCCTAACGTAATAAGCAATATTACGATTCCAGTAGTGGGAATAATTGATATTGCATTGGTGGGAAGATTAGGCTCTCCGGCATACATGGGTGGAGTGGGATTTGGGACAATGGTCTTTATTTTGGTATATACCGGCTTGGCATTTCTTAGAATGGGGACAACAGGATTGACAGCCCAGGCTTATGGAGCATCTGACTATCGCGAGTCTGCTTCTGTTTTATTACGTGCTTTGTCCTTTTCTGTTTTAGCCGGTCTTATTCTAATAGCTTTACAAGTACCGTTGGGTAAATTACTTATTACAAAACTTGATGGATCAAAAGAAGCATTAGGTTATGCTTTAGAATATTTTAATACTAGAATTTATGCTGCCCCTGCAACACTTGTAGTATTTGTATTTATAGGATGGTTTATAGGAATGCAAAATGCTAAAATCCCTATGATTATAACTATTATCATTAGTATTTCAAATGCTATACTTAGTAGTGTTTTTGTTTTGGTATTTGATTTGGAAATTAGAGGAGTAGCATTGGGAACAGTTATTTCGCAGTATATAGGATTAATTTTTTGTCTATTGTTTTATTATAGAAAATTTAAGCGAATAACTTATTTTTTTAAGATAAAATCTGTTTTGAATTTTGCAGCCGTTAAAAGATTTATAACGGTTAGTCGCGATATATTTATAAGATCGTTACTGTTGACCGGTAGTTTTTTTCTTTTCAATGCAGTATCGGCATCCTTGGGAAACAATGTATTGGCAATAAATTCCGTAATGTTACAGTTTTTATGGTTTTTTGCTCATGTTATCGATGGTTTTTCGTATGCAGGTGGTACACTCGCAGGAAGATATAAAGGTGCAAAAAACCAGTTATTATTAAATAAGTCTGTAAAAAAGTCTTATTCATTTGCATTATATATCTCTATAGGTTTTACTGTATTTTATATGTTGTTAACAAAGCCTCTTTTCAGTATTTTAACTGATAACATTGAAGTAATTAACATGTCGCAAAATTTTGCACCATGGGTTTGGATATTACCTTTAGCCAGTTTTACTGCATTTATTTATGATGGAATTTATATTGGAGTAACCGCGACTACTACATTAAGAAATGTTATGCTGGTTATAATTGTTTGTTTGTTTATACCGTCACTTTACATTTTTAAGTATTATGGCGCAAATCACGGAATGTGGCTTGCACTGATTGTTATGCTGATAGGAAGAGGAGTAGGACTTAGAATATTTTTAAAGAAATCAATTGAGATTTAGAATAATATTCTATTAAGGGCAGCCTAGATTTACAAATGAATCTCCCCAATCCTGATCACCATCCATAATTTCGGGACACTGGTCAGAAAACGAATATAGTTTACCATACTTTATATTTTCAATCATTAATAATTGAGAAGCATTAACTTCGCTATTTCCCAATGATAAATGAACCATGTGAATTACACGGCAAAACAGTTTGTTAGCTATAAGAAATCCGCTTCCGACATTATACAGGTAAGCATAATTGCTTCTTCCTTCAAGTATATAGTCTCCTGTTGAGGCATGACACCTGAAAAATAAACTATCTCCTGCGAGGGTAAGATTTGTCGTTAATATTCCGGCCCAATTTTGTATAGATAGGTTATTATAATATAATGTATCAAGAGTTTTTAAATCACAAGTTTCATAAATATTTATTTCTTTTATTGACGGACAACTTATGATAATTTTAGGTTTAATCCTTTTTCTTAACCAGTCGGCTCCATTATTATCTTCTATAATTAATTCTCTACCGCTTATATCGTGACTGATATATGGAATAAGATTTTTTCCGCAGGTAATAGTTATTGCATAGTCGGTACTATTTTCAAAATAGACCTCGAAATCACTGCGTATAATTACTTTATTAAAAATGTCAAGATCATATTTTTCGGTTTTTTCTTCTCCTGCAGATTTAAAACATCTGTTTTGATCTGTGTCGCATGAACTTAAAAAAAGTACTGTAAAAAATATCAGAAAAATAATCCTCATATCGTTAAAACAAATATTTTTGCTAAGATAATATTAATATTTTTGTTGATGTCGAAAAAGAAAAAAGTATTCCTTATAATTTTGATAATTGTTGTAGTTTTTTCAGTCGTTGGTTTTATTTTTGGTAATAAGTATTACGGGTATGTATTCAGGTCTAATGTGAGAGTTGAAAATAGCCCTGCATATTTATACATTCCAAATGGTTCAGATTATAATAATGTTGTACAAATATTGGAAGCCTCGGGTTATATTATTGATATTGAGTCGTTTAAGCTTGTGGCAGAGTATAAAAAATATCCGTCAAGAGTACTTGCGGGACGATATGAGATTTTTAATGGGATGTCAAATAATGAGTTGGTAAATTTATTAAGGAGCGGTAAACAATCGCCGGTTAAACTGACGTTTATTTCCGTACGCAGTTTGGATATTTTGGCCGGCAAGGTTTCTGTTTTTATTGAGGCTGATTCTATTCAATTAGCTGAAACAATGAATAATCCCGACATAGCAAATCAGTATGGGTTTAATAGTCAGACTTTTATGGCTATGTTTATTCCAAACACATACGAGTTTTACTGGAATACCTCGGCAGGAAAGTTTATTGAAAAAATGTCTGAAGAATATAACAAGTTTTGGACTGAGGAACGCAGACAGAAGGCAGAATTGCTTGGTTTATCACAAATTGAAGTCAGTATTTTGGCATCAATTGTTGAGGCTGAAACACAAAAAAATGATGAAAAAGCAAGAGTTGCAGGTGTATATATCAATAGGTTGAATAAGGGTATGCTTTTGCAGGCTGACCC
>Ga0116142_10001891_pt1 | contig 23972 bp, 18 predicted proteins | sample AD_UKC033_MetaG_FD_89785 | JGI IMG/M metagenome (GOLD analysis project Ga0116142, IMG submission 89785) | Active sludge microbial communities of municipal wastewater-treating anaerobic digesters from USA - AD_UKC033_MetaG | ecosystem: Engineered > Bioreactor > Anaerobic > Digestate | place: USA... | reverse complement strand
CTCGGTGCTCGTGTCGCTGGTCGCCGCCCACGAAATCGGCCACAACTTCGGCGCGCCGCACGACGGCGAATCCGGCAAGGCCTGCGCGAGCACCCCGACGACCTTCCTGATGGCGCCCACCCTGTCCACGCAGAACTCGGAGTTCTCGCAGTGCAGCCTCACGCAGATTTCCCAGCGCATCGCGAGCGCCGCCTGCCTCGTCAGCGTGGACCAGGCGGACGTGGAGATCGTGGCGCCGGTCAGCACGGTGCGCCACGGGCCGGGTGAGAACTACTCGCTCACTTTCACCGTCCGCTCCATCGGCACGCGCACGGCCGAGCTCGTGTCGGCGACGTTCGTGGTTCCACCGGGCAGCTCGCTCGATGCGATCAACGCCGCGGGCGGCACCTGCACGAATTTCGGCGCGCAGGGCAACTGCTCACTCGGGTCGCTGGCGCCCGGCACGAACCGCACGGTGACGCTGTCGCTCACCGGCCACGCCATCGGGACCGAAACGCTCAACGCCGTCGTGTTTTCGTCCAATGACGAGGCGCCGGGCAACAACAGCGTCTCGGTGGAGGTCGTCACCGACCCGATCGCCGACATCCGTGTGAGCCTCACCGCCACTCCGGCCAGCCTCGTGGTTGGCGACGACACGACCGTCACGGTGACCCTGGCCAACCTCGGTCCGGCGGCCGCCAGCGATGCGCGGCTGTCCGTCGACGTGCCGGCCGGCCTCACCATCGGCGCGATCAACGCAGGCGGACTCGACTGCGGCGCGGGCGCCAACAGCGTGTCCTGCAATCCGGTCGCGCTCGCGGTGGACGAATCGCGCAGCCTCACGGTGACCCTGCGCGCCGCCACGGCCGGCACGCGGACCGTCAGCGCCCTCGCGCTGTCGTCGGCCCTCGATCCCGACAGCGGCAACAATTCGGCGAGCGTCGCACTGACGATCGGCGCCGCGGGCGGCGGCGGCGTGCCGTCACCGCCGAGCAGTGGCGCAAGTGGCGGTGGCGGCGGCGGCGCGACTTCGACGCTGCTGCTCGGCCTGCTCGCGCTTGCCCTCGGCATGCGTGCACGGCTCGCAGGCGCGCGCGCCGCCGGCTAGCCGATGACGACCAGCAGGTCCTTCGCGTCGACCTGCATGCCGGGTCGCGCGAGCACTTCGGCGACCTGACCATCCTGCTCGGCCCGCACGGCCGTTTCCATCTTCATCGCCTCGAGCGTGACGACGACGTCACCGCGGGCGATCTTCTGCCCCACCGTAACCGCCACGGTGGCGACGCTGCCCGGCATAGGCGCGCCGACATGCCGCGTGTTGCCCGACTCGGCCTTGCGCTGCGGCGGGCGGCGTGCGACCTGGCTGCGATCGGCCACGCGAATCGCGCGGGGCTCGCCGTTCAGCTCGAAGAACACCGTGCGCGTGCCGTCGTCGTGCGTCTCGCTGACCGCGACGTAATTGACGATCAGGGTCTTGCCGCGCTCGATGTCGATGCTGATCTCCTGCCCCGGCTCCATGCCATAGAAGAAGGCGGGAGTCGGCAGGCGACCGACGTCGCCGTACGCCGCGCGATCCTTCGCATACTCGAGGAACACGCGCGGATACATCAGGTAAGAGGCCAGCTGGTAGTCGGTGATCTCGCGGCCGACCTTGCGCGCGACTTCGGCGCGTGTCGCCTCGAGGTCAATGGGCGGCAGCACCTTGCCCGGGCGCACGGTGAGCGGCTCGATGTCCTTGAGCACCTTTTTCTGCTGGCCCTGCGGAAACCCGCCGAGCGGCTGGCCGAGGTCGCCGCGCATCAACTGCACCAGCGACTCGGGGAATGCGATCTGCGTGTCGGGGTCCTCGACCTGCGCGCGGGTGAGGCCGCTCGTGACCATCAGGATCGCCATGTCGCCGACCACCTTCGAGGTCGGCGTGACCTTGATGATGTCGCCCAGCATGTCGTTCACGTCGGCATAGGCCTGTGCGACATCCGGCCAGCGCGCCTCGTCGACGCCGAGTGCGCGCGCCTGTTCGCGCAGGTTGGTGTACTGCCCGCCCGGCATGCCGTGCACGTAGACCTCGGACGCCCCGGAGCGGATATCGCTCTCGAACGCCGCATAGCCGCGGCGCACCTGCTCCCAGTAGGAGGACAGGCGGCGCAGCTGCGCGGTGTCGATGCCCGGATCGCGCTCGCCGTGGCGCAGCGCCTCGGCGATCGAACCGAGGTTCGGCTGGGAGGTGAGCCCGCTCATCGCGTCGATCGCCCCGTCGATGGCGTCGCAGCCCGCCTCCGCCGCGGCCAGCACGCTCGCGGCCGCGATGCCGCTCGTATCGTGCGTGTGGAAGTGCAGCGGCAGGCCCGTTTCCGACTTGATCGCGGTGACGAGCGCGCGCGCCGCCGCCGGCCGGCACAGGCCCGCCATGTCCTTGATCGCAATGATGTGCGCGCCCGCGGCCTTCAGCTCGCGAGCCAGCGACACGTAGTAATCGAGCGTGTACTTCTTCTCGCGCGGATCCGAGAGATTGCCGGTGTAGCAGATCGCCGCCTCGCACAGTCGCCCGGTCTCGAGCACGGCGTCCATCGCGACGCGCATATTCTCGACCCAGTTGAGCGAATCGAACACGCGGAAGAGATCGACGCCGCAGGCCGCCGCCTGCCTGACGAAGTAACGCACGACATTGTCGGGATAGTTCGTGTAGCCGACGGCGTTCGACGCGCGCAACAGCATCTGCAGCAGCAGGTTCGGCATGCCCTCGCGGAACTGCGCGAGCCGTTCCCACGGGTCTTCCTTCAGGAAGCGCATCGCGACATCGAAGGTCGCCCCGCCCCAGCATTCCACCGACAGCAGCTCCGGCAGCATGCGCGCGTAGTACGGCGCGATCGCCGCCATGTCGATCGTGCGCATGCGGGTCGCGAGCAGCGACTGGTGCGCATCGCGCATCGTGGTGTCGGTCAGCAGCACGCGCCGCTCGGCCAGCATCCACCGGGCGAACTTCTCCGGGCCGAGCTCATCGAGCTTCTGCTTGGCGCCTGCCGGCGGATCCGCCTTCAGCGACACCTTCGGCAGGCGCGCGAGGCCCATGCGGGCCGGACGCGGGCGCCCCTTCGTTTCGGCGTTGCCGTTGACCACCGTCTCGGCGAGGTAGGTGAGCATGCGCGTCGCGCGATCGCGTTTGCGCGGGAAGCGGAACAGCTCCGGCGTCGAATCGATGAAGCGCGTGGTGTACTCGCCGCTCGCGAACGCCGGATGCGTGATCACCTGGTCGAGGAAGCGCAGGTTGGTCACCACGCCGCGGATGCGGAACTCCCACAGCGCGCGGTGCATGCGCGCGCTCGCCTCTTCGGCGGTCTGCGCCCATGCGGTGATCTTCACCAGCAGCGAATCGTACGAGCGCGTGATGATCGCACCGGCGTAGGCGGTGCCGGCGTCGAGGCGAATGCCGAAGCCGGCGGGACTGCGGTAGGCGGTGACCCGGCCGTAGTCCGGGATGAAATTGTTCTCGGGGTCCTCGGTCGTGACGCGGCACTGCAGCGCATGCGCCTGCATGCGGATCTCGTGCTGCGGCGGCACGCCGCTCTCCGGTGTGCCGATGCGTGCGCCGGCGGCAATGCGGATCTGCGCCTTCACGATATCGATGCCGACCGCGCATTCGGTCACGGTGTGTTCGACCTGGATGCGCGGATTGACCTCGATGAAATAGAACTCGCCGGTGTCGGCGTCCTGCAGGAACTCGACGGTGCCGGCGTTGAGGTAGTTCACCGCGCGGCCGAGCTTCAGGCCGGCCTCGCACAGTTGCGTGCGCTGCGCGTCGGTGAGAAATACGGCCGGCGCGCGCTCGACCACTTTCTGGTTGCGCCGCTGCACCGTGCAGTCGCGCTCGAACAGGTGCACGAGATTGCCGTAGCGGTCGCCGAGGATCTGCACTTCGAGGTGGCGCGCGCGACGCACCAGCTTCTCGAGATACACCTCGTCGTTGCCGAACGCCGCCTGCGCCTCGCGCCGCGCCACCGGCAGCAGCTCGGCGAGCTGGGCGTCATTTTCGATCACGCGCATGCCACGCCCGCCGCCACCCCAGCTCGCCTTCAGCATCACCGGGTAGCCAATCTCGCGTGCGAGGGTCTGCGCGGCGGCGGGGTCGGGCGGCAGCGCCGGCGTCGCCGGCATCACCGGCACCCCCACGGAGGCCGCGGCATTGCGCGCCGAAACCTTGTTGCCGAGCGTGCGCATGATCTGCGGCGTCGGGCCGACGAAGATCACGCCATCGCGCTCGCAGGCTTCCGCGAACTGCGGATTCTCGGACAGGAACCCGTAGCCCGGGTGGATCGCGTCGGCCTGCGCCTCGCGCGCGATGCGCAGTACATCCTCGATGTCGAGATAGGCGTCGACGGGACCCTTGCCGCGACCGACGAGATAAGCCTCGTCGGCCTTGGTGCGATGGAGCGAGAAGCGGTCTTCCTGCGAATAGATCGCGATCGTGCGGATGCCGAGTTCGGCGGCGGCCCGCATCACGCGTATAGCGATCTCGCCTCGATTCGCGACCAGCAGGCTGCGAATCCCGGAAACCTGGGGTGTAACCACTGGCAACTGCACCCGATCTGGTTGGGGGAACTGCGCCCGCGGCGCTGGCGGAGAGCCAGGATTCGGGCTGTCCGGATGATAGCTGCCGCCGCCGCCCGGTGTCGCCCCTTCGGCGTAGGCAATTACCCCAAGGATGTGGCATCGTTCCGGCCGCAAAGTGCCCTAAAAATGAAGCGACCCGCCCTCATTGTCCTGTTGCTCGCGACCTGCGGCGCCCTGGCTGCACACGCGGGAGAACCACCCATGCATGCTATTGCCATTCACGGCGGCGCCGGCACGCTGCCGCGCGCCGAGATGACTCCCGAGCGCGAAGCCGCCTATCGTGGCGGCCTCGCTGCCGCACTCGACGCGGGCTACGCGGTGCTCGACGCGGGCGGCACCAGCCTCGATGCGGTCATCGCCGCCGTGCGCATTCTCGAGGACGACCCGCTGTTCAACGCCGGACGGGGGGCCGTGCTGACCCGCGAGGGGATCGCCGAGCTCGACGCCTCCATCATGAACGGGGCGAGCCTGGCCGCGGGCGCCGTTGCCGGCGTGCGGCACGTGAAGAACCCGATCGAGCTGGCGCGTGCCGTCATGGAGCATTCCGCACACGTCATGCTGATCGGCGCCGGCGCCGAGGAGTTCGCGCTCGCCCGCGGCCTCACGCTCGTGCCGAACGAGTACTTCCGCACCGAGACCCGCAAGGCGCAGTTGCAGCGCGTGCTCACCGGCGACACGCGCCCGGCGAACGAGCTCTCGGCGCTTGGCACGGTCGGCGCCGTGGCGCTCGATCGCGCCGGCAATCTCGCCGCGGCCACCTCGACCGGCGGCATGACGGCCAAGCGCTATGGCCGCGTGGGCGACTCGCCGATCATCGGTGCGGGCACCTATGCCGACAACCGCAGCTGTGCGGTCTCGGCGACCGGGCACGGCGAGTTCTTCATCCGCGCGGCCGTCGCTCACGACATCTGCGCGCGCGTCGCCTACGGCGGCAGGAGCCTCGCGGAGGCCGCCGACGCCGTGGTCATGGACCGGCTGGTGACGCTCGGCGGCGAAGGCGGCGTGATCGCCATCGATCCGCAGGGCCGCATCGCGATGCCCTTCAACAGCGAGGGCATGTTCCGTGGCAGCCGCAGCGCCGGCGGCGAGCGGGTGATCGCGATCTACCGCGACCGCTAGGCCCGCAGTTCGCGCGCGGCAAGCACCACGGTCGCCTCGCCGAGATCCGCCTCCCCGAGCACGGCGTGCCGGTTGCGCCCCTGCTCCTTGGCGAGATAGAGCGCACGGTCGGCGATGCGTACGATCAGGTCGTGCGAGGAATCGCGCCCGGGCAGCATCGTCGCCACGCCGATGCTCACGCTGACCATCGGTGCGGTCAGCGATCGATCGTGCGGGATCGCGAGCGCCGCGACCTCCTCGAGCATCGCGCGCGCCACCTGTTCGCCGCCGGCGCGATCCGCGCCGGGCAGGATCGCGATCATCTCCTCGCCGCCGTAGCGCGCCACGCAATCGCGCGCACGGGTACCGGCCGCGCGACGAATCGCCCCCGCGACCGCGCGCAGGCAGGCGTCGCCGCCCTGGTGCCCGTAGCGATCGTTGTAAGCCTTGAAGTGATCGATATCGATCATCAGGACGGTGACGTGCTCGCGATCGCGGATCGCCTGCTGCCAGATGCGATGGATCTCGCTCTCGAGAGCCGAGCGGTTCAGCAGCTGCGTGAGCCCGTCATGCGTCGCCACTTCGCGCAGCATGCGGCCTTCGAGGAAGGAGACCCGGTTGGCGTGCTCGAGCGCGTAGCTGCCGGCACCGGCATACAGGTTGGCGAACAGCAGCAGGAAGAACTGGTAGATCGAAGTCTGCGGCGCAATGTCGCCGACGAATGCCGCAACGACGAAGCCCGCGAGCGTCAGCAGGTTGGTGCGCAGCGCCGCCTTGAACGACAGGCCGAGCATGAAATAGAAGAAGAATATCGCGAGCACGAGCCGCGCGTGGATGAAGGCCGTGAGCGGCTCCGGGGCGTTGGCGGCCAGCAGCACCGTGGCGAGGCCGTAGAGCGGCGCGAATACGTGGACGAATGGCCAGTACCAGCGGAAGTAGCGCCGCGAGGTGAGCACGATACCGGTGACGACGAGCGGAATGTGCACACCGAAGCGGATCGCATCGGGGACGACCTGCGCGCCGGGGCCGAGCAACCAGCGATCGAGGATCGCGAGCCCGATGATCGTCGTGAGCGCGAGGCATACACCGATGCGCACGATGCGCCGGCGCGAAGTGCGGTACTCGGCAACGAACTCACGCTCGAGTTCGCCCGGGAACCTGAGCCATGGAAATCCCGCGCGCAGCGTGCGGGCTACGGGGGACTCGGACTCCTCCGGCATTGCTGCCGTGGGCATTGGTCAGGCGACGGGATTGTCGCTCTCGCGCGGAATCTTCACCCGCGTGCGCCACACGTCGTAGGGATCCCAGCCGCGTGTCGGCGTCGCCTCGTGGGCGCGTTCCCTGCCCGGGACGTTGGAGATCGTCGGCTCGTTGGCCGCGACGAGCGCGGCGGAAGCGTGTCCGTCAGCCTCGAAAGGCTTGCTGGTGTTCATCTGCGGGGTCGTCCCTGATTTCGGGCTGTCTGCGTAAGGCGACGGATTCTAACGCCTGCAGCCTGACAAGGGCACAACAAAAATGCTCTTCGGATATGTCAAATCAGCGGTTTGCTTCCAGTTCTGTGAGCTAGTTCTCAAAATAACGGCGCAGGTAGTCTTCGAAGCTGCCGGCGTCCGCCGACTCGATCTTCTGCTGCGCTGCAACAGAATCCTCGGCTTCACGCTGGAACTCCGCCAGGCGCTCCGCATTGGGAGGGTGCAGCTCGAGGAAATAGGACTTGTGGGCGCTCGACATCTGCTGCGCCACGTCGAAGAACGACTCGCCGGTCGTGCGGATCTCGTGCAGCAGCCGGGCGGACGGGGTCAGCGCGGGATCGCGCAGCTTGTCGCGCTGCGCGGCGAGCGCCGCCGAATAGGGTCGTGCCGCATGGCCGTCGTCGAGGATCTCGCACAGGCCGGTCATGCCGTCGAGCAATTCTTCGGCCCAGTCCGCGAGAGGCACGGCGCGCCCGTCCCGCTGCAACCGCAGGCCCGGCTCGCGTCCGCGGCGCGCGGCGACGACATGGTTCATGTCGAGCAGCTCCTGTTCATCGTTGCCGATCGGCGGGCTGTCGCGCAGCAGGCACAGCGCGAGGAAGGCCTCGAGGAAACGCAGATTCACCTGATTCACGCCAACCGGGTCGAAGGCACTCACGTCGAGAGCGCGCACTTCGACGTATTCGACGCCACCGCGCAACAGCGCCCTGGTCGGCCGCTCGCCCGAGCGCGCGACGCGCTTCGGGCGGATGCTGCTGTAGAACTCGTTCTCGATCTGCAGCAGGTTGGCGTTGAGCTGGCGCCACTCGCCGCCGACCTTGACGCCGATCGCCTCGTACGGCGGAAACGGTGTGCTGATCGCGCGCGTGAGATCGCGCACGTACTCCTCGAGGCTGTTCACCGAGACCGAAACGCGCGCCTGCTTGCGGTTGCGATAGCCGAGATCGCTCATGCGCAGTGTGGTCGCATACGGCTCGTAGGCCGTGCCGTGCGCGAGTTGCGGCAACGTCTCGCCGCGCACGCGCAGGAAGGAATTGCACACCGCGGGCGAGGTGCCGAACAGGTACAGCACGAGCCAGCCATGGCGGCGGTAATTGCGCAGCAGGTCGAAATAGGCCGCCGAGCGCAAGGCCTTCTCGTCCGCGCACTGGCGCAGCGCGGCGTAGGGTTCCCAGAACTGCTCCGGGAACGAATAGTTGAAATGCACGCCGGAGATCGCCTGCATGGCGCGGCCGTAGCGGTTGCCGAGGCCGTTGCGGTACACGGTCTTCATCCGCCCGACGTGCGAACTGCCGTACTGCGCGATCGGGATCGCATCGTCGCTCTCGATCCGGCACGGCATCGAGGTCGCCCACAGCAGTTCGCTGCCGATATGGCGATAGACGAACTGGTGCATGTCGCACAGGTACTGCAGCAGCTCCCAGTTCGTGGTGAAAGTCGGCGTGACCAGCTCGATCAGCGCCTCGGAATAATCGGTGGTGAACTGGCCGTTGGTGAGCGCCGAGCCGAGCGCGCGCGGATGCGGTGTCGTCGCGAGGCGCCCCTCGGGCGTGACGCGCAGCGATTCCTTCTCCACACCGCGCCGGCCGCCCTGCAGCAGCCGCGCGCCGCCGCCATTGACGAGCGCGGCGACGCGGCGCTCAAACGTGCGATCGATGGCGGGCGCGGCCACCGTGCTACCAGGGCAGTCGGCGCAGCAGGATTTCGCGCAGCATCGTGAACTCGCCGCGCAAGCTGTACAGCCGACAGCGGAATAACGGGTAGGACTCGCGGAGGCTCGCGCAGCGCTGCGACATGATCCGGGCATCTTGCCGGTTGCCCGTACCGGCTCGCAAGGGCCCGCAGCGCGGCGGGCACCGCGCCTCGCAATGCCGGGCTGCCGCCGCCGCGGTCATTGTCCGTTCAGCATGGCCGGCGTACCGTGACCCCATGAGGACAGGCAAGCTGTTCGCGGCACTGCTGCTGTGCGCATCGGGTTTCACGGCCGCGCAGGCCGACAACATGCGCTGTGGCCAGCGCCTCGTGGTCGATGGCACGACCCGCGACCAGGTGGCGACCTGGTGCGGCGAACCGACCGAGGTCCTGCAGCGGACAGTGCTGCGCCCGCCGATCGTCTGGTACTACGGTCGCCCGGTGCACGTCGGCGGCGGCCACATCGAGGTGCTGGTCGAGACCTGGATCTACAACCTCGGCCCGAACAAGCTGATGCGGCGCGTGATCTTCGAGGACGGCCTCGTGGTCGAAGTCGAGACACTCGGCTACGGCTATCGCGGCTCGCCGCCCGCACGCGAGAACTGACGCGCAGCGGAAAATGGCTGAACCGGCGCACAGCGTGGCATGCTAGCCGCCTATGCTCGCAGGACCAGCCATCAGGCGCGTCGCGATCGTCGGCGGCCAGCGTATCCCCTTCGCGCGGGCGCACGGCGCCTACGCCACGGTCGGCAACCAGGACATGCTCACCGCGGCGCTGCGCGCCGTCGTCGAGAAGTACGGGCTCGCCGGCGTGCGCCTCGGCGACGTGATCGCCGGTGCGACGATCAAGCATTCGAAGGACTTCGGCCTCGTGCGCGAGTGCGTGCTGTCGAGCGGACTCGACCCGCAGACACCCGGGCTCGACTTGCAGCGTGCCTGCGGCACGAGCCTCGAGGCGGCGATACTCGTCGCCAACAAGATCGCTCTGGGCCAGATCGACGCCGGCATCGCCGGCGGCGTCGACACGGTGAGCGACCCGCCGATCGTCTATCCGCGCTCCTACCAGCAGAAGCTGCTGCGCAGCTACCGCGGCCGCAGCTTCGGCCAACGCATCGCGCCGTTCTTCGGCCTGCGGCCGCGCGACTTCAAGCCGGTCATGCCTGCGGTAATCGAACCACGCACCGGCATGTCGATGGGCGAGCACTGCGAGCAGATGGCGAAGACGTGGGCCATCACGCGCGAGGCGCAGGACCAGCTCGCGTACGAAAGCCACATGAAGGCGGCGGCGGCCTGGAAGGACGGCTTCTATGACGATCTCGTCGTCGACTTCCAGGGATTGAAAACCGACAACAACATCCGCGCCGACACCTCGCTCGACAAGCTCGCGAAGCTCGCGCCCTCCTTCGACCGGCAGGCCGGCACGCTCACCGCGGGCAACAGCACGCCGCTCACCGATGGCGCGTCCGCCGTGCTGCTTGCCTCGGAGGACTGGGCCAGATCGCGCAACCTGCCGGTGCTCGCGTGGTTCAGCCACGGCAAGACCTCGGCGGTCGATTACGTGGGCGGCCACGAAGGCCTGCTGATGGCGCCCGTGCATGCCGTGCCCGCGATGCTGCGCGACGCGAACCTCACCTTGCAGGATTTCGACTTCTACGAAATCCACGAAGCCTTCGAGGCGCAGGTGCTGTGCACGCTGGCCGCCTGGGAATCCGCCGACTATTGCCGCGAGCGGCTCGGCCTCGAGCAGCCGCTCGGCAGCATCGATCGCGGCAGACTGAACCTGCGCGGCGGCAGCGTGGCAATCGGCCACCCCTTTGCCGCGACCGGCACCCGGATCGTCGCCTCGCTCGCGAAGCAGCTCGCGGAGGCGCCCGGCGCGAAGCGCGGGCTGATTTCCGTCTGCACGGCGGGCGGCCAGGGCGTGGCCGCGGTGCTGGAGCGCAGCAGCGATTCCTGAGCCGACTTGTAAATAGTTTCATTTGAAACTAAATTGCCCGGATGAACCGCTACGTCGGTTTTCCGCGAGTCGAGGGCAGCGCCTCCCGCCAGGCGCACGCCGACCTGCCAGCCGGCACCTTCGAGCGCGAAATCAGCAAGGAAGGCTTCTTCGGTCCCGCAGCCCACCTCTATCACCGCCACCCGCCGACCGGCTGGGTGAGCTTCGAGGGACCGCTGCGACCACACGCCTTCGACCTCACGCGCCTCGCCGCTGCCGCGCCGTCGCCGTGGGATGCGCCGCCGATACTCGGCAATGCCTCGGTCGAAATTCGCTGGTGGCAGCTCGAGGGCGCCATGCCGGCACTGGCGCGCAACGCGGACGGCGACCAGCTCATCTTCATCCACCGCGGCCATGGCGCGCTGTACTGCGACTTCGGCCACCTCGATTTCGAGGCGGGCGACTATCTGCTGCTGCCGCGCGGCACCATGTGGCGGCTCGAGTGCGCGGCGCCGGTCGCGGCGTTGCTGGTCGAGGCCACCAACACGAGCTACATGCTGCCCGATCGCGGCCTCCTCGGCCCGCACGCCATCTTCGATCCGGCGATCCTCGACACGCCGCGCATCGACTCCGCCTTCGAGGCCCAGCAGTCGTCGTCGCAGCCCTGGCGTGTCGAAGTGAAACGCCGTGGCGCGCGTTCGGTGATCGGCTATCCGTTCAATCCGCTCGACGCGGTCGGCTGGCATGGCGATCTCGCGCCAGTGCGCCTGAACGTGCGCGACATCCGCCCGCTGATGAGCCATCGCTACCACCTGCCGCCCTCGGCGCACACCACCTTCGTCGCCGGGCGTTTCGTCGTGTGCACCTTCGTGCCGCGGCCATTCGAAACCGATCCGGGCGCGATCAAGGTGCCGTTCTTCCACAATAACGACGACTACGACGAAGTCCTCTTCTACCACGCCGGCGACTTCTTCAGCCGCGACAACATCCGCCCCGGCATGATGACCCTGCACCCGGCGGGCTTCACCCACGGGCCGCATCCGAAGGCGCTCGCCAACATCGCCACGCAGGCGAAGCCCGCCACCGACGAGTTCGCGGTGATGATCGATACGCGTGACGCGATCGACATCGCGCCCGCCGCGGCCGGCGTCGAGTGGGCCGGCTACGTCGACAGCTGGAAAGGCGCGTGAAACTCGCGAGCCTTAAGAGCGGCCGCGACGGTCGGCTGGCGGTCGTCAGCCGCGATCTGACGCGCTGCGCGCTCGCCGATGGCATCGCCGCGACGCTGCAGCAGGCCCTCGACGACTGGCAGCGCACCGCGCCGGCGCTGGCTGAACTTGCGGTGCGCCTCGAGGCCGGCACCGTCGCCGCCGCGAGGCCCTTCGATCCGCGCGACTGCGCCGCGCCGCTGCCGCGCGCGCATCACTGGGTCGACGGCAGCGCCTACGTCAACCACGTCGAGCTCGTGCGCAAGGCGCGCGGCGCGGAACTGCCGGCGAGCTTCTGGACCGACCCGCTGCTCTACCAGGGCGGGTCGGACGACCTGCTCGGCCCGACCGACGACGCCGCCTTCGGTAGCGAGGAGTTCGGTATCGATCTCGAAGCCGAGGTCGCGGTGATCGTGGACGACGTGCCGATGGGCTGCAGCGCCGCCGACGCCGCGGAGCGCATCCGCCTGCTGCTGCTCGTCAACGACTGGTCGCTGCGCAACCTCATCCCGGGCGAGCTCGCCAAGGGATTCGGCTTCTACCAGTCGAAACCGGCCACCGCGTTCTCGCCGGTCGCGGTCACGCCCGACGAACTCGGCGAGGCGTGGCACGAAGGCAAACTGCACCTGCCGCTCGTGAGCCACGTCAACGGTGCGCGCCTCGGCGCGCCGGATGCCGGCACCGACATGACCTTCGGTTTCCCGCAGCTGATCGCGCACGCCGCGCGCACCCGTCGCCTCGGCGCTGGCGCCATTGTCGGCTCCGGCACCGTCTCGAACTACGACCGCAGCCGTGGCTCGAGCTGCCTCGCCGAGAAGCGCATGCTCGAGCAGATCGCGCGCGGCGAGGCGCAGACGCCGTTCCTGCGCTACGGCGACCGCGTGCGGATCGAGATGTTCGATGCCGCGGGCGCGTCCATTTTCGGCGCCATCGACCAGCGCGTGGTTCCCGCCGCCTGACCGCTGTATTCTTGTCGGCCCCCGATCCGCTTGAGGGCATGCCGATGGGCGAGTACGTGACGCTGATGGCCCGCGACGGCCACGAGTTCCAGGCCTGGCTCGCCGCGCCCAAGGGTACGCCGCGCGGCGCCGTGGTGGTGGTACAGGAAATCTTCGGTGTGAATCGCCACATCCGCGCCGTCACGGATGCCTATGCGGCCCAGGGCTACACCGCAATCGCGCCGGCGCTGTTCGACCGCGTGCGCCGCGGCATCGAACTCGGCTACACGGCCGACACCATGCAGGAAGGCATCGGCTACATGATGCAGATGAAGCCGGAGCATTTCCTCGCCGACGTCAGCGCCGCGATCAACGCGGTCAAGAGCTCGGGCCGGGTCGGCATCGTTGGCTACTGCTGGGGCGGCACCGTGGCCTGGCTCGCGGCCTGCGAACTGCCGGTGGCCGCGGCCGCGTCGTACTACGGCGGTGGCATCGTGAAAATGCTCGACCGCAAGCCGGCGCGTCCGGTGATCTACCACTTCGGCGAGCAGGACGCACACATTCCGCTCAGCGACGTCGAGAAGATCAGGGCCGCGCATCCGCAAGGCGTGTTCCATGTCTATCCGGCCGACCACGGCTTCAACTGCAACGACCGCGCGTCGTACGACGCGCCAAGCGCCAGGCTCGCGCTCGAGCGCACGCTGGCATTCTTCGCCGAGCACGTCGGCTGAAGCCTGGAGAATCCGTGAAACTCAATGACCCGACCCTGCTGCGCCAGCAGTGCTACATAGACGGCGAGTGGAGCGACGCGGATTCGCGGCGCACGCTCGAAGTGACGAATCCCGCCTCGGGCGAGCGGCTCGGCTCGATCCCCGACGCGGGCAGTGCCGAGACGCGCCGCGCCATCGAGGCCGCCGCGCGGGCGTTTCCGGCCTGGGCCGCGCGCACCGCGAAGGACCGCGCGGGCATCCTTCGTCGCTGGAGCGAGCTGATGCTCGCGCACCAGGACGACCTCGCAACACTGATGACCGCCGAGCAGGGCAAGCCGTTCGCGGAGTCGAAGGGCGAGATCGCCTATGCAGCGTCGTTCATCGAATGGTTCGGCGAGGAAGGCAAGCGCATCTACGGCGACGTGATCCCGGGCCACCAGCCCGACAAGCGGATCCTCGTGCTGCGCCAGCCGGTCGGCGTGGTCGCCGCGATCACGCCATGGAATTTCCCCTCGGCGATGATCACGCGCAAGGCGGGCCCCGCGCTCGCCGCGGGCTGCACGTTCGTCTGCAAGCCGGCCACCCAGACGCCCTACTCGGCACTCGCGCTCGCGGAGATAGCCGCGCGCGCCGGCGTGCCGGCCGGCGTATTCAACGTGGTTACCGGCAGTGCGACCGCGATCGGCGGCGAGATGACCTCGCATCCCGTGGTACGCAAGATCACCTTCACCGGCTCGACGGAGATCGGCAAGAAGCTGATGGTGCAGTCCGCCGGTACCCTGAAGAAGCTCTCGCTCGAACTCGGCGGCAATGCGCCGTTCATCGTCTTCGATGACGCCGACCTCGATGCCGCCGTGCAGGGTGCGATCGCGAGCAAGTACCGCAATACCGGCCAGACCTGCGTATGCGCGAATCGTCTGCTGGTGCAGGCGGGTGTCTACGAGGCATTCACCGCCAAGCTCAGCGAAGCCGTCGCCGGCCTGCGGATCGGCGACGGGCTGAAGGGCGCCACGGACCAGGGCCCGCTGATCGATACCAAGGCCCTCGCCAAGGTCGAGGAGCACATCAGCGATGCGCTCGCGCACGGCGCCAGGATCGCCCATGGCGGCAAGCGCCATGCGCTCGGCGGCACGTTCTTCGAGCCCACCATCCTCACCGGCGTCACGCCGCAGATGATGATCGCGCGCGAGGAAACCTTCGGGCCGGTCGCGCCGCTGTTCCGCTTCGAGACGGAGGCCGAGGCATTGCGGATGGCCAACGACACCGAGTTCGGGCTAGCCGCATACTTCTATACACGCGATCTCGCGCGCTCATGGCGTGTGCAGGAACAACTCGAGTACGGCATCGTCGGCGTCAATACCGGCATCATCTCGACCGAGGTGGCGCCGTTCGGCGGCATGAAGGAATCGGGCTTCGGCCGCGAGGGCTCCAAGTACGGCATACTCGACTACACCGAACTCAAGTACGTGTGTGTCGGCGGCGTCGCCTGACGCGCGGGAATTGCATGCCGCAGTATCACGGCACCCTGGAGCCCGATCACGACCGCAGCGCGCGCGTTGGCGTGCTGCTGGTCAATTCCGGATCGCCGGATTCGGCGTCGGTGCGCGACATCCGCCGCTTCCTCGGCAGACTGCTGTCCGATCCGCGCGTGGTCGAGCTGCCGCGCTGGCTGTGGCTGCCGATTCTGCACGGCATCATCCTGCCGATCCGACCGCTGCGCAGCGCGCGCAAGTACCGCGCGATCTTCGCCGCCGGCCGCTCGCCGCTGCTGCGGCTGTCGCACGAGCTGAGCGCGGCGCTCGAAGCCGAGCTGGCGACGCGCCCGGTACCACCGGTGTCGGTGGCGATCGGCATGATGTACTCGAAGCCGTCGGTTCGCGATGCCATCACCAGTCTGACCGACGCCGGCGCGCGGCGCCTGCTCGTCGTCCCGTTGTTTGCGCAGTACTCCGGCGTCACCACTGCGGCGGCGTGCGACAAGGTCGCCAGTGCGCTCGCTGCGCTGCGCTGGGTCCCCGAACTGCGCTACGTCGCCGACTTCCACGACCACCCCGACTACATCGAGGCGCTGCGAGCGAGCATCGCGGCACACTGGGCCGCGCATGGCCGCAGCGGCCACCTGCTGCTGTCCTGGCACGGCATTCCGAGCGCGTACTGCGAAAAAGGCGACCCCTATCTGCGACGCTGTCATGCGACCGCGCAACTGCTGGCCGATGCGCTCAAGCTGCGCGAGGGCGAATGGAGCCTGGCGTTCCAGTCGCGCTTCGGTGGCGGCAGGTGGCTGCGGCCCTACACCGACGAAGTGCTCGATGCGCTGCCGGCGCGCGGCGTGCGCACGGTGACCGTTGCCTGCCCGGGCTTTGCGGTCGACTGCCTCGAAACGCTCGAGGAAATCGACGTGACCGACCGGGCCCGCTTCCTTGCCGCCGGCGGCAAGCGCTTCGACTACGTGCCGGCGCTCAACGCGCGCCCGGAGCATGTTCTCGCGCTCGCCAACCTGGTCCAGGCCCATGTACGGGGCTGGGGCGGCGAAGGGGCGGTGCGTGGCGCCGCCGGGTTCCCGCGCGTCGTCTCGATCGTCTGAGGCGGGCGGCGCGATGCTCGGCCGGTTCCTCGAACTGTCGCTGATGACGTCCGACATTCGCGCCTCGGTCGAGTTCTACGAGCGGCTCGGCTTCACGCACTGCGCGACCGGCGACACCTGGACCCATCCGTATGGCGTGCTGAGCGACGGGCGCATCGCGATCGGCCTGCACCAGTTCCGCTTTCCTTCGCCTTCGCTGACCTTCGTTCACCATGACATCGCGCGGCGCGTGGCTCAGGTCGAGGCCGCCGGCGTCGAGATCGCATTCCGCCGCACGGCCGATGACGTATTCAACGAATTCGGCTTCCTCGGTCCCGCCGGCCACATGGTCACGGTGCTCGAGGCGCGCACTTTCTCGCCCGTGAATCGCGATCCCGCCGAGACCACGCTCTGCGGCGAATTCCGCGAGTACAGCCTGCCGGCCCCCGACTTCGAAATCGCACGGCAGCGATGGGAGGCGTTCGGTTTCGTCGCGATAGAAGACGAGGACATGCCCTGGCGGCGCATTTCCCTGACGAGCGACCACCTGAACCTCGCGTTCCATTCACCGCGCTTCTTCGAGCAGCCGCTGCTGGTGTTCTCCGGCGCGGACCCCGTCGGCCGGCGCGAACGCCTGGCCGCGCTCGGCGTCGCCCCCGCCCACGATCTGCCCGCAACGCTCGACGACAAGCGCTACACCCTGCTGGAGAGTCCCGAGGGGCTGGCAATCCTGCTGGCACCCGAGTAACGCATCCCGCGCGTCGCTTCGTCGCATTGGCGGGGGCCGAGAGTGTCCGCCGCGCGCCCGGGACCCCGCGCGGCAGCTAGAATCCCGCCATCCGTTTTTCGTGAGGCCATCATGCGCAAGGTCATGCCCGCTCTGCTGCTCGCCGCCGCCCTGCCCGTCCTCGCCGACGAAGGCATGTGGACTTTCGACAACTTTCCGTCCGCCACGGTCAAGGAACGATACGGCGCGGAGATCGACGCGGCATGGCTCGATCGCGTCCGTCGCAGCACGATCCGGCTCGCGAACTGCACCGCCTCGTTCGTCTCGCCCGACGGCCTCATCCTCACCAACCATCACTGCGTGCGAAGCTGCCTTGCCAACCTGTCGACGCGGGAGACGAGCCTCGAGGAGAACGGCTTCATCGCGCGCCAGCGCGGCGACGAGCTGCGCTGCGAAACCCAGGTGGCCGACGTTCTGCAATCGATGGAGGACATCACCGGCAGAGTCGCGCAGGCCGTCGCCGGACTCGATGCCAGCGCAGCAAACGAGGCCCGCAAGCAGACGCTCACGCAGCTCGAAACCGAATGCGAGCGTGACACCGGGCTCAAGTGCCAGGGGGTGACTCTCTACCAGGGCGGCCAGTATTTCCTCTATCGCTACAAGCGCTACTCCGACGTGCGACTGGTACTCGCGCCGGAAGCCGACATCGCCGCATTCGGCGGCGACCCCGACAACTTCCAGTATCCGCGCTGGTCGCTCGACTACTCGCTGCTGCGCGCCTACGAGGATGGCAAGCCGGCGAAAACCGCGCACTACCTGCCGATCCGGTTCGAGGGTCCGAAGGCGGACGAGCTGGTGCTGGTGCCGGGCCACCCGGGCTCCACATCGCGGCTCGACACGCGTACCGACCTCGAGTTCGCGCGTGACGTGGTGATGCCGAACTGGCTGCTGCGCTACTCCGAGCTGCGTGGCCGCTACATCCAGTTCGGCAAGGGCGGCGAGAGCGCCGCACGCATCGTCGAGGAGCCGCTCAGCAGCATCGAGAACGGCATCAAGGTGCGCCGCAAGCTGCTCGATACGCTGCATGAGGATGCGATGCTCGACGCGAAGAGCGCCGCGGAGCGCGACCTGCGCGCGAGGATGGCGGGCGATGCCTCGTTCGGCGACCCGTGGGCCGACATCGCGCGCGCGGATGCGATCCGGCGCAACATCTACCTGCCGTACGCATTCCTCGAAGGCGCCGCGGGATTCAACAGCGCAACGTTCCGCTATGCACGCACGCTGGTGCGCGCCGCCGCCGAGCGCCCGAAGGAGAACACCAAACGCCTGCGAGAGTACACCGATACGGCGCTGCCGCGACTCGAGCGCCAGACACTGGCACCCGTGCCGGTCTATCCCGAGCTCGAGAACCTCACGCTGTCGTGGTCGCTCGAGCGTATGCGCGAATGGCTGGGCCCGGACCACATGGTCGTGAGGCAGCTGCTCGCGGCGGATTCACCGGACACGCTCGCGGCGCGACTGGTCGCGGGCACGAAGCTCGCCGATCCAGCCGAGCGCAAGCGCCTGTGGGAAGGCGGCCAGGCGGCGATCGAGGCCTCGGACGATCCGATGATCAGGCTCGCGATCGCGGTCGATGCGCCCTCGCGCGCGATGCGCACGCAGTATGAAGACGAAGTCGAGGCGCCGATCTCCACCGCGTCGGAGAAGATCGCCGCCGCGCGCTTCAAGGCCTACGGCACCGACGTGTATCCCGATGCCACCTTCACGCTGCGCCTCAACTACGGCAAGGTAGCGGGCTGGAAGGAGCGCGGTGAGGACATCGCGCCGTTCACCTACCTCGCGCGGGCTTTCGAGCGTGCGACCGGCGAGCCGCCGTTCCGCATCCCGGCGAGCTGGCAGCAGGCGCGCGACACGCTCGACATGGATACGCCGTTCTGCATTTCGACCACCAGCGACATCGTCGGCGGCAATTCGGGTAGCGCACTGGTCGATGCAAAAGGACGCATCGTCGGCCTGCTGTTCGACGGCAACATCCACTCGATATCGGGCAGCTACTGGTTCGACACCGAGAAGAACCGCGCGGTCGCCGTCCATCCGGCGATCATCCGCGAGTCGCTGCAGAAGGTGTACCGCGCCGACGCGATACTCAGGGAACTCGGCGTGCGGTGAGATCGAGCTCGATCTCGAGCATGTCCTCGACCCGGAGTGCGCCGAGCATCACGCTGTAAGGCATCAGGCCGAGCGCACTCTGGGCCACGGGAAACCTGGCACTCACGCGTAATGTGCCCGCGGCAGCGGGTTCGAGGCGCAAGGGCACCTGGATCGTGGTGCGCTGCGCGCGCACGGTGAGCTCGACTTGCGCGGCGTAGTTCACGGGTCCGCCGCCGAGCGTGATGCCGCGCACGATGATCTCCGGATAACGCGCCGCATCCAGCAGGTCTTCGCCCAGCATGTTGCTGCGCGTCCCCGCGCGCGCGCTGTCCGGCACCACGCCCCCGAAGTCGGCGCCGCGTCCGGCGCGCAATCCGGGCTCATCGACCGCCAGCGCAGCAACCGGTATGCGCATGAAGAGTGTGCTCGCCGCGGGCGCCGCCGCGAGGTCGATGTAGCCCGACAGGTCATGCGAGGCGACGACGTGGTTGTGCCCCATCGAGGCGAGCGCACCGCCACGCCGGACCACGATCGCGAGCAGTGATTCGGCCGGATCGATGCGGTGACGCTGCATCCCGGGCGCCGGGGGCGCCTCCGCCGCCAGTGAGGGATCGTGCGACGCAGGCACTGCCGGCTCGGGCCCGGCAGGTCCACGCCCCGCGCTCGGGCATCCGGCCAGGCACAGCGCCGCGACGATCGCCGCCGCACGAGCCGCCTTGCTAGACTTGGAGTCCCTTCCGCCCACGGAGCAGAGCTTATGCAATTCCGTAATTCCCTGGAACGCTGGGGTTCGGTTGCCAAGTTCTTCCACTGGGCGATCGTGCTGCTCGTGATCTGCCAGTTCGCGCTGGCCCTGCTGGCGGACGACCTGCCCGTCGGCGTAGAGAAGCTCAAACTGCTGGCGCGTCACAAGTCGATCGGCATCACGATCCTGGCGCTCGCCACGCTGCGCCTGCTGTGGCGCGCGGCCAATCGCACGCCGGCACTCCCGCCGACCATGGCGGCCTGGGAGAAATTCTCGTCCAAGGCGGCGCACGCGCTGCTGTACGTGTTGCTGTTCGTCGTGCCGCTCGCCGGCTGGACGATGTCGTCGGCGAAGAATTTCCCGGTTTCCTGGTTCGGGCTCGTGCAGCTGCCGGACTTCGTCGCACCGAACGAATCCACCTACGAAATCGCGCACGGAATCCACGAGACTCTCGCCATGACCCTCGGCATCGTCGCGGTCCTGCACCTGCTGGCCGCGCTCAAGCACCACTTCGTCAACCGTGACGCCGTGCTGAAGCGCATGTGGCCGTTCGCGCGCGTGCCGGTGGTGCTGATCACGATGGCTATCGCCGCCGTCGCGATGCCGGGACAGTCGCTGGCGGCGCAGCCCCCCGGCGCCACGCTCCGCGGTAGCGGCGCCGACAGCACACTCGCCTTCAACTTCACGCAGGCGGGGGCCGGCACGAACGGCTCGTTCAAGGCGTTCACGACGACTCTGATGACGGGTGAGGACGGCGCGCCCGCGTCGCTCGAGGTGACCATCGACGTGAAGTCCATCGACACCGGGGACAAGGAACGCGATGGGCTGCTGCGTGACAAGGACCTCTTCGACGTCAAGCGTTTTGCCGAGGCGAAGTTCGCCGCGACGCGCTTCACGCGCGAAGCGAGCGGGCGCTACCAGGCGATCGGCAAGCTGACGATCCGCGATGTCACGCGCGATGTCACGCTGCCGTTTGCGCTCACCGAAATGCCGGGCGGTGGCGCGCCGGGCTGGCTGCTCGCCGGCGAGATCGTCATCAACCGCCTCGACTACGGCGTCGGCCAGGGCGAGTGGCGGGACACCGGGATGGTCGGCAACGCGGTTACGGTCAGGTACTCGGTCAAGCTCGCTCCCGTGCCCTGAATTGACGCAGGTCTTCGACACGATCGACGCCTGCGTCGACGCCACGCTCGAGCGCGTCGGCCCGCGCATCGTGCTCGGCCTGCCGCTCGGCATCGGCAAGCCGAACCTGCTCGCGAACGAATTCTTCCGTCGCGCGACCGGCGACCCGACCCTCGAGCTGACGATCCTCACGGCGCTGTCGCTCACCCGGCCGCGCCCGCGCAACGATCTCGAACGCCGCCTGCTCGAGCCGATCGTCGAGCGCGTATTCGCCGATTACCCGGAGCTCGAATACGTGCAGGCGGCAAGGCGCGGCACGCTGCCCCCCAATGTCAGGGTGATCGAGTTCTACTTCGAACCCGGCGCCTGGCTCGGGGTCGAATCCGCCCAGCAGGATTTCCTCTCGTCGAACTACACGCACATCGGGCGCGATCTGCTCGCGCGCGGCGCCAATGTGATCGCGCAGCTGGTCGCAAAGCGCACGGTCGGCGCCGAGACGCAGCTCTCGCTCGGCTCCAATCCCGACATTCTCGTCGACCTGTTGCCTGATCTCGCGGCCGCACGCGCCGCGGGGCGCGACATCGTGCTGATCGGCGCCGTGCACCCGCGCATGCCGTTCATGTTCGGCGGCGCGTGCATCGATGCGGAACGCTTCGACTACCTGATCGACCATCCGAATTACGACTACGAGCTCTTCTGTCCGCCGAACCTGCCGCTGCGCACCGTGGACCATGCCATCGCGCTGCATGCGAGCGCGCTGGTGCGGGACGGCGGGACGCTGCAGATCGGCATCGGCGAGCTCGGCGACGCGCTGGTGTACGCACTGCTGCTGCGCCACCAGCAGAACGACGCATGGCGCGCCGCGCTGCTGGCGCTCGGTGGCACGGGCGAGGATCTCGCACCGTTTCGCGACGGCCTGTATGCCTGCACCGAAATGCTGGCCGACCAGATGCTCGACCTGATGCGCGCCGGGATCCTGCGCCGCCACGTGTACGGCTCGCTGCCGCTGATGCGTGCGCTGGCGCAGGGGCGCATCGGCGAGCGCTTCGACGGCGCCATCCTCGAGGCGCTGCGCGATGCGGGCGCCGGACCGCAGCTCGATGCCGCCGAGTTCGAGCAGCTGCGCCGCTACGGGGTGTTCCGCAGCGACACGCGCTTTCGCGACGGGCGCATTCGCAGCCCCGACGGCGAGTGGATCGCCGCGGATCTCGCCGATGGTGCCGCGCGCCGCGCGCTCGCGGCGCAGTGCCTCGGGCGCGAACTGCGCGGCGGCGTGGTCGCGCATGCGTCGTTCTTCGTCGGCCCGCGCGGCTTCTACGCGAAACTGCGTGAGATGCCGGAGCGCGAACTGCGCCAGATCGACATGTGCGGCGTCGGCTACGTCAACCAGCTCTACGGCGCCGACTACGAGCTGCGCTGCCTGCAGCGCCGGCATGCGCGCTTCGTCAACACGACGATGATGGTCACGCTGCTCGGTGCCGCGGTGTCCGACACGCTGGCGGACGGCCGCGTGGTGAGCGGCGTCGGTGGCCAGTACAACTTCGTCGCGATGGCGCACGCCCTGCCCGATGCCCGGGCGATCACCTGCGTGCGCGCCACGCGCGAGAAGGCCGGGCGCCTGACCTCGAACATCGTGTGGAACTACCCGCAGACGACCATTGCCCGCCACCTGCGTGACATCGTCGTGACCGAGTACGGGGCCGCGGACCTGCGCGGCGCAACGGACAGTGAAGTCATCCAGCGGCTGCTCAACATCGCGGACTCGCGCTTCCAGGACGGCCTGCTCGCCAGCGCGCACGCGGCCGGCAAGATCGCGCGCGACTACCGGATACCGCCCGAGCATCGGCACAACTCCCCGGAACGCCTTGCGTCGACATTCGCACTGCCGCGCCGTGCAGGCCTGTTCAGCGAGTACCCGTTCGGCACCGACCTCGCGAGCGAGGAAATCCGGCTCGCGCAGGCGCTCACCGCGCTGGCCGAGGACACCGCAACGACAGGCGGGCGCATCGGCACGTTCATCGCGGCGCTGCGCGAGACCGTACCGGCGGACGCCCAGCAGGCACTGGCACGCATGGGACTCGCCAATCCCCGGGGGTGGCGGGAGCGACTCGCGCGCCGGCTCGTCGCGCTCGCGTTGCAGCGACTCAGCGAGCGAACAGCTGCGACGGATCCCGGAACGCCTTGAACTCGAGCGCGTTGCCGGAAGGATCGTAGAGGAACATCGTCGCCTGCTCGCCGACCAGGCCCTGGAAGCGGATCCCAGGCTCGATCACGAAACGCGTGCCGGCTGCCCGCAGGCGTCCTGCGAGTTCGTGCCACGCTTCCCAATCGAGCACCACGCCGAAATGCGGCACCGGTACATCGTGGCCGTCGACTGGATTGTGATGCCTGCGGCGCTCGCGCGCCCCAGGGTCCAGGTGGGCGACGAGCTGGTGGCCGAAGAAGTCGAAGTCAACCCACTCGGCGGCGCTGCGGCCCTCCGCGCAACCGAACAGCCCGCCGTAGAACTCGCGGGCCAGCGCCAGGTCATGTACCGGAACGGCGAGATGGAACGGCTGCAGGGTCATGGGCAGCTGCGCAGCCAACGGCCATACCGGGAAGCGACCATTCTCATTGGCAAGTCAACGCTTGCGGTGCCTGCGCGGCGCGGCCTTGCGGCTCGGTGTGCTCGCGCTCTTGCGCCGGGGCGCCGACCGCTTCTTGGGTGCCGCCGCCCGCTTCTGCTTCCGCGCCGCCGACCGCTTTTTCTTCGATGCCACCGAACGCTTTTTCTTCGGTGCCACCGCCCGCCTTTTCTTCGGTACCGGGCGCGATTTCTTCGTAGCCACCTTCTTCGTAGCAGCCTTCTTCGTAGCAGCCTTCTTCCTGGCGGGCGCCTTCCTCGCGGGCCTCGCGGTCTTCGTCTCCACGCCGCGCAACTGGTCGACGATCGCCGGATTCTCGAGCGTCGAGATATCCTGCGTGATCTCCTCGCCACGCGCGATCGCACGCAGCAGCCGGCGCATGATCTTGCCGGAGCGCGT
>Ga0116142_10001889_pt1 | contig 23989 bp, 19 predicted proteins | sample AD_UKC033_MetaG_FD_89785 | JGI IMG/M metagenome (GOLD analysis project Ga0116142, IMG submission 89785) | Active sludge microbial communities of municipal wastewater-treating anaerobic digesters from USA - AD_UKC033_MetaG | ecosystem: Engineered > Bioreactor > Anaerobic > Digestate | place: USA... | reverse complement strand
GAACGAGTTATTACACTTGCCTCTAATGAAAATGATTTTGTTCTCGATTCATTTTTAGGCTCTGGCACAACTGCTGCCGTTGCTCATAAAATGAAAAGAAAATGGATTGGTATAGAATTGGGGGATCATGCAGTAACACATTGGCTTCCAAGATTAAAACAAGTTGCTAATGGTTCTGATCAAGGAGGTATTAGTAAATCTGTTGATTGGAAAGGGGGGGGAGGTTTTAAATTTTATACACTTGCTCCATCACTACTTAACACCGATAAATTTGGCAACTGGGTAATAAGCTCAGATTATAATCCTGATATGTTGGCAGCAGCTATTGCAAAACAAGAAGGGTTTAAGTATTCACCTCATTCCGAAATATACTGGAAGCAAGGCAATAGCAGTGAAAAGGATTTTATTTTTACCACTACTCAATTTGTTACTGTCGAAATGTTGGTTAAAATCCATGATGAAATGAAACCAGATGAGAATCTTTTAATAATGTGTAAATCGTATCAATCGCAATGTGATAACAAATTCTCTAATATTTCTGTAAAAAAGATTCCTCAAATGCTTCTGGGCAAATGCGAATTCGGAAAAGAATATTATTCGCTTAACATTATCAACATGCCTGTTGATGAAGAATTTACACATTTAGATTATTTTGAGCCAACATCTACAAATGAAAATGAAGAGCTACGCCCTGTAAAAACAAAGAAGCCAAAAGATGATATGCCAAAATTATTTTAAGTAAAAACCTGTGCTAACAAAACAAGATACAAAATGAATTCAAAAGCAAACTACATAAAACAACGCCTTTCGTTAAGAGAGCCATTAAAAGAAGCCTTAGATATTGTTGCACAAATTGCCGACACGTTCGAACTAAAAAAAGATGCAGACATTACTACTGAACTCGCAAAAGTAAAAGAGCTTTATCCAACTTGTACCGACTTCGAGAGGGATTTTCCTTCAATTTGTTTTTCCATTGCTACAGGTATTGGCAAAACTCGCTTAATGGGTGCCTGTGTCGCATATTTACATTTACATAAGGGAATCAAAAACTTCTTTATTTTAGCACCAAACCTTACAATTTACGATAAACTTATCGACGACTTCGGAAATCCTGCTAATCCTAAATATGTTTTCAATGGCATTTCAGAGTTTGTCCACAACCAACCTGTTATTATTACAGGAGACAATTACAGCGATAAAGGTAATTTATTTAAAGAAAGCGAAGTAAGAATCAATATTTTCAATATTGCTAAATTCAACTCCGAAAACAAAGTGACTAAATCAGGCGGTGTCGCATTACCACCACGTATAAAACGCTTGTCCGAATATCTCGGCCAATCTTATTGGGAATATCTTTCTAACTTAACCGATTTGGTAATTCTTATGGATGAAGCCCATCGCTATCATGCCGATGCTTCGAAAAATGCTATTAACGAGCTTAAACCTGTACTCGGTCTTGAATTAACAGCCACTCCAATTGATGAAAAAGGGAAATCTTTTAAGAATGTAGTTTACGAATATTCATTGGCTCAGGCTCTAACTGATGGTAAGTACATTAAAAATCCTGCAATTGCAACTCGCAAAAACTTTGATCCAAAAGGTAAATCTCCCGAGGAAATTGAAATTATAAAACTCGAAGATGCTATTAGCTTACACGAAGACACTAAAAACGAACTCGAAATATATGCTCGTACTTTCAACGTGAAACTTGTAAAACCATTTATTTTAATTGTTTGCCGTGACATTACACATGCAAAAGATGTTTTCAATTACATTAACTCAAATGAGTTTTACAAAGGTGCATATAAGAACAAAGCTTTACAAATAGATTCATCAACAAGGAGCGAGGAAGATATCGAAAAACAGTTTTTATCACTGGAACAGTCCGACAACGAAATAGAAATTGTGATTCATGTCAATATGCTCAAAGAGGGGTGGGATGTAACGAATTTGTACACAATAGTTCCTCTGAGGGCAGCAAACGCATCTGTTTTGGTCGAACAAACAATTGGACGAGGTTTACGTCTGCCATTTAAAGGTGAAAGGACAGGAGTGGAGAAGGTTGATAAATTAACAGTTGTTGCTCATGATAATTTTTCAAAAGTTATTGAAGAAGCTCAGAATCCAAACTCTGTTTTAAATAAACTATCATACATTGAAATTCCAGAGGAAGATTTTAATAAAAAGGGCGATGTCGTTACTTCTGCAAACAAAACAGAAATTGCAATTCAAAAAGAAGAAGAAAAAATTGCAAAAATTCAGAATGAACCCCAAAAGCAAAAAGCACAGAATTATGTAGATGCTAAAAAACTTCTAATTCAAACATTAAACGATCCCGCAGTTGCATATAATACTGCAGGACTTAAAGATTTTAATAAAGAAGATATTAAGTCTCTTGTAATTAACAAAGCAATCCAAAAACTCGAAACAGGCCAGCAAACTATATTTAAGCAAGAGATTATTGATGATATGTCAAAAGTTTATGATGCAACCTTAGTTGAAGTTAAAAACAATATCATCGAAATTCCAAGAATGGACCTTGTGCTACAGGATACACGATCTTGGTACGAGGACTTTGATTTAGATACATCCACTGGCTTTAATTTTAAGGTGCTTGACGAACAAATTATCAGACAAAATCTAAAAGACAATAATACCGACACGATTGGAGTTATTCAAGGCGCTTTTATCCGTTCAACACCAGCACAACAACTAATTAGTGAATTGCTTAATATCCCCGAAATTGACTATGATGATAATGCAGAATTGCTTAACAAATTAGTTTCTCAGGCATTGCAAGCTTTACAATCTCATTTAGACGAGAATGAATCAATCGTAACACTAGTTAAACAATATCGTAGATTTATTGCCATGAAGATTTACGAACAAATGAAAACGCATTTTAAAATTTCAACCCCAGAATATTCAAAACCAAAAGTTTTACCATTTGTCGAAATTAAAAACTGGCATTTTACAACTCAGCATGGATATGGTTACAAAGATTATCGCGAATCAATAACACCAGTTAGCGCAGTCCCGAAGTACGTTTTTAAAGGTTTTGAGAAAGCCTGTCACTTTGAATATAAATTCGATTCAAATACAGAAAAAGTATTCTCTCAAATTCTCGAATCCGACAAAAAAGTTATTAAATGGCTCCGACCAGCAAAAAATCAATTTAGGATATACTGGGACAATAACACAAAAGAGTACAATCCAGATTTCGTAGTTGAGACAGATGATTGTTTTTACATAGTTGAGCCCAAAGCCGATAATGAAATAAACACTGTTGAAGTTCAAGCAAAAAAAGCAGCAGCAATACAATATTGCAAATATGCCACAGAATTCACAACTTCTAATGGCGGTAATCCGTGGAAATATTTACTAATCCCACACACCGACATCACTATAACAACATCATTCGACTTTTTAGTTAACAAATTTAAAACCTCATAATTCCGTACCATGAGCACAGAAGCGAATTTTAAGTACAATATCCTAACTTTCGACCACATCGCCGAACCAGTTGCATTTTCTTTTTACAAAGAAAAAGAGGAGGGACGGTTCCCGATAAGTAAAAGCGAATTGCCGATAAATATTTCGGATTGTTTTGATAAAAACGATTTAAATAAACTTGATTTTCTCTATACAGATTTTAAATTGTCTCCTGATGGTGCCGGAATTATTTCGGTTGATTTGAAAAAGTCGATACGATTTGCTAAATATTATTATTCGTTTCTTATTTGCGAATTCTTCAAGAAGAAAGCGTATCTTATTGAAACTAATTTTATTGGTGATGTAACTGCATATTTTCATCTCAAATCTTCTGATACAAAAGATTACGCCTATTTTGAAAAATATACTTTTAAAGTTCAAATTGCCCGTGTAACTGAGTTCCCAGAATTGGTCATTGCATATTCAGGTAGTACAAAAATTTTAAAAAAGAATTTAGTAAAGCTCGAAAGCTCACAAAGCGATTTTACAAAAGTTGTTTATAATAAACAAATTCATAAACTTGATGATTTAATTCACACTTCAAACCCAGATAGAAATAATATATACCCAGTTTTAAATTTGTCTTTAAAAAACAGTCTTAATATAGTCTCGCCAATAATTAGAACAAAAAACAAGTATTTACTTTACTTTAATAATATTCAAAGCATTTACAAAGATTACATCAATACCGATGAATTTAAGGCGATTATTCCGATAAATTGTGATAACTTTATTACTGTTGCTTCAGAGAAAATTTTTCATTCTGGCGAGAAAAATCAAAATTTAGTTTATGGCAATAATAATATTGGGAAGTCTCCTATGTCTGATATGTATAAATATGGTCCATTCAAATCATCTTCTTACGGCAGGGTGGAATTCTTTATTATTTATCACATTGATGATATTAACCATTCTCAAAGAATATTGGACAGTTTTAATAATGGTATCGTTGGATGGAAAGGGATGCGTGATTTTGCCAAATTAAATTTCTATTTTCCAGTAAAGAACACTTTCGCTTTTACAAACATTAACGACCCATTACCAGAAATTAAAAATTACTTGTCAAACTTCGAGAAAACTCCTGGCACTAATTATTTATGTATTTTTTTAAACCCGATCGAAAAAGATATAGCAAACCAAAATCAGAATAAAATTTACTACAAGGTTAAAGCTGAGCTACTTAAAAACCAAATTGTCTGCCAAACAATTAAGAAATCAACGATTCTCTCTGATTCATATAAATTCAGTCTTAGAAATTTAGGGATTGCGATTATTGCAAAATTAAAAGGTATTCCTTGGTGCCTTGAGTCTGAAATCGCTAATGAATTGATAGTTGGTGTCGGCGCATTTCATTCTAAAACTACTAAAGGCAAATACATTGGTAGCGCATTCTGCTTTTCAAATGATGGGCAATTTGAAGGGTTCAATTGTTACTCTGCAAAATCATCTAAAATGTTGGCTGGATCTATACGTGAAGCAATTGAAGTTTTTATCGAAAAACATGATACAATAAATCGCCTGATCATTCACTTTTATAAAATAATGAGTTATGCTGATGTTGAGGAAATTCAGAATGTTTTACGTTCTGTTAAGCAAGATATTCCAATTATAGTGATTACCGTTAATAAATCAGAATCTAAAGATATTTTGATTTTTGATGATTCTGTTAAAGAAAAAATCCCTGAAAGTGGCTCATTTTTTAATATTGGGAAAAATCAGTACTTATTGTGCAATAACTCAAGATACGGTAGTCAAATGCCAGTTGGTATTGAAGGTTTCCCATTTCCAATTAAGTTAACTTTCTGGGCATCCGATCCTTCAATTGCACAAGATAGTACAACAGTACATGAGTTAATAAATCAGGTTTATCAGTTTAGTCGTCTATATTGGAAGTCAGTAACACAGCAAAGTTTGCCCGTTACAGTCAAATATCCCGAAATGGTTGCAGAAATGTTTCCTAATTTCGACTTACCCGCCTTACCCGAATTTGGAAAAGAAACATTGTGGTTTTTGTAAAATAATATATTATGCGTTTACTATTCGTTTATATTCATAACTTTGGCAATATCAAGCAACAGGGATTTAATCTAAGCTCTGACTATGATATTAAATTTACTTCTGATGTCGATAAAGATTTTAATGGCACCTCTAATTTAACCATTAATAAAATCGAGCACAACCTTCCTCATTTGTTTCATAAAAGAATTGTTGATGTTAAGGGGATTGTTGGTGAAAATGGAGCTGGAAAGACAACTTTAATTAAGTATTTAGCATTTGAATGTCACGAACATGTTATGTACATTAATGATTTGCTTAGTGATAATCCAAATATTATTGTTTATGAAAGTGAAAATTATTCTGGAAGTGCTACACTCGAAATATACATTGATAACCGTTGGGAAAATTCAAATCCTCAAATATCAATAGATAGTTCGATAAATTTAAAAACGAATAAAGTTTTTTTACGAGACATTAGATGGGATTCTATACCTGATTTTTATAATACCGCTTTTATTCATTATTCAAATATTTTTGATAATAGGTACGAAGATGAGTACAATGGTCTAATTAATATAAGCACTAATTATTTAATAAAAAATGATTTAAAAACATACTCAAACCAATCATTTAGCACATCTGAAGTCCTTGCTCATAAATTAGTGGAAATGCAGCGTCAGTGTTCATTTGCTATCCAATTTAACGACCAACTCCCATTTAAGTTACCCACATTTCTAAATATTTTTGTTAATGATATTTCTCAAGCGGCAATTCGAGATTATACTAAAAATTATAAGCAAAATTCGTCTGAATTATCGATTATGAATCCCCTAATAATAGATTGGTTCAACTGTTCCAATGATGCAATTATAATAGATAATCAGAGACCCGAAAATAATGTTTTAAAAGTTATTAAACGTGCCTTTTTTAATTACTTCATCGCTAATTACATTCTGGATATAAGTGAAATCAACGTTAAGGTGTTTCCTGATTACAAAAAAAGTACAATAGAAATTTTCGTAAAACTAATCGAAGCTTACAAAACTACAAAAGGCGATGTTAATTTAGATGATTTTACAAAAGAGTGTGAACTAATTGAAAACAATATTAAATCTATTCCTCATGCTTTTGGTGATAAATTCTTTAATATTGAACTTGGAGACTCTTCCTTTGTAAAACAATTGCACCTATTTAAAGATTTACTTTTTGAGTTTGAAAAATCAGCAAAATATGCATCACTAATATCTTTTAACCATATCCAAATCCCTTTAGATTCTGTTAAAATAAATATTTTAACAGCTTATGCGAGAACAGCTCGTATTCTTAGTTATCTTGATTTCTATTTTGAGGGGTTAAGTTCTGGGGAACAAGGTTTCCTTACAACATTTTCGCGTTTCCATTCTCTTGTTTATAACCTATCATCAGTGGCATCGAAAATTGAGGAACATAAAAGTAATCTTATTATTCTCATTGACGAAGGCGACTTATATTTTCATCCTAAATGGCAATCGCAGTATTTAAAGTTCATCAACAATATTTTGCCCAAAATTTTCTCAAACCAAAAAATTCAAATAATTCTAACTTCGCACTCTCAATTTATTGCTAGCGATTTGCCCAAAAACCATCTATTATTTTTAAGGAAGGAAACTGATGAAGATCTTACATTTAAAGATGGCACAAAAGCATTAGGTACCTGTAAAGTTGTAGATGGTCCAGAAGTTACTTTTGCTGCTAATATTCATGACTTGCTGTCTGATTCATTTTTTCTTGAAGGTGCTCATATTGGTGGTTTTGCAAAAGATGTTTTACATAAACTCATCGATCAACTTGAGCACAAATCAGATTGTCAATATTTTACCGATGAGCAAATTGTATCATTAATAAAATCAATTGGTGAAAGATGGATTGCAAATCGTTTAATGGAAAAATATCGGAATTATATAAAAAGCAACATTGTCTTATGATCCACTTACAGCATATTGATTTAGTGAGTTTATCTGAAGAGCACTATAATGAGGTTAATCCCTGGGTGTCTGCTCGAGCTAAATCTATTCTTAATATCTTTCAAGTACTTTATATTAAACAAAATCAAAGGAGGTTTCCAAAAACATCTTTACGTAATGCCTCGCATGGTATTCATTATAAAACTCGTGACAAAATACTGAATTTATTGCAATCGATTTTTAACAATAAGGATATTATTAACGAGTATTATTTGATTTTACGTTATACAAATAGATATCTTCCAAAAATTCTAAAGGGAAATACTGACACTTTAATAATTATTAGTAAAACATTAGACGAAAGGTTTTCCAGGCATCGAACTCCATCTAATGCAAAACGTATTTATGACGCAGAATTTTTTCCATTGATTTTTTGTCTTAATCATATTTTCGATTATGATTCTAAATTTACAAAAAAAAATAATAATCCTTCAGTTTGGAATGCATTTCGATTAGCCACAAGACATGCAACTCCTATTTGCCCGTATTGTAATATTAATTCAATAGTTACAATCTCGGGGGATAATTCTGGAATTAATTCAAGTACAATTAGTGAAATACAACGTTCTACTTTTGACCATTTCCTTGCTCAATCAATATACCCATATCTTGCTTTGTCGTTTTATAATTTAGTCCCAAGTTGCTACATATGTAATTCTACACACAAACGGGAAACAATTATTGATGCTGAAAACTACGTTCATCCTTTTGTAGATGGTTTTGAGGACAAAATCTCATTTGTTTCTGGGGTTGAGCTTTCGGAATTTCTTGACATTAACAATTATAAAATTAATTTAAAAATTGTACGTAACACGCAATGTGAAGATAATGATTATTTTAAAGCTATTAAAAACTGTGAATTATTTCATTTATTGGATAATTATAATGCAGCTGAAGAAAAAGCTAAGTTTGTTTTTAAAAAATCTCTGAATATTTCCACTGCTTACATAAAGAGCTTTATTGACAATGAATTTGAAAATCGCCTAACTGACATTAAAACTAAATCTGAATTCTATTATCATTACATTGGTAATACATACATAAGTGCTGAATTCTATAAATTTGCATATTCAAAATTTCAATTTGATATAGCCACCGAAACTGGCTTGATTGCATCTATACAATCTGCCGATTTTTTACAACCTTAACCAATACATTCAATTTTATTCCGACCTTGCACTATATCTAAAGCTTTAAAGAATAGGATGGTTGTCCAATCTGATTAATTGCAATTCAATAAGTTAATTTTCCATTTTTTAACCTGACAATAAGGTTTATTATCAATATTTTCTCTTTTTATTATCATTATAAAATACTAATTGGATAATGTTTTTAATTTAATAAAGTCACTCAATAAGCAATCCGCACAGTGCATTAAATATTTCTTTATATTGATTTTTCAAATTGTTAAAATACAGATTGCTTAATTCCGAACTTTTTAGTTTTGTAAATATAATCCCATCATACTCAAATTCATTTATACTCAAATATTGTTCAACAATTTCTTTATGAGCAAACGATACTGTGTGAGTTGTCGGGATTAGTGATTTATGTTTTGCTGTGTTTACATATCCTTCCAAATATTTAAATTCATTAGAATCCGTTAACCCCTTTATAGCTAATACAATTTTATCATACTTAGATTTTTTTTTCAATTCTCTTATAAGGCTTTTTATTCCTATATTCTTTTCGGGAATAGTATTTTGTAAATCATTTAAGGACCTGTAAATTATATGAGCACAGATATCTGCAAGTGAATGCATGCTTTGTGCTGCTGCTATCAAATTCGCCTCTGATTTAAATACCGCAATCCTATAATTTAGTCCATTTGGTGATTTTGAATGATAATTAAAAATATCCTTGACTATTTCAATATATTCTTCTTCTGGCGAAATTCCTTCGTGGTGATTAAAAACTTTAACCGATTCTTCAATGTGATAATCTGTAATGTATATTTTCCAATAAAAAGCATCTAAATGATTTCCAACTAACTTTTTCTTAGCTGTATCATCTATGTTATTTAATATTTCATTTAATGTTTTCAGAGCTTTCAGCATATTCTCACTTTTATTCTGCACAAGTTTATTTAAAATTTGCCTTTTGATTCTAATTTAAGTTTTGCTTTTCGATACCTTTCTTCTAAGAAAAACTTTCCATTGCCAGTCATTTTACTTAACTTGAAGTAATGCTCTAAGATTTTGATTTCATCAGAAATCTTGTCTTGCTTTCGATATATTATTGCAAGCTCTTCAAAGTATGCCGGTGCAATAAACCAATCTTCTCCTTCAATTTTTGCTTCCTCTTCTAATACTTTAATTATTTTCAATAAAATTTTCTCTGCATCATCAAGCTTATTCTGTCGTTTGAGTTCTTTTATTTCACTAATATATTCAGTATAGTGTTTTCCATCAACCATTCCAGCTTCCTTGCTGTACGTTACAGTTATCACATCTGTTCCATCTATTTTTTCACAACTAACAGATGCTTTTAGTTTTTCATTATTTAGTATTATATTTTTCTTTTTCTTTTTTGTTGCAAAATGTAGAATCACTAAAATTGCAACTATTCCGACCAGTACATATATCATGGTTTTACTTTTTTAAATTCGTTTTAATGCAATATATCTGTTTTACCTGTTTTTCTTTTCTTATTTATATCATTTCAAGATTTGTGCGATTTTTATATTATTCTTGGGGAGTTATTTCTGATTTTTTGCCAAATATTAACTGCTTCACTAATTTCTTTTGTATAACTTCTTTCATAATTTTTTTTAATTGCGGATGGGTGGAATCCTTTAATCAGTAATTTTCCATTAGTAGTTATACTATATGATACATATTTTGTTTCGTGATCAATTTCACTAAACTCGCTGAATTCTAATTTCATTTCGTCAAATGCTTCATTATCAAATAACTCATATGTTCCACCAAAAATTATTACTTCAGGATTTATTTCATTTATTTGATTTATTAGTTTATTTCTATTCATTTGAAATGCCGCAGCTATTACTTTTGGTTTCGAGGATGAATTACCAGGTTTTTTATTTATGTTGATTAACGCTGTTTGCAAAAATACATCGTATGATTCCTCTTTAGCACATGGAATATCTGACCAACTTACACCATAATTGAAGATTCTATATGTTGCGTAAATAATTGTCCTATATGTTGGTATATTTGATACATTAACTCTATGTTCACCTTCTCTAAATTTTTGGCAAGTGTCAATTCTTTCATTCTTATCCTTATCATCAACCGAAGGCTCTCTAAGAATCCAAAGTATTTTTATTTTTGCTTTCGAAAATTTTTCTGGATCAAGAATTCCATCTATACTATCATACATATTGTTTGGCTTTTATACTTTTTTTATGAATTATAATTGACAAATTTATTCATTTAATTTCTTATTTGCTAATAAATGTTTTTCTTCCTCATTCGCAAAAATCCCCACCTTTCACTTGAAATGAAGCGCTCAAAAGGGGCGAGGTCTTTTTGCTTCATTATGCACGCCAGCCCTTCTGATGTTTTACTTTTGTCACATTTTTTTCATTGAATAAACACCATAGCATATTGCAATACTTATTCCTCAAAAGTTTCATTAAATTTGTAATGAGCTATTAATATGTACAAATCAAAAAGTAACATTGAATTGAACAATAATCCTACAATCAAAAAAAAAATAGCAACAATAAACTTCCCTAAATTAAAATTTCATTTTAAGTTGAATATCCCGAAATGGTTGCAGAAATGTTTCAAAATTTCGGCTTACCTACCTTACCCGAATTCGCTAAAGAAACATTGTGGTTTTTGTAAAATAATTGTTTAGCTTTTCAGTTTTTGTATTTTTGTCCTATAATATTTTCAATATGGGATTTGCAAAGCAACAAATGATAGAGTACCAAGATAAAGGTTATCATGCTCTTCAAAATATGTTTGTTTGTGATAAATGTATTGACGAACCTTCAGTTCAGTCTTTTATTCGAAAAAACGCAACACATATGTTTTGTTCATATTGTGGTAAATCATATAAGCGAAAAAAATGTGTGAATATAAATACATTAGCGAATTATTTATCACAATGTATTAGAACTGAATTTGGTGATCCTGATGATGAAGGTGTTCCCTATTTATCCAAAGAAGGAGGGTATATGACAAAAACTTATGACACCTACGATATTTTTGAAAAGAACTATTTAGAATTCAAGAATGATGAAATTAAACGCGACATCGTTGAAGAAGTTTTTGATAATAGACTTTGGTGCAGAATTGACCCGTTTGGCGTACCTCAAAACAAAGAACTTTACTATAGTTGGGAATCATTTTCTGAGATTGTAAAATATAAAACTCGATATGTTTTTTATAAATTGCCGCCACAAAATAAATCAGTATTTTCTCCTAAATCATATGTATTTAAGATACTCGATGATATTTCTAAAATTATTAGCGAATTTAATCTTTATAAAGTCCTTCCTATTGGAACTGAAATTTACCGAGGCAGATTCGAGAATAAAAAAATCAAGGCAGATTATATAGAACTCGGTCCCCCATCTTTAGAACATGCAACTAAATCAAATCGAATGAGTCCTGCAGGCATCCCATTGTTTTATGGATCTTTTTTTTCTGAAACTATTGAGCACGAATTGATATATTTTGATGCTAAAATGAAAAATAAAAGAAAATTTCTCACTGTGGGTAAATTTGTAACTTTAAGAGAATTAACTGTAATTGATTTTTCTAATATCCCATCAATTCCAGGTTTATTTGATTTGTCGAGATCTCATCAGAGTGATAGTTTACTTTTTCTTAAAGAATTTGTTCAAGATGTATCTAAACCTATTTCCAATAATGGTTCTGAGCCAATTGAGTATGTTCCAACTCAAATACTTACGGAGTATTTTCGTCATGTTATGAAAATCAAAGGTATAAATAGAATAGATGGGTTTATATATCCTTGCTCAAAATCTCATAAACTAAATAGTTGCACATTATTCCTTCAATCTGAAAATTGTACACAAGACGATATTACCTCTTTTCAAACTAATGATTCAAACACCAAGAATTTGAAGGCATTATGTTTAATTACTAAATCAGTGTCTTCAAAAAGAATTCCTTCTAATTGGGTTCATGACAAAGAGGTGTTTTACCTTTGATTTATTTGTCAATATAATATAGTCAATTATAGTTATGAGTCTTTGTCTGTAATTTCTTGTGATTTATTTTTGCGGTCTTTTTTAAAGCCAATTTTTGATAATATTTTTTCAAAAATATCACGAATTAATTGAAATGAATATACAATTATTACTATTATCATTCCTATTACCCAAACATATCTAATTATTTCTTCCATTGCGCGGCAAATTTCATTAAGTGTTTTTATGCTTTTAATTTTATTGCTTTATTCATTATTATAAAGTATAGCTTATAATTTGTTAACATTTTTTTGAATTAAAAAATTCTATTGCTGTTAATAAATTACCTTCATTAAAATCTGGCCAGCTTGTTTCAGTTATGTAAATAACTGAATTTGCAATCTCCCATAGAAGAAAATTGCTTATTCGCTGTTCCCCACTTGTCCTTATTAGCAAATCCGGTTCTGGTATTTTAGCTGTTGAAAGACTATTTGAAAAATATATTTCATCAATATTTTCAGGTTCGACAAGCCCATCACAAACGTCTATGCAGATTGATTTTGTTGTCTGAATAATATCTTGCCTCGAGCCATAATTAATTGCGAATATGACAGTGATAGCATCGTTGTTGGAGCAAAGCTCTTCTGCGTGTCTTAATTGTTTTTGTGCATTTTTTGGTAGTACATCAATATTTCCGATAATTTTTATCTTTATGTTATTTTCATACATTTCTTTTAAGTAACGATTAATGGTTTTTGGTATAAGTCTCATTAAAAATGAAACCTCTTCTCGTGGTCGCTGCCAATTCTCAGTTGAAAACGTGAAGAATGTCAAATATTTCACTCCTGCTTTAGCTCCTGCTTCAATAACTTTATGAACAGTTAGTGCTCCAGCTTTGTGTCCATACGAACGTTTTTTATTGTGAGATTTAGCCCATCGGCCATTACCGTCCATAATTATTGCAATATGCACTGGTGCATTAGTCATATTTCAAATTATCGTTTAAATTTATATCTGTCAACATTGCCAATTCTGTATCATAGCATATCATAAAGTCATAATACTCATCATCTGTTAGTGCTTCTGCGGCTTCTCTGTTTTCCGGTTTACATTCTTTGGTTAATATATTTTGCTTAAAATTAGAGTAATGATCTCTTATTGAGCATGGCATATGATAATTTATTCCCTTGTTAATATTTTGCCATTGACGGCCGTTTTTCATAAATTCTGACATCACAGCATCAGCTAAACTCAAATTTCTTCCATATATATCATATATATTATCAACATAATAGGGCACAAATACACAAGGCATAATATTGCCGTTCCAATCTACATAAATATATCCACCTTCACTACCATAGGCAAGGCAACCATTTGATATTATCGCATTATTCCAAAAATCTGCAATAGGGTATTTTTTATTTTTCACCAGTTTTGTCCAAAATTTATATAGCTCAATCCTTTGTTTTGGTGGTACAACGAGATCAAGAGTTTCACCAGCCTTTCCAATCGGCATCATTTGAAATTGCCACATATATGTAGCACCAATTTCGTTGAAATAAAAATCGTAGAAATCTTCATTTAGTAGTAAATCTATGTTTTTACTTGTAGCTGTTACTGAGATACCAAATGGGACACCATAAGATTGCAAATATCCAATACTTTTTTTAATTTTTTTGTAAACTCCAATACCTCTTCTGGCATCTGTTTCATATTCATACCCTTCAACTGAAATTGCAACAGTTACATTCCCAAATCGCGACATCTTTTCTGCAATGTCAGCATTTATTAGAGTTCCATTAGTGAACACTAAGAAAAAAACATCAGGATATTTTTCAAATACATCCATGATAGTTTTGTTTTCGCTCTTATACATAAATGGTTCTCCTCCACTGATAACAATAAATCTACGGCAAAAATTATTATATACATCATCAATAATTTTTGTAACATAATTATATGGCAATGTTTGTGTCGTTTCGTTGTTTGACGATGCATAGCATCCTACACATTGCAAATTACACTTTTGTGTCGGAGAAATTGCAACAAAACCTGGAGGATTTAAGCCGTACTTACTTTTATAATCGAAATGACCTTGCCTATAGGTTTTAAAATTATCACCATTATGCAGAAAATCGTCTCCTATTAATAATGGTTTTATCCTTTTTATAAACTCGTATGAAATATTACCATTGTTTAGATTATTATTTACGGAATTTAGTGCTGCTGAAATATAATAATATCGCGCCAACTGTACTTCTGGAGAGTGATTCCCACTATAATTCTTTACCATTTTGTCATAGATGTAATCATCTATCTTTTTTACTGAAAATTGTCTCACTTGTTTTTGCCTTAGCACTATCGTAAAAAGTTTTTCTACTATTCGATTTTTGTTTGCCATATTTCTATTTTTTTTTTAGTTTTTAATTATTCATGCTGTAAACTTTTTCTTTTATAATCTGAGCCCATTCATTGTGAGTTTGGTTTTTTGTTAGGTCTTTATAGGAAATAGGGGCGCCAATTACAACTTTTATAGTTTTGTTTCTTTTTCTAAAAAACTCATAGGGTAGGAGAATTAGCTCAATATTTAAATTGAATTTCATTGCGCTTCGAACGATATAGATTAAATAGAATAAAATTGAATTTCTACCAGAAATATATATTGGCACTACGTCCCGTTTACACTCAATTGATTTAGAGATAAAACTCTTTTGCCACACTCCGTCTTTAATTTTACAGTTTTCTATTCTTGAAACAAGCCCTGCAGGGAAATGGGTAATTGCACTCTCTGAGCTATAAATTTCTTTAACATTCTTTAAATAATCTCTGTTATTGCCTTCAAAAACGTTTACTTTTGCTAATAGTGGTTGAAGTTGGGGTATGTACCCAAATACATCATTTCCTATTGCTTTAATTTCCCCATATTTATTCGAAATTATGCCAGTCAATATAAGGCCATCCATTACACCCATGGGGTGATTGGCTACAAAAATACATCTGCCAATTTCTGGCAAATTTGACTGCCCTAATATTATTGTTTTTAATTTCATTTCTTTTTGTAACTGACAAAGGAATTCTGCTCCTGAGGTATCTGAGTATTTATTTAGTACTTTGTTAATTTTATTTTCACATATTATTATTTTTAATAAGTAGAGTAGTGGTCTTGGAATACGTTTTAAAAGTTTTGAGTTTCTTCCGCTTATGATTTCTTTAATATCTATATATTTCATAATATTGTTATGTTTTTTTCTTTAATGTCTTGCTTTTAAACACACATTGTTTTTCTTATATACTTGATCATAAGGGGGGAGTTCCGTATAGCTGTTATCGAGATTTCGAGTACTTCAGTGATGTAATTTCTAGTAGCTCTTAAAAATGTTGCTTTATGATATTTTGTGTAGTGTTTCAGATTTTTTAGATGTGTAAACTTCATAGTTTTACCCTCCGACTTGTAATAAAGGTATAGCAATGTTTCAACACCAAATCTTGATTCTTTCATCCTATTAATAATTGGCTCTATATCTGACTTTAAAAGAGCTCTTTCTCCAGTTAATATCTTCATTGGATTTATTGATAACCCCATAAAATCAATTGTTGTATACCCCAATACCATTAGTGACTTCGATTCTTCTTTCAAAAAAGGATCGAGTATTTGTTGTATGCAATCCAGATCTTTAACTTTATGGTCAGCATCTATAAATAGTAAAATCTCATTTGTCGCTTTTTTTGCTCCTATTGCCATTGCATAACCTTTTCCCATATTCTTATTAAAGTGAATATATTTTATCGGTATACTCTTGGATAAATTCCAAATCTGCATATCTGTGCTATCTGTTGACCCATCGTCAATTACCACTATTTCGTCAATCAGTTTTGACTCAGATATTGTTAAAATTACATTTGCGATTGTTTTCTCTTCATTATAAGCACAAATTATTGCACTTACCATTCGTATTTTAGATTCCATATTAATTAAATTATTATTTTATATTTAGATATAAATTACTGTATGCTTTTTGCAAATATTTCTGCTCGGAATTAAAAAGTTCCGTTTCCAGTTTTGAAAGCCTTTGATCATTAAAATATGATTGCTGCTTTATACCCTCCAGCATGATGCATTTTACTTTTTTACCTTCCATCTGGTAATATAAATTTATAAATAACTCAGTGCCACCTTTTTGTTTTTTGATTCTGTCAATAATTGGGAGTATATTGTACTTTTGAAAACATCGCATGACTGCAAATGATTTATTCGGATTCCTACTGTAATCAATTAGTGATGCTTTCGGCTGTCCAATTATCATATCTACTTCTTTATTTCGAACTGGTATTATCATTTTTTCGAAATGATGGTCGCTGATTTTAGTATAACTTGCATCAATAAACAGTATTGTTTCTCCAAAACTCCGTTCTACACCTGTAGCTAATGCATGTCCAATTCCTTCATTTTCTGATATTAAGAAATACTTAAAATCGTAGTGATTACATAGTCTTTTTATAGCAAGTTCAGTTTTGTCCGTTGACCCTGAGTTTATTACTATTACCTCGTCGAAATAATAATCCACTGCTCTTATAACAATACTGCGTATTGTTCTTTCATTATTATGTGCATAAATTATAGCACTCAAATTTGTCATAACTTTGTTTCTTTATTATTAAATTCTTTGATACACAATGCGGCCGCATGTCTGCCAACCTCTATTATTTCGTTCGACCTATGAAAATCATACGATCTTGCTGTCGCAACAGGGATGTTTATTATTATATCAGGTTTTGTTATTTCTAATGATAGATCAGATATTCTTTCGAGCATTGTTGAACTTGCCAACTGAATGAGAGTGTAATACCCCTGACTCTGTTTGTCTCCAATATCTATGAAGTCTAAGATTTTATTCCTAAGACTGATGCTCAGATTACGATTCTTTAAACTCCCTTCAAAGAACCCGTTCCGTTTCCTTTTTGTAAGATTAGGCATTTGTCCTTTCAATTCGTTAATTTCATCACTATAGTATAGATTTACCGCTACAAGAATATCTCCTTCATTTCGCTTAACTCGATTCACCGGAATAGGATTTATAATACCACCATCGACCAAAATTTTATTATTAATTACCGCAGGTGTTATTATACTTGGAATTGCTATTGAAGCGCGAGTAGCGTCATAAAAACTTCCTGAGGTGAAAACGACTTCTTTGCGATTAATTATATCTGTTGCAATTGCTGAATACGGGATATTCATTTCTTCAATATTCATATCTGGAATGAATGTTTTCATTTTACTTATAACTTTATTGCATTTTAAAAGGCCATTTGTACCAATTGTAAAGTCCATTAAGTTGTAAACATCCCGTTTATTTAATGTACAAACCCAATTTGCTAATGAATCTAATTCGCCCATTGCAAACACACCTCCAATTAAGGATCCTATAGAAGTGCCGCTCACTGAGGTAATTTCAAAGCCGTGCGAATTCAATTCCTCAATTACACCTATGTGTGCTAGTCCTCTTGCCCCTCCACTTCCTAATGCCAACGCTACTTTTTGCTTCATAATATTTATGTTTTTTTATATTTTTTTTAGTAAAACTGCGCCACTCGAATACCCTCCACCAAATACCGATATAGCTATTAAATCATCTTTATTAAAACACTCCCAATTCTGGGCTAACACTATTGCGGTACTAGCAGATCCAGTATTTCCATATTGATGGATATTGGTCAATACTGATATTGATGGCGTTTTAAGTTCGTTTCTCACATAATCAATTATCCTTGAATTTGCTTGATGGGGAATTAAATAATCCAAATCTTCAGTTGTTAAATTATTTTGCGAAAGAATATCTTTTGTCTCCTTCAACATATACTTACACGCTTGTTGAAAAACATCATTACCGATGTTCATTTCCAACCCACCATTTGTTGGTATCAAATTTACAGCTTCAATGCTTCTTCCTATATTTCCCAATCCTGTTGTGTTTACATCCAACACTAATAAATCATCTTTTGTTAAATTCTCCATGGTAATGACAACCGCTGCGGCTCCATCACCCCACAAAAAGCCAGATTTTTTATTACTTGGATCACTATAAAGGCTGTTGTTTTCAGAAGTTACTATCAAAGCTTTAGTTGCTTTTCCCTTTGCAAAATAGCAATCTACTATTTCTATTGCATTAACAAATGACGAACATGCTGAGTCAATTGTAAAACATTTTGCTTTTGAAATTTTGAATGTCTTTTGAACAACATGTGATACTGTGCTAACTGTATCAAATGGGGTATAAGTCGCACCTATTATTAGGTCTATTTCTTCAATTTTAAATGGCAATTTTTCTTTGGAGGACTTTACTGCCTCTATCGCCATTGTATTTGTATTCTCTTCTGAACTTGTCCATCTACGTGTACTGATTCCACATTTTGTTAAAATTTCATTATCTTGTATTCCACATTTTCTAAAAAATAGCTTATTCGATACGATTGAATCAGGTACATAATATGAAGCTAAATTGATAATCATTAATTGATTTATTTATGAGTTTGTGTTTATAATTTTTTTTAAACCCTATTATATTACTTATTAAATTTGTACTTATATCGTTTTTAAGTCAACATTAGTTAAAAAAAAATTATCCAGGAGAATCCGGCTCTTTTGTAAAATCACGTAGTATTAGCTTTTCTGTATTTTTTGGAAAGTGACTAAATAGCCAGACTGATAACTTCCCCTTTACAGTCAATAGTATTTTCTCCTTCCTTAATATCGTTGCTTTCCTAATTCTTAATGCAACCTCTTCACTTGTCATCATTTTTTCTTCAATTCTAGGTATGAATTCTTGTGGTAGTCCAAACTTATTTAATGCACTTTTGCGAATATTTGTATTTGTAAAACCGGGATGAACAATCAATATGTGCAATTCATGATTCCTATTTTCTAAACGTAATGTTTCAAAAAACCCGTTCAAAGCATGTTTAGATGCACAATATCCTGTTCGTCCCGGCAATGGAGTTAACCCTGCAATTGATGATATATTTATAATACTACCTTTTTGCTGCAATATATGTGGTAGCGCATATTTCGTACAATATATTGCACCATAAAAATTTGTATCCATGAGTTCTTTAATAACTATCAAATCTAATTCTTCGAATCGTGCTCGCATTGAGATTCCAGCATTGTTTATTAAAATATCAATTTTCCCACAAAACTTGAGTGTTTGTTTTATTAAATTTTCGCATTCATGAACTACTCTAACATCTGTTTTCACATAATATGCAGTTCCCCCAGACGAATTTATGTCAGTGCAAACGACTTTAAGGTTTTCAACAGTCCTTGCTGCTAAAATTATTATTGCTCCTTGTGAGGCAAACTCATAAGCAACAGCTTTTCCAATTCCTGAGGTTGCACCAGTAACTATTACAACTTTACCATTTAAAGATTTTTTCATTTTGTTTTACTTTTTATCATGCATTATATTCCATTTTCTTTATATAGCACCTGCTGCGTTTATGTTGTCTATAGTCAAATTTTTTCCAGAGATTTTGTACTTGCGTATTGCTTTCTGTCTCTTTGTTCGTTTCAATATTAGTTATCCCATTTCTTTGAAAAGCACCTATAAGCTCATTAAAAATAATACCATTTACTCCTTTATTTTTATAATTTTCTTCTATTGCTATTAATAAAGTGTCAACAGTATCATTATGTTTCAAAGCCTTTTGTATTCTAAAAATCCCAAAAGGATATAAGTAGCCGTTTGATTTTTTTATTGCTTTGGATAATGATGGCAAACATATTCCAAACCCAACCAATTTTTGAGTTGAGTCAACTACAAGACATACAAAATCAAGCCGTAGTAACCGAAGATAGTTTTCTACTATTTTATCAACTTGTATTTCATTAAATCCATTAAATCCGTAGCTATTTACATATTCTTTATTCAACATTTCAAATATTGCATCAGCATAGTTAAGAAGATCATTTTTTGACTTTAGCTCCAAAACGCTGAGATTGTATCGTTTCTTAATTATTGATGCTCCATTTACATATTTTTCTGGTATAGAATCTGGAACTTTAACATTATATTCTACCCAGTCAGTTTCTTTACTATATCCACATTTTTCAATCATTTGACCATAATATTGGTAATTATAATTTGAATATATTGTAGGGGTTTCAGTAAAGCCTTCAATTAATACTCCTGAACGATCAAATGTCGTAAATCCCATAGGACCTATAATGTATTCAACACCATTAATCGAACCCCAATCTTCTACAACTTGCATAAGTTTACTAATTACTTCTTCGTCATTATAGAAATCCAGCCATCCAAATTTTAAATATCTTTTTCTTTGGTTTGTATTATACGCATCATCAATTATCGCCGCAACTCTTCCAACTACTGTGCGATTTTTAATGGCTAGCCAGTATTTTACTTCGCAAAACTCCAACATGGGATTGGTTATTATGCTATGATTTGCCAGTTCCTCATTTTGTAATGCTGGTATATAATACTTTTCTTGTTTATACAGACTGCGTGGAAAATTTATAAATAATTTCAAATCCCTTTTAGTAATAGCTTCAATAATACTTATTTTTTTCGTATTCATTTTGTACTAATATCGTTTAATAGTCAGTTATAGTAAAAAAAATTATTTTGACAATCCTCGAGTTAAAATAACAAACATATCATTAAAATGTGTTGAATAATCTTTATACCTATTCTGTACAAAGAATGGTATTTCAAGTCCCTTCAAAATCATGATTAATACATCAGCTAATATGTCTATATTTATGTTTATACTAAACTCTCCATCAGTTATCCCTTGATTGATAATATTTTTCAAGTTTGTTCGATCCCACGCATCAAACTCATTTCTGAGATCATCTACAAATTTATAGTGTTCAAAAAAATCTGCTTTCAATGTTTCATGATAGTTCAAAGATAACTCCATTACACTCATTCTAGTAAGGACATATTCTTTAAGTTTATCTGATGAACTAATTATCTGATTTTGTAGTACAAGTGACGAAACATTTTTTAACTGCGATATTTCCTTCAGTACAACCTCTCTGAATAAATCTTCCTTGCTAGGAAAATGATAGTAAATTGAGCCTTTAGCTTTTCTTGCAATTTTTGCAATTTCATCCATTGATGTTTTATGAAACCCAAAACGACTAAACAACCTGTCTGCAACAGATATTATGATTTCTCTGGTATCATCAATTTTTATCATTGTCATATTTGTTCTAAAATCGTTTATTAGTGCAAAGATATTGATTTTATTTCCAATTATCCAAATCTTTTTTCCTTTTTTAACCTGTTTTTATGTTTTTTTTAACATTTCTGAAATTTTTATCCCTGATCTCATTATTTTTTCATACTTCATTACTTTTTTTTCAATAATGATTTTTTTTAAAATTACATTTCTTTAATTGTTTATAGTTTTATCTCCAACTAGGCTTTGAACTGTTTGTTTTTCCACTTTTAACTTATATAACTTATTCCTACTAATTAGCTTTATTTATAAGTTTATTCATTTATTTTATTATTAACTGCTCATCATTAGTTTACAAAAATCCCCACCTTTCACTTAAAATACAGTGTTCAAGGTTTGCACGGTCTTTTTGCGAAATTTAGCCTGATAAATAGAAGGCTTACCCACGCCAACCCTTCTGTTGTTTTTTTTCTGTCACATTTTTTGCATTGCCAACACACACCAGCACATTGCAATACTTATTCCGCTGAAGCTACATAAAGTTTGCAAAGAGCATACCCAGCGCACAGATGCAAAAAAACACTACACTCCAACCACCCCCACCGTTTCGTTTGCGCCAGAAATAAAACAACCCAAAGCTAATTAAACATAACAGCCTCTTATGTGAACAGCCGCTCAATGCCTTGATGATACCAAAGCTGTCACATAAGTCAATTATGTTAAATAGCCCCGCAGCCTGCACACAGCAGAGCCATCACTCAAAATTGCCAGACACCCTCATAGGTATTTTTGATTTTTTATTATAAAGCCATGACACCTGTTTTTGTCATATTTTTTGCACCCCTTGTTGCTGCAATCATAATTCATTCAATTCGTTACGTTTCGGGCTGATTGTCCGTAAACTACCAATCAGACCCTGCACTACACTTATTTCATTCATCAACATTTCGCATCCGCACAAAATCAGCTTTCTCCGTGCCTCCGAAAAGCAAATTTTAAATCCTAAGCTAAATCAAAAAAATATGCCAAAAGCAATACACCCTCATAGGTGTTACACTGTTTATTTAAACCCTACCTTGCCACCACTGCCGTTTTGATATGGTTTTTAAATTGCCCATTGCTGCAATCAAGGCCACCTCTCTACATTCTATTCCTTACAGACAGTCCGTAAACTACCTGTCTGTTTCGTCATTACATTTCGTTCGGCAGCCATCATTTCGCAAACACACAAAACCAGGCACTTGCCTTTCACCCTTAGCCAATATGTGCCAGGTTTTCTCTCTCAACCCGCATTCAAAAACACATAGCAAACCGTTCCTACACGCCATCCCCCGACCACCCACCCCTAACAATAGGTATTTAATTTTATTTTAACATTTTCTTTATAAGTTTATTTTTATTTTCGCATCCAATATCATAAAGTTTTGATATGCTTTATCATTTTTATTATGCTTTAATTCAATTGATAAAAGCAAAAAATAATTTTAAATCGAGAAATGTAGAGCTGAGGTAGAATCGTTTACAAAACCGTGAACTTTTAGTAAACGATGTGTATTTAGCAGTTTGTCTTACAGACTGCTTTTTTTTATGATTTTTCCAGAATAAAAGATTTTTAGATTCTGCTGTGTCTGTGCATTGTTCATAGCATACATAAAACCTTATGCAAAAGTAAGCCCCCGCGCCCTTTGCAAGGTTATACAAGTTTTGCAAAAAAAATCTCCACCTGAAAAAGGTAGTATTTTTTTCGCAAAAACCTTGCAATTCCCCCAACACCTTGCTTTTCTGTTGCCTAAGGTTTCATATATGCTTCATTGTGTTTTGCGGGGTGTGTCGGCAATTTTCATGCTGCCCCAAAATTTAGTTACTAATTTTTATGAACAATGCCTATGAAAACCAAGTATTTTAAAGATTGTCAAAGCCTCGACGAGGTTAAGCGCAGATACAAAGAACTTGCGCTGATTCACCACCCCGATAGAGGGGGTAATACTGCTACAATGCAGGAAATTAACAACGAGTATGAGAACATCAAGAAAAACCCTTTCTTTGAGTTTGCCAAGCAGTCACAAGCACAACAGGATGATTTTCTCAGGTACCCTGATTTGATTGACCAGGTAATCAAATTACATGGCGTTATTGTGGAGTTAATAGGGGATTGGCTCTG
>Ga0116142_10001881_pt1 | contig 24073 bp, 14 predicted proteins | sample AD_UKC033_MetaG_FD_89785 | JGI IMG/M metagenome (GOLD analysis project Ga0116142, IMG submission 89785) | Active sludge microbial communities of municipal wastewater-treating anaerobic digesters from USA - AD_UKC033_MetaG | ecosystem: Engineered > Bioreactor > Anaerobic > Digestate | place: USA... | reverse complement strand
GAGCGGGAATATTGGGATACGCGCCTTGCCAACTTTGAAGTGGCGCGGCGCGTCGAAGTCCGCCAGCGACTCGTAATAAGAGACCCAGAACATGGTGCGCAGTTTCTCGGTGGGCGCGGTCATAAGGCCGAGGCGCGCGTACCAAGCGTTGGTGAAATCGTTGTTCGCGTCGATAAACCCGCTGAGGATATCGTTCGAGAACAAGCGATTGAAGCTGACGCTCGCTTCGGGCTTGTAGAACGGGTTCAGCCATTCCCAGAACGAGATGTCGCGGTTATCTTCGCCGCCGTAATAGCGGAAGGCCGCGAAAAGTCGCGGATGCCAGGCCACGTCGAAGCTGTATCCGAGTTCAAGCTTCGCGCCGAGATTGTCGAAGTCCGCGCTGTCGTCGCCGAAGAGCCCTGGCTTGAACGTCGCGCCGATCATGTCGGCCTCACCGAACTGATAGGCGATTTCGGCGTCATAGTCGAAGGCGCCGAACGCGCCGGCGGCGCGCAGGCCGATGGTGTGCAGCATGGTCGCGTCGTAGTCGTCAACGCCCCACACGTCCTGCAGCCATTCGACGATGGGACCGCCGGCCACGTCCTCGATGTCGGTGTCGTCGCGCAGCAACATCCAGTACAAGTCGAAGGTGTGCCCCTCGATGCCGGTGTAGCTGCCATAGAGGCCGTAGAAGTCCACGTCGTCGTCGCCGAAATCGGAGAACCGCTCCGCGAGCTTGCTGGCCCAGGCGTCGATCGTGAGATTGTCGGCCGCATAGGTCAGCCGCAATGCGTCGAACGAGATGCCCGTGAAGAAGAAGCCGAAGTCGCGCGGGCCGACCAGCCACTGGCTTCCGAAAGCCAGTTCCTGGCGTCCGATCCGCATGCTCAGCGGCGTGTCCCATAACTCGCGCGCCTCGATGTACGCCTGGAAGACTTCGACGTCATCGACGCTGGCGGCGCGGCCATCCACGCCGGTGATGTAATTGGAACGGAAATCCTCGCCCCAATTATCGTACGAATCGAGTTCGATGAACGCGCTGACATTGTCGGTGAAGTCGGCCTTCACGTGGAGGCGCGTCCGCATTTCGACCGAAGAGTAGGCCGGGCCGTCGTCGTCCCAGTGGTAGATGCTGGCCACAGCGGGATTGAAGGGCCCGCCGATGGGCCGCTTTCCCAGCAACGGGGGCGCCCACCGCAATTGGGGCAGCGGACCGGTCAGTTCATTGTGGACGTAGTTGCCGCGGATGCGGATGGACCCGCCCACGGAAACCTGTTGCAGTTCGGCCACGGCGGAGACTGCCACCGTAACCAATGCTATGGTTGCCACGATAAGTGCGTATTTGCGCATGTTGCGTACTCTCCCCTTCCTTCGCGCGTGCGCGCCTTCCTGGCGCACGCACGGTTGGCCGCGCGAGACACCGCTCGCACGGCGCACGTAAAATTCCCACTCCGATACCGTATACACAAGACCCCGCCCCGCGCGTCCGCGCGTCGTTTCTCCGCGCTTGCATCCCTCCTCTCCGCGCGTAGCTTCAGACGCTTGGGCGGAATCAGACTTCAACTCCCCCCTCCCTCCGGGCCGGTACTGCTCGTGGCCCTCCCCAGCCACACGCTAGCAGAGATTCAACGGCCTGTCAAATCGGCGAGGAAGGCAGCACCGGGGGAACGGGAGGGGCGGGGAGATTCACTGGCAAGGTGCCCGTGTTACGAGCGGCTGGGGCTTGGCCTCGTCTGAAACCCCATAGAGGACGGTTCAGTCGAAAGTTCTGGAATAGGCCGCGGATTTCGATCGTTCCGGGATGCGCGTATCATCGCGATGCTCGCGAACTTCAACTCGTGGAAACGAACCAATGAACAGGCTTGTAGTGATTGTCTCGCTGTGTTTCTGCCTTATTTCGTACGCTGCTCTGGGTGAGACCGCAGTGTTCAAAGCCGGCGCGGCATTGCGGGTAGTCACGCCTTACCCGCTGCTGCCGGTGAGCGGCGGCGTGGGCGCGCCGCGGCCGGTCAATGAGAAGAAGGGCGACCTCTTCGCGCGCGCGCTGGTTTTCGAGAAAGGGGAGGTGCGCGTCGCGATCGTCGGGGTGGATTTCCTGGGCTGGCCCTCCGTGTTGTGCGATCGCGTTCGCGCCAAGGTCCCGGGCATTCCGTCGGAAAACATCCTTATCGGCGCCACGCACACGCACAGCGCGCCCGATTCGTATGGGTTTCCTGACATGCACGGCGGCACCGGCGCGGACCTAGAGTATTTGGACTGGGTCTGCGGCGAGATTGCGGCGGCGGTGAATGAGGCGGCGGACAACCTCGAACCGGCGTCGCTGAAGATCGCCGTGCGCGAGGCGCAGGGCAAGATCGCCTACAACTACTATGCGCCGCAACTGTATGACCCGCGCTGCGGGGTCGTCCAGCCCGTTGCGAAGACCGGCCCGAACGCCGGCAAGCCCATCGCCACGATCGTGAATTACGCCATTCACCCGGAAGTCCTCGGTTCAGATGTCCTCAGCCCCGACCTGTGCGGCCCGCTCTACGACCGCATCGCGTCGCGCGGCGGCGGCATGGCCCTGTTCATGAACAGCGCCCAAGGCGGCATGGTCACCGCGGACAACCGCCGGCCCGACGGAGAGGACGCGCGCACGTGGGACGAGTGCGTGCGTATCGGCGAATTGCTTGCCGACGAGGCCCTGCGCATTATCGCGGATGCGCCGCCGCAGGACGACCCGACGCTCTACAGCGCGGCGCGCATTGTCGATTTCCCTGTCAAATCGAAGCTGCTGCGCGGTGTACTCAAGCATTCGGCGCTCGGCAACGCCGTGGGGGAGGACGCGATGCTGCCGGCGCAGTTGAACCTGGTGAACCTCGGCACGGCGCAGATGCTGACGATTCCCGGCGAGGCGCTGCCCAACATCGGTTACTACCTCAAGCGCAACATGCCCACGAAGCACTCGTTCCTCCTTGGTCTGACCAACGAGGCGTTTGGCTACATTCTGACGAGGGTGGACTGGAACAGTTTCAAGCGCTACGACTACATCACGCGGACCTGCATGGGGGAGATGACCGGCGAGATACTCATCGAGTCGCTGCTGGCGCTCGTGGCGGAATGCCCGAGCCCCGATGGTCCGAAGTGAGACCCGGGGCGGTTCGCCGGATTCTTCCGTTTCTCGCGCGCCGGACACGCAACACGGCGTAACCTATTGCACCCCAGGTGTTTACGCTGTTGTCTGCGCGTATTCCATTAAAGTTTGTCGCATGTTTTGCCGAAGATCAGAAAGCAGTGGAGTCAAGGAGACCCGGCGCGGTCTAAGGAGGCACGGTCATGAATACGATCACTGCCACAGCCAGCGTCGGGGCCGGTGTGAGTCGTTCTCAGGCGGTTTACCAGTCGCCTAAGCTGACGGAACAGCAAAGGACGCCTGAAACCAGCAGCGTGCGAGCCGCCGCCGAACTGCTGCAACGCGTATTGGCGTTGCCTGATACGAGCGGGCACGACCTCGACGTAGTGGCTTAACACTCACCAATCTCCTTCACGAGGGAGGCGCCGCATGGATGCGGCCCTCCCTCACTGCTTTCGTCCCTTTTTCACCGGCGATTGTTCCGCATCCACGTGCGCGTGCCCCGTGCCGCGCGGAATGCGCCTGCGCGCGCTGTGGCGTCGCTTTCGCCGCTCAGCACATTGATTCCCTCAAATCCCAACGGTCCCTGAACGTTCTTCGTATCATGCGACTTGAACCCAACCCGCAATGTCTGGTAAGAAAGATTTCGGGTTGCACTTTACAGTGCGTGGAGCACGTGGGCGACGGTGTAACGGTGAGAGGACGCTGAGCCGGTCGGGGTGCGAAACCTGCACGGTGCATGTATTGGCCCCGCGGGTCTCAGGAGAAGCAGCCTTGGCCAATATCCTGATCCTGGACGACGACACACGCCTGGCGCGTCAACTCAGCGATTTCTTGACGAAGTCCGGTCACGTGTGCCGCGTCGAATCACGTGGGGACACTGCGCTCACCTTTCTGGATGCCACGCGGCAGGTGGATTTATTGATCCTCGATATTATGCTTCCCGGCATATCCGGCTTCGAGGTGTGTCGCCGCGTGCGCGCGCATGCCCATCATTTTAGGCTGCCCATTCTCCTTATCTCCGCCATGACGAATGAGGAGGAGATCGGGCACGGCTTGGCGCAGGGCGCCGACGATTACCTCACCAAGCCGCTAGATCTGGCGGAGGTGCTCCAGCGCGTCAATCGTCTGCTTAGCGCCAATTCCTTGCGCGACGATCTCACGGAATTGCCCGACTCGAAGGGAATTCGTCTTGAGGTGCAACGGGCGCTGAGCCGTCGCGACCCGTTCGCGATTATTTATGTCGAACTATTGAACCTGGCCGAATTCGGACGGTCAGTCGGTGCGGACGGGCGCGCGAAGGCTATCCGTCATCTCGGGCGCGGTCTTCACGCCATCGGCCAGGAAACGCAATCGTCGATCTTTCGGGTCGGCCACTTGGGCGGGGGGCATTTTGTGGTTATTATCGACCCCGACAATGCGACGCGCCTCTGCAAACACGTGCAGCGTCTCTGGCAGGAGCATCTCCCGCGGTTTTACGAGTCCGTCGGCCAGGAGCGGGCATTCCGCGAGGCGATGGCCCGGCGCGACAAGGATCCGAATGCGCCGCTGCCAATACTTGATATCTTGTTCTGCGTCGCCGTGCATGACGGAGACGCCGTGCGAAACGCCCAGGAACTGTTCGACGTGTTATCGCACCTGCGCGAGGGCGCATTGGCCGCCAAGGTCACTGGCATTTACACGGACCGCCGGCACTAGTCGGCACGCGGGGGCGACGCCGCTACAAGCCGACGATCTTGCGGGCATAGAATGCCTCGGCGTACTTGGACGGCGCGCCGCATTCCATGCCGCGCAGGCGCAACGCCGCGTGGAAGAGGTCCTCGTCGAACCAGTGTTTGCCCGACTGGCTCGGGAAACACCGGGCAAGCGCGGCGAGTTTGCGGCGGACGATGGCAGGGTTGAGGGGGACAAGAAGGTTCGGCGTCCCGAAGTCGCCGTCGTACTTGGGCACTTCGTACTCGAGAATGAGGTGATTCCGCCAAGTATTCCAGGTCAACTCATGGATCAGCCGGTGATCCTGATGGCGATCGTCCCGGCAGTGCGTAAAGATCAGGTCGGGTTGCGTCATCGTCTTAAGGTTCTCGAACTCTTCCTTGATGGCGCCGCCGAAGTACGGGAAGAAGCCGTCGCGAAATTGCCGAAGCGTAACGGTCGCGGACGCGGCATGCCTCAGAAAGTACTTCGCACCGCGTGCGGCCTCGCGGGCGCGGACGCCCGTCGCGCCAAACACGACCCAGTGCACGTTTGTATTACGGCGCGCATCGAGGAGGCGGAGTATCGACCCGCCGCAGCCGATCTCGATGTCGTCACTGTGGGCGCCAAGGCAGAGGATGGTCAGCGGGGCGCCTGCGTCGCGGTCAAGCACAAGGTGGAGCATGTGATGGTCCTCAGAGCAACCCAGGCGCGCGCTTGTCGGGCGTGGTTGTACGCCACACCTGCCAAGGCGTATTGCCGCGGGCGCACATCGCATCCAGTTCCTCTCGTTCCTTGAAGGTGTCCATACAGGTCCAAAAGCCGCGGTACTGGTAGCCGAAGAGCTGGTTTGCGCGTATGAGCCGCTGGAACGGCTCCATGACCAAGTCCTCACCGGGCTTTAGGTAATCGAAGATTGCGCGGCGAAAGACGAAATACCCGCCGTTGATCCATACGTCGGCGGACCGGATGGGCTCGATACCGTGCACGGTGCAGTCTTCCGCGACGCGCACGACGTGGGTTGTGTAAGGCGGGCGCACACAGATGAAGGCGCCGACCTTCCCGCTATCCAGGAAGCGGCGTATGTAGTCGGTCAGCGGAAGATCGGTCAGACCGTCGCAGTAGTTGGCCAAGAAGACCTCCTCGCCCTCGAGGTGGGACTCGACGGCCTTCAGCCGTTCGCCCACGGATGCGATAAGACCGGTATCCACAAAGGTGATGCGCCACTCGTGGATGTCATTGTGTAACAACTGCAGGGTGGCGCCGCCCTCGGCAAGAATGAAGTCATTACTTAAGTACTCGCTGTAATTGAGGAAGAAGTTCTTGATGACGTCGGCGCGATAACCCAGACAGAGGATGAAATCATTGAACCCGAAATAGGCGTAATACTTCATGACGTGCCACAACAGGGGCCGCTGCCCGCCGATGTGCGCCATGGGTTTGGGCAGGTCCTCTGAGACGCCGGGCGACATGCTGAACGACTCCGGACTCAGGGGACGCAGGCGCATGCCTAATCCACCGCAGAAGAGCACCACTTTCATAGAAACTACTACCTCCCGAACTCGGGGACTCCGCTCAGGGACAGACCTCCGCTTCGGGGATGGGCACGATGAAACGCCCACCCCACTCTCGAATATACGCCATTTGGCGCGTGATTTCTTCTCGCAGATTCCACGGCAGAATCAGGAGGTAATCCGGCCGGGTCTCGCGCACCTTGTCCACCGGCAGAATGGGAATATGCGTGCCGGGGCAGTACTTGCCGTGCTTGAAAGGGTTGCGGTCCACGGTGTAATCCAGGAAATCCGTTCGGATACCGCAATAATTGAGCAGCGTGTTGCCCTTGCCGGGCGCGCCGTAACCGGCGATGGACTTGCCGGCCTGCTTCGCCGCAATAAGCAGTTCGAGCAGCTTGCGCTTGGCTGCCGCGACTTGGGGGGCGAAGGAGCGGTAGAAATCGGGACCCGTCATGCCGTGCGCGCGCTCCAACGCGAGAAGGCGGTCCACGCGCGCGTGGCGGGCGAATCGCCCGGCGTCCCGATGGCACCCATAGATACGCAGTGATCCGCCGTGGGTGGGCAGTTCCTCGACGTCAAACAGGCGGAGGCCGTGGGCCTCGAAGATGCGTCGCGTTACCTCGAAAGAGAGGTAGCTGAAGTGCTCGTGATAGATGGTGTCGAACTGATTCCCCTCGACAAGTCGGAGTAGGTGGGGGAATTCCATTGTTATGACGCCGTCCGGCTTGAGCAGCCGCCGGATTCCCGCGACGAAATCGTTGATGTCCGGCACGTGAGCCAGGACGTTGTTCCCGACAATCAAGTCTGCCATCTTTTCGTCCGCGGCAAGGTCGCGCGCGGCGTTGTCTCCGAAGAACCGGACAACGGTGGGGATGCCCTTGGCGCGGGCCGCCTCGGCGACATTCGCGGCGGGCTCGACGCCCGTTACCGGAATGCCGCGCTCGACGAAGAATTGGAGCAGGTAACCGTCGTTACTGGCGATTTCGACGACATGGCTGTTTTTCGTGAGGCTGAAGCGATCGATCGCGATGCCGACGTAGGCGCGGGCATGGGCAAGCCAGGTGTCGGAGTACGAGGAGAAATAGGCGTAGTGGCTGAAGATGGCCGGCGGGCTCACGTATTCCTGGAGTTGCACCAGAAAACACCGATCACAGACCCACACGTGAAGCGGATAAAACGCCTCCATTTCGTTAAGACGTTCGGACTCGACAAAGCTCTCGCATAGGGGCGACATGCCAAGGTCCACGAAGGTATGGCGGAGGGGCGCGGAGCAGAAGCGACAGACCGCCTCACCCGATGCCGTCATGCTCGCTCTTCCTCCTTCCGTAAAGTTCGCGAGGGCGACGTAGTCCCGCACCGCCCAGACTAGCACGCCGGCGAGCGCGGATGCCACGGCGCGAATCAAGACGGGCGCGTGCGGGGGCGAGAACGAGGAACGCTAGGCCCGGTCGCCATATTGAGAATGTGTTGGGCCGCGGGACCCGATCCAGCGTTTGATGCGGCCCGCGTTCGGCGATTAGGACGGCGCCAGTTCCTTGACTTTGAAGCGGGAAATAACGGGCGTGCCCTGTCGGTCCGCCTTGAGTATGACGTCGTCGCCGACAAAGAGATCCCAAGTCAGATAGTCGATGTCGGCGGGGTGCTCGACGGGCTCGTTATTCATCTCGATGATCACGTCGCCCAGGCGCAACCCCGCCTCATAGGCGGGGGTGTTGCGCAGAATCTCCGTGACGATGACACCGGCTTCCACCTGCACGGCCATCCGGCGCAGTGAGTATTCCGTGAGCGCGCTTACGGCCTCGCCGTGGAAGCCGAGCCACGGATCGCGGCGGCGGCCATACTCGATAATCTCCTGGGCGACACGGCGGGCGCGATTGATGGGAATGGCAAAACCGAGACCCTGGTGGCCGCCGGAACTGCTGAAGATCATCGTGTTGACGCCGACGACCTGTCCGGCGGCGTTCACGAGCGGACCGCCGCTGTTGCCGGGGTTGATGGCGGCGTCAGTCTGGATCATGCCCTGATACAGGCGTTCGCCGCCGCCGACCTCGCGTCGCACGCGGCGATGGACGGCGGAGATGACCCCGACGCTCACGCTGGGCTTGGCGTCGCGCATCATCAAACCGAAGGGATTGCCAATCGCGATGACCCACTCTCCGACCAGCAGCTTGTCGGAATCGGCAAAACGGACATAAGGGAAGTCTTGGCCTTTCGCGCGCAAGACCGCCAAGTCGGTCCGGGCGTCGCCTCCCACGAAATCAAATTCGATTTCCCGTCCGTCCGGCAGGGTTACGGTGCCGTAATCCGCGCCCTGGATTACATGGAAGTTGGTCAGGATGTGTCCGGCTTCGTCGATGAAGAAGCCGGACCCGACAGCCTCGACGGCGCGCCGCCGCACGAGCGGCCGGCTGCGAAACAGACCGAAATTGCGATAGAAGTCCTCCATCAACGGGTCGTACACGCGCTCGGTGCGTATATCGACCGCGCTGATGGTGACGACGGCCGGCGCGGCGGCCTCGATGGCGTGAACGATGGCGTTGCGGCGCGAGTCGGCGATGTCGTCCTGTGCCAGGGCAGCCCCAGTAAGACAACAACAAACCGCCACAAGGCCTACCGTCCGAAGGCCGTCGCACGTAATACCTGTCCGCATCACCGTTGCGTTCCTTGGGGCCGGCGCGTTCTTATTCCTGCTCGGGTTCCGGTGCGGATTCCGCGCTCGCGGACTCGCCGACTTCGGTTTTGGAGACCTCTGTTACCGAGGTCTCCACCTCGGCCGGCGCGACTTCCACTTGCGGCAGTTCCACCTGGACGGGCGCATCGATCGCAGCGCCCGGCGTTTCAACCGTCAGGGGAGTGGGGAGGGGCGGCAGCGCCACCTCGACGGGGGTGTCCTCCGTAGTGTCCGCAGCGTCGTTGACGGGCGGTTCTTGCGGCGCTTCGACATCCGCGGCTTCCTCAGCCGTTTCCTCGGGCGGGGCCGGGGGCGGTTCCGCTAAGCTGGTCAGGATAGTGTCCATCATACCGCTAATCATTTGCACGTCGCTCGGCTTCGCGGTAAGCCCATGGGAAATGCCGCTCACGGTCATTAGCTGTACGCCGTCCTGTTCGGGAGCGAAAGCGATTGCGTGGACCGTGCCGTCTTCCATGGTTACCTCGAAGCGGGCCGCGGGATCGCCTTCAAGTCGGGCGACGTCCAGGCGCAAGTTGTCGGCCTGGAACCCGATAACGCGGGTGATGAGACCGGAGACGGTCCCTTCCTCGACGGCGCGGGCCACGCCGTCCTGCAAAGCCTGCCAGGCGGCGTCCTCGGTCTTTTCGAGGACAAACTGTTTGTCGCCCACGTGCAGGTTCAGGCCTTTCACCTGCGCCTCCTCGACGTCGAGCACCGTAAGCTGGTAGACGTCGCGCGGCGTCAGCAGCAGTTTCTTCGCATCCGTGCGGCTCATGACAAGCGTCGGGCCCGCGTCGCCGATGCGGGTGTATAGGCCGTCGATACACTTCGAATCGCCCCCGACACCGAAAGCGCGCGTCTGATCGCCGACGGTAATCGTAACGGTGCGCGTGAAGGCGCCGATGTCCGCGCCTTCATCGGCGTAATCGGCGGCGGTCCAACTGAGCAGCGTCGAGGCGAGTGTGCTCAGGGTTGCGTCCTGGGTTTTCAGGTCCGACTTGGGCTCGATCACGGCCCATTTGCCATCCGTCTTTTCGACCACGAGGTTGCTTCCGTCCTCCTGGCTGACAACGACGCGGTTCAACTCATCCAGTTTGAGCCCTTCGCCGAGCTTGGGCAGTTCGAACAATTGCCCGCACTTCGGGAATACCTGCTCGAAGGTGTAGGAATCCAACTCGTATAGAATCTCCTGTTCCGCGCCGGCAACGCGGACATAGCCGTTGCCCGTCTTGTTGGGGCGGGCGCCCTCGAGCGTTATCGTTCTCTCGTTGTCGAGGGTAATCTCTGTGCGGTAGGCCGGCGCGTCCAAACCGTATTCCTGCCGCTTCTCGGGGTCTGCGATGTCGCGCGCCGTCAAGTTCTTGAATCGGCTCAGCGTGCTTTGGAGGCTCGAATCCTTATGCGGCGTTCCGGGGCCGCCCTCGGCCAGCACCCATTCATATTCGACCGGTGGCTCGGGCTTCGGCTCGGCGTCCGCGTCCTCCGCGTCTTCGTCCTTGGGTTGTTCCTTCGCGCGACGTTCGAAGACGAGGCGCTTATCCGGCAACGTGCACGCCAATCGCGTGATTTCCACGCCATCCTCGACCTTCGCGATGGTCTTGTCCAGCCATTTGCTCGCCGTGGGCTGTTCGCCGGCGACGTATACACCCGCGTCGCGGCGCAGATCCGTCTTTTCGCTGTAGACTTCCGCCGCGCCTGCGCGTCGCACGAACGTGGTGGCCATGCCTTCCGACTTGCCCACGAGCACATGGTGCGCCGGGGTCTCCGCGCCGGCCTTGTAGACGGCGACGTGGAAGGCCTGGTCGTCCTTGAGTTCGTAGCGGGCCAGCCGTTCATCCGTAGACGCACCATCGCGATGCTCCCCCTGGAGGCCCAACACGGACGCGAGATAGTCGCCCACCGTGTCGGCGACGGCGGGCGCATTGAAGTGACTGGTGACACGCCAAGGCGCGTCGGACTTCTCACGCTCGATGGTCACTTTCTGGTCCGGCTGCGCGCCTTGATAGAGTTCGATCTTCATGATGCTCGCGGCGTCGAGGTCTTCCAGCGTGAGCTTGACCAGACCGACCTGCTCGATGATGCTGGGTGGCTGTTGCCTGCCCTGTTTGAGCACGACCAGTGCGATGAGCACGGCCAACACCAGGGCCAACACAATCAGCGTCTTGCTGTTCATGATTCATCCTCCTATGCTCTTGTCTCGTCTCTAGGCCCGCTGCGCGGCCGCGTATCGCATGGTATACGCATTGCGCGCGCGCCGCCGCACCAAGGCGAAGGTAACGCCGACGCCGGCGATAATCAGATTCGCCAACCCGTAGTTCAGAACCTGCCACGTCACGAAAGTCCGGTATTTCGGGTCATCCGCGTTCTCGGGCTTGCGCACGGTGCGGGGCATGGGCACCCGCGAGCGGAGTTCCGCGACCTGGGGCGAAAGGGTCGCTGTGTCCACCAGTTTCAGGAAGAACTCCGCGTTCATTTCGTTCATATTGTTCTTCTGGAACGCCTGGGAACATCCGAGGAGGACCAAGCGTCCGGGCTTCGGATCGATGGTTGGCGCGGGGCCTTCTTCCTCCGGTTCCGGCGGTACGGGCCGCGACGGGTCCGGCGGCGTCTCGGGCCAAGCGGGTCGATCCTTGCCCTCGAAGGCGTCGGGAAACTGCCCGGTCACTTCCGCAAGCAGCGGGTAGCTTCGCATGGCCGCGGCGTCCGGCGGGTCAAAGCGCATGTTTTCGCCGGTTTCCGATGCGGGGATAGTCCACGAACGGCTGCTCGACGTCATGTAGACGCGCGATTTCAAGCCTGATTCCTGGAGTTTCTGGTCATTGAGTTCAAGCGCGGTGCCCCAGAGATAAAGGAATCCGGTCAGGTTGTCCGTGAAGGGGCTCTTTTGGTCCATCGTGTCGGACTGCACGAAGATTTGTATCGGGGTGTCGAACCGCTGGAGCTGGCCGGTGCCGAAGAGATAGGTCAACGGCAGCCGGCTCTGGTCCAGCAGCAAGTCCTCGCTTACTTTGAGGCCGTAGCTATCGAGCAGCGGGTTGATCTGCGGGTCTTCGTTGCCGCGCGCGAGGTTGAGCCGGCCTTGCCGCGACACGTCATAGTTCCAAGTGTAGTGCTGGACGGCCATGACGACGGTCTTGCCGGAGCGCAACGCACGGTGGATTTCCCAGCGCTGCCGCTCGTTAAGCGCGCGGGGGTTCAGCACGACCAGCGTGTCGTAATCCTCCGGCAGCGGCTCCTCTTTCGTGAGGGCCACGCGCCGCACGTCGTACTTGAAGCGTCGGAGCACTTGATCAACCTGCGCGAAGGGGTCGTCGTAGTACTGCGCCGGGAGCCGCTGCCCCATTTGTTCCATCATGGCTCGCTGCTGGGGGTCGATATTGAACGCGGTGTCCGGCGCGACCAGGGCAATGACCGGCGTCTTCGCGCGTTCAAGCTTATAGATGGTGCTGATCAGGCGGTACTCGAAGTCGGGCGGCAGGCGCTCGCCGCGGCGGGTCGGCACGACCGCCGGCAAAATCTCTTCCGGCTTGTCCGCGTAGGCGATGCCGAGACTGGCGTAGATCATGGCCTGAGTCGCCTGGACGCCGGTGCTGCCCGCATAGGAGAGAGGCGAGATACCCTTTTCGAGCATCCGTTCCTCGACCTTCTTTTCTTCTGTCTCTTCCTTTTCCTCCTGGTCCATCGCGAACTGGGAGGACATGGCCGAAATCAGGTTCTCGGCCTCGAGATAGACGGTCTTGTACTGAAGCTTGCCGTTCGAGGCGAGACGCAATTCCTCGAGGCGGTCGAGAATGCTTTCTTCGAGGCGCTTCAACTCGGTCGGCATCTTCGCGCGCGGCGTGATGTAGAGCGTCATGGTAACCTTCGAGTCCAGTCCGCGCAGAATGCCCTTCGAGGCGTCCGCCACCGTGTTGACTTTGTCTTCGGTGAGGTCGAAACGCTTGAGGCTGCTGCCCGCGGCCAGCCAGTTGAGCGCCATACCGATGCCGACGCACAAGGCGGTGACTATCGCGAAGTTGAGTTTGGCGTTGGGCCGCCCGCGCGCATCGATGTAGACCATGTTCAACCCGAGGAAGATCGCGGCCCAGCCCACGAAGTAGACCAGGTCTACCGCGTCCACGACGCCGCGCGTGAAGGGGGTGAAGTGGGTGAACACGCCGAGCAGGCTCATCAGCAGCGTGCCCAGCCCCGCGATGCGACTGTCGAGGTAGCCCGCGATAAAGTCGGTGCCGCACAGGAACATGATGAAGCAGGCCAGCAACGTCACCACGAAGGCGATGATCTGGTCCTTGAAAAACCCGGAGAAGAAGATGCCGAGGGCGAAGAACATGGCGCCGACAAGCGCGGCGCCGAGGTAGCCGCCGAGGATCAACCCGATGTCCGGATCGCCGAGCCAAGCGAGCATGGCGGGCACGGTGATGGTGGCGGCCAGCGTGAGCCCGAAGAACGTGAGCGCGGCGAAGTACTTGCCGAGGACAAGCTCATAGGAGCGCATCGGAAACGTGAGTAGCATTTCCCACGTGTTTTCCTTGCGTTCTTCGGCCCACATTCTCATGGTAACCGCCGGCACAAACACGCACAGCACCAGCGGGATGTAATCGAAGAACGGACTCATGTCGATGGCGAGAACCGGGCCGCTGAACAGTCCGGTCACGAAGAGCCAGACGTTCAAGGTCACGAAGACCATCATGTAGATGTACGCGATGGGCGAAGTGAAGTACGCCGCGAGGTCGCGCCGGAAAACGGTGATAATGTTGCGCATTCCTGGTGCTCCTCAGTTGTTGCCGCCGGATGCGGCCTGGTTTTCGGTCAGTGCGAGGAAGGTCTCCTCGAGGGTGGGCGGGCTCTCGCGCAGTTCGCGCAATTCCCATCGTTTCTCTCTCGCGAGCGCGTTGATCTCCGTCCACGGCGACGCTCCCAGCTTGGCGTAGACCGTGAAGGCCGCGCATGCGCCCGCCTGTTCATCCGAGGGCGGTTTGAGTTGGGTCACGCCGTTGATGCCGGAGAGCAGGCGCTCGACCTCGGGAGCCGGCTGACCGGCTACGGCGATGTCGAACCGCTCGACGCGCTTGGCGCGGGCGCGCAATTCGTCAATCGTGCCGTCGCCCACGATCCGGCCCTGGTTGATGATCACGATGCGGTCGGCCGTGGCCTCGACCTCTTGCAGGATATGGGTCGAGAGGATGACGGTCTTGTCCTTGGCAAGCGCGTTGATAAGGTGTCGGATTTCAAGAATCTGGTGGGGGTCGAGGCCCGATGTAGGCTCGTCCAGGATGATGACCTCGGGATCATGAATGAGCGCCTGGGCGAGCGCGGTGCGCTGCTTGTACCCTTTCGAGAGTTCCCGGATCACCTTGCGAAACATGGGGCGCAAGCCGCAGGCGTCGATGACGGCCTCGGTGCGTTCCCTGAGCCGGTTGCCGCTCAGTCCTCGGGCGTTCGCCACGAAGCGCAGGTAGGTCCGCACCTCCATATCGAGGTACAGCGGCAGGATTTCCGGCAGGTAACCGATGCTGCGCCGGACCTTAAGCGGTTCCTGGAGCACGTCCATCCCCGCGACCTCCGCCGTGCCCCGCGTCGGGTACAGGTACGTAGTAAGAATCTTCATCGCCGTTGACTTGCCCGCCCCGTTCGGGCCGAGCAGTCCGACGATCTCGCCCCGCCTTACCTCGAACGAGACGTCGTCCAAGGCCACTACGGGGCCGTAGTGCATCGTAAGACTCTTGGCTTTGATCATGAAGCATCTCCCGATTCGGCCATGTTCCCAGTTTCCTTCCGCGTCCGCCCCTGCAATCCGGTGCGGCGAAGCGCCTTTCGCCAAGCTTGCCCGACACTGCGGCGCTCGGACACAATCGTGTCCCTCGCACCTTGGGGGAGCAACTAATATGCCATACGCCCGTCCGGGATGCAACGATGACCCCGGTTGCGCAAGGCCTTACGATACAACGCCTTACGCTATCGGTCATCTGGCGCGGCGGCGGCTGACAGCGTTCCGGACGCGGACGCGTGCCACGTTTTCCGGCCCCATATCGGGCATCGCGCCCCTTTTGCGTTGCCGAACGCACGCCGGTCTTGGCGAAACTGGGGCGTCCCGTTCGCGGTCGATGACGCTTCACTACCCAAAGGCGCGTTGGCTGGAACCGAGAATGCGCCGGCGCACCTCCTGTGATACACTGTTGCCGGAACGCAGGTTTTTGAAAAGGGGGCATGTGAGAAAATGGGTGTGCGTGGGAAGCGGAAGGGACTGAAAGCGTATCCCGATCTCGACATGGTCCGGCAGGAGGCCATGGCGTTCGCGAAGATCGGCCTTTACCGCTATCGGTTCGACGGGCGTGTAGTCTTCATGGACGAACGCGCCCTTCGGATTTTCGAGCTTGAAGACCGATTTCCAAGTCCGGCCGACGTGGCGAACCGCACGCTCGCCGACCTGTTCGTCTACACCACGCCCCCCGGAGCCATGCGGCAGGAAATCCGGAATCGCGGCGAGTTGCACGACCGGGAGTGGTCTTTCAAGACCCTGAAGGGGACGCTGAAGTGGGTCGTCGAGGATTCGTACCTTGTTCCCGATCCTGAATCGGGAGAGGAGGCCATACAGGTACTGTGCCGCGACATCACGGACGAGAAGCGCGCGCATCGGGCCCTCGCGGAAACTGAGGAAAAATACCGCATGCTGGTGGATGCGCTGCCCTTTTCCCTTTCGATTCTTCAGGACGAGAAGATCGTCTATGCAAACCCGGCTACATTGCGCATGCTCGGCCTCGAATCTCTGGACCAGTTGCGCGGACGCGACATCGGGGCCGGCGTCGCCGAGTCGGAGAAGGTTCGGCTCCGCGAGTACGCGCAGCAACGCATCGAGGGCGCCACGTCACCGCCATCCCACTATGAGACGATCCTGCTCCGTGAGAACGGCGAGTCCTTTCCGGCGGAAGTCTTTATCGACCGCATTACCTTCGGCGGCCGCCTCGCGCTCCAGGCGCTTGTGATCGACATCAGTGAGCGTCAGCGGGCACAGCAGGCCCTCATCGAGAGCGAGGAACGCTATCGAAGCATCCTCGAAAACATCGCCGAGGGCTATTACGAAGTCGATCTCGAAGGCAACTTGACCTTCTTCAATCCGGCGTTGTGCCGCATATTCGGGTACCCGGCAGAGGAGTTGCTGGGTCTCAATTACCGCCACTATTACCGCGACGAAGCCGCTATTCGCCGGGCGTATCGCACCTACCGAGAAGTCTACAAGACCGGCCAGCCCGTGCACCTGATTGACTGGCGGATCATGTGCAAGAACGGCGCCGAGGCCATACTCGAAGTATCCATTAACCTTATGCGCGACCGGAGCGGCGCTCCCGTCGGGTTTCGCGGCATCGCCCGCGACGTCACGGCGCGCAAGCTCGCCGAGGGCAAGCTGCAGGAGGCCGAGGCCCGGTATCGCGAACTCTTCGAGAACGCCAATGATATTCTGTACACGCACGATTTGGCGGGCACGCTGACGTCGGTGAACAAGACCGCACTTGAGATAAGCGGCTACGCGGCGGAGGAGGTATTGGGCCGCAGCGTCCTCGATCTGTTGGCGCCGGAGTGCCGCGCCGAGGCATTCCGGATGGTCCAGCGCAAGCTCAGCGGCGAGGACACAGCGACCCGTTACGAATCCGTCCTGGTCAGCAAGAGCGGCGCGCGCATCCCGGTCGAGGTCAGCACGCGCCTCATCCGCGAGAACGGCGTTCCGGCGGGCGTCCAAGGCATCGCGCGCGACATCACCGAGCGCAAGCGCGCGGAGGCGGAGCGCCTGCGGCTCGAAGCGCAGATACAGCATACGCAGAAGCTCGAGGGGCTCGGCGTGCTTGCCGGCGGCATCGCCCACGATTTCAATAACCTGCTCGTGGGCATTCTCGGCAACGCGGGCCTCGCGCTCACTCGACTTTCCGACAGCGCCCCCGCCCGACCCTTCGTCGAGAAAATCGAGGCCACCGCCCAGCGCGCCGCCGAATTGACCAACCAGATGCTCGCCTACGCGGGCAAAGGCACATTCGAGGTTCGGCCCGTGCACCTGCCCACGCTGGCCCGGGAAATGACCCAGCTTCTGGCCGCCTCGATCTCGAAAACCGCGCTGCTGCGCTATGATTTCGAGCCAGACCTCCCCCTGATTCGCGGCGACATCGCCCAATTACACCAAGTGATAATGAACCTCGTTACCAACGCAAGCGACGCTATCGGCGACCGGTCCGGCACGATCACCATACGTACCGGTACTGTCGTCCTCGAGCGGGAACAACTGGTGGAAACCTATCTGCACGACGATTTCGAGCCGGGACCGTACGTCTGTCTCGAAGTGGCGGACACGGGCTGCGGCATGGACGCCGAGACGCAGAAGCGCATGTTTGATCCCTTCTTCAGCACGAAATTCGCGGGTCGCGGACTCGGCCTTGCCGCCGTACTCGGGATTGTCCGCAGCCATCGCGGCGCCATCCGCATCCAGAGCCAACCCGGGGCAGGCACCACGTTCCAGGTGTTTTTCCCCGCAGTGCCGCGCACGGTCGCGGTGGAAGGCGAAGCGCCGCCTATCGACCCGGACGCCGAGGTTCGCCGGTGGCGCGGCAACGGGCTCGTGCTCATCGTCGATGACGAGAAGCGGGTGCGTGACGTGGCCAAGTCCATACTCGAACACCGGGGTTTCCAGACCTTGACCGCGGTGGACGGGCGGGAGGGCGTGCGTCTCTTCGCGGAATACAGCGACCAGATTCGCCTCGTTCTGCTTGACCTGACCATGCCGGGCCTCGACGGCAACGCCGTGCTCGCCGAAATCCGGCGCATGCGCGCCGACGTGCCCGTCATCCTGTCAAGCGGCTATACGAAGCAGGACGTGGTCGCCGAGGCCAGCGAACAGGACGCCTTCGCGTTTATCCAGAAGCCTTATCTTCCCGTCGATCTCATCCGAATCGTGCGCGATGCGCTGAGCACCGGGGGAGGGGCGTAACGGCCAGTCTCTTGCGCGCACCGGCGCACTCGACGCTACCCTCGCCGCCGCGGAGGCGGCGAACGGGGGACACAGCGTGTGAACCGCGATGTCCCCTTCGAACGAGTCGAAAGCCCTTGAAAACAAAGGTCTCACGTGTCATAATGTGCGACAGTTTCTTACAAGCAGTTAACAGAGTATATTACTGGAGTGGAAGTTCTCATTCTCGATACGCCGGAGGCGGCGGCGGAGCTGACGGCGCGGGTCATCGCGAAGGCGCTGCGCGACAATCCGCACCTGACGCTCGGCCTCGCGACGGGCCGCACGATGGAGCGGGTCTACGGGCTGCTTGTGCGAATGCACCGCGAGGAAAGGCTCGATTTCTCGCTCGCCTGCACCTTCAACCTAGATGAATACATCGGCGTATCCGCCGACAGCCCAAACTCATACCACCACTACATGTATGAACACCTGTTCCGGCACATCAACATCAACTTGCGGCATGCGCACCTGCCAAACGGCATGGCCGCGGACAGCGCCGCCGAGTGCCGTCAGTACGAGTCGGCCATCAAGAACCACGGTGGCATCGATCTGCAATTGCTCGGCATCGGTCGATCCGGACATGTCGGGTTCAATGAACCCCTGTCCGCACTGTTCTCTCGTACCCGCGAGAAAGCGCTTTCCCCGGAGACCATCGCGCAAAACAGCCGCCTATTCGTGGGGGATGAGCCCATGCCGCGCCGGGCGATCACGATGGGCGTGGGCACGATCCTCGAGTCGCGGCGCTGTCTGCTGCTGGCCACGGGCGCGGAGAAGGCCGCGATCATCGCGAAGGCGGTGGAAGGGCCAATTACGGGGATGATCTCCGCGACGGCGCTGCAATTGCATCCGCACTGCACCGTGATCGTGGACGAAGCCGCCGCGGCGCAACTGGAAAATACGGAGTATTATCGCTGGATATTTGAGAACGAACCGGAGTGGGAAGAATTCCGATGTTGACGGGCGGGCACCGGGGCAGTGACGCCGGGAAGGGTACACAGTTGAAAAACGTCGAGACAAAGTTGATCGAGGAGTTTCTGGTCGAGACCGGGGACTACGTGCGGGAGCGCTACGCGGCCCGGGAGCGGGTGGCGGTGGTGGCGAAGGCGCACGCGAGCGATTTGTTGACGGAAGTCGATCTCACCGTGCAGAAACGGGCGGTCGAGGCGGTGGCGCGCGCCTTTCCTCGCGACGCGTTCATCGGCGAGGAGGAGGGGCTGGCCCGTTTTCCCGCCAATCCCGACGGGCGCTGCTGGGTCATGGACCCTATCGACGGCACGTACAACTTCGTGCGCGGCCTGCTACCCATGTTCGGCGTGTCGCTGGCTTTCGTCGAGCACGGCGTACCTCAGGCGGGCGGCGTGCTATTTCCGGTGACGGGCGACTTGCTGATCGCCGAGCGTGGGGGAGGAGCGTATCGAAACGGCCAACGTATCCGGGTATCGACCGTACGCACCTTAGAAGAGTGCTCGCTCGGCGTTGATTTCGGAGATGGCGGGGACCGGATCAGCCTGTTCGAGCGAGGCGCGGGATTGCTGCGGGCCGTGGGGCAGCTGCGGTGCCTGGGTTGTGCCGTGCTGTCGCTATGTCAGATAGCGACAGGCGATGCGGACGCTTACGTGCACCTGACGTTGACGCCGTGGGACTATGCCGCTTCGCAGATCATCGTGGAAGAGGCCGGGGGGAGGGCCTCGCGATTGGACGGCGGTCCCTTGCGGCTTTTCGACGGCAAACGGGGCGTGCTTTTCAGCAACAGCGCTCTGCATGATGCGATCGTGGAACTGTTCGACTGACGGCGTATCGTACCGGCCTCGTCCATACCGTCGGCGCCGCTTGGTTTTCTTGTCTCTTCCGCTTCCCCACACACATCACACCGCAGTAACCGCCCCTCACCCCCCGCCCAAATTCGGCGAATGTGTGGTATGATAACGCGCAGATCGCGGACGGGCTGTGTCGTCAGGTTGCGCAGGGGCGTGCAGACGCAGGCGAAACGACGCAACAAGTGAGGTGTACGGCATCATGTTCGCTCACATTGCGGGACTTGCGGCAGGCACTGTATTGCTCATCGGGGCCGCCCTGCCGGGGGCGCCGGGAAACACCGTTCCCGCCGGGGGAGACGATGCGCGCGCCTACCTCGTCGAATTGCACGCACCTCCCGCGGCGAAGGTCTATGCCGCCCACTTGGCCGCGAAGGCGGACGCGCGGGCGAGTGTGGCGGCTACGCGGGCGCACCTTGAGGCGCTGGAAGCAGCCCAGGGGGAATTGATCCGGGCGCTTGGCTGGGAGCTGCCCGACGTACCCGTGCTGTACCAGGTTCGTCGCGTCTTGAATGGCGTCGCCGTGATCGCGACGGGCGAGGAAGCCGCGGAGATCGAGCGGATCCCGGGCGTGGCGCGGGTGAGTATGCTGCCGGTGCTGTACCCGAGTCTGACCACCAGCGTCCCGTTCATCGAGGCGCAACGGGTCTGGGGACAGGAGTCCGCAGGCTTCACGGGTCGTGGCGTGCGCATCGGCATAATCGATACGGGTATCGATTACTTGCACCCGAATTTCGGCGGCCCGGGCACTCCCGCGGCATACCAGCAGAACAGCCGCATCGTGATCGGAGACGCGCCCTACCCGAACGAGAAGGTCGTCGGGGGCTTCGATTTCGCGGGCGAGTACTACAATCCCGGCGACTCGCTCTATCGCGTTCCTATTCCCGACCCTGACCCGACAGACACGCGCGGTCACGGCACGCACGTCGCGTCGATTGCCGCGGGCTATGGGATCACTATACTGCCGACGCGGCATCCGGGGCCGTACGAGGAGTCGACGGACTTTTCGAGGTACTTGATCGGGCCGGGCGTGGCGCCGGAGGCACTGCTCTACGCCTTGAAGGTGTTTGGAGACACGGGCGGCACGAATCTGGTGCCGCAGGCGATTGATTGGGCGGTGGATCCCGACGATGACGGCGACTTCTCGGACCATTTGGACGTGATAAATCTATCGCTGGGCGCGGCCTACGCCGTGCTCCCGGACACCATGGCGTCCGCCTGCGACTCTGCGGTCCAGGTGGGGGTTATCGTGTGTATCTCCGCGGGGAACAACGGCGACGTCTTCTTTGTGTTGGACACCCCCGGTGCGTCGCCGCGGGCGTTGTGCGTGGCCGCATCCGAGGACCTGGACGACACGTACACGGGGGCAAGCGCGCCACTTATCCCGGACACCTTGGCGACGTTCTCCAGCCGAGGCCCCGTGCCCGAGGGACAAAATGCTATTCTCAAGCCGGACCTCTGCGCGCCGGGGGTCGGCATCACGGCGGCGCGGGCCCTCGCCGTAAACCGGGAGACGCTCGCCATCCGTTTCAGCGGGACCTCGATGGCGGCGCCGCACGTGGCGGGCGTCATGGCGCTCTTGCGCGAACAGCACCCGGACTGGACCGCCGCGGAACTCAAGGCGCTGGTCATGAACACGGCGACGCACGATGTGTACCTCGGCGAGCCCGACGCGTCGCCCCGCGCGGGCACGTCGCGCGTCGGCGCCGGGCGCGTGAACGCGGCGGCGGCCGCCGCCGCGGAAGTGATTGTATTCAACGCCGTGCGCCCGGATCTCGTCAGCCTCCCGTTTCGGACGAAGGACGTCCGCGATTTCACGCGGGAAACGTTGATCTGCCGTGTCGTGAACAAGGGCGCGAATACGGTCCGTTTCGAGATTTCGCTGGATTCGGTCATCGCGGCCCCGGGCGTCGCGTTACGACTCTACGAAACGGACACCGGCCCGATTGCGCCGGGCGCTTCCGTCGAGTTCCCCGTTATCCTCGAGGCCACCGCGTCGGCCATGAAGCACGTTCGCGGGGCGGACGTGGGGGAGACGCAACTCGGCTTCCCGCGCCAGTGGATGACCGAGGTTTCGGGCTACGTGACGCTTACGCCTTACGATGCGGGGCCCCGCCTGCGTTTGGCGTACTACGCCGCGCCGCGGCCCGCCGCCGCAGTCCGAGCCGCCACGTCCGTGTTGGATGTCTCCGCTTCTTCAAGAGTCTCATTGGATTTGATTGGGGACGGATTCGAGGGCCCGAACCCGCCGGTCGATGTGGTGTCGCTCGTGACGCCGGCGGCGTTGATGTGGGTCAGCCCCCAGGCACAGAACCCTTTTGCCCGGAGTACACCCGGCGATCTCCGTTACGTGGGGATACAAAGCGACTACCACGACGTGAACCGTGTTACGGCGCGAACCACCGTGTCGTTCGCCATCGCGGCGTTCGGAGAATGGCATACGCCCGCGAGCGGCTACTACCTCGTCCGCGTCGACATCAATCGCGACGGCTGGCCGGACTACACGGTCTACAATGGCATCTTCTGGGAGCCGTTCAGCGAAGTCCCCTTTCAACTGAGCGATATCCTCGTTACCGTGCGCGGGCTTTGGGATTCGCTCTATCAGGGTCTTGCAAACGGCCTGCCCATCAACTACTTCTCGCCGGACGTCCGGGATACGGTCGCTTTTCGCGGAAGCGTCTTGGTCCTGCCGATTTCCGCGCATTCACTCGGCCTGCGCGACAGCGGGCGTTCGAGTTTCGACTTCTGGGTCGATACCTTCTTCTCCGAACGCGCGTTCAGGACCGGTATCCCCGATGATCGGTCCGCCGTGCTTTACCACGATATCAAGGCGCCGGGACTGCGTTTCCCGGACGGGAATCCGGCCCCGCCGAGGCGGAGTCGAGGCGGCGATTCGATCGTCGTCGAGGTGGACAGCGAAGCCTATGCGCACAGCAAGACGAAGGGCGTGCTGCTCCTGCACCATCATAACCGCATCGAGGACCGGGCCGAGTGGGTAAAGGTCATCACCGACGGCGACAGCGACCTCGACGGTATCCCCGACGTCATCGAGGGGGTCGAAGACTTCGACGGCGACGGGGCGCCCAACCTCCTCGACCCCGATGCGGACGGCGACACCTTACTCGACAAGGACGAGGGAACGGACGACGTGGACGGCGACGGTTGGCCCAATTTTCTTGACCTGGACTCGGACGGCGACGGCATCCCCGATCGGGTCGAAAGCCTCGATGACGCAGACCGGGACGGCAACCCCAACGCTTACGACTTCGACTCGGACGGCGACGGGGTCCTGGACGCCATCGAAGGCGCGGACGACGCGGACGGCGACGGGGTTCCGAACTGCCTGGACCTGGACGCGGACGGTGATACGCTGCCTGACTGGTTCGAGGGCATCGACGATATTGATGGCGACGGTGTCCCCAGTTTTCTCGATCTCGACTCCGACGGCGACGGCCTGTGCGATTACGACGAGGCGAACGTCTATTTCACGAACCCCTATGACCGCGACACCGACGGCGACGGCATCGATGACGGCGACGAAATCGCGCGGGGCACGGATCCGCTCACGGCGGAGCCGCCGCCGCCGACCGACTCGGTGCGCGCGACAATCGGCGCTTACGCCGACCGCGTGCAAGTCTGGTGGACGGCGGTACCCGGCAAGACCACCTACCGCGTGTATCGCACGACCACCGACAACCCGGACACGGCAATTCCGGTATCGAACTGGATAGCGGAGACGGTCCACGTGGACTACACGGCGGATTCCCCGCGTGAGCAGCGAGTAGGCGGCTGCAGCGGATACGTCACCGAATTCACCTATTACACCTACTTTGTCAAGGCGCGGAATCCCGGTGGCGAGAGCCTATGGAGCGCCGGCGCCGTAGGTTGCCGCGGCGGCCCCGCCACACGCTGACCCACACCTTACCCGGTCTCCTTTGTCCCGGGCGGCCCATGCCGATCGTGCGTCCATCCCGTAAACCGTTCGTGACTTGAAAAGACCGACGATGCCCGAGAATACTTGCGGTTCTTCACAACGCGACTTGCGCGCAGGGAGAGGCGACATGAAACGGGATACGGACAATGAATCGGTGGAGGCGCTAAAGCGGCGCATGAGCAGGTCCGACTGCGGCTGCGGCGGGGCGTGCGGCGGCCTGGCGCGGCGCGAGTTTCTCAAGATGGCCGGCGGGGGTCTGGTTGCCACTTCCTTTGGACGCGGACTCCTGCCGATGGCGGGTCCGTTCGCGGCCGTGGACACGGACCACGGCCATTTGGTGCCTGCGGACAAGAAGCTGAGTG
>Ga0116142_10001877_pt1 | contig 24094 bp, 26 predicted proteins | sample AD_UKC033_MetaG_FD_89785 | JGI IMG/M metagenome (GOLD analysis project Ga0116142, IMG submission 89785) | Active sludge microbial communities of municipal wastewater-treating anaerobic digesters from USA - AD_UKC033_MetaG | ecosystem: Engineered > Bioreactor > Anaerobic > Digestate | place: USA... | reverse complement strand
GATCAGCCCCGCGCTGCTCGAGATGGAAGCGCTTGCCGCAGGCCCGCTTGCACAACTGCAGATGGCAGATCGCGAGCGCGAGCCTGTCCACACACCCTGGGACGCCTGGGGCAACCGCATCGATCGCATCGAGGCCACGCCGCTGTGGCAAGCCGCCGAGCCCCTTGCCGCCCGGCACGGGCTCGTCGCCATTCCCTACGAGAAGCAGCATGGGCGTTGCTCGCGCATGCACCAGTTCGCGCTCGTGCACCTGTTCCATCCCGTCTCGGACATGTACACCTGCCCGCTCGCGATGACCGACGGCGCGGCGCGCGCGCTGCTCGAATCGGACAATGCGGCGCTGATCGAGCGCGCATTGCCGCATCTCACGAGCCGCGACCCGGCGTCCTTCTGGACGAGCGGGCAGTGGATGACCGAATCGACCGGCGGATCGGACGTGGGCGCCTCGCAGAGCCGCGCCGTGCGCACGAGCGACGGTAGCTGGCGCCTCGCCGGCAAGAAATGGTTCACATCGGCCGCGACCTCGCAGATGGCGCTCACGCTGGCGCGGCCGGAGGGCAACGGCCCGGGCGGTAGCGGGCTCGCGATGTTCTACCTGGAGACACGCGATACCGACGGCCGGCTGAACGGTATACGCATCGAGCGCCTGAAGGACAAACTCGGCACGCGCAAAGTGCCCACCGCCGAGCTCACGCTGGACGACGCGCATGCACAGCTCGTGGCTGGTACGTCGCACGGCACTCGCACGATCGAGCCCATGCTGCGCATCACGCGCGCCTGGAACAGCGTCTGCGCGGCGTCGCTCATGCGCCACGGATACCTTCTGGCGCGCGACTATGCGGCGAAGCGCCGCGCCTTCGGCGTGCGCCTCATCGAGCTGCCACTGCATGCCGAGACGCTCGCGGACCTCGACGCCGAGAGCGCGGGTGCGCTGCTGCTCACGTTCGAGCTGATCGACCTGCTCGGCCGGCAGGAAAGCCACGAGCTCGACGATGCCGGTGCGGCACTGCTGCGGCTGCTGACCCCGGTCACCAAGGCCGTCACGGGCCGGCAGGCGGTGGCCGCCGCGAGTGAAACGCTCGAGGCGTTCGGCGGCGCCGGCTACCTCGAAGACACCCTGCTGCCGGCGCTGCTGCGCGATGCACAGGTCCTGCCGATCTGGGAGGGCACGACGAACGTGCTGGCGCTCGACGCGCTGTTGCGCGCCGATTTCACGGCCGGCGCGACAGCGCTGCGCACCCGGATCGCGACCGTGCACCAGCGCATGGCCGATCCCGCGCTGCGGGCAGCGACCGAGACCGCGGTGCGCGCCGTGGACCGGGGCATCGCCTGGCAGCGCACCGCCGCCGACGACGAACGCGCATTGCAGGCGGGCGCCCGACGGCTCGTGCTCTCGCTCGGCCGCGCGTTCGAGCTCGCCCTGCTCGCGGAGCTTGCGGATGCCGCGGCCATCGAGGGCGACGATCGCAGCGCCGCCCGCCGCGCCTGTCTGCGATTGCAGGCGGCCGGCTACTTCTTCGTGTAGGCAATCTCCATCTCCGCCTCGCTCCTGGCCTCGTGCCAGCTCTTCATCTCGAGGTCACAACCAAGCCGCGAGCCGTCAAACCCGGACCTCAGCTCGTTGCCGAAACGGGGGTGTGGTTGCCACAGGACGCTTGAGCATATCGGACGCTCTACGCTCAGCGTATGTTGCCGCCGTCGACGGGGAGATATATGCCGGTGATGGCGCTGCTCGCTGGATCGGCGAGGAACAGCACGCCCCGGGCGATATCGTCAATTGTCGGGGTCGATGCTCTTCCATCCGCTCGCGGTATTCGGTCAGCACGTCCTGCCAGTTTCGTCCGGCGCGTTGTCGAGGAAAGCCGCCACGGCATCCGCCCAGGCTTCCGGCTGCTGGTCGACGATGTCCACCCCGCCGCCTTCGAGCGCTGCAAAGGCGAAATCCGGCCGCAGAGCCTGCGCCCGCAGCGCGTGATCGTAGATCAGGTCGCCGGTATTCGTGAGAATGAGCGTCGGCTGCTGGATCTTGGGCAGGCGCGCGGCCTGATCGTACATATAGGCAGCGTGATGACCGTACCAGAAGGCGCCGCGTCCGATCAGCGCCTGCACGACATAGTCGCTGAGTCGCGCCGGAGGAATCGAGCCACCGGCCATGCGGTCGCGGATATCGAACAATTCGACCATATGGGCCGCATGGGGGCGGGCCACATAACCGAGCTCCCATTGGTGCAGGTTCTGGCGGAACTTGTCCCGTTCCTCCTCGGTCACCAGCAGAGGGCCGTTGATGATCAGCGCGCTGACCCGCTGGGGATAAAGAATCGCGGCCTCGGTCGCCGCCAGGGCACCGGTGTGGTGCCCCAGCACGGCGGCGCGTTCCAGCCCGAGATGGTCGAGTACCGCGGGAACGACCCGGGCGTAGTCGCCGACCGTGGGCGTATCGGGCGTCGGATCCGACATCCCGAAGCCGGGCATGTCGATGGCGATGGCGCGGAACCCGCGACGGACGAGCGGCACCATGACATTGTCGAACTGGCCCGATGCCATCGGCGCCTGGTGCAGAAGGATGAGCGGCCGTCCCTCTCCCAGCACCTGGAAATGGGCCTGGCCGAAGGGGCCGTCCGCATAGGCGCGCCGCGGCCTGCCCGGTGCTGCGTCTGTCTGTTCAGATGTCGCCACGCGCCACTCTTTCCAGTGTATCGACACAGGGGCGCTTGCCGCGTACTGCACTCGACGGGAAACCCGGTTCTGTCATCACCCTACCTCGCATTCAAACTCATCGAGCGCCGCCAGCACCTCGGCGGGCGGCTTGACGTCCGCATACTTATAACCCATGTCGAACAGACTCGCGGCACGGGCGGCCGGGCTGCAGTCCTGGACACATACTTCCACTACGATGACACGGAAATTGAGGGAGAAGCCTTCGACACTTACGTGCTGGCGGCAATCGTCCGCAAGCTGTTGAAGCTGGACGCTACGATGCACGAGACTCTGCAGATCCTGAACTTGAGCCTGTTCAGGAAACACCCGCTCCATGAACTACTTGCGCTCTCCGTGCAGACAAGTCACCGAGCAGCGGCAGCACCATCGCGTGACACGCTTCCGTTCGATGGCCAGCCAGGTCAGGGTGACCGCACACCAGGCGAGGCACAGCCAGACGAACAGCCCCAGCTTGCCCATGCGGCGCGGAGCTTCTGCGGAGAGGCGCTGTCGGTCCGCTCCATATTCATATCCATGACAGATTGGCCGCGTCATGCCCCACCCGCCGGTCGGAGTGGGGCGGCGACAATGTTCGAGACAGGGAGATTTCTTCATGACCAACATTGCTGAGCCAGTTTTCCTGGTCACCGGATCGGCGTCCGGCATCGGCAAGGCGATTGCTGACCGGCTCACGGTCGCGGGGCATCGGGTCCGCCGCCTCGACAAGAGCTTCGACGCCACCAGCGGCGCGGGTATCGCGCTCGACATAACGGACGAGGCGGCGATCGCGCACGCCGTGGCGGAAATTGGCGTTGACGGACCCATCGGGGCGCTGGTCAATTGCGCCGGCATCGGTGGACTGGGCACAGTGACCGACATATCCATGGAGCATTGGGACAGGGTGATGGCGGTCAATCTGCGGGGCACAGTGCTGATGTGCCGCGCGGTGCTGCCCGGCATGATCGGGCGCGGCCGCGGCTCGATCGTCAACGTCGGCTCCACCTTCGGCCTGGTCGCCCGTGGCGGTTGCGTCGCTTATGGGGTCAGCAAAGCCGCCGTGATCCATCTCACCCGGTCGATGGCGGTCGACTTGGCTGACAGCGGCGTGAGAGTGAACTGCGTCTGCCCCGGGTTGATCGAGACGCCAATGACCGAGTCACTGTTCAGGCCCGGCGAGGAAGAACGGCGGCGGGCCAATATCGAGGCCCATGCGCTGCGCCGCCCTGGGAAGCCGGACGAAGTCGCCACGGCAGTCGAATATCTCCTGTCGGACGCCGCGTCCTTCGTGACCGGCGCCGTGCTGCCGGTCGATGGCGGCTATACCGCCGGAAAGTGGGTCTGAAAGACGGCGAGCGTCGCGCCTACCCGGACGGAATCAGGCGACCGCGAGGATGAGGGCCGTGAGGCCGAGGCTGCAGGCCGCAGTCGCCACGGCAATCACCAAGGCAGCGGCGAATGGCCGCATTCCCACCTGGCCCAGGTTCGCGAGCGACAGGTTGAGACCGACAGCGGTCATGCCGCAGATCATGAACAGCTCCGACAGCGTCTGCGCGACATCGAGTGTCGCACCCCAGCCGCCGGCAAGTGCTGCGCGATCGGCGACGAACTGGTCGCCGAGCGCGCGTACGACGACGAGCGCGACGAAGGCCACGATGAACCACGGCACCAGCGGCCGGCGGCGCGCCGACGAGGCCGTATCCGGCTGCCGCGTCGTCTCCGCATGGGCGAGCCAGCCGAAGAGCGGAACGAGCACGATGATCGACAGGTTGCGCAGCAGCTTCGTCGCGCTCGCGACGGCCACGGCATCCGGCGAAGCGAACTGCTGCGAATAGATGAGCGATGCGCCGATCACCTGCGAGGTGTCATGGATCGCCGAGCCGAGGAACACACCCGCAGGCAACGGATCGGTACCGAATACCAGCGCCGCGATCCACGGATACAGCAGCATGCCGGTGCTGCCGATCAGCACGACGCAGGTGAGCGCCGTGCCGGTATCGATCGCGCGCGCGCGAATCACCGGCGCGGTCGCCACGATCGCCGTGCAGCCGCACACCGCTGAGCCGACGGCCAGCAGCCTGCGGAGTTCGGCTGACAGGCCGAACGCGCGACCGACGAGCTGGCTGACGGCGAGCGCGACCAGGATGCAGACGACGACGACCGGAATCGCCACGCGGCCGACGCCGGCGAGCCCGGGCAGCGTCAGCCGCAAGCCGACGAGGGCGATGCCGACCAGCAGCAGCGTGCCGAGGATCCAGCGCACCCCCGCTTCGGTGCGCGCACCGACGCCGATGAAATGGCGCCACAGCACGCCGATTACGATGCCGACGAGTACCGGGCTCACCGGTGAGGGCCGGCCGTTGGCAAGTGCCGCGCCGATTTCCTGCGTGCCGATTTTCGCGGTAAGCGCGAGCGCGAGCGCGAGTGCCGCGCCCGGCAGCACTGCAAGCCAGGCGCCCGCCTTGCCAGGCACGGTCATTCAGCGCGGACTGGATGCGCCAAGGGAATCAGGCGTGGAAGACAACTGCCTCAGCCGCGAGCGCTTGGTGACCATGCGCTCGTGCAGGCGGGTCAGGCAGTCGCTGGCCGTGTTCGTGAACAGGAACGGCAGCGCCGCGTGGATGAGGCAGGCGAAGCCGGCCGTCATCATGGACAGGCCACAACGCCCCGCGACGCCCATGTGCTGGAGGTAGGTCTCCCCTACCGAGCGCGGATGTTCCGTGAAGGCTTTATGGATATTCACTGCCGAGACTTTAGACGTTCGGGTGCGCAACAGGATTGCAAAATACTGGACTGCCGAGGGCCTGATGACGATACTGTTTCTCATTGCATGGATTTCGCGCAACAAATGGCCATGGACCGCATAGACAAGGCTATTCTGGACCTCCTGCAGCGCGACGCCTCGCTGGGCGTGGCCGACCTCGCCGAGAAGGTCGGACTGTCGAAGGCGCCCTGCTGGCGACGCATCCGCCGCCTGCAGGAGCGCGGCGTGATCCGCGGCACCGTGGCGCTGCTCGATCCCAAGTTGCTGAACGTCGGCACCACGGTGTTCGTCACGATCAAGACCGCGAACCACAGCGAGGCCTGGTACGAGCGCTTCCTGCAGACGCTCGACAGCATCCCCGAGGTCGTCGAGATCTACCGCATGAGCGGCGATGTGGACTATCTGCTGCGCGTGGTGGTGCCCGACATCGAAGGCTACGGCGCCGTGTATGCGCAGCTGATCGCCGGCTGCGAATTCCTCGACATCAGCGCGAGCTTCGCGATGGGCTCGATCAGGCACACCACCGCGCTACCGCTGAACCACCTCGCCCCCGGCTGAGCCCGCCTTGTTGCGTGCGCGATAGATGCTCGCGCGCATCAGCAGCATCGCGGTGGCCGGCGCGGTCATCACCACGAACACGGTGATCAGGAACTCGTGCAGCACCGGACGCCCGGCGATCGCCGAGGAGACGAACATCGAGGCGAACAGCATGCAGCCGCAGCCGAGCGTCGCGCCCATCGACGGTCCGTGCATGCGCGCCTGGAAGCTCGGCAGGCGCAGCAGCCCGAGCGATCCGATCGCCGTGAGCAGGCCGCTCGCGATGAGCAGCAACGCGGCGGGCACGGCGGCCCACATCGGCAGCTCGACCCCGCTCATGGCTCGATCACCTCGCCGCGCAACAGGAACTTCGCGAGCGCGACCGACCCGACGAAGCCGAACAGCGCGATCAGCAGCGCGATCTCGAAGTAGAAGCCGGAGCCGGAGCGGATGCCGAGCGCAAGCAGCATCAGCATGCCGTTGACGTACAGCGTGTCGAGCCCGAGCACGCGATCCTGGGCCGCCGGCCCGCGGATCACGCGCCAGGTCGCAAACAGCATCGCGAGGCCGAAGCAGCCCGACGCGAACCACGCGGCGTAATCGAGCAGTGTCATGGCTGGAAGATCCCGAGCAGAGGACGCTCGTAGTGGTCCTTGATGATGCGGATCCAGACCTCCTCGTCGCGCAGGTCGAGCACGTGCAGCGTGAGCTGGCCGCGCTCCGCATTGAAGTCGACCCAGACCGTGCCGGGTGTGGAGGTGACGATCGTCGCCAGCACCGCCAGCCCGTGCGGGTCGCGCAGTTCGAGCGGAATGTCGAGGAAGGCGGAGCGGATCCGGCGCTCGCCGACGAGTCCGAGGATGATGCGCGCGACCGCGATGTTCGAGCGCACGATGTCGACGAATACCGTCCACAGCAGACCGATCGCGAGCAGCGGGCGGTACAGGTGCGGCCGCAAGGGTCGCAACTTCGCGGACCACAGGGTCAGCGCGATCGCTAGACCGATGCCGAGCACGACATGCCCGGGCGAGACCGTGTCGTTCAGCAGCAGCCACATCACCGCGAGCGCGATGGCGAGCACGGGCGCGAAACTCTTCACAGCACCTCCTTGCCGGCGAGCACTGTTTCGATATAGATCTGCGGCGCGCGCAGCGACGCGGCGGCCTCATCCAGGAAGGCCATCACCGGGCCCGCCGCCACGGTCAGCATGATGCACAGAACCACGAGCACGGCCACGGGACCGGCCTCGAGCACGCGAAGCCGCGGCGTGTTGCGGCCGGTCACCGACCAGAAAAGACGCATGCCGATGCGCGTCAGCGCCACGAGGCTCGCGAGGCCTGTGGCGAGCGTGACGCCCGCCAGCACCCACAGCGGCCCGGCAAGTGCCGCGTCGTCGGCAGCGTGGAAGGCCGCCGACAGCAGCGCGAACTTGGCGACGAATCCCGACAGCGGCGGCGAGCCCGTCACGAGCAGCACGCAGAAGGCGAACATGATGCCCATGAAGGCCATCGCGGCCGGGATCGCCACACCGACCTCGTCGTCCTGCGAGTGCAGCGCCGGAGTGCGACGCACGCCGAACGGCACATAGTGCGGCGGGACCTCCGGCTCGGGCGTGGCTGCCTGTGGTGAAGACCCCTGCGCCGGCGAGCGCCAGGCCCGCTCGGTCATTCCGGCCAGCATGAAGAACGCCGCCGTGGCGAGCACCGAACCGATCAGGTAGAACAGCGCCGGCGCCATCAGCGCGGGAATGTCGAGGCCGATCACGGTGAGCAGCAACCCGGACGAAACGATGGCCGAGAAGGCAACGAGGCGCGCGAGGTGCTGCGCAGCCAGCATGCCGAAGATGCCGTAGCCCATCGTCAGGATGCCGAGGTAATACATGCCTCCGCGGAACAGTTCGGGGCGCAGCATGGCCGGGCCCTCGATCGCGGCGAGCACGTCGGCGCCGGCGCCGAGCGAGCCGACACGCAGCAGCACGTAGACTCCGACCTTGGTGAGGATGCCGAACACCGCCGCGACCGGTGCGGCGGCGGCGGCGTAGGTGCCCGGCAGCCAGAAGTTCAGCGGCCACGCGCCGGCCTTGATCAGGAACGCGACCGCGAGGATCGAGGTCGCGGCATCGAACAGCGCGCGTTCCTTGCCCGCAAGCTGCGAGGTCGCCGCGGGCAGTTCGGCGATGTTGAGGCTGCCGGTGACGCCGTAGACGAGCGATACGCCGATCAGGAACAGCAGCGAACCCACCAGGTTGACGATGATGTAGTGCAGGCTGACCTTCACCCGCTGCGTGCTCGAACCGTGCAGCAGCAGGCCATAGGACGCCGCGAGCAGTATTTCGAAGAACACGAACAGGTTGAACAGGTCGCCGGTCAGGAACGCGCCGTTGACGCCCATCAGCAGCAACTGGAACAGCGTGTGGAAGTGCGGCCCGACGCGATCCCAGTAGGCGAGTGAATTGACGAACGCGGCCAGGCCGACGACCGCGGTCAGCGTCAGCATCATGCCGGTGAGTCGATCGATCACGAGGACGATGCCGAACGGTGGCTGCCACGCGCCGATCGCGTAGACGCCGACACCCCGCGTCCAGACATCGGGGAAGGCGCTGGTCGTCAGTGTCAGTAGCGCGATGGCCGCGCACAGTTGCACGAACATCGACAGGCCGGCAATGGCGATGCGTATCCGGCGCGAGCGCTCGGTCAAGAACAGGATCGTCGCAGCCGCGACCAGCGGCGCGACGATCGGCACCATGGGCAGGTGCTGCAGCAGATCCGTCATGGCTCCCGCCCGTCGACATGGTCGGTGCCGGTAAGTCCACGCGCGGCGAGCAGCACCACCAGCAGCAGCGCGGTGGTCGCGAAGCCGATCACGATCGCGGTCAGCACGAGCGCCTGCGGCACCGGGTCGGCATACAGAGCCACGTCGGTGGCGTCGGCGCCCGCGAGAATGGGCGCGCGGCCGATCGTCAGGCGCCCCATACCGAAAATGAAGAGGTTGACGGCATACGACAGCAGCGCGAGCCCGATGATCACCTGGAAGGTGCGGGGGCGCAGCACCAGCCAGACTCCGGAACCCGACAACACGCCGATTGCGAGCGCGAACAGGATCTCCACGGCTCAGCCCTCCGCCGGTCGTGGCTCGACCGGTTCGCGCGGGCTGCGGAAGGACTGGTGCGCGAGCGAGACGAGGATCAGCATCGTCGAGCCCACGACCACGAGATACACGCCGAGGTCGAACAACAGCACGGTCGCAAGGTGGACATCGCCCAACAACGGCAGGTGCAGGTCATACGCGAGACTCTTCAGGAACGGTCGGCCGAATGCCCACGCGAGCATGCCGGCGCCACCCGCTGACACGAGACCGAGCGCCACCCAGTACTGCGGGTGCACGCGCATGCGCCACTCGACCCACATCGCGCCGCCAACCATGTACTGGGTGATGAACGCGGTCGCCATCACGAGGCCGCCGACGAAGCCGCCGCCGGGCGCATTGTGCCCGCGCAGCAGCAGGAAGATCGCCACGAGTCCCGCCATCGGCAGCAGCAGCCGCACCAGCACGGCGGAAATGCGCATGTCGCCAGAGGGGAGCGGCGCGAGCGGATCGAAGGAGCGATAGCCGCCGTGCGCGATTTCCTCGCGCTGCGCCCGGGGCACGGTGAGACTCTCCGGCGCCGGCCGGAACCGGCGCAGCAGCGCGTACACGGTGAGCGCGACGATGCTGACGACGGTGATCTCGCCGAAGGTATCGAAACCGCGGAAGTCGACCAGGATCACGTTGACGATGTTGCGTCCGCCGCCTTCGGTGAGCGCGCGCTCGACGAAGAAGCGTGCCAGGCCATCGACGCGGGGGCGGGTGAGCACGGCATAGGAGATCGCGGCCAGCCCGCCGCCGACCACGATCGCAACGAGCAGGTCGCGGCCGCGCCGCGCGCGCGCGCGCAGCGTCTGGCGCCTGGCATCGTCGAACATCAGTCGGCGCGGCAGCCAGCGCAGGCCGAGCAGCAGCAGAACCAGCGTCACCACCTCGACGGCCACCTGTGTCAGGGCCAGGTCAGGCGCCGAGAACCACGCGAAGGTCAGGCAGGTCACGAGACCCGCGCCGCCCATCATGATCAGCGCGGCGAGCCGGTGGAACTTGGCCTGCACGGCGGCGCCGATGGCGCAGCTGCATCCGACCACCCACAGGAGCGCATACACGGGGTCGATCGGCGTGAGCGCCTCCTGTCCGCGGGTCCAGCCCGTCGCAGCGATCGGAATCCAGCCGACGGCCAGCGCCACGCAGATGATCATCAGCAGCTGCGGCTGCAGGCGGCGTGACGAGGCGAAGCGCACCATGCGTTCGGCGGACCGGTGGATGACGATGATCAGGATATCGAACGCGCGCCGGCCATCGAGCGGCGGGCGCACCGGGGCGCGGCCGACGGCGCGGTCGCCGTAGAACCAGCGCACGAGATAGATGCCGAGGCCGCCCAGCATCGCGATCACGCTCATCAGCAGCGGCAGCGTCAGCCCATGCCAGACGGCGAGGCTGTACTCGGGCGTGTCGATACCGAGTATCGAAGTCACCGCGATATCGAGGAGCGGACCGATCGTGCGCATCGGCAGGATGCCGACCAGCAGACAGGCGAGCACGAGCAGCATGCTCGGCAGCAGCATGCCGCGCGTCGGCTCGTGCGGCGTGCGCGGCAGATCCTGCGCCGGCGGACCGAAGAACACCTGGTGGATCAGGCGCAGCGAGTATGCGACGCTGAACATGCCCGCCACGGTGGCGATTGCCGGCAGTCCGTAGCGCAGTACCGGGCCACCGCCCGCGAAGATCGTCTCGGCGAAGAACATCTCCTTCGACAGGAAGCCGTTCAGCAGCGGCACGCCGGCCATGGCCGCAGCGGCGACCGTGGCGACAGTCGCGGTGATCGGCATCGCGAGCGCCAGCCCTCCGAGGCGCTTCAGGTCGCGCGTTCCGGTTTCATGGTCGACGATGCCGGCCGCCATGAACAGCGATGCCTTGAAGGTCGCGTGGTTCATCATGTGGAATACGGCGGCAACGAGTGCCAGGCGGCTGTTCATGCCCAGCAGCAGCGTGACGAGCCCGAGGTGGCTGATCGTCGAGTAGGCGAGCACGCCTTTCATGTCGTGCTGGAACAGCGCCGCCGCCGCACCGAGCAGGAGCGACGCGAGTCCAGCCCCGCACACCAGCGCGAACCACAGGTCGGTGCCGGCGAGCACCGGCCAGAGCCGCGCGAGCAGGAAAACCCCGGCCTTGACCATGGTCGCCGAGTGCAGATAGGCGGAAACCGGGGTAGGCGCCGCCATGGCATGCGGCAGCCAGAAATGGAACGGGAACTGCGCGCTCTTGGTCAGCGCACCGAGCAGGATCAGCACGAGCATCGCCGGATACCACGGGTGCGCCGCCACGCGGCTGCCGGCGGCCAGCACGTGATCGAGGTCATACCCGCCGGCGATTTCCCCGAGCATGATCACGCCCGCCAGCAGGCAGAAGCCGCCGGTGGCGGTGACCGTGAGTGCCATGCGCGCACCCTGGCGCGCATCGACGCGGTGATACCAGTAGGCGATCAGCATGAACGAGCTGAAGCTCGTCAGCTCCCAGAACACGACCAGCTGGATCAGGTTGCCCGACAGCACGATGCCGAGCATCGAACCCATGAACGCGAGCAGGAACGAGAAGAAGCGCGGCACCGGGTCTTCCGGTGACATGTAGTAGCGCGCGTAGAGCACGACCAGCGCGCCCATGAGGGACACGAGCAGCGTGAACATCCACGCGAAGCCGTCCATGCGCAGGTAGAACTCGAGGCCCGCCTGCGCGAGCCACGGCAACTGCAGGCGAACCACACCGCCCTCGGCGATGTCCGGATACAGACTGATGGTGAGCCCGGTGCACACGAGCGCGACCGCCCCGGCTAGCCAGGCTTCGGCATTGCGGGCGTTGGAAGGCAGAAATGCTGCGCACAAGCTGCCGACGAACGGCAACAGCACGATCAGCGCAAGCGACATGGATCTCCCGACAACACGCGCGCAATGTCTCTAACTGCGAGGATAAGTCCTTATTTTTACCACAGGTTTTGCGCCTCTGCGCGGCGGGTTTATCAGCCCGCGCGTGAGCAGCTGGCCCCCGAGCGCGCAGAAATAGAGATAGCCCCTCAGCGTCCCGAAGCGCTCGATCGTCGCGTCGATCTTCGCCGTGCTCGTCGTGCCGAGCAGTGCGCGCAGGCTGCGCGCGGCGCCGACATCGCCCGGCGGGAAGACATCGAGTCGACCGAGGCCGCGCAGCAGGACGAGGCCCGCGGTCCACGGGCCCACCCCGCGCAGCGCGACGAGCCGCGCTCCCGCCGCCTCGCTCGACAGCCTGTCGAGTTCGCGCTCGTCGAGTGCGCCCGAATCGATCGCGCGCGCGATCATCTGGAGTGTGCGCGTCTTCTGCGCGCTCAGACCGCAGGCGCGCAGCGCGCGCGGCCTGGCGCGGACGATCGCCGCGGGTGTCGGAAACGCGTAGTAGCGCTCGCCCTCGTGGACGAGCGCGTCGCCGAAGCGCTCGACGGTGCGCCCGAGCACCGCGATGCCGGCGTCGATACTGACCTGCTGGTAGGGCACGACGCTCGCGAAGGCCTCGAACAGCCCGCCGAACCTTGGTGGGCGCAGGCCGCACAGTGCGCGCGCCGTCGCCCGCATGGCCGGTTCGCGCTCCGCCGCGCGCCGCAGTACCACCGGATCGAGATCGAGGCCCAGCACCCGCCGCAGCGCCCGGGCTGCCGTGTGCCGCGCGCTCGCCGAGTGCGGGCCGTGCAGCGTGCAGCGCAGGTCCGGCGCCGCGACAGTGCCGCGATCGACGACCTCGGCGAGCAACGGGCCCTCGCCGGTGTCGATGACGCGTCGATAGCACCCGTCCGACCAGACATCGACCCGATTGGCGGGCCGCCGCTGCAGCACGCGCACGGTTGCTTCGAGGTGAAACGGCCCGCGGGTCGGCAGCCGGATCGCCACCGCGGGCTCAGCGCTGTTCGCGCAGGAAATCGCGCAGCACGAGCGCGCTGTTGTGCTCGAGGTCGCGGGCGCTGTACAGGAGTGTGACCGGCCCCCGGCGGCTCGCCGCGAGCAGCGGCTCGCATGCCGCGCGATTCGCAGCCAGCTCCTTGCGGTAGCGCTCACGAAACTCGTCCCAGCGCTCGACCCGGTGCCCGTACCAGCTGCGCAGCGCCGCACTCGGTGCCACGTCCTTCAGCCAGGGCACGCCGTCGAGCGCTTCCTTGCGCACGCCGCGGGGCCACAGGCGCTCGACCAGGAAGCGCTCGCCATCGCCGCGCTCGCGCGCGTCGTAGACCCGCTTGATCCTGATCACCCCGCCTCGTCCCCGATCAACTGCCCGAGCACATAGGGCAGGATGCCGCCCGCCTCGTAGTAGGCCACTTCGATCGGCGTGTCGATGCGCACGGTGAGCGGCACGCTCACACGCTCGCCGCCCACGCGCAGCACGTGCAGTGTCGCCGCCACGCGCGGCCGCAGCCTATTCGCGAGCTCGATCTCGAATACCTCGCTGCCGTCGAGACCGAGCGATTGCGCAGTGGTGCCTTCCGGCAACTGGCACGGCAGCACGCCCATGCCGATCAGGTTCGAGCGATGGATGCGCTCGAAGCTGCGCGCGATCACCGCGCGCACACCGAGCAGGCGTGCCCCCTTGGCGGCCCAGTCGCGGGAGCTGCCGGCGCCGTAGTCACTGCCGGCGATGACGAGCAGCGGCACGCCCTCGGCACGATAACGCTCGGCGGCATCGTAGATGCTGAGCACCTCACCGCCGGGCTGGTGGCGCGTCTCGCCGCCCTCGGTCCCGGGCACCATCTGGTTGCGGATGCGGATGTTCGCGAAGGTACCGCGCACCATGACGTCGTGGCTGCCGCGCCGCGCCCCGTAGCTGTTGAGATCCTCGATGGCGACTCCGCGCGCCTGCAGGTATTCGCCGGCGGGCGAACCCGGCTTGATCGCCCCGGCCGGGCTGATGTGATCGGTGGTGATCGAATCGCCGAAGATCGCGAGCGCCCGCGCGCCCTTGATCGTGCCGGCCGGGTAGGCCGCCATCGACGCATGGAAATACGGCGGCTCCTGGATATAGGTCGAGGCCGGATCCCAGTCGTACAGCTGGCCGCTGCCGGACGGGATCGCGTTCCACAGCGGATTGCGGCGCGCGAAGTCGCCGTAGATGCGGCGGTACACTGCCGGATCGGCGGCGTGGCCACGCAGCGCCTCGATCTCCTCGAGAGTCGGCCACAACTCGCGCAGGTAAATACCGCGCCCGTCCACTTCCGCAAGCGGTTCGCGCGTCAGGTCGATGTCGACGCGGCCGGCGATCGCGAACGCGACGACCAGCGGCGGGCTCATCAGGAAATTGGCCTTGACGCTCTGGTGGATGCGCGCCTCGAAATTTCGGTTCCCCGACAACACGCTCGCGGCAATGATGTCGTGGCGCGCGATCGTCTCCTCGATCTCGCGATCGAGCGGCCCCGAGTTGCCGATACAGGTCGTGCAGCCGAAGCCGACGATGTTGAAGCCGAGGCGATCGAGGTAGGCCTGAAGCCCGGTCTGCGCGAGGTATTCGCTGACGACGCGCGAGCCCGGCGCGAGCGAGGTCTTTACCCAGGGAGGCACCGTGAGGCCGAGCTCGACCGCCTTCTTCGCGAGCAGCCCGGCCGCGAGCATCACGGCCGGATTCGAGGTGTTGGTGCACGACGTGATCGCCGCGATCACGACGTCGCCGTGCGCGAGCTGCGCGGCTACGGCGCCCTCCCCGCGGCCGCGCCCGTCGCGACCCGGCGCCGGTACGCGATTGGGTGTCGGGCGATTGTCCATCATCTCGAGTTCGGTGCGCATGTTGGTGTTGCGCGGGCGCGGGTCGGAAATGCCGCCGGTCTGCCGGCCGCCGCCGGGGCGCGGTTCGCCGCCCTCGCCCAGCACCTCGAAGTGTTCACCGACTTCCGTCTGCGGCTTGCCGTAGCCGTTCGCACCGGTCAGTAGCGACAGGAACTCGGTCTTCAGCCCGCCGAGCACGATCCGGTCCTGCGGACGCTTCGGTCCCGCGACCGCCGGCTCGACGGTCGCGAGGTCGAGATCGATCAGCGTCGTGTAGTCGCACTCGCCCGCGAGCGGCATGCCGAACATGCCCTGCGCGCGGTAATAGCGCCGCACAGTCTCGACCTGCTCGGCGCTGCGCCCGGTGGCGAGCAGGTAGCGGCAACTCTCCTCATCGACCGGGAAGTAGCCGATCGTCGCGCCGTACTCGGGCGACATGTTGCCGATCGTCGCGCGATCGGGCACCGGCAGGCTCGCCGCGCCTTCGCCGTGGAACTCGACGAACTTGCCGACGACATGCGCATCACGCAGCAGCTGCGTGATGCGCAGCACCAGGTCGGTCGCGGTCGCTCCCGAGGGCAAGCGGCCGTGCAGATGCACGCCGACCACATCGGGCAGCAGCAGGTAAACGGGCTGGCCGAGCATCGCGGCCTCGGCCTCGATGCCGCCGACGCCCCAGCCGACGATTCCGAGGCCGTTGATCATCGGCGTGTGCGAGTCGGTACCGACGAGGCTGTCGGGGTAGAGCGTGTCGCCGCGCGCGAGCACGCCCTGGGCGAGGTACTCGAGGTTGACCTGGTGGCAGATGCCGAAACCCGGCGGCACGATGCGCAGGCCGTCGAATGCCTGCGCGCCCCACTTCAGGAACTGGTAGCGCTCGTGGTTGCGCCGAAACTCCATGTCCATGTTGAACTGCAGCGCGTCGTCGCGGCCGTAGCGGTCGACCTGCACCGAGTGGTCGATGACGAGATCCACCGGCACGAGCGGCTGCACGCGCGTGATGTCGCGCCCGCGCCGCTGCACGGCGGCACGCATCGCGGCGAGATCGACCAGCAGAGGCACGCCAGTGAAATCCTGCAGCAGCACGCGCCCGACGACGAACGGCACTTCGGCATCGCGCCTGGCCTGCGGTTCCCAGCGCGCGAGGGCTTCGACGTCCTCGTCGCGGATACGCCGCCCATCGGCATTGCGCAGCACCGACTCGAGCAGCACGCGCAGGCTCGCCGGCAGGCGCGAAATCCTCCCGACGCCGAGCTTCTCGAGCTCCGGCAGGGAATGGAACCAGCGCTGGGGTCCGGCGGGCAGATCGAGTGGCCGGCGTGTATCGAGCGAGGAACGGCGCGCTTTCGCCATGGCTCGAGTATAGGCGCCTGGGCCGGCGTTTTCGGCCCCTGAGCGTCAGCGCTGCGCTGCCCTCGGCGGCGGCACCGCGAGGATGTCGCACTCGATTTCGCGCAGCACACGATCGGCCACGCTGCCGAGGAAAACCCGCTTTAGGCCGGTCAGGCCGCGTGTACCGACCACCAGCAGCTGCGGCTCCTGTTGCAGCACTGCCTGGTGGATCGCGTCGAACGGCGAGCCGGAGTCGACAGTCAGCTCGACGCGGCGGTCAGCGAGATCGCCTGTGGCGAGGAAGGCGCGCAGCCTGGCGCGCGCTTCCCGTTCCCAGGCATCGCGATAGGCGCGCACCTCCTCGGCCGAGGCGCCGCTGCCCTCGAGCGCGCCGGTGAAAACCGCGTCGAAGGCATGCACGACCGAAATGTCGCCATCGAGCAGGCCGAGTTCACGGGCCGCCTGCACCGCGCGCGCTGACGCCGGCGAGACATCGAGCGCGAGCAGCACATCGCGGTAAGGCCCATGCTCGTCGGTATTCACGACCAGCACCGGCACGCCATCGGCGCGCAGCACGCGCTCGAGCGTCGAGCCGATGAACACGTCGGCGAGCGCGCGCCGACGGTGCGCGCCCATGACGATCAGTTCCGCGTTCCACTCGCGTGCGTAGCGCGCGATCGACTCGAATGCATTGCCGGCGACCACCTCGATCGCCGCGATCGCGCCGTGCCCGCCCGGCAGCGAGGCCGCCTGCGCCTCGAGATGCGCCCGCGCCTCGGCCTGCCTCGCCTCGATGATGTGGTGGGGCTGGTCATCGTCGACCACGTGCAGCAGCAGCAAGCCTGCACCATGCTGCTGCGCGAGGTTCGCGGCACGCCGCATCGCGCGGTCGGACCGCTTCGACAGATCAGTGGCGCAGAGCAGTTTTTTCATTGCAGTGCCCGTTCCACGGCCGGGTGCACGATGCGCCCGGCGACGACATTGAGCCCGGCGTGCAGACCCGGGTCACGCGCAGTGGCTTCACGCCAGCCGAGCGTGGCGAGCCGCTCCACATAGGGCAGCGTGACATTGTTCAGCGCGAAGGTCGAGGTGCGCGGCACTGCACCCGGCATATTGGTCACGCAATAATGGGTCACGCCCTCCTCCGTGTAGGTCGGGTCGGCGTGCGAGGTGGGCCGGCTCGTCTCGAGGCAACCGCCCTGGTCGATCGCGATGTCGACGGCGACGGCGCCCGCACCCATCGCGCGCAGCATGGCGCGAGTGACGACGCGCGGCGCGGCGGCCCCCGGGATCAGCACGGCGCCGATGAGCAGGTCGGCGCGTGCAAGCGCCGCCAGAATCGACTCCGGCGTCGAAAACAGGATGCGCGCGCGACCTTCGAAGCGCGTGTCGAGTTCGCGCAGGCGCGGCACCGAACGCTCCAGGATCGTCACGTCGGCGCGCATGCCGATGGCGACCTCCGCCGCGTGGCTGCCGGACACGCCGCCACCGATGATCACGACGCGCGCGGGCGCCACGCCCGGCACGCCGCCGAGCAGCACACCGCGCCCGCCCAGCGCCTTGGTGCAGTACTGGGCGCCGACCTGCACGGACATGCGCCCGGCCACTTCGCTCATCGGCGTGAGCAGCGGCAGCGAGCCATCCGCTCCGACGACGGTTTCGTAGGCGATGGCGGTGCAGCCGGAGGCCATGAGCGCTTCGGCCTGGGCACGATCGGCCGCGAGATGCAGGTAGGTGAAGAGAACGTGCTTTGGCGTGAGCCGGCGGCACTCCTCGAGCTGCGGCTCCTTGACCTTGACGATCAGTTCCGCCTCGCCGAAGGTTTCCGCGGCCGAGCTGGCGATGCCCGCGCCGGCGGCGGCGTAATCGGAGTCGCTGATGCCGATCCCGGCGCCCGCGCCGGTTTCCACCGTAACCGTGTGCCCGGCCTCCGTGAGTCGCCTCACGGCATCGGGCACGAGCCCGACCCGGTACTCGTGGTTCTTGATTTCTCTGGGTACGCCGATTCTCATGGCTCGCTTCCCTGTGTATCGCCGGCAGGCATTTTGCAGCCGCCGGCACGACAGACGTTGCGGTCTGTGCGACACCTTGGCCGGGTTTGCGCAATAATCTTGCGCATGGACAGCACGGATCGGCGACTTCTGGCGGCCTTGCAGCGCGACGGGCGCGCCACGAACGCGGCACTGGCGGCCCAGGTGGGCCTGTCGGAATCGGCGTGCCTGCGACGCATGCGTCGCCTGGAAGAGACCGGCGTGATCCGCGGCTACGGGGCGCGCATCGACGCCGGTGCCGTCGGTTACACGGTGCGCGTGCTCGTGCGCATCACGCTCAAGAGCCAGACGGATCGCGACTTCAACGCCTTCGAGCGTGCCGTGCAGGCCGTGCCCAATGTCATCGACTGCTTTCTCACCACCGGCCAGTGGGACTACGAACTCATCGCGATCGCGCGCGATGCAGCCGATCTCGAGCGGCTGCACAGCACGGTGCTTACGAAACTACCCGGGGTGGCGCGTGTGGAATCGAGTTTTGTTCTGCGCCACGTGGTGCGCCAGGTGTCGCTGCCCCTCGATCGCTGACCGGCTCGCGCGTGACCTGCAGGATGAGCAGGCGCCGCATCCCGCCGGGCATTCGCCACTCCACCTCGTCGCCTTCGCGGTACCCGAGCAGCGCGGTGCCGAGCGGCGCCAGCACCGAGATCCGGCGCGCGGCGATATCGGCCTCCGACGGCAGCACCAGCGTGTATGCGTCTTCGCGGCCCGTGACGACGTCGCGCACGCGCACGCGTGCGTTCATGGTGATCACGTCGGCGGGGACTTCATCCGCGAGGCGCACGACCGCACGCTCCAGCTCGGCCTTGAGCTGGTGCAGGTGCTCCTGGTCGTGGGCCGAATCGTCCTGTGCGCCAAGTAACGCGCGCAGCCGATCGGCATCCGCCTCGCTAACAAGGATCGGGTTCTGTCTCACAATCTGCTCCAAAGGAATGCCTGCCTGTTTACCTGACAGTGTCAGTTAGATCAATTAGAATTAACAATTAAGATATTTCGATTTTTTAACACCATGACAGGCAAGCCGAAGCGCCTCAACTATCAGCATCTGTACTATTTCTGGACCGTGGTGCGCTGCGGCAGCCTCGCGCAGGCGAGCGCCGAGCTGAACCTGTCGATGCCGACGATCAGCGCGCAGCTGCGCACGCTGGAGGAACGGCTCGGCGTCGAGCTGCTGGTCAAGGCCGGGCGGCGCCTCGTGCCGACCGACGCGGGCCGCACCGCCTTCCGTTATGCCGAGGACATCTTCCGGCTCGGCCGCGAGCTCACCGATGCGCTCACGCCGGGTGGCACGGCGCAGCCGCTGCGGCTCGCGGTGGGCATCGACGACGTGCTGCCGAAGGAGATCGCCGAGCGCCTCCTCGCGCCGGCCCTCGGCCAGGGCCGCGCATTGCGGCTCATCTGCCAGGAAGGCACCCTCGAGCGGCTGACCGCTGCGCTCGCGGTGAACGACCTCGACCTGGCGCTCTCCGATGCGCCGGTGCCGCCGCGCCTCGGCATCCGCGCGCACAGCCACCGACTCGGCAGCTGCGGCGTGTCGTGGATGGGCGCGCGGGCACTCGCCGGCAAGTTGCGCGCGCACTTCCCGGCCTCACTCGACGGCGCACCCGTGCTGCTGCCGACCGACGATACGGCGATCCGCCGCGCACTCGACCAGTGGTTCGAGCGCCACAAGCTGCGCCCGATCGTCGCCGGCGAATTCGAGGACTATGCGCTGCTGCGCGAGTTCGCACGCGCGGGCACGGGTCTGATCCCGGTGCCGGACGTGATGGTGCGGCTGTATCAGCGCGAGGCGGGCCTCGCGCTGCTCGGGCCCGCCCGGTCCGTGGAAGCCGAGTTCTATGGCGTGACCCTGCACCGCGACATCAGCCACCCCGCGGTGGCGGAGATCTGCGCACAGGCCCCCCTGCTCTTCAGCCGGGGCGCTGGTCCACGCGTGGTTTCGTGAGAATGGGCGCGTAGACGAACACATAGATGCCGAAGGCGGCAATCCACAAGAGCGCCGCCGCCTCGATCGTCAGCAGGTAATCGGGCATGACTGCCGGGCCGAACACGCGCACCAGCGCGGCGAGCAGCAGCAGCATGTAGGCCACGGCGATGCTGCGCGCGACGACGAGCGGGCGACCCGTGTGGCCGAGCGAGGCGCGGGTGGTGACCGCGAGGATCATCGTCGCCGCGACACCGATGGTCAGCGCGTGCTGCCAATGCGCCGCCCAGGCCGCGCCGGTCGCAATGTGGACGGCTTTCAGTGCGAGCCCGATCGGCAGCCAGGCGTAGGCCGCATGCAGCACCCACACGATCGGGTCGGACAAGGTGCGCAGGCTGCGCCAACCCGACATGCGCACCGCCTGCGCGAGCGCGGCGACGCCCGCAACCGCCCAGGCCGCCCAGTGCGACGGCGCTACGAGGTCGACCACGACCATGAGCACCATCGAGCCGATCGTGATGCGCTCTACGGGCGGACGGCTGCGGATCGCCGCCTCGATGCCGCGCTGGCGCAGCGCGCTTGCGGTGAAATTCGGCACGATGCGCCCGCCGATCACCGTGACCAGCAGCAGCACGAGGCCGATGCCGACGCGCAGCGCGCGACTCGCGAGCGCGAACTCGCCGTTCGTGATCGAGTAGAGGAACCAGGCGTCGATCGCCCACAGCACCGCGATGATGATCAGCATCGGGAAATTGCGGTTGTGCGTGCGCAGCAGCGTGCGGCCGATCAGGAATGCGAGCAGCGGCAGGAACGACAGCTCGCAGACCGCGAGCCACAGCGGCGGCAGCGAACCGGTGGCCGCGAACGCAATCCGACCCGCGAGCCAGAGTACGGTGAGCGCGACCAGCGGCGGACCGGCGAAGCCGCGCGTGCCGGTCCAGCTCGGCACCGCGGTCAGCAGGAAGCCCGCGATCGCCGCACCGATGAAGCCGAACAGCATTTCGTGGCCATGCCACAGCAAGGGCGGCAGCGCAGCCGACGGCACCCTGCCGGTCGCGTAGATCCACACCCAGCCGGCGATCGCGATGACGGCATAGAGGCCCGCGACCAGGAAAAAAGGGCGAAAACCATAGGCGAAGGGCACGAAACGCGAATCAGTGCGCATCCCGGCATCATAGTCGAATGCACCGGCGACCCGCATTGCGCCAGCCCAATGCGTATCAGGCCAGCGCGTAATTGAAACTGATGCTGACGCGCTCGCCCGCGACGCGCTGCGCGGACACTTCGTGGCGCAGCCAGCTCTCGAAAAGCACGACGTGCCCCGCCCGCGCGGGCAACGCGACCCATGAGCGGTTGCCGAGGCGCGCACTGCGCCGCCGCGTCGGCGCGGCCATGAAGCGCGCGAGGCGCGGATCCTCGAATTTCAGTTCCGCGGATCCCTTCGGCGTGCGCACGTAGTAGGTGCCGCTGATGACGGACAAGGGATGCAGGTGGCCGGTGTGTGCGGCGCCGCGCCCCATGATGTTGACCCAGCAGTCGGTCATCGCAAGGTGACGCACATCGATGTCGTAATCGAGCGCACGCGCAAAATCGCGCACGTGGCTGTCGATGCGCCGCGCGAGCGCGGCGAAAGTGGGCGAACGCTCGTGCATCCGGCTGGCGGTGTCGTAGGAGGTGTAGCCGCCCGGATAATTCCGCGCGGACCACCGCCTGCCCGCGGCATCGTCGTGGCGAAGCTGCAGGCATTCCCGCAACAAACGCGCATTGAGCGGCGCATCGGGCTGTTGTAGCCGCGCCGCATGAACCTGGGTGATGAACAGCGCGTGGTTGCTCATGGCATTCGGCGTATTTTGCACTACACTGGCCCGAGGCCACCATGGAGAGCAATCACATGCGTCAACTCGATGGTCAGAGACGATCCGCCGGCCGTCCCAATCTCAAGGCCAGCGTCGCGCTGGATGAATTCATGAGCGACCTCGAATCACTGCAACCGCGCGACGCGTCCGCGCGCCGCTCGCTCGACGAGGCGCGCACTGCCTGGCAGGCCCGCGAGGAAATCCGCGCCGGGCATGCCCGCACCCTCACCGTCAACGAAGTCGAACACGAGCTCGACCTGGGTCCCGCATGAGCGCGTGGCAGATGCGCTACCACGAGAACGCCGTGGATGACTTGCGGCGGCTCGGGCGGCACGAAGCACGCGACGTGCTGGCAGCGATGACCGAACGGGTCACGCGACAAACGAGTCCGCACGAAACCGGCGAGCTGCTGATCAGCGACGAATATGGCGCATATTGGCGCTATCCGCTCCCGGACTGCAACGTACTGTGCGACATCGACCGCGACGCCCGCTGCGTCACGGTGCTGCACGTCGCCGCGCGCTAGCTGGCGCAGCGCCGGCCGCTGGCCGGCGCTGCCGCCGCTCACGCGGTTTCGCCCGCCATGATCTCGTTGTCCCACAGCGCTTCCATGCGCTTGCGGTAGCTCGCATCGGGCAATGGGCCGCGCAGCGCGCCGAGGTTGTCCTCGAGATGCGCAACCTTGGTCATGCCCGTGATCGCACAGGTCACCGCCGGGTGCGACACGACGTACTTCAGGAAGAATTGCGCCCAACTTGCAGCTTCGATCTCGCGCGCCCAGTCCGGCAGCGCCTTGCCGGCCACATGCCTGAAGATATTGCCGTCGCGGCGCCCGCCGAATGGCATGTTGATGAGCACCGCCTGGCCCCGCTCTTTCGCCAGGGGCAGGATTTCGTCGGCCGCCCCGCGATTGGCGATGCCGTAGTCGACCTGAACGAAATCGAGCGCGTGTGTGCGCATCGCGGCCAGCATCTCGGGATACTGCGGCGCGCTCGAGGTGGTGATGCCGACGTAGCGGATCCGGCCTGCCTCTTTCCAGTCGGCCAGTACCGGCATCATCACATCGACACCGCTGAGGTTGTGGACCTGCATCAGGTCGATGCGTGCAGTGCGCAGGCGGCGGAAGGACTCCTCCAGCATCATGACGCCCCTGACGCGATCGCCGTCGGGAGCGGTGACCTTGCTGGCCAGGAAGATCTGGTCGCGATTGCCGATCTCCGCCATCAGCTCACCGAGCACCGTTTCCGATTGCCGGTACGCCGGCGCCGTGTCGATCACGCTGCCGCCGAGCTTCGGCAGCTGCTCGATCACCGCCCGACGCGCGGCGCGCTCCTCGGCCGTCACCGGGCTGTAGTTGTTCGTGCCGAGGCCCACGACCGGCAGCCGCTCGCCGGTGGCGGGGATTGCGCGCGTGTTGATGGCCGCCGCCGTGCCAGCCACTGCCGTCTTGCCCGCGCCCGCCGCCGCCAGTACGGCGCCGGAGTGCGTGGCTGCGATGGCGGTCGCGACACCTGCTGCGATAGCTTCGCGGCGTGACATGCGTCGATCAGACGTAGACATGGTGACCTCCTCGTTTGAGCGCGCGGCAATACGCGAGCATGCCATGGATGCGGTTCAGGACATCGGCGGGATTCGTCCAGCGCTCGAGCGCCAGGGTCGCGGGATCGCGCGCATGACATCGCGCTTGACGCGGCAGGCCCAGCTCCTGGAGCAACCAGTGCACCGGCTGCGAGCGAGAATATTCGAGGTGGTGGACGAGCAGCACCGGGCGATTGTGCACAACGGGCCGCGACGAGTGCCACCCATGCGCATCGCGAAATGACCCCGGCGGGGCTTTCGTGTAAGCTGCGCACCGTTGAAAACGCTCGAGCCGCGCCATCCGCGCGCTCGTGGGGCCCGCGCCGAGGCCCGGGCCCTACTCCACTATTCCCAAGGATCATCCATGTCTTTTGCTGAACTCGGGTTAGCCCCGGGACTCCTGCGTGCCGTCGCCGACAAGGGCTACGACACCCCCACCGCCATCCAGACCCGCGCCATCCCCGCGATGCTTTCCGGCCGCGACGTACTCGCCAGTGCCCAGACCGGCACGG
>Ga0116142_10001875_pt1 | contig 24143 bp, 16 predicted proteins | sample AD_UKC033_MetaG_FD_89785 | JGI IMG/M metagenome (GOLD analysis project Ga0116142, IMG submission 89785) | Active sludge microbial communities of municipal wastewater-treating anaerobic digesters from USA - AD_UKC033_MetaG | ecosystem: Engineered > Bioreactor > Anaerobic > Digestate | place: USA... | reverse complement strand
GCCTTGAGAGGAGAATTGGTTATGAAAATAAAAGAGTTTTTTAAGAACAAGCCTGTTATATCCCTGGAAATATTTCCGCCGAAACCTGAAATGCCAATAGATACAATATTTAATACCATTGATGCTCTGTCCGGTCTTAAGCCTGCATTTATGAGCGTAACTTACGGTGCCGGCGGCAGCAGCAAGGCTCATACCGTTAAAATTGCCGATGTCATCAAGAATAAGTATAACATAGAAGCCCTTGCACACCTTACCTGCATAGGTGCAAAACGGGATGAAATTGACAATATACTTAAACAGCTTAAAGAATGCCATATTGAAAACATAATGGCTTTGAGGGGAGACATACCTGTGGGTTCGGATCCTGCTTCCTTAGAGAATGCCGAATACAAGTACGCCAAAGATCTAATATCCTATATAAAAGAAAAGGACAGTTTCTGCATCGGCGCTGCCTGCTATCCCGAAGGCCATATCGAGTGCCCCGATGAAGTAAATGGTTTGAAGCATTTAAAGCTAAAAGCGGATTCCGGCGCCGACTTTCTGATTACCCAGCTTTTCTTTGATAATAATCTATACTTCTCCTTATTGGAAAAGCTTGATATATTCGATATCAACCTTCCGGTCTCGGCCGGCATTATGCCTGTAATAAACAAGAGGCAGATTGAACGCATCACAGCTCTTTGCGGTGCCTCTATTCCCCCAAAGATTAAACGTATACTGGACAAATACGGAGATAACCCCGAAGCATTGAAGGAAGCGGGTATAGCCTACGCAACAGAGCAGATAATAGACCTGCTGTCCTCCGGTGCTGCCGGAATACACTTATACACAATGAACCGCCCGGAGGTAGCCAGGGAAATCTTCTCTCCGATAATGAACATCAGAAGCTTTTTTAATGAAGGCTCAAAAAATTAGCAGAATTCCTATAGGTTTACGAAAGCTCGAACATGCCTGTATACAATTGATAATATTTACCCTGAGCGGCGATCAGATCCTCATGGTCTCCCCGCTCTATTATGGTTCCGTTTTCCAGGACCATTATGGCATCAGAGTTGCGGACGGTAGAAAGTCTATGGGCAATGACAAAAACAGTTCTGCCTTCCATAAGAGTATTCATGCCCTTTTCTATCAAGGCTTCCGTTCTTGTATCAATGGAGCTGGTTGCTTCATCCAAAATCAGAACCGGAGGATTTGCAACCGCAGCTCTGGCAATAGCCAGAAGCTGCCGCTGTCCCTGGCTTAGATTGGCACCGTCCGAGGTCAGCATGGTGTTGTAGCCTCGGGGCAGATGCTTTATAAAGGAATGTGCATTTGCCAGCTTTGCCGCATTTATAACCTCTTCGTCCGTCGCATCCAGTTTTCCATAGCGGATATTTTCCATGACCGTTCCCGTAAACAGGTGTGTATCCTGCAGAACCATTGAAAGGGAGCGCCTCAAGTCAGCCTTCCTGATTTTGTTTATGTTTATTCCGTCATATCTGATTTTGCCGTCAGGTACGTCATAAAAGCGGTTTATCAAATTTGTAATGGTGGTTTTTCCGGCTCCGGTAGAGCCTACAAATGCAATTTTCTGGCCCGGCTTTGCATAGAGGCTTATTCCGTCCAATACAGTTTTGTTCTCCTCATAGCCAAAGGTGACATCTTCAAAGCGCACATCCCCTTTAAGTTCACTGTAGTTTATGCTTCCATCCTCGTTAGGCTGCCTCCATGCCCACATTCCGGTATATTTCTCAGCCTCCTCCAATTCACCCCTATCTTTTTTCCTTGCATGGACTAGCTCAACTATGCCTTCATCCACCTCCGGCTTTTCGTCCAGCACTTCAAAAATGCGCTCTGCACCTGCCAAAGCGGTCAGTATCGCGCTCATCTGCTGCGAAATCTGGTTCAGCGGCTGTGTGAACGTTCGAGTATACTGCAAAAATGATGCAATGGTCCCTATGTCAATATAGCCCTTTATAGACATAATTGCACCCACCGCTGCAGTCAATGAATACAACATATAAGAAAGGTTTCCGATAATCGGCATCAGTATTCCTGCAAAGGTATGGGCGTTTGCAGCCGCATGGAACAGCTCATCGTTTATTTTATCAAAATCACTCTTTACAATCTGCTCTCGACTGAATACCTTTACAACCTTCTGCCCCTCAATCATTTCTTCGATGTAACCGTTAACCCTGCCGATTTCCTTTTGCTGCTTCCTGAAATATTTAGCACTCAAACCGCCTATCTTCTTCATGACAAACAGAATCAGTATGAGCACAAACACTACAAGAACAGTCAATGCAGGGCTGAGCACAACCATCATGGCAAATATCCCAATCACAGTCAATGCTGATGAGAACAGGTTCGGAATACCATGACTAAGCATTTCCCTAAGAGTATCGATATCGTTTGTATACCGGCTCATCAATTCACCATGGGTATGAGTATCGAAATATTTTATCGGCAAGGATTCCATATGAGCAAATAATTCTGTTCTCAATTTATACAAAGTGCCTGTGGAAATATTCAGCATCAGCCTGTTATATGCATAGGTTCCTGCAACACCAAGGGCATATACGGCAGCCAACATGCCTATCATGGAAGCAAATCCTGTCATATCAGGATTTTTACTCCCGATATATGGAACAATATATTGATTAATTATTGGCTTAAGGAAATACGTACCGGCGACGCTTGCTGCCGCACTTACAATAATTGAAACTGCCACGGCAGCAAGCTGCAGCTTATATGCAAATAAATATTTCATAATCCTTTTTAGTGTCTTTCCCGTATCTTTCGGCTTTGCAGCCGGACGACGGCTGAAAGGTCCCGCCATGGCTTATGCAACTCCTTTCTGCTGTGATTCATATACCTCTCTGTAAATGGAGTTGGCGGCAAGCAATTCATCATGGGTACCAATTGCGTTAATCCTGCCGTCATCCATTACTATAATTCTATCAGCATCACTGACGGAAGTTATCCTCTGAGCTATAATTATTTTTGTGGTATCCTTCAGGTTTTCCCTGAGTGCCTGGCGGATCTTACTGTCGGTAGCAGTATCAACAGCACTTGTGCTGTCATCCAGGATCAGCATTTTAGGCCTTTTAAGCAGCGCCCTTGCAATAGACAACCTCTGCTTCTGGCCGCCGGATACATTTACGCCTCCCTGCCCCAAGTAAGTATCGTAGCCTTCAGGAAAGGAAGCTATAAAATCATGTGCCTGTGCTGTTTTACAGGCCTCAATAATTTCAGAATCAGTTGCCTCTACATTTCCCCATCTGAGGTTTTCCTTTATAGTCCCCGAAAAGAGAACATTCTTCTGCAATACCACAGCAACTGCGTTTCTCAGTATACCAAGTTTATAATCACGCACATCGTGCCCTCCGACTAAAACCCTTCCTTCAATTACATCATAGAGGCGGGGTATAAGCTGCACAAGACTGGTTTTGCCGGAACCGGTACCTCCTATGATTCCTACTGTCTCACCGGGTTTTATTTCAAAGCTGCAGTCATTCAGGGTAAGATTATCTTTGTTTTTACTGTAGCTGAAGGAAACACTATCAAAAACAACTGAGCCGTCCTCGACTTTCAAATCCTTGTTTCCGCTGCTGTCCCTGATGTCAATCTCCTCATCCAGAACCTCAGCTATACGGAATGCAGATGCCCTTGACATGACAACAACTACAAACACAAATGAGATCATCATCAATGACATCATTATCTGTCCCACATAGCTGATAAAACTCATGAATTCTCCGGTAAGAAGCGTCCCTCCGATTATCATCCTGCCCCCGAACCACGAAATGGCTATCATGCAGCAGTACATTACAAATTGCATTATCGGCATATTTAATATAAGCATTTTTTCCGCCTTCAGCTGTGCTTTTCTAACAGCATCTGCAGCCGCCCTGAATTTTTCATTTTCATGATCTTCTCTTACGAAGGCTTTTACAACACGAATTGCAATCAGACACTCCTGAACGGAAGCATTCATGCTGTCATATCTCTCAAGCATAGCCTTGAATCAGGGATATGCTCTTATGGCGATAAAATACAGCGCAGCACCCAAAAAAGCTATGGCTGCAAGAAACATAACAGCCAGACGGGCATTTATTACAATTGCCATGACAGTTGCACTAACAAGCATTATAGGCGCACGCACAAGCATCCTTATTATCATCATGAATGCCATCTGCACACTGTTTATATCAGTGGTAAGCCTTGTGATAAGAGATGCTGTGCTGAATTTATCAATGTTGGCAAAGGAGAACTCCTGTATCTTGTCAAACAGCGTCTTACGGATACCTTTTGCAAAACCCATACTTGCAACAGCTGCGAAACGCCCTGACAGGACTCCGAATAAAAGTGCAAACAAAGCCATAAGGACCATCAAAGCCCCCATTCTGACAACATAGCCTATGTCACCCTTGCCTATACCCACATCAATTATCTTCGACATAATAAGGGGTATGAATATTTCCAGTATAACCTCCCCTATTACCATCACAGGAGTTAAAACCGCATATTTCTTATAGCTACCCAAGCAGGGCAGCAGTTTTTTCAGCATATTATTCCCCCTTGAATTGCTTAATGCCCATGTCAAAGAGAATTATAACATAACGCATCATTGAGTGCCAGTTTATCACCTATCCTATTTCCCTGGTTTATGAAATAATTCAAGGGTTTTCAGACAGATAATAACGGAGAGGGAGGGATTTGCCGCCTGCGACCCTTCGCTCGCATGCTGGTGACGTCGCCCACCCTCGCATCCGCTCCGGTACCGGGCTCCTACAATTTGCTAAAAATGCCCGCACAGGAGCATTTTCTTAACGCAAATTGCCCTCACGGGTTCGAATCCCTCCAAAATTTCTTCATTTAAAGAAAAATAAAACCGCCCCTGCGGGACGGTTATTTTTCTTTAATGGCGGAGAGGGAGGGATTCGAAGCCGGACGGCCGGCAGCCAAACTTTATTTGTGCATTACGATAACTATTTAAACAGCCACTTCAGTAATTCTTATCTTCTCTGGCCTCATGAGGGTTCTCACCATCCCCTCTGCAGATAAAAAATAAAACCGCTTTCAGCGGTTTGATTTTTTATCTGGCGGAGAGGGAGGGATTCGAACCCTCGAGGGCTTTGACACCCTGCATGATTTCGAGTCATGGACCTTCGACCACTCGGACACCTCTCCGTGTTATCTCTTTCTTTTAAAAAAATCCTTCAGAATTTGGCTGCATTCTTCTTCCAGAATGCCCTTTATTACCTCGGTCCTGTGGTTAAAATGATAATCTTCAAATAGGTTCAGCGTTGAGCCTGCTGCACCGCCTTTCGGATCCATGGCGCCTATATAAAGCCTTTCTATTCTGGCCTGCAATATGGCGCCGCTGCACATAACGCAGGGCTCCAAAGTCACATACATGTCACAGTCAATAAGCCGCCAGCCTCCGAGTGCTTCACAGGCCTCTTTTATTGCAAGTATTTCTGCATGAGCCGTTGCATCTTTTAAAATCTCTCTGCAGTTATGCGCTGCTGCTATTATCTCACCTTTCCTTACTATGACAGCACCAACCGGAACCTCATCCTTGTCAAAAGCCTTCTCTGCTTCTTCCAAAGCTTTTCTCATAAAAAGAGCATCCAATTTCTACCACGCCAATTCATAATTAATATATATTATTATGCGGTTTACCTTGATATATTATCATTTAAGACGTTGAATTGTCAATGAGCTGCCATAAATTTACAACCGCAGCAAAAAACTAATAATAAAGATTAAAAAATCCCAATACTTCATTTGTATTGGGATTTAATACTTTATTTTAATGGCCCAGGTAAGCCTTCACTATACTGTCATCTTTGCTTAATACGTCAGCATTCCCTTCCATCACTATTTCTCCCGTTTCCAACACATACCCTCTGTGGGCAAGCTTAAGGGCAGCCTTTGCGTTTTGTTCAACAAGCAGGATTGTAGTGCCTTGTTCATTAATCTGTTTGATAATGTCCATTATCCCTTGAACAATTATGGGTGCCAACCCCATTGAGGGCTCATCCAGCAAAAGCACCTTAGGGTCAGTCATGAGAGCCCGCGCTATAGCCAGCATCTGCTGCTCACCCCCTGAGAGAAGCCCTCCCATTTGCTTACGCCTTTCTTTTAATACAGGGAACAGTTCCAGTGCCCTATCCATTCTTCGCTTTCTTTCGGCATCATCCTTAAGTGTAAATGAACCCATTTCCAAGTTTTCCTGAACGTTCAGCTCCTTAAAAATCCTTCGCCCTTCAGGGACATGAATTATACCCATCTCAACAATATCATGGGGCGGCGCATTTGTAATATCTTTGTCGTAGAATTCCACCTTTCCGGAACATGCCGGCACCAAACTGGATATAGTTTTAAGAGTGGTGCTTTTTCCTGCACCGTTGGAGCCTAAAAGCGTAACTATCTCCCCTTCGCAGACATCCAGGCTGATACCCTTTAATGCGTATATCTGTCCGTATCGGGTTGCCAGGTTTTTCAGGGAAAGGACTACTTTACTCATTCGGCATCCTCCTCCTTCCCCAAATATGCCTCTATTACCTTGGGGTTGTTTTGAACTTCCTGCACATTGCCCTCGGCAATTTTGACTCCGTAGTCAATTACAAATATTTTTTCCGAGACCTTCATAATCAAGCCCATATCATGTTCTATTAAAAAAACGGTCATTTTTCTTTCATCCCGAATACGGCGTATCAGCTCTATCAACTGCATTTTTTCATCATAGTTCAATCCGGCGGCAGGTTCGTCCAGCAGCAGCAGCTTTGGCTGAGTTGCAAGTGCCCTTGCCCACTCTACCCTTCTTTGATCCCCATAGGGTAAATTCTTTGCCAATCTATCTTTCTTGTCCAAAATGCCGATAAAATCCATACATTCTAAAGCCACTTCCCTGATTCTTTTTTCTTCCGCTCTTTGTGAAGGAGGCTTTAAAATGGCTCCCGCTACACCTGCGCTGCCGCGGCAGTGCATTCCGGACATGACATTTTCCATGACAGTTAAGTTCTTAAACAGCCTAAGGTTTTGGAAAGTCCTGGCCATCCCCAAAGCTGTGATCTTATGCGGTTTCTTCTTCATAATGCTTTTGCCCTGGAACAGGACATCCCCCTCCTGGGGCTTGTAGAAACCGGTCAGGCAGTTGAAAAGCGATGTTTTCCCGGCACCGTTAGGTCCTATCAGGCTTTCAATAGAGCCTTCGTCAATCCCAAAGCTCACCTTATTGACTGCTGTAAGTCCTCCAAATCTTAATGTTAAGTCTTTCACCTCTAAAATCAACATTGTTCACCCCGTCCGATATAAATTTTTTCCCCGCAGTAAATATCAAGTATGGCGTTCAGGCCACAGGCCCTGAGGACGATAAATCATTAAAACTAATAATAGCAGACCAAATATTAACATCCTATACTCGCCAATCCCCCTGAAAACCTCGGGGAAAACTACTATTGCAAAAGCCCCCAGTATTACGCCCGGAATTTTTCCCATACCCCCAAGTACTACCGCCAGTAAAATCATAACTGACTGGGTAAACAAAAAGGACTCAGGTGATATTGCCGTCATTTTTACTGCCATGAAAGAGCCGGCTACGGCTCCGAAGACAGAGCCAATTACAAAAGCATAAAGTCTGACCGCAACAACATTAATACCCATTGCTTCTGCAGCATCCTCGTCCTCCCTGATACACTTCCATGCTCTTCCCAGTCTCGAATCCTGCAGTCTGTACGATACAAATATGGCTAGGATAGCCACTAATAAAAATGCGTAATAAAAATGGTTTATCTTATACAAGGTCATACCAAACAGGACAGGCCTATCTATACCGACCAGCCCGGTGGCACGTCCGGTTATCTGCAAATTTCTGGCTGCCAGCCTGATAATTTCACCAAAACCCAGAGTAACTATGGCCAAATAATCGCTCCTCAGCTTCAAGGTTGGTGCTCCAATTGCCAGCCCGGCAATAATTGCCATAAGAACACTGACCGGAAGAGTAAGCCAGAAGCTGACTCCATAATGTGAAATCAGTATTCCCGTGGTATAAGCGCCCACTGCAAAAAATGCTGCATAGCCAAGGCTGAGCAGCCCCGCAAACCCAACTATTATATTAAGGCCAAGACATACAGTCACGTTAAACCAAACGTTGGTCATAACCTCCATAAAATACAAACTGGTAATCATAGGCAAATAAAGCAGCACAGCTACGGCAATCGCCAAAACGCTGTAACGTATTTTTTTATTATCAAAAATTATATACAGTCTATTTATAAGTCCTGCCAAGGGGTTATCACGTTTTATAGCTGTCCGAGCAGCTGCAGTCTGTTTTTCCTTCATAGACTCTACATCCTCTCGCTTTCTTTTTTACCCAAAAGTCCTGTTGGTTTAAAAATCAGTATAAGAATAAGTATCGAAAAGGAAAATACATCCTTCCATTCTGAGCCGATAAAAGGAATTTGTGTCCCAAAGGATTCCAATAAGCCCAGCAATACTCCGCCCAGCATAGCGCCGGGAATTACCCCAATCCCTCCGATAACAGCGGATGTAAAGGCTTTTATGCCTATAACAAAGCCCATAAAGAAATGCAGGCTTCCATAATACACTCCTGCCATCATTCCCGCAGAAGCAGCCAGTGCTGAACCGACAAAAAATGTCAGGGCAATGATTTTATTTACGTTAACGCCCATAAGACGGCAGCAATCAAGATCCATGGATATTGCCCTCATCGCCTTGCCATACATCGTTCTGGTAATAAACAAATGAAGGACAAACATCAATGAAACGGCCGCTACTATCAATATAGCCTGAGTGTATGTAACATGCACACTTCCAAGGGAAAAGCCTTCAAAACCCAATCCGGTCTTATAGGCTTTATATTCGCCCCCGGTTATAACCATTACCGAATTATACAAAATCATTGAAACGCCCAATGCGGTAATAAGAAGGGAAAGTCGCGGAGCATCACGCAAAGGCCTATAAGCAATTCTTTCTATCAGAACGCCCAATAAACCAACAATTATCATAGTAATCAACATTGCTGCAATTATTCCAAGCCAACCGTTGCCAAAAAAGGTTCCTCCAAAGAAAGCCAATAAGGATAAACTGCAAAATCCACCCACCATGTATATATCTGCATGGGCAAAGTTCAACAGTTTAATTATTCCATAAACCATAGAATACCCAAGTGCGACCAATCCGTAAAAGGAGCCAAGAAGCAAGCCGTTAAACAACTGCTGAATTATTATTTCTCGAAAAGACATAAGCCCACCCTTTCATTTATGAAAGTATGCGCAGGCCAGGAGTAATATGATACCTGACCTGCGCCACCATGTTTACTCAGCCAGAACCCATTTGCCGCCTACACCTTTTATACTTATAAAGTTGCTCTTTTCCAAGACTTTCTCAGGTGTAAAGGTGATTGTCCCAGAAAGGGTTTTAAAATCTTTAGTATCTTCCAATGCGCTTCGGATAGCATCCGGATCGGTGCTCCCGGCTCTTTTTATAGCATCTGCCAGAAGGTGTGTACCATCGTAGGCAAGCCCTGAATAAGGACCCGGCTGCTGATTATATGCAGCAGTATACTTTGAAATGAATTCTTTTGCTGCCGGTAAGAAGTCTACAACCGGAGGCGATGTGCAATATACACCTTCTCCCGCCTGTCCGGCAATCTCCAATAACTGTACAGAGCTGGAACCGTCGGCTACAACAATATTACCTGTAAATCCGCCTTGGCGCAGCTGCTTTATCAACAGCGCTCCGTCAGCATGATAAGCTGTCCAGTATACTCCTTCGGCACCGGAGGACTTAATCTTGGTAACCAAGGATGAGAAATCCTGTTCTCCCTTATTTACTACGTCAAAGCCCACAACCTGTTTGCCTCTGCTCTCCCATTCCTTTTTTGTCAGGGTTGCCAAATCTTCGGAAAAACCGTCTCCCTGATGAACAAGGGCAAGTTTGGTAGTTCCGAGTTTTTCATGGCAGTCAGCAGCAGCATTTGCCTGATGATACCCGGGGCTGTTGATCATGAATGCCCAGCCCGGATTCTCTTCAATTATCTTTGTAGAGTTGGCCGCTATAATAACAAAGGGCACCTTGGCATCTCCATAAATCTTCAATGTAGGTATTGTTGCACCGGAACAGTATCCTCCAAGTACAGCCTTCACTTCAGCCGATACCAGTTTGCTGGCAGCGGCGCTGCCCATCTGAGGATCACAGCCGTCATCTCCTAATGTCAGTTTTACCTCCTTGCCTAACAGGCCGCCTGCAGCATTAATCTCCTCCACTGCAATTTTAATAGCGTTCTCCATATCCTTACCATAAGTAGCTTCTGACCCGGTAACAGGTACCATCACACCAAGCAGCAGTTCACCATCAAACTTAGGTGCAGATGCATCTCCTGTATCTGCCGGCGGCTCAGCCGGTTTCGCGCAACCGACCACCGATGCCATAAGAACAACTACAAGCGTTAGAATCATTAGTCTTTTTACCATCAAATTTCCCTCCCCTAATTAATTTATCACATGGGTTCTTGCCCAAAGGGTTTAAACCCAATAAATTGGACAAATCTATCAGCAGGCTCTTCCAGGCCCCGGTACAGTTAACGAAGAGATATCACTAATATATAATCATCTGAGTTTAATCTGATTTTATAACTTGCACAAAAAAAGCTTTGACGGTATAAGGTATGATATTACTTAGTATGGTATAATTATGTATAATAGTAATAAATTAGTGCATATGCATATGGCAGACTGCTAATATGAATTAACGTATTCGTTTAAAAAAGAGAGCTGCATTCAATAGTTAATACCGACAAGCACGAAGGAATCATATATTTCACGCGGTACACTCACTGATATCGGAACTGCTGTTATTTCCGCATAAATACATGCATATTGTAGGAACTGTTTACACTCTTGTAAAGAAATATATCATAAATTCTAGTTATTGTAAAGACTGTTTTCTGAACATACGGAATTTGCAGAATTTACGTTAAATTGAAGCATTAATCGCAGAATGCTGTCAAGGATAAAAAAAATTGTATAAATATGCAAAAAAGATTCTGAGTGACAAAAAATGCTCCGAATGATATGCTTGATTTAGATAGCGGCATATAAATCGTGTGTCAACAAGTGAAGTAATGATATCTCTCATATGATTTTTAACGGAGGTGTCTGTATGTTCCAAACAACACATGAACCAAAATATATGGAGCGAATAATACGACTGAAAAACAGAGTGCTGGAGACTCGCCCGGAGATGGATCTTGAGAATGCAAGTATACTTACCGAGGGTTTTCGCGAGGCCGAAGGGGAACCCCTTGTTGTCAGGAAAGCCAAGGCTTTTCGTAAACAGTGCCTTGAAAAGACGGTTACCATATGGGATGATGAACTGATTGTGGGCTGCTCGGGAAGCAAGACCAGGGCGGGTATTTTATGCGCTGACTCTTGTTGGTCAGTACTGAATGATGAACTGGAGACCATCAGCGAGCGCCGTTATGACCCCTTTTATTTAAAACCTGAAGATCGAAAGATATTTGAAGAAGAGATACGCCCTTATTGGAAAGGCAGATCCAATTATGAAGAATGGCTTGCACAGATTCCTGACGATACGCGTGCTCTTCGGGATAATGGAGTGGTGTATATAGACCGTAAGGCTGTTCGCGGATGGGGAGAAACCACAGCCGGATATGAGTGGATGATCCGTGAAGGAGTCTCGGGAATCATCAAAGTGGTGGAAAAACGGCTGTCAGAGCTTGATATCACTATCCCCGGCGATTATGAAAAACAATACTATTTAAAAGCTCTTTTAATTGCGGCTGACGGTATAATCAAATTAGCAGAGAGATATGCCGATGAAGCTGACCGTTTGGCTGCTGCAAAAAAGGATCCGCAGAGGAAAAAGGAACTTTTGGAAATAGCACAAGTTTGCCGTCATGTTCCCGCAAACCCTGCCAGGTCATTCAGGGAAGCAATACAGTCATTTTATTTCTATCATATCTGTATTTTCATGGAGCAGAATGCTGCAAGCTATAATCCGGGACGTATGGATCAATATCTATGGCCTTACTATAAGGCTGATATTGAAGCAGGGCGCATCTCACCTGAGGAGGCTCAGGAACTGTTGGACTGCCTTTGGGTGAAGTTCAGTGAGCCGTGTCTTTTTCAGGATGCAGTGACCGCAGAGTTTGCTGCCGGTTATCCTATGTTTCAGAATGTATGTGTCGGAGGGGTAGATGACACCGGGAGAGATGCTGTTAACGATCTTTCCTATATGATACTCCAGGCTACCATGGATGTACAGCTCTATCAACCATCTCTGTCAGTCCGCTATAACCTGGCTAAAAACCCCAATGCTTTTTTAAGAAAAGTAGTGGAGTTAATCAGTCTTGGAACAGGCTTTCCGGCTTTCCATAATGATGATGTGGGAATTATGATGCTCATGAACAAGGGCATTCCATTAAGAGAAGCCTTCAACTGGAACCCCTGCGGCTGCGTGGAAACCAACCTGGAGGGACGTTTGCGCCAGTATACGGCACTTGCTGATATTAATCTTGGGAGCATGGTTGAGTTTGCACTATTGGACGGAAAGAACAGGAAAAGCGGCAGGTATATTTCCGAAAGAACAGGTAATCCCACAAATTTTTTAACATATGAAGAGTTTCTCTCAGCAGTTAAAAAGCAAATTTCTTATGCAATCAGAGCTGTTGTGAAGGGAAGCCATGTCATTGACGAGATTGGAAAGAACCGCCCTTGCCCTGCCCTTTCATTGACCTTCAAGGAGTGCATTGAGAAGGCAAAGGACTACGCTTGGGGCGGAGCGAAATATAATACCGGAAATGGTATTATTCTAATTGGCGTAGCAGACCTAATAAACAGTATTGCTGCAGTTCGGCATATTGTCTACGGGACAAAGCAGGCAACCATGAAGAAACTGTTAGAGGCACTGGACAATGATTTTGAGGGTTACGAAGAGCTTCACAAGGCATGCCTTGATGCACCAAAGTATGGCAACGATGATTCCATGGTGGATGATATTGCCGGAGATATGTTTACTTTTATTGCAGACGAAATTGAAAAATACAGCAGTAAAATGGGGCGAATGACCCCCGGCATTTTACCGGTATCCGGAAATACTCCCTTTGGCCTTGAGGTTGGTGCTTTACCATCCGGCCGTAAAGCATGGAAACCATTGGCAGATGGTGTTAGTCCCAGCGGAGGAACCGACTTCAACGGTCCCGGTTCAGTTCTGAAGTCGGTAGCCAATATTCCTCACGGCCGTTTTGTTCAAGGAACATTGCTGAATATGAAAGTAGAACCGGCCATGCTGGCTACCGAAAACGGAATAACACAAATGATGGCTTTGCTGAAGAGCATGTGCAGCCTTGGTGTTTATCATGTTCAGTTCAATGTGATAGATCAGGAGAAATTAATTCATGCCCAGAAAAATCCTGAAGAATATAAAGGGCTTCTTGTAAGGGTTGCGGGTTATACTGCTTATTTTGTGGAACTTGGTAAAGATGTCCAGGATGAAATTATAGGGCGCACAGTACAACACAGCATTTCAGCGGGGTGATTTTAATGAATAATAATACATCGGTAATTGGTTCTGTTCTTAGAATAGAAAAGGCATCAATTCATGATGGAAAAGGGCTTCGAACTGTGCTCTTTCTAAAGGGGTGCCCCCTTAGATGCAGATGGTGTTCGACTCCCGAATCCCAAAGCTTCGGACTCCAAAAAGGCTATGCCCAGGACCGCTGCATAGGATGTGGAATATGTGTGCGTTCGTGCCCCGAGAGGGCACTTTCTATATCATATGATACTCAAAAGGTGCTGACTGATTTATCAAAATGCAAAAAATGCTTTATCTGCGCTGCAAAATGCCCCCGGAGAGCAATCAAGCAATATGGAAGCCTTATGTCGGTAAAAGAAGTTATAGGAGAAATATCCAAGGATGAGATTTTCTTTTTCCATTCAGGAGGCGGAGTAACAATAAGCGGTGGTGAGCCCCTGAACCAGCCTGAATTTGTCTCTGAAGTTCTCCGGGAGTGCAGGGCACTGGGCATTCATACTGCCATTGAAACCAGCTTCCATGTCTCTTATGCGAATGTGGAAAAAACTCTGCCGTGGCTCAATGTTCTTTATGTTGATCTTAAACATATGGATAAGGATCTTCATAAAGATTGGGTTGGGCATGAGAATTCATTAATCCTGGATAATATCAAAAAAGCGGATCAATCCGAATATCCATTGGAGATAATAGTACGCATTCCCATGATACCGGGAGTAAACGATACCGACTCCAACCTGTCGGCAGTTGCGGAATTCTGCAAATCCATAAAAAAACTTAAAGAAATAGAGTTGTTGCCTTACCATCGCCTTGGTACTGATACTTATAAGCATCTGGGAATGGAATATTTACTGAAAGATCTTGCACCGCCGTCACAAGAGCACATATCTGAACGGGCAAGGTTCCTGACTGAGCTGAATCCGGGAGTTCCGGTAAGAATCGGCAGCGGGTTGGGATGATTGCATCCAAAACTTCAAAAAATAAAAAACTGTCTATTAATTAGACAGTTATTCTCATATATGGTGCACCTAAAGGGATTCGAACCCCCGACCTGCGGTTTAGGAAACCGTCGCTCTATCCTGCTGAGCTATAGGTGCACAGTCGACTCACATTAAAATAGTATATAAAAATCGTTGCTTTGTCAATCGTAAATTTTGGCACTATGCTGTATTTAAGCCTTCTACAGCAATATAGTTGCTTAATATGATGTCTTTTATGCACCCGGTGCTTTTTTATGCCGGTTTCCAAAAAATTTTTTACATAAAAAGCAATATGCTTATTCCCATAAGAGCCATTCCGCATACCAATCCATATGTAGCTATATGCGGTTCGTCATATTCTCTTGCAGTAGGAAGAAGTTCATCCAGGGATATAAAAACCATAATGCCTGCAACCAGTGCAAACATTATCCCAAAAACTTGATCGCTTAATATCGGCATCAAAAATATATATGCAAGCAACGCTCCCAATGGCTCTGATAAACCTGACATAAAAGAATAAACAAGTGCTTTTTTTCTGTCTCCGGTAGCACAGTAAATTGGTACGGATACGGCAATACCTTCAGGTATATTGTGTATTGCTATTGCAATTGTAATTGCAATACCCAAGCTAGGATCCTTAAGGGCTGCAATAAAGGTTGCAATCCCTTCCGGAAAGTTATGTACTCCGATAGCCACGGCTGTAAGCACACCCATTTTCATGAGATGCATATTATTGCCCTTTATATCGCAATAGTTTTGTCCCATTTGTTCCACTCTTCTGCTCTCGTGCGGATTCTCAGAGGAGGGAATAAGCTTATCAATTATAGCTATCAGCAATATTCCTCCAAAAAAGGAAATAAATGAAACCCAACTTCCTGTCCTGTCTCCCATGGACGCTCTAAGAATACTGTTGGCATGGGGAAGTATATCTACCAAAGATACATATATCATTACACCTGCCGAAAACCCCAGAACTCCGGACAGCAGCCTTGTATTTGTCCGCTTTGCAAAAAATGCCAAAAGGCTTCCTATTCCGGTAGATAATCCTGCGATTAAGGTGAGTCCAAAGGCTAAAAGTACAGCATTACTGTTCATATATTATTCCTCTCCTGCGAAAAATCAATAATAAATAGTATGTATCCCCTTCTATTATATTGATAATGGTTCCCATTTACAATACATTCCTATAATTTTTCTAAATGTACTTGAAAAAAATTTCTTGAATGTTAATAAAATTCTGCTTGCCAATGGATATATATGATAAATAAGTTTTCAGAATGTATTTGTTCAGCATAAAATAATAATATAACAATCAGAAATCTTATTATAATAGCCCTTGTGAATTTTATGTAAATTTTCTCGACGATTGCAGGAATTTAATGATATTTGACAGAATTTATATTATACATAATCACTCCTAAAGCGGAGCCATATACCAGGAAGCATATATCATCTCATATGGAGGTAAGTGCATGATAAAGAACTTTATTCTTGACACAAATGTGCTGGTCCATGATCCTTATTGCATCTCCAATTTCCAGGATAACAATGTGATAATCCCCATCATGGTAGTTGAAGAACTGGATAGTCTTAAAAAAAGGGAGGGTATGTTGGGTTTTCACGCAAGAAGTGCTGCAAGAGAAATAAACAAGCTTCGTGAATATGGCAGTTTAAGCGAAGGAGTTTGTTTACCCGGAGGAGGCACCTTCAGAATTGAATTGGACCATTTGGAGTCCATTGAGCTGCCGGATGGTTTGGACCTTTCAAAGACAGATAATAAGATACTTGCACTGACTAAGAATCTTCAAAGGGAAAATACCGGGCAACCGACCATACTTGTGACAAAAGATGTTTATATGGCAATAAAGGGTGACAGCCTTGGAATCACTGTACAGGACTATGAAACTGACAAGGTTTCTGTTGAATCCATATATACCGGCTATACCGAGCTGATGCTTCCCTCAAAAGATATTGAGAAGATTTTCAAGGATGGGTTGAAGCTGCCTAAACAGATTGACGAAACCATTTATCCCAACGAGTTCATTCATGTAAAAAGCAATGACACTTCCAGCAATGGAGTTCTTACAATTTTCAACGGAGACAGGATAGTCCCGCTGAAGTATGCAAACAATAACGCCTGGGGCCTTGTTCCTATCAACAGGGAACAGAAAATGGCCTTTGAACTGCTTATGGACAATAATATTCATTTTGTTACATTGGCCGGAGGCGCAGGTTCCGGAAAAACAATATTATCCACTGCAGTAGCACTTCAGAAGGTTATTGAAGAAGAGGTTTACCGAAAAATCGTATTTATAAAGCCTGTTGTGCCGGCCGGCAATGACATAGGCTACCTGCCGGGCACCGAAGCGGAAAAGCTGAAGCCCTGGATGGGCTCCTTCTACGATGCCGTAGACAATCTTTTCGGAAACAGGTACAGGCGCAAGGAAAAGCCAAGCAAGTCAGACGCCATGGCCAAGCCCACCTTTACCGTGGATTCCTTCATCGAGGACTACAGGCAGCACGGAATTATTGAGACCAAGACTTTTACCTTTATGAGGGGAAGGACGTTGTCCGATGCCCTTGTAGTTGTAGATGAAGCACAGGAAATCACTCCCCATCTTGCCAAAATGATGCTGACCCGTGCAGGCTTCGGAGCCAAATTCGTTTTCCTGGGTGATCCTACGGACAGTCAGATAGACAATGTCCTGGTGGATGCACGTTCAAACGGGCTTGTGTACACTATAGAAAAAATGAAGCCTTTCCAGATCACCGGACATGTAACCCTTAACAAGGTGGAACGAAGCCCTCTGGCTCAGATAGCAGAAAAATACATGTAGGTGCAATGAACTTTGGACTCTTGATTAGCACTCAAGAGTCCTCTATTATAAAACTAATAATACTTTTGTGAGGGATTGCCATGAACTACAAAAGACTGCTGGAGCTTATACTTCTTAATCTTGACGAAGGAATAATCGTCACTGACGCAAAGGCCAACATTACTTTCTATAAGGAGCCTGTTACCAACATAGGAGGTATTGACTCCCATACGGCTGTCGGAAAGAATATACTTGATGTCTTCCCCGATCTTACCCCGGAGACAAGCACCTTCTACAATGTACTGAGAACTCAAAAGCCAATAATAGAACACATACAGCATTATACAAACTACCAGGGGAAAAAGGTTTCTACCGTTACCTCCACCATTCCCATAATAGAAAACGGGGAATTAACGGGCTGCTTCGAGATATTCAAAGATCTGACCCAGGTTATGGAGCTGTCAGAAAAAATAATGCATCTCCAGGAGAAGTTATATAAAAGCAGCAAAGGGGAAAACCAATTCAATGAAAACGGAGCAAAATACACCTTTGAAAATATAATTGGAATAAGTTCCTCCATTCGGCAGCTAAAATCAAAAGCCGGGCGGATAGCCGGAAGCAATTCCCCGGTGCTGGTGTACGGAGAAACAGGTACAGGCAAGGAACTTCTGGTTCAGGCAATCCATAATTCGGACCCCAAAAGAAAAAATAAGCCCTTTATCGCGCAAAACTGTGCAGCGCTTCCTTTCACTCTCCTTGAATCAATACTTTTCGGTACGGCTGCCGGCAGCTTCACCGGGGCAAAGGACAATCCAGGACTTTTTGAGCTTGCTCACGGCGGCACACTTTACCTGGATGAGGTAAATTCCCTTAATACAGAGCTGCAGGCCAAGCTTCTCAGAGTTATACAGGATGGGATTGTAAGAAGAGTGGGAGCAGCGAAAACCAGGGATGTAAATGTCAGGATAATTGCATCGACAAACGAGCACCCGGAGGAGCTGGTAAAAAAGAAGCTTCTAAGAGAGGATCTCTATTACAGGCTCAATGCCATATATCTGGAACTTCCCCCTTTAAGGGAAAGGCGGGAAGACATTGATGCATTGGTAAGGCATTTTATCCTCCGTAACAATGTAAGCTTGGGGAAAAAGGTCACAGGCGTTTCCGGAGAAGTCATGAAGGTTTTTGAAGAATACCCATGGCCGGGAAATATCAGAGAGCTGGAGCACCTTGTGGAAAGCACCATGAATCTTACCGATAAAAAGGTCATTTCCCTTGAAGATGTGCAGCATTATTTCGACAACAGGCTTAAGATAGCAGCCATAAACTCAGAAAAGCCCGAAAAAGATATACCTGTAAAAAATTTAAATACCGCGGTTGCCAAATATGAAAAGGAACTTATAATTAAGGCGCTTAAAGCTTCCAACGGGAATATCTCAATGGCTGCAAGGAATCTTGGCCTGCCAAAGCAGACAATGCATAACAAGGTAAAAAAGCATAATATAAAGCTGACGGCAGAAATAAGGTAGTACCATTTATGGTACTACGTGCCGAATATGATACTTATTCGTACCAATTTTGGTACGTTGTTTTTTTGTATTTTCGAGAAGCCAATAGTTGCAAGCTCTTCGGATATATATGATATGGCATGTAATTTGCATAGCTTGTATAGTATACAATCGGGGGTGATATTATCATATCAGGGATAGTATTCAATATTCAACGGTATTCAATACATGACGGGCCGGGAATCCGGACAACCGTTTTTTTAAAGGGCTGCCCCCTTTCCTGCATTTGGTGCCACAACCCCGAAAGCCAATCCTTCGGGCCTGAGCTTATGGTCTATAACAAAAGATGCATAGGCTGCGGAAAATGTGCGGAGGTTTGCGCTCACAACGCCATATCAGACAGGAATAAGTGCATTTCCTGCGGAAGCTGCACAGAAGTGTGCCATGCAAAGGCAAGAGAATTGGCGGGCAAAAAGATGTCCGTCCGGGAGGTTATTGCACAAATCGAGAAGGATAGTATTTTTTACGATGAATCAGGCGGCGGCGTCACTTTTTCCGGCGGTGAGCCCCTGTCACAGCCGGAATTTTTGCTGGAGCTTCTGAAACAGTGCAAAAAAAGGGAGTACCATACGGCAGTGGACACAAGCGGATACGGAGCCGCAGAGACAATAGAGGCAATAAGCGGCTATACAGACCTTTTCCTTTATGATCTTAAGCTCCCGGATGATGACAAGCACATCAAATATACCGGCGTATCCAACAAGCTGATACTTGAAAACCTTAGGCTGATTTCAAGCCTGGGGAAGAAAATTTTTATCAGGATACCGCTTATACCCGGAATCAATGATGATGAAGAGGATATAAGGGCAACAGCAGAGGTGATACGGGGTATTGCAGGCGTAGAGCAGGTTAATGTTCTGCCCTATCATAATATTGCAGCGGACAAATATGCCAGATTGGGAAAGCACTGCAGTCTTAAGGACATTAAGGTGCCTTCCGATGGATATATGGAACATATAGCGAAAAAGTTTTTTGATTATGGTGTAAAAGTAAAGATAGGAGGTTGAAGCTATGAACGACAGAGTCAGGATGCTGAGGCAGAGAAGCCTTGATGCTGTCCCTGCCATATCCCTGGAAAGAGCGCAAATTGTAACCGGTGTCTACAAAAAGTATTATGGAAAGGTATCCATTCCTGTCTTAAGGGCACTGGTCTTTAAGGAATTGATGGAAAACAAAACTATCTGCATAAATGAAGGAGAGCTTATAGTAGGCGAAAGAGGGCCTAACCCGAAAGCCACCCCCACATATCCGGAGCTTTGCTGTCATACTGTCGGGGACCTGGATGTAATAGACAAAAGGCAGAAGATATTTTTCAGGGTCAGCGAGGAAGCAAAGGATATACAGCGGAATGAAATAATACCCTATTGGAAGGGCAGGCCCATGCGTGACCTGATGTTTGCACAAATGACGCAGGAGTGGCACGACTGCTATGAAAGCGGGATCTTCACAGAGTTTATGGAACAGAGGGCTCCCGGCCATACAGTGTGCGATGATAAAATATATAAAAAAGGCTTTATAGGCTTTAAGGAGGATATAGAAAAACAGCTTGCAGCCCTTGACTTTGTTAATGATATGGATGCCTGTAACAAGCAGGAGGAGCTTAGGGCAATGAGCATCTGCGCCGATGCAATAATAAGCTTTGGACTGCGCCATGCCGAGAAAGCCCTGGAACTGGCCCTGAGGGAGAGTAATCCGGAAAGAAAGGAAGAGCTTAAGCAGATTGCGGATGTCTGTTATAATGTACCCGCAAATGCTCCCGGAAGCTTCCATGAAGCTCTGCAGATGTACTGGTTCGTACATTTGTGTGTAATCACCGAGCTAAACACCTGGGATGCATACTGCCCGGGAAGGCTGGACCAGCACCTTTACCCCTTCTACAAAAAGGGTATTGACGATGGTACTCTTACACCTGAAAAAGCGGAGGAATTGCTGCAGTGTTTTTGGATTAAATTCAACAACCAGCCTGCCCCCCCGAAGGTAGGCATAACCCTTCAGGAAAGCGGAACCTATACCGACTTTGCCAACATAAACAGCGGGGGCCTTAAGGCCGACGGTTCTGACGGAGTAAACGACGTAACATACATGGTGCTGGACGTAATTGACGAAATGAGGCTGTTGCAGCCCAGTTCAAACATACAGCTGAGCAAAAAAAACCCCGACCGTTTCCTGAAAAGAGCATGCAGGATAATAAGCAAAGGCTGGGGACAGCCTTCAGTATTCAATGCCGACTCGGTGGTGGAGGAGCTTGTACGCCAGGGCAAGCGCATTGAAGATGCCAGAAACGGCGGAACCAGCGGATGTGTTGAAACAGGTGCCTTCGGCAAGGAAGCTTATATACTTACAGGTTACTTCAACCTGGTAAAGGTGCTTGAAATCACTTTAAATAACGGTATCGACCCCAGAACAGGGAAAAAAATCGGATTGGAGACCGGGGACCCCAGAGAATTTAAAAACTATGGCGAGCTTATGGATGCTTACAAGAAACAGCTGCATCATTTTATTGAGATAAAAATCAGAGGGAATAATGTAATAGAAAAGCTTTATGCCGACCTTATGCCCGCTCCCTTCCTTTCCATTCTTACCGATGACTGCATAAAAAACGGAAAGGATTATAACGCAGGAGGTGCCAGATATAACACAAACTACATCCAGGGAGTAGGAATCGGCACTTTGACAGACAGCTTTTCAGCCGTAAAAAAGCATGTGTTTGATGATAAATCCTTAACGATGGATGAGCTTCTCGATGCGCTTAAGAATAACTTTGAAGGCAGGGAGGCCATGCGCCAGCTTATAATGAACAACACTCCCAAGTATGGCAATGACGATGATTATGCCGATGAAATAATGAAGAAACTCTTTGATGCCTATTACAATGAGGTGAACGGAAGAAGAACAGTAAAAGGAGGAAGCTACAGGATAAATATGCTGCCCACCACCTGCCATGTATATTTCGGCTCTGTCACAGGTGCGACCCCTGACGGAAGACGGTCGGGACAGCCGCAGTCGGAGGGTATTTCTCCCGTACAAGGTGCCGATATGTATGGGCCGACAGCAGTAATAAAGTCGGCGGGTAAAATGGACCATATCAAAACCGGCGGTACTCTCCTGAACTTAAAATTCACTCCTGACCTGGTAAAGGACGATGAGGGCATTGATAAGCTTTCACAGCTTGTAAGGAGCTATTTCAAGCTGGACGGCCATCATATACAGTTCAATGTAGTAAGTGCCGACACTCTAAGGAAAGCACAGAAGAATCCGGAACAATACAAAGACCTTATAGTAAGAGTTGCCGGCTACAGTGATTATTTCTGTGACTTGACAGAAGCCCTGCAGGAAGAGATAATTACAAGAACAGAACATAAAAGCTTATAGATGAAAGGGGTTAACGAAAAATTGACAGTAAACGAAAAGATCTCCAGGCTCAGAGAACTTATGAAGGGAAAAAATATCGATGCCTTTATTATTCCGAGCTTCGATGCACATCAGAGCGAGTATGTGCCGGAGCATTGGATGGCCAGGCAATGGATATCCGGCTTTACCGGCTCTGCCGGCACAGCAGTCGTTACGATGAAAGAAGCAGGCCTATGGACCGACGGAAGGTATTTCATTCAAGCCGAGAATCAGCTTAAGGAATCTGAAATAAAGCTTTTCAAAATGGGTCAGCCCGATGTGCCTGACTATGTCCAATGGATAAAGGAAGTGCTCCCTGTTGGAGGAACAGTGGGCTTTAACGGCAAGTCCATGCCTGTATCCCTCTATATGGATATGACAAAAGCATTTAAGCCCAGGAAGCTTACCATTGAAGCAGGCTGCGACCTTATAGGGGAACTTTGGATTGACAGGCCTGCAATGCCCAAGGCTCCGATTTTTATACATGATACTGTATATGCCGGGAAATCAAGAGCAGAAAAGTTGACTGACCTCCGTACAGAAATGGAGAAGCTTAATTCCGAATATTACCTGATATCTGCTTTGGAGGATATTGCATGGCTTTTAAACATCAGAGGCGGAGATGTACCCAATACACCGGTGGTTTCAGCTTATGTGCTGGTTTCCCGAACCCAATGCCGGCTTTTTATCGATGAAAGCAAGTTAAACGCTGATGTAAGAAAAGAGCTTGAAGCAGATAGTATTGAAATATATGACTACGAATCAATACAAAAAGCCGTTGCCTCTCTTGATGCCGGAGCTTCAATAATAATAGACCCGGAAAAGACAAATGTGTGGCTGTATAAATCAATACCCGGAGCTGTTGAAATATTGGAAATGCCAAATATCACAACGAATATGAAGGCCATAAAGAACAGCATAGAAATCCAAAATCTCAGAAACGCTCATATAAAAGATGGGATTGCGCTGGTGAAATTCCTCATATGGCTTGACAGCAGCCTGGGGAAAAATAAGATTACGGAAATCACCGTTGAAGAAAAGCTGAAGGAATTCAGGCTTCAGCAGGAGTTGTTTATTGGCCCCAGCTTTGATACCATTGCTGGCTATAAGGATCATGGGGCAATAATGCACTATAAGGCCGTTCCCGGAATTGAGTACGCTTTGGAAAAGGAAGGGATGCTGCTTATTGACTCGGGAGGGCAATACCTTGACGGCACAACCGATACCACAAGGACAATAGTGCTGGGAGAATTGACACAGGAGCAGAGAAAGGACTTCACTCTGGTACTCAAATCCCACATAGGGCTGGCAACAGCCCGGTTCCTCCACGGCTGCACCTGCACCCATCTTGATATATTGGCAAGGAAACCGATATGGGATGAAGGCTTGGACTACCGCTGCGGCACAGGCCACGGAGTCGGATTCCTTCTCAGTGTCCATGAAGGCCCACAAGGCTTCAGAAGAACTCCGATAATAAACAGTATTGTACTTCAGCCGGGTATGATACTGACCAACGAACCCGGAATATATAAGGAGGGCAAGCATGGGATCCGCACCGAGAACACCCTGCTTGTAACGGATGACTTTGAAAATGAATATGGCAGATACTTAAAATTCGATACTATCTCCTTCTGCCCTATAGACCTCGAGGGGCTGGATATAAGCCTTCTGACGCAGCAGGAGAAGGATTGGCTCAACAATTACCATAGAGAAGTGTATAACAAGCTGTCTCCTTATCTTAATGAAGAAGAGCAGGCATGGCTCAGAAACGAAACCAGGGCGGTTTAAATGGGCAGAAATAAAAAGCTTATCAAATCCGATAAGCTTTT
>Ga0116142_10001871_pt1 | contig 24166 bp, 20 predicted proteins | sample AD_UKC033_MetaG_FD_89785 | JGI IMG/M metagenome (GOLD analysis project Ga0116142, IMG submission 89785) | Active sludge microbial communities of municipal wastewater-treating anaerobic digesters from USA - AD_UKC033_MetaG | ecosystem: Engineered > Bioreactor > Anaerobic > Digestate | place: USA... | reverse complement strand
GATGCAGAAGTATGGCCTTCTCCGGAAAATAATTTCAAATCGATTACAACCATTTCTCCCCGGAAACCTTCTTCCTGACTTGATCTATAGCCGCTCACCTGTTAAACGTTGGGACAGTAGTGATGCAATATATATTCTTGCCCGCTGTATCGCTCGTAATGTGAGTGCAGTGCAAGGCATTGTAATGTTTATCCATTGCATATTTTTATTGCATTCTATTTAGGGCGTGTCATACGCAACGAACCAAGCCTGAATCATGGGCTTGATTCCAACCCATACGCATCGCTTGAACCGTATCGATGATTTCATCGATCTATATCTGGCTCTAACCACACATAAAGACAGCATACATCTAATAAAAACAATCGAATTGTAAAAAGAGTGTTGCGGTGAAAAGATTAAATTCTGGAGTCATACAATAAATCTATGCTGTCCATGGCCCCTTGCAATAAGGGATTTTGATGTTAGAGTTCCATAATCAGGACCGTCATTCCCTCCGCGCTAAAAAACCCATATGACAGGGCTGCCAGGTCTTTCCTGGGAAAACCCGAGGGGGCTATACGCGTTCGACGTCCCCGGTCAGCGCGCTGAACTTCACCAAGGCCTGCATATGCGGCATGGTGAGCCCCAGGAACTTTGTCTCGATGTATTCAGTCACGGTGCCGCAGGTCTCAATGGTGTCGAAGTACGCATACCGCGTCACGGCGCCGCCCTTGGTCTTCAGCCTGCCCCACTGCAGGGGCTCCGCGCCCTTTTCCTTCATGGCGGAGACCTTTTCGTCGAGACCCTTTATGAAGAACCCGATGTGGTGGATGCCGCCGTTCTGTCTCCTCAGAATGTCGGAGTAGATCGTCTCCGTGTCGTTGTTGGGCTGGATGAGCTCGATCTCCACCCCGCCGCAGAACCCGAGGAGGATGTCCGCATCGAGGTCGATCTCCTTGCCGCGGAAAAAGGTCTGTTTGTCCGTGAACTTTGCCCTGAACCAGGGCCTTATGTTGTACAGCCGGGAAAAATACTCGGCAGAGCTCCTGGCGTTCCTGACGACCATGCCAATCTGGCCGACCTTCGACGGGGTGAAGGCATCCAGCTTTTCCTTTGCAGATTCAGTCATGACGGTTCCTCCTCACTGCGGTCTCTGCCCGAATATCTTGGTGCCTATCCGGACCATGGTGGCGCCTTCCTCGATGGCGATTTCATAGGAGTCGCTCATGCCCATGGACAGGATCTCCATATCCACGTCGGGTAGGGCCTTCGATCTCATTTCGTCGAACAGGGCCTTTGTCTCCCGGAAAAAGGGTCGCAGTCCCTCGAAGTCCTCCAGGAACGGCCCCATGGTCATGAGCCCCCTCACGCGGAGGTTCGGCAGTACGGATATGCGTCTCACCAGCTCCTCCACAGCCTCGGGCATGGCACCGTGCTTGTTGTCCTCGCGGCCGCTGTTCACCTCTACGAGAACAGGCATGCTCTTGCCGTGTTTTTCGGCATGCTGGTCGATCATGGCGGCAAGCTCGTAGGTGTCCACGGTCTGGATCATGTCGAAGAGCGGCACGATGTGCTTGACCTTGTTCTTCTGGATGTGGCCGATGAAATGCCAGGTCGCCTTCTTGCCGATGGCCTCGATCATGGCACGGGACTCCTGGAAATAGTTCTCGCCTATGTCCGTGATGCCGGCATCGATGACCTCGATGACCTCGGAGGCGTCCCTGGACTTGGCTGCGGCCAGCACGGTGACGGACGGGGGAATCGTGGCAAGGATGGCTGCGGCGTTGTCCCTGATGAGGTCCATAATTTTTCCTAAGCCCTGCCGGTGGTGATGTCAACCGGCAATCGACCGGATGCTTTGCCGTTGACACGGTCTCTACGGGTGTGCAACCATCATAGGAAACCAGTTTCCTATAACCCCGAGGAGCAGGCCATGTTCACCTATGACGAGATGGAACGCAAAAGCATCCTGATCCTGCGCATCCTGAACCAGGCACAGGGCTCGGTAGGCGCCCGCATCATAGCCCGCAGGCTCAAGGACTACGGGGTGAGCCTCTCGGAGCGGGCCGTGCGGTACCACCTCCAGTTCATGGACCAGAAGGAACTCACCAGGTTCGTGGGGAGGCGCGATGGCAGGACCATAACGGCAAAAGGCATAGAGGAGCTTCGGAACGCTCGGGTCCACGACAAGGTCGGCTACTGCATCTCGCGCATGGAGATACTCGCCTACAAGACCACCTTCGACGCCAGGGCGGGCAGAGGCATGGTGCCCATCAATGTGTCGTTCTTCCCGAAGGATGCCTTCAGGGACGCCCTGAAGGGAATGAAGACGGCCTTCGACAAGGGCATGTGCGTGAGCGAACTGGTGGCCGTGGCCCCGGAGGGTGGTTTCCTCGGCGATATCCATGTGCCCGACGGCAGCATCGGCTTTGCCACGGTGTGCAGCATCGTGCTCACCGGCATGCTCCTCAAGCGCGGCATCCCGGTAGAATCCAAGTTTGGCGGCATTCTCCAGATGAGCGAGCGCAAGCCCATGCGTTTCGTGGAACTTATCCACTATTCAGGCACCTCGCTGGACCCTTCAGAGGCCTTCATCAGCGCCAAGATGACCGCGGTTCGCGGCGTGCTGCAGCACGGCGAGGGAAAGATCCTGGCAAACCTCTCCGAGATCGCCGGCGTGTGCAGGGACGGGGTCGAGGAGGTCATCAGGGACCTCAAGGACGTGGACATGACACCGGTCATAACCATGGGCAAGATGGGGGAGGCGGTCTGCCAGGCACCGGTGGACGTGAACAAGATGGGGGTCATCCTCATCGGCGGGCTGAACCCCGTGGCTGCGGTCAGGGAGGCGGGCATAGAGGAGACCAACCTGCCCATGTCGACGGTCATGGACTACAGGGACCTGAGGCGGTTCGCGTCGGTGTTCCGCGAGTATCTCGGGTGAGCCGGGTTTTTCACATAGCCCGTCTGCCTAGAACCGGCATGAGGGCACGGAACATGCCGGCATAGGCCCTGCGCATGAGCGGGATGTCGAGCATCCCCCTCAGGGTCTTGAGCACCCGGGCATTGCCGGGGCTAAAGGTGCTCTTTTTCTTGTCGTAGCTGATCCTGTCGATGGTGAAGTTTTTCTGGGCTATGGAGACCATGAGCTGATAGGTGATGATGGTTATCATATCCCAGGCCCTCTCGATGTGTGCATGGGGGTAGGGAATCACCTCGCCCATGGCCATACGCACCACCTCCAGGCTGTGGAACATCTCGATTTTGCTGCCCAGCAGCTCCCGGGCCGCCCACAGCAGGTAGATGCAGCCCCCGCAGTAAGACACCATGGCCCCTGCTCCGGTGGCTTCCGCCTCCCTGAACTTCTTTGCCCCTGAGGCGATGATCTCGAAGGGCATGGTGAAGTTGTGCGTCCAAGACGCTCCCTTGCCGAACCCGCAACACAGGGAATCCTGCCGGTTGTGCTCCATCTCGACGATGCTGCACCCGCAGGAGGAGAGTATCCGGCGGTGCATGTCCCAGCACGGGGCGCCGAAGGCCTTGGAATAGCAGTTGTCATGGACGGTCACGGTCATATCAAGCCGCTTTTTCAGGGGGACGGTCCCCGAGGCGAGGGCATTGTCCAGCCAGTCGTTGAAGTTGACAAAGTCCTGGCTGTGGCTTACCCCCATTTCCTGAGGGTGCACCGTGGTGAACAGGTAGTGCACCGCATCGAGCATGGGGACCACCTGTTTCACCCCCCAGCCGTCGAGTTCCTCCTTGGTTCGCTGTGCTATCCTCTGGACCAGGTCGAGGTAGCCGCCCTGGTAGAGGTAGGCGCCGCCCTCCCAATGGTCGAGCCGGTCGATCGGCCTGAAATGGTCCAGAAGGGCACTGCCTCCGATGATGAACGGGAAGAGGTGGAGGTAGTTGCCCACGAGCATCACCGCATCGCCTCGCCTCGGTTTGTAGTCCATCCATTCTGCAATCCACGTCTTCTCCTGCTTGGACAGGAACACGTTCAGGAGCTGCCAGATGTTGGGCTCGGCCGTTGGGCAGACGAACCGATACAGGGGCGGTGCGCCTCGCTGGCGATACAGGTCGTTCCACCGTTCCTGGATGAGACTGTAGGGGCGCGCATCGACGGGGCAGAAGAGGTTGCAGGACATGCACGACGTGCACCGGGACAGTGCATGGTTTGATGGCGCCCCATCTACGAGCCGCTTCATCTCTGATCGGGCTTCGTCGATGGGCAGTTGCATCACTGGGCAGCGGTTCAGGCACTGGCCGCAGAAGTCACACCTGTCAACACGGAACAGCCGTTTCCGTTCCGACATGGAAGGCCTCCTCTAATGCCTGGTTCACTTGTTCAGGCGGTCACTCCAGTGAGATCCGGGTCCTGGCTATGATCTCGTCCTTGACCGTGAGCGGCAGCTCGTCGAAATAGGCGCAGTAGCCGGCCACTCGCACCACGATGCCCGGATACCTGCCCGGATGGGCCCTCGCATCCTCGAGCATCTCGGGGTCGAGCACGTTGAGCTGCATCTCCATGCCGCCTTGGGAGAAGAATCCCCGGGTGAGGGCGGTCATGGTGTCCACGGCCCGTTCCCCCTTGAGGGAGGATGCATCGAAGCGCAGGTTCAAAGCATAGCCGTTGGGCGAAAGGCTGGAGTCCACCCTCGCTACGGAATTGAGCAGCGCCGTGGGGCCCTGCCGGTCGCTTCCGTTGCAGCACCCGAGGCTCGCCGCGAAGGGCATGCCCTCCTTTCTCCCGCTCGGCAGGGCGCCCGTGCGTCTGCCGAAGGCCACGTGGGTGGTCGACGAGTAGAAGCCGGGTATGTACGGGCCTCCACGGGTGTTTTCATGCCGTGCAAGCGCGTCGTGGAAGATGCGCGCCACCTGGTCCGCGTATCGGTCCGGCAGTTCCTGGTCATTGCCGAACTTTGGGGCTGTACGCAGCTCTGCCCCGAGCCTGTCTTGCCCTTCGAAATCGTTCATCGCCGCATCGATCACCTCGGAGAGACGGTGAGTCCGTCTCCTGAAGACCACCTCGTCGATGGCGGCAAGCGAATCGGCTACATCGGCCACCCCCACGCCCTGGATGCCGCTCGAGTTGTACTGTGCGCCGCCCGCGGTGACGTCACGGCCGCTCTCCAGGCACCCCTTGACGAGCATGGAGGAGAAGGGGGTCGGGTGGAAGTCGCGGTTCGCCCTCTCGATGATGGTGATGTCCCTGACGAGGCGGTCCACCATGTGGTCAACCTGCGCCCTGAAGGCCGCGACGACATCGTCCATGGACCTGAAGCGGGACGGGTCAGGGGTCTTGGACCCTACCCTGAATCTCCTGCCGGGTCTCCTGCCCCGGTTCAGGGCCAGGATGAGGCACATGGGCAGGTTGAACAGGGCCGCGTCGGTGGAGCAGAAACTCCTGCCCGGCATGGTGGGCTCCACGCATCCCACCACCCCGTAGTCGCGGGCCTCCTCCAGGGTATACCCGTGGGCCCCCAGCGCGGCAATGGTGGCCTCGTCATTGAACAGGCCCGGTACGGCATTCCCTCGAGAGGCCACCTCCACCGCGCGCTTCACGTACGGCTCGGGCGAGACCTCGCTGATGCGGGCCATGTAGTTGGGGTCGCGCAGCCCGGAGAGCTCCATGACATCGAGGAACAACCAGGTCAGATCGTTCACCGCGTCGTTGCCCCCAGAATCTACGCCCCCCACTGTTGCCGCCTGGGCCACCAAGTACCCGCCATGGTATTCGCTCACCCTGCTCGAGAGCAGGAACATGTGCTCGGTGGTCTTGGCCGAGAAGCACAGGAGCAGCTCCAGCGCCTTTTCGCGGTCTATTCTGCCGGCCTGAATGTCCGCCCTGTAGAAGGGGTAGAGGTACTGGTCGATCCTGCCGAAGGAAACGGCCGAGTTCAGTCCTTCGAGGCAGACCGCCATGTGGGTGATCCACAGCGACTGGAGCGCCTCCTGAAGTGTTTCTGCAGGTTTCAGGGGCACCTTTGCGCAGATGCGTGCGATTTCATCGAGCTCACGCCTCCGGACCGGATCAGGCTCCCCGGCGGCGATCCGCCGGGCCTCGGCAGAGAGCCTCCCCGCATAGTCGGCAAGGCCCTCGCAGGCGATGAGAGCCGCTGCATGGAGATCGCTGACCGTCTCGTCGAGGGTCTCCATGTAGCCCCTGATGCCCCGGGTGATCATCCGGTCGTAGGCGGGCAGGAAGTGGCCTATGCCGCCGCTCTCGTTGATGAGATAGTAGGATGCGTCCAGCTGTTCCAGCACATAGCGGCCCAGCCGGGGATTGTACCACCCGAAGGCCCGGGACACCATGTTCCGGGTGAGCCAGTAGGGCAGCACCTTCACGAGGAGCTTCAGCCGGTCCTTCCAGGGTACGGGGTAGGGGTTTGTTCTCCTCCTCCCCATCCACAGGATCTCCTCGCTCATGACCGCGCCGGCGAGCTCGGGCTGGATGATGGTGGATTTCCGGTGGCTGCCCATGTTCCCCACGATGAGCTCGTCGCTGAAGATCTTCACCGACTTGTTCTGGAGCAGGTGGCGCAGTGCCTTGGCCTTGCGGATCACCATGGGCTCGTTCGGGTTGTCGAGTTTCCTGAAGAACCCGGTGATGAGCAGGGCCCGTTCCGTGCACAGCTGCACCCCCTGGGACAGCAGGGCCTGTCGTATGCGCTCGAAGCGCTCCGGTGTCCTTTCCGTCTTCTCGATGCGGGGGGAAACTTCTGCCTGTGCCTTCAAGAAAGCTGTCCCCCTGCCCTGCCGAAGCACTCCTTCCCGGGCTCGTTGGCACCCCCCTCGGGCCTGAAGGCCAGGGGGTCTCTCTCCGCACACCTGTTCGGGATCATCGCCTCACCTCACTGGAAGTCTTGCACGGGTTTCAGGGCCACCTCCGGATAGATCTGCCCGTGCACGGGCGGCATGGAGTTGTATACCCAGTCGATGTCTACGGTCCCCAGGGTGATCTTCCGGTAGGTGTAGAACCCGCGGAACACACCCCGCACGAGGACGTCCTCCATCTCCAGGGTCAGACCGAACACGGCCACGTGCATGCCGCTCTGCAGCCCCCGCAGTTCGTCCCGGTAGGCCAGGTCAGAGAAGGCCAGACGCGTGCTGTCCGCGGCCTGGCAGGCCAGCAGAGGTATGATGACCGGGAAACCGTCGCTGCCGACATAGGAGCAGAACTTGACCGTGTCGATCCGGTTGAAGAGCTTCTCGGCCCATGGCTTGAGAATGCGCCCGCCCTCCTCTGACCGAGCACCCGATTTCGCCAGCTTGGTCAGCAGCGATGACAGGACGATCCTTGCCAGGGGCAAGCCTTCCCTCCCGCCGGTCTCCTTGAGGTCCATGTAGTGAATGGTGTGGATGCCGGTGTAGGCATTGTAGCGGAACATGGGCTTGTTGTTGAACATGGCGTAGTCGTCGCCGTGGCTCATCTGGTGGGTCCAGACCGCCTTGCCGCGCCAGAGGCTGCGGTCCATGGTCATGATGAGAAAACCCGTCTTCGGGTTGGTCTTCACGTTGGCCTTGCTCTGCCCCTCGGAGAACTGTCCCCAGATGAGCTGTGTCGGCGTCTTGGCCTGCAGGGCCGTGATCAGGGTGATGTGGGGGAGGCCCGCCGGGTTCACGGTGGCAATGAGGCCCACCTTGGCCTCGGGCTCGAACTCCTTGAGGTCGTGCTCGTCAAAGCGCGTTACGGTCTGTCTCATGCGGATCCTCCCTTGATGACACTCAGCGCAGGTCGTTCCTGTTCGGCATCGATGGCTGACTCCAGTCTCAGGGGGCCGCTCAGGTGCACGACGCGTGCATCCACCCCCGAACCCCGGGCTGCGGCGGCAAGGTGCTCGGCCTCCTCCGGCTTGAGCAGGCCGGCATCCCTGAAGCGCCAGTCCATGCCGAGACCCTCGTACTTGTGCAGGCACAGGTTGTTGAAGCTGCAGAGCTCCCACCTGCTCACCAGCGACCCCAGGCTGCCTTTTATAAACGAACCGATGCCCCTGAGGTTTTCCGTTGAAGCCGTACAGCCCGGTATGAGCGGGGTGCGTATCCACAGCGCCCGGGGAGTGCCGCGCTCCCTCATGAAGGAGCCCAGCTTGACGAGGTTCTCGAGCACCCGTGCATTGGTCGTCCCGGTATATTCCTTGTGCCTGACCGGATCGATCTCCTTGAGGTCGTAGAGCACCAGGTCCGCATGGGGCAGGTGTGCCTCGAGGGTGTTCCATGCAGCCTGTCCGCAGGTATCCAGTGCCGTGTGCACGCCCTTTTCCTGGAGCGCACGCAGCAGGGGTACGGCAAAGCCCGCCTGCAGGGTGGGTTCGCCGCCGGAAAGCGTCACCCCGCCGCCGGATTTTCGAAGTAGATGCGGTCCTTGAGGACCTCTGAGACGAGCCCGACCAGGCCGTAGCTCTGTCCATAGGCCTCCATGGCGGTGGAGGGACAGACCTCCAGGCACCTCTGACAGCCCGTACAGGCGGACCGGTCGAGAGCAATGCCATTCTTCCCTGCAGAAAGGGCATTCTCCGGACATACTGCCACGCAGCTCAGGCACCCTATGCAGCGCGAGCCCACCCAGTGTAGCTGGACCCCGGGCGAGATGCTCTCCGGATTGTGGCACCAGATGCAGTTCAGCGGGCAGCCCTTGAAGAAGACCGTGCTCCTGATACCCGGCCCGTCTTCGGTGGACATTCGCTGGATGCGGAGGATGGTGGCGGTAGTGTCCTTTTCTTTTTTCATCCTTACATCTGGCCTCGGGCTTTCCCCCGTTTCGAATTCTTACCTACAGCGCCTCGTGGCTGATCCGTGCGATGAGCTCGTTCTGCAGCTCCCTGCCGACGCTCGTGAAGTAGGCGTTGTAGCCCGTTATCCGCACCAGCAGGGAACGGTAGTCCTCGGGACGCTGCTGGGCGTCCTTGAGCGTCTCGGCGTCGATCATGTTGAGCTGCAGGCAGGTGCCGCCGTTCTCCGCATAACCGCGCAGGAAGGCCTTGAACTTCTCCCGGTGCTCGGGGTCCTTGAGCAGCGAGGGGTTGATGGAGATGGTGTGGCTGGCGCCGTTCGGCAGGCAGTTGCGATAACCCAGGTAGTCACCGCCCCCGTCGGCCGCCATGCCGCCCAGGACCTTGCCCACCGAGTTGGTGTTGGCCGTGGGACCGTTGATGTCTGCACCGTTGGACGGGCAGATGGCGTTGGAAAGGAACCTGCCTTTGGGTCTGCCGTCGGGACTCGCCGGCAGGATGAATCCGTCCGACACCCAGTAGTTCCAGCTCAGCATGCCGGGTCTGAACTGGCGGTTCGTGGAGATTGTCTTGTACTTCCACGTCTCGGTGCACCACAGCTCCATCACGCGGGCCGCCATGGCATCGGCCTCGTCGTCGTCCCGGCCGTACTTGGGGGCCTTGTAGCGCGCCTTGGCCTGGAGGATCTCGTGCCCTTCCCAGTTGGCCTTCAATGCCCGGATGAGCTCCTCCATGGTGCATTCATGGTTGTCGAACACCAGGTGCTTGACGGCGAGCAGGCTGTCCACCGTGGTGGCAAAGGTCACGGCCTCCAGGGTGGCGAGGCCCAGCTCGGCCCCGCCCTCGGTGATGTCGAGACCCTGTTCGGCGCAGCCCTTCACCAGGCACGAGAGGTACGGCGTCGGGCAGAACCTGGCCCTGACGGACTCCGATTGCTCGTAGAGCGCCACGCAGCACGATATGATGTAGCGGGTCTGCTCTGCGTACGCCTCCCAGAACTCCTCCCATGACGTGAACCGCTTCGGGTCGCCGGTCTTCGGCCCCGCCTGCTTCACCTTCTCCTTCTTGAAGGTGATGGGGTCTGTGAAGTCGAAGAAGTCCCTGCCGTCGTTCAGCGCGAGTTCCACGGCCTTGAGCAGGTTGAGGTTGTTGTCCACCGTACCGGAGCGGTCGTTGCCCTGCATGGTGTTCTCCAGGCATCCCACCGGGGCGTAGTCGTGCACGGTTTCCTCGTTGATCAGGTGTGTCACCCCGGCCTTTCTCGCCTCGACCATCATGCCGGCCATGGAACGCTCGTCGAAGTTGATGAGGAAGGGCGACCCCTGGCTGGTCGCGATCATGTCCACCACCTTGTCCAGCAGGGCATCCGGGGTGTTCCGGTGGAGCCTGACATTGGGCTTGGGCTCGAGGATGGGGGTCATCTCGTCGATGACCTCGAGCATCGCGTAGGTGAGCTCGTTCGTCATGTCCGCTCCGAGCGCGCCCATGCCGGAGAGGGTTATGAGCTGCCCGTAACCTGCGGTGATGCCGTTGTTGCCGATGCGGATCATGGCGTCGTAGGCCGTGTTGGCGTGCACCCAGAAGCACTTCATGATCTCCTTGCCGAACTCCCTGTCCATGCCCTCATCCATGGAGCGCTGCCAGTAGGGCAGGAGGTACTGGTCGATGCGGCCGAAGGAGACTCCCGGGCCTGGGTAATTCTCGTCGCTCATGATGAGCATGTGCGTGAGCCACAGGGCCTGGACGGCCTCCCAGAACGTCCGGGCCGGTTCCCAGGGGACGCGCACGAGGTTGGCCGCCATCTGCTTCAGCTCGGCCTTGCGGACGAAGACGGTCTCCTGCGCGGCCAACTTGTCACACAGCGCGGCATAGCGTGCCGCCAGGTCCCGGGGCATGGTGGCGGCCGTCATCATGGCCTTGAGCTGGGACCCCTTCCTGCCTCTCTTCTCCCGTGGACTCAGGGTCTGGAAGCCCTGTTCGATCTCTTCGTAAAGGCCCTTCCAGCCGATCTTCAGGACCCGCTCATAACCGGGTATGAGGTGCCCCGAGGTGGCCCCCGAGTTGCCGTAGCCATGGTCGTGGAACCACTTCATGGCGGCGCGGACACCGTTTTTGCCGTGGACGAGCCTGTTGCGCTCTCCCGCTTCCTTCCTGGTCCAGCACGTCGAGGTCTGGACGTTGAACCGGGCGCCGCAGATGAGGTCCCCCGGCAGGACCTCCTGGGGCACGTAGTTCACCATGACCTCCCTGACGAACCATGCCTTGCGCTCCGGCAGGCTCCAGGTCCAGAAGTCCGGGTGAAGCCTCACGGGTCTCGCGGCCTGTTTGATGGACGAGCCGAAGGTCTGGAGAAAGGGGTACGTCTCGGGCACGATATAGAAGGTCATCTCGTCGAAGAGGACGTCCCAGTCGGTTCCCGTGGTCCATGCGGTGAACTCGTTGTTCCAGGCCCTCCGCGCGCCTTCGAAATAATAGGAGCGGAGCCATTCAATCCTCGCGGAGAGGTTCTTCGGCTCCTTGATCCTCCTCGTAACCCGGAGTGCTTCTGCCATGCTCATGGCCTACCTCCTCTGTGCCTCGGCGAGGATCCGTCTCAGATGGCGCTCCCCATGCATAAGCGTCTCGTGCATGACAGACCCTGCCTGTTGGGTATCCCTGTCCTGGATAGCTTGAACAAGCCGCCGGTGGAACCTGACCGTCTCGGGCAGCATGGACGGGTCGGAGAAAAACAGGCTCGTGAAGTTCATGTATACAGGCTTGAACGAGTTGATGAGCAGCGGGTAGATGAGATTGCCCGACGCCATGCCGATGGCGTGGTGAAAAGAGAAATCGAGCCGGGTCACGGTCGCGAGGTCTCTCGGGCTCGCCTTCTCTTCGGCCTGGGCGATGGCCTGGAGCTCATCGAGGTGCTCTGTGGTGCGGTTCTGCGCCGCCAGACGGGTCGTCTCGGTCTCCACGAGCTCACGGATGGCGAGCAGGCTCGAGAGAAGCCGTTCGTCGAGCCCGCCCTGCTGGTAATTGATGATGGAGTTCAGGATGGCAAGCGACCCTTCCCTCCGGTAGTCGCTCACCACGGTGCCCACCCTGGGCTTCATGGTGACAAGCCCCTTGGCAGCCAGGTCGATGAGACCTTCGTGCACCACAGGGCGGCTCACTCCGAGCTGGAGGGCGAGTTCGCGTTCCGAGGGGAGCTTCTCGCCGATGGCCACTTTTCCGGTGAGGATGAGGTCTTCGAACCGGGAGATGAAGACCTCCACCAGACTGTCTGCCTTGAGAGGCCTCAGGATGTCTTTCAATGGTTCCCCCTTGCTTGCATGGCTGGTGGTATAGCCAGCTGACAATATATACCTTTTGCATTACCCGGGCAAGGGGGAAGTTTGCACGAACCGAAGCCTCCCAGGAGCATACATGTTTACTCCATGCCTTCTGAGGGTATACTATGCATGAATGATGTGGTTCAGGGGGGGGTGTCCGCATGCGCTATGAAACCATCGTGTACGAGACTTTGGAGCCCGGGATCGGCATGCTCACGCTCAACCGGCCGAACACCTACAATGCGGTCAGCCAGCGCATGATGGAGGAGCTGGAGCACTGCTGGTCCGAGAGGGAGAACGATGTGGACACCCGCGTGATCTTGCTCAGAGGCAGCGGGGACAAGGGGTTCTGCGCAGGCCTTGATATGAAGGAGGCCATGCAGATCCAGGAGCACATGAACTCGCACCAGTTCTACCACGCCCAGTGCCGCATGGGCAGGCTGATGCTGAAGATGAGGCAGGTCCCCCAAGTCATCGTCTGCATGGTCCACGGCGCAGCGGCGGGGATCGGTTTCAGCTTCGCGCTGTCGTCCGATGTGCGCATCATCGCCATGGATGCCCGCTTCTCGGCGGCGTACATCAACATCGGGTTCGGGGGTGCGGACATGGCATGCAGCTACTTCCTTCCCCGCATGATAGGGGCGGGGCGGGCTTACGAATTCATGCTCACCGGCAATTTCATGTCGGCCAAGGAGGCTATGGACCTCGGATTCGCCAGCCGCATGGTGGAGCGGGACGATCTCATGAACGCGGCATTGGAGCTCGCCCGCACCATGAACGGCAAGAACCCGGCAGGACTGCACCTGACCAAGGAGGCCATCAACATCAACATGGACATCGGCGGCCTGGAGCAGGCCTTGGGTGTCGAGAACCGCAACCAGGCGCTCATTTATTCTGAACTCTTCAAGAAAACCGACTGAAAGGAGACAGGACAGGTATGCAGAGCACATCCCTCGTCATCGCGAAGGGGCAATCCGACATCGCAATCATACCGAAGATGGCCAACCGCCACGGTCTCATTGCAGGGGCAACGGGAACGGGCAAGACCGTAACGCTGAGGACCCTGGCCGAGCAGTTCAGTTCCATAGGCGTGCCGGTCTTCATGTCGGACGTGAAGGGCGACCTCTCGGGGCTGCCTTTCCCGGGAGGAGAAAACCCCAAGGTCAATGAGCGCATCGATCAGCTGGGCCTCAAGGGTTTCGCTTTCGAAGGTTACCCCGTGGTCTTCTGGGATGTCTTCGGCGAGCAGGGCCACCCGGTCAGGACTACCGTCTCCGAGATGGGCCCACTGCTTCTCAGCCGCATCCTCATGCTCAACGATGTGCAGAGCGGCGTCCTCAACCTGGTATTCAGGATCGCCGATGACAACGGGCTTCTCCTGCTCGACCTCAAGGACCTGCGGTCCATGGCTCAATACGTCGGCGACCAGGCCGCCCTCTTCAAGACCCAATACGGCAACATATCACCGGCCAGCATCGGGGCCATCCAGCGAAGCCTGCTGGTCCTGGAGGAGCAGGGAGGTGACAGGTTCTTCGGGGAACCGGCCCTGAGCCTGGAAGACTTCATGCAGACCGACGCGAAGGGCAGGGGGCATATCAACATCTTCACCGCCGACAAGCTGATGCAGAACCCCAAGCTGTACGCGACCATGCTGCTCTGGATGCTCTCCGAGCTTTTCGAGCAGCTTCCCGAGGTCGGTGACCCGGACAAGCCCGGGCTCGTCTTCTTCTTCGACGAGGCCCACCTCCTGTTCGACGATGCCCCCAGGGTGCTGGTGGATAAGATAGAGCAGGTGGTGCGGCTTATCCGCTCCAAGGGGGTGGGTGTGTATTTCATCACCCAGAACCCGCTGGACCTGCCGGAGACCGTTCTCGGCCAGCTGGGAAACCGGGTCCAGCACGCCCTGCGTGCGTTCACGCCCAGGGACCAGAAGAACGTGAAGGCGGCGGCTGAAACCTTCAGATCCGAGCCCGGCCTGGACGTGGCACAGGTTATCACCGAACTCGAGGTAGGCGAGGCCCTGGTGTCGGTCCTGGACGGGAAAGGGGCCCCCACGGTGGTGCAGCGCGCCTACATCTGCCCGCCGCACAGCAGACTGACCCCGCTGGAAGCACAGGAGAGACAGGAGATCATCAGGGGGTCGGTCATCTACGGGCACTACGAGAAGGTTGTCGATCGTGAATCCGCCCACGAGATCCTCAAGGCCAAGGCCGAGCAGATGGCCAGGGAACAGGAAGAATCCCAGGCTGAAAAACGTGCCGCCCCGAAGGGACGCCAGCAGGGAACGGACCTCTTCTCGGCCATGGCCAAGAGCGCTGCCCATGCCATCGGCAGCCAGGTAGGCAGGCAGATCATCCGGGGCGTGCTGGGTTCCTTTTTCGGCGGCAAGAAGGGGTAGCACCGTCCCGGTGCCCCGGTGTTCCCGGGGGTGACAAACCCCTGTCGTTCAACCGGGGCACCGGCCAGGATGGGCATTCATGCATCTACAGCAAGGCCAGGCTGTCCGCTACGGCCATGCCGGCCCTGGTGGGGCGGACGACGGTGCCGTTCATCTCGATGAGGCCTGCCCTGCGGAACTCTGCGAGGAGAGGGCCCTTTTCCGCCAGGAGGTCGCGGCCATAGCGGTGACGATACCGGTGAAGGTCTATCCCCTTCCCGGTTCTGAGACCGAGGAACAGGGCCTCCAGCCGCAGCTGGTCCATGTCCAGGGTCTCCGATTGAGCGACAGGACGGATTCCTTTTCCACAGTCGAGGATGTAGTCCGTGACCGATGCATGGTTCCACCATCTTTTCCCGTTCGAGTATGAGTGGGCGGACGGCCCGAGGCCCAGGTAGGGGGTGTGGTCCCAGTATTTCTGGTTGTGTCGCGAAGCCCTCTCCATGGACCTGGCAAAGTTGGAGATCTCGTAGTGGACATACCCTGCACCTTCCAGGAACTCGGACGTCCTCAGGAAGAAATCTCTTCGAGACTCTTCCGTGAGGAGCGGCAGCTCTCCCCCGTGATACCGGTCTCCGAGCGGGGTGCCCCGTTTGATCTCCAGCTCGTAGCACGAGAGATGCGATGGCGCGAAGGTCAGGGCTCGCTCGAGGGATGCCTGCCATTGGCTGTACCGCTGCCCGGGCAGGGCATAGATGAGGTCGATGCTCAGATTGCCGAAGCCTGCCGCCACGGCATCCTCGATGGTGCGAAGGGCCTCCTTGCCGCTGTGACGCCGGCCCATGAACGACAGCTCGTCATCATTGAACGACTGGACGCCCATGGAGATCCGGTTGATGCCCAGGTCTCGCGCAACGGTGAGCTCCTCTCTCCCCCAGTCTGCCGGATTGATCTCGATGGTGATCTCTGTGCCGGGCAGGAGGGTGAAGACGTGGCATACCCGGTCCAGGACCGTCTCGAGACGTTTTGGAGAGAGCAGGGACGGGGTGCCGCCGCCGATGTAGACCGTGTCAAAATTCCTGAACGCATCGGTCCATGTACCGGCCTCGCAGAGCAGTGCGTCGACGAAGGCATCAATGGACTCCGTATCCGTTGAAGAGAAGAAATCACAGTAGGAGCAGCGTGACGCACAAAACGGGACATGGACATAGAGGCCCGCTGCAGGGTTTTCTGTCGGCATCATGAGTCCGTGTCGGATTTCAGCACGGCCAGGAAGGCGCTCTGGGGGATGCTCACCGAGCCGATCATCTTCATCCTTTTCTTGCCCTTTTTCTGCTTTTCCAAGAGCTTGCGCTTGCGCGTGATGTCCCCGCCGTAGCACTTGGCCGTGACGTCCTTGCGGAAGGCCGAAACAGTGGAGCGTGAAATGATCTCTCCGCCGATGGCGCCCTGGATGGCGATCTTGTACATCTGACGGGGGATCTCGTCCTTCAGGCGGTCGCATGCCTGGACTCCGCGGGCACGGGCCCGGTCGCGGTGCACGATCTGGGACAGGGCGTCGACCTTCTCGCCGTTGACCAGTATGTCCAGCAGTACCAGGTTGCTCGGGCGGTAATCGATGAGGTCATAGTCGAAGGACCCGTATCCCTGGGTCATGGACTTGAACCGGTCGTAGAAGTCGAAGATCACCTCGGCCAGCGGCATCTCATAGGTAAGTTCCACCCTGCCCGGGCTCGTGTAGTGCATGTTGGAGTTCACGCCCCGCTTCTCGATGCAGAGGCTCATGACCGGGCCCAGGTACCTGTCCGGCATCATCATGGATGCCCTGATGTACGGTTCCTCCGAGCCCTCGATTGACATGGGGTTGGGGTAATGGGCGGGATTGTCCACGAAGAGTTCGGTCCCGTCCTTGAGGATGAATTTGTAGCGGACGCTCGGCACGGACAGGATGATGGACAGGTCGTACTCGCGTTCAAGGCGCTCCTGTACGATGTCCAGGTGCAGCAGGCCCAGGAATCCGCACCGGAAGCCCTGGCCCAGGGCGACCGAGGAGTCCTTCTCGTAGATGAAGGCCGCGTCGTTGAGCTTGTACTTTTCCAAGGCCTCGGCCACGTCTTCGTAGTCGTCGGACGCGATGGGATAGATGGATGCGAACACCACGGGCTTCACCTCCTTGAAGCCCGGCAAAGGCCCGCCACAGGGTCTCTCGTGCAGGGTGATGGTGTCGCCGATGCTCACGCTGGAGACCGTCTTCACGCCGGCTATGATGTAACCAACCTCACCCGCGCTGAGGCGGTCGCCCTTTATCCTGGTCAGTCCGAACAGGCCGACCTCCTCCACACGATACACGGCATCGTTGAACATGAATCTGATGGTGTCACCCGCCTTGACGGAGCCCTCGAAGACACGGCAGTGGATGACGGTACCCCGGAAGGAGTCATACTGTGCATCGAAGATCAGCGCCGCCAGTGGGGAGTCGGGGTCTCCCTTCGGGGGAGGGATCCGCTCCACAATGGCCTCCAGGATGTCATCGATTCCCGTGCCGACCTTGGCGGAGCATGCCAGGTGGGTTTCCGGGTCAAGCCCGAGTTCGGTGTCGATCTGGGCGATAACACGCTCCACGTCGGCCGAGGGGAGGTCGATCTTGTTGATGACGGGGACGACCTCGAGGTCGTGTTCCAGGGCGAGGTAGAGGTTGGCCAGCGTCTGGGCCTGCACGCCCTGTGCCGCATCGATGAGCAGCAGGACCCCCTCGCAGGAGGCCAGCGACCGGGACACCTCGTAGGAGAAATCCACATGCCCCGGGGTGTCGATGAGATTGAGGGTGTAGGCCTTTCCATCCCGCGCCTGGTAGGGCAGCGAAATGGCCTGACTCTTGATGGTTATGCCCCGTTCCCGCTCGATGTCCATGGTATCGAGCATCTGGTCCTTGAAGGTCCGGGTGTCGCAGACACCGGTCCGCTGGATCAGGCGGTCCGCCAGGGTGGATTTCCCGTGGTCGATATGGGCGATGATGCTGAAGTTGCGAACGTTCTCCATACTGGTCCTGTGAGATCCCCCCTAGCGGGTTCATGGTCTCCGCCCGCTGGGGAAACCGTGTTTCCCGGGAATGATGCCGGATCACCCCGCCGCTTGGCTGTCCTATTCGATGCCGAGCAATTTGTCAATGGCTCCATCGAAGCGGGGGGGGGGGCGATTCATGGAGGGCACTACGAACGGTTCGTGTCCGGGGCAGAACCGGACGCTGCCTGTCCATCCTGCTCCGCCAGGGCGAGGAGGACCTCGCCGAGCGCGACCTTGCGTTCGATCATGACCAGCCGGGCAATCCTGCCGGGGCCGAAAAGGAGCGCTCCCAGGGTGGCTGCGTCCGTCTCGAGACGCGCTGCGAGGACACGGGGACCATGCTTGCGAACGAGCGACTCCACGGCGCGATAGAAGCGATCGGACCCGTCTTGGGTAACCAGGAGCAGGCGTGAAACGCGCGAGCCGCGCTGCGCGCCGCTCCGGCGGTCAGCCAGGACGAGGCCGCGGGATTCATCGGCGAGACGACGCCGGGCGTCTTCCAGGCCACGAACAATCGTGCCGATGCTACACGCATGGCGCAGGGCCGTTGCAAGCGCACCGTCGAGTGTGATCACCGGGACCGCCACCTCGCCACCCGGCCACAGCAACCGGGTGTCCGCGGTCAGCATATGGATGATCCCGGAGAACCGCGGGTCCGATTCGACCATCCGGGGAAGGCGCAGTGGCTGTGTGCTCACATGACTACCGTGCCACGGGGATTACCGGCCGGCCCTGAGGGCCTCGATACGCTCTTCGAGGGGCGGATGGGTCATGAAGAGCCTGGTCAGGCCACGCTTCATGTTCCCGGAGATGCCGAAGGCCGCCATCTGGTCAGGCAGGTGGGGCTGGTTCACGGAAAGCTTGAGCCGTTCGAGGGCGGAAATCATCTTTTCCCTCCCGGCCAGATCCGCTCCGCCTGCATCTGCACGGAACTCCCGGTGACGGCTGAACCAGAACACGATGATGCTGGCCAGAATGCCGAATACCACCTGGGCGACGAGCGTGGTGATGATGAAGGCCGGGCCGTGACCGCGCTCGGTCTTGAACACGACGCGGTCCACCAGGAAACCCGCCACCCGGGAGAGCACGATCACGAAGGTGTTGACCACACCCTGGACCAGGGCCAGGGTTATCATGTCACCGTTGGCCACGTGGCTCACCTCGTGGGCCAGGACCGCCTCGACATCGTCCCGGTTCATGGAGCGCAGCAGGCCGGTGCTCACCGCCACCAGGGCGCTGTTCCGGCGCATTCCCGTGGCAAAGGCGTTCATGTCCGGGGCGTCATAGATCGCGACCTCCGGCATGGCTATGCCTGCACGGTCGGCATGCCTGTGAACAGTCTGCACAAGCCATGTTTCAACCTCGCTTGCAGGGGATGTGATCACCCGGGCACCGGTGAGGCGCTTGGCGGTCCACTTCGAGATGGCAAGGGATATGAGCGAACCTCCGAAACCGAAGACGGCGGCAAAGACGACGAGGTTGGATATATCGAGCCCTATGCCCTTCTCATCGAGGATTCTTCCCACCCCGAGCAGGTGGAGCACGATGCTGAGCACGAACACGATTGCCAGGTTGGTGATGACGAAGAGCATTACTCTCTTGAACATGGGAACCTCCACTATGTCAGGCCCGAAGCAGGAGCCCGGTACGAGTTGTCTCGCTCGAATCTTCGGTGATCTTCCGATTATCCGTGAATATAGGCAAAGCGTGCCTGATTGTCAATGCAGGCCGAAAGACGCCCGGCACGGCTGGCCATCTTGAGGACCCCGGTGACAGCCCTCTGAGAAAGATGCCGTTTCTGTAATTCTCTCAAGTGTCTTCGGGGGGTTGACGATTTTAACACGTACAGAGGCTACCGCAGAGCAGACCAAAAAACTTGACAAGAAAAGGGGTGTTTCTGTATGTACCCCTGCAAGTACATAATGAACAAACCTTATAGTGTTGATGATCATGAATTTGACTGGCAGCTTTGCCGCCGCAGCTTCTTAAAGGCAGGTGCACTGGCCCTGTGTGGATGCCTCTTCCCTCAGGCTGCCCTGGGTGCGGCAAAGAACATGGTGCCATCCCAACGGTCGCTCTCCATCTTCAACCAGCACACCGGCGAGAGTCTCGAGAAGGTGTACTGGTCACGGGGCCGGTACATTCCAGATGCGCTGGCAGAGATCAACAGAATCATGCGTGACCACCGCACCAACGAGGTCATTCCCATGGACACCGGCCTGCTCGATCTCCTGCACGCGATTCATTGCAGAATGGGTTCCCAGGAGATGCTGCAGATCATTTCAGGATACCGGTCACCCGTCACCAACAGGCACCTTCGCGAGTGCGGAAGAGGGGTGGCCAAGAACAGCCTCCACATGGAGGGTATGGCGGCGGATATCTGCCTGCCGGACAAGAGTCTCTCTGAACTGCGCGAGACAGCGGTTGCACTGAAATGCGGCGGGGTGGGGTATTATCCCCGTTCCGGCTTCGTGCACGTCGACGTGGGTAGCGTCAGGTACTGGTAATCCTTCAGCGTCCCGGTTATTCTAAAACAAGAGCCCTCAGCTACCGAGGGGATTCCCATTCAAGGAAGGGAACATGACAAGGATCACGGTTCTGTCCATGCTGCTATGCCTTCTCCTCGTACCTGCAGGATTCGGCTTGGCCCTGCCCCTCGACGATGGCGTTGCAGGCGGCATCCGCGCCATGCTCGAAGAGGTTTCGGCCCCCGTCGAGATCGAGGTCAGCGGCTGCCGGATCTCTACTTTCTCTGTTATACCGGAGCTCTATGAGCGGAGAAGCTACCGGCCGTTCTGGACGAACTCGGATGCCATAGACCAGATGATCCGGGCCATAGGCGAGATCTATCTGGAAGGGCTCGACCCGGATGATTACCACCTGCGAGAGATTCTACGACTGCGAAGCACGGCACGAGATGGGGGGATTGCCAGTGATCCCATGGCGGCCGCTTCCCTTGACCTGCTCCTCACCGATGCATTCGTACGACTCGCGTATCACTCCATGTGCGGCAAGGAAGATCCGGTCACGTATCACCCGCAATGGAACGTGACCGCCAAGATCGATGAAACGGACCCCGTGGAATTCATCGAGCAGAGGATCAGCAGCCCGTCCATCACGAAAACCATTCGGGAACTGAAGATCAGCCATTCGTACTACGAGGGTCTGAAATGGGCGCTGGCGGAATACCGCATGCTGAGATCCAGCGGGGGCTGGGAACCTGTCCCCGAAGGACCGACACTGAAAAGAGGCATGGCCGACCCGAGAGTGGAGGCCCTGCGCCGGCGACTGGCTCTCACCGACGATCTTCCGGAAGCTTCTGCCGAACCCATGAATTTCGACCTGGCGCTCGAGCGGGCGGTCATGAGATTCCAGGGCAGGCACGGGCTGAAACCGGACGGCGTGGCAGGGAAAAACACCATTGCCGCGATGAATGTCACGGTCCAAGATCGTATAGACCAGATCCGTGTCAACCTCGAGCGTGCCAGGTGGGCGCTCCGGGGCATCGACCTTGATGAGCGATACGTCCTTGTCGACATAGCGGGGTTCAGGGTCATCTACCTTCAGGGGAACATGGTGATATGGTCAAGCAGGGCCCAGGTCGGACAGCCCTATCGCGACACGCCGGTGCTCAGATCCGCCATAGTGCATGTCGAGTTCAACCCGGCATGGGTTGTGCCTCCCGGAATCTTCCAGAAGGACATTCTGCCGGAGCTGCTGAAGAATCGCGGCTACCTGAAGAAAAAGGACCTGAAGGTCATCGACAACAGGGGAAAGGCGGTGGATCCGAAGACCATCGACTGGCATAATTACGTGAACAGGCCTTTCCCGTACATGCTCAGGCAGACTCCCGGCGAGAACAGTGCACTCGGCAGGATCAAGATTTATTTCCCCAACGAATACCTCGTGTACCTGCACGATACCCCGAGCAAGGCCCTGTTCGAAGAAGAGGACCGGACCATCAGTTCGGGGTGCATACGTGTGGAGAGGCCTCTGGAGCTTGCAGAGCTGTTGCTCGACGATCCGTCGCGATGGAACATGCGCCGTATCGAGGAGGCAGCAGAATCTGGAAGAAACCAGAAGGTCCGGCTGCCGCGACCCGTCACCATCCTTCTGATGTACTGGACCGTGGAGGTTGGGCAGGACGGTACCATCTATTTCAAGAAGGACCCCTACGATAGAGATGGCCTCGTGCTGGAGGGTCTGGGGCGTGATGAGGACATCAGGCCCACGACCGATGACATGTACACGTCACACGGCACGAAATAGACATTGGTGAAGGGCAGGGGGACATTTCTAACGAGTCTCACACATTTCTCACGAGTCATTGACAACCTCGAGTCCGGCCTTATTAATTATGAAATGCGGTATGGGATCATGGTGCAGGAATGTTTCTCTTTTCCGTTGATCTGATCTTGTTATTTGCCAATAGCTGAATCCTTCAAGGTTTTATTTCCAGCTTATCGCATGAAAGGGGGTGATACAGAGGGACTTGTCGATCTGTCTCGGTATCGGAAGGTGTGGAGGGTAATGGTTATGCAAGGGAGGTTGTGTGCCATGAAGAACGTGATCTTTCTGGGTATCGTCACGGCAAGCCTCCTCCTTGTCCCAGAACCATGCCATGGCAATCTGATTCTGGTAGGAAAGGTTTCACCCTTGGCTGCAGATAGTTCTGCTCTTTCAAGGAACGATCCTTTGAGTGAATGGGAAACAACCGGGTACATCTCAGGCAAGCATGCTCCATCGTCGATGAGAAGTGATGAACGTGCGGTGATTCATTCACAAAGAGATACTCTGGCCTTTACTCCCAGCATTTCTCTGAAGTTACCGGTCGCTGGCGATAAGGTGAGCCTCAATGCCGCTTCGGTCCCCGAACCGTCGACCCTCCTGCTGCTCGGGGTCGGGTTGTTCAGCTTCGGGAGCTTCTACAGGAGATCTCTGAGATCCTAGGAGGTGTGGCAAGCATGTATAAGCAGGACCTTCCCAGGCCCTGCTTTTTTTCGTGCCAGGATAACCTCTATTTCCCCAGCTCTTCCTTGAGTTCCCGCTTCAGGATCTTGCCGGAAGGATTCTTGGGGAGATTCTCGGCTATGACGATCTTTTTGGGACACTTGAACCCGGCCAGGTGCTCCTTGCAGTGGGCGATGATCTCCTTTTCTGTGAGGGACGATCCTTTCTTCGGCACGATTACGGCTGCCACGATCTCGATCCACTTGGGGTCGGGAAGGCCGATGACGGCCACCTCCTCGATGCCCGGATATCGGTACAGGACCTCCTCGACCTCCCGTGACGCCACGTTTTCGCCGCCGGTCTTGATCATGTCCTTCTTGCGGTCCACCACGTAGAGGTACCCATCCTCGTCGAACCTGCCGAGGTCACCGCTGTGGAACCAACCGAAGGCAAAGGCCTCTGCTGTCTTCTCGGGATCGTTGAGATATCCGCTCATGACATGGCCGGAACGGTGTACGATCTCTCCCACCGTGCCGGTCGGTACGAACCTGCCCTCGTCGTCCATCAGCCTGGTTTCGACGTTCAGGACGGGTTTTCCCGCTGATCCGGGCTTGAGCAGCTGATCTTCAGGTTTCAGAATGGTCGCCACAGGGCCCATCTCGGTCTGTCCGTAGTAGTTCCAGAGCTGGAGGCCACGGAAGGTCACCGAGAGCTGCTTGATTATCTCCACGGGCATGATGCTGGCCCCGTAGGCGGCCTTCCTGAGGCTGCGATGGTTGTGGTTCTTGAATTCCGGGTGGTTGAGTATTCCTATCCACACCGTCGGAGGGGCGAACATGTGGGTGATCTGGTATCTCTCTATGAGCTTGATCATGTCCAGTGCATCCGCCTTGTGCATGATCACGTTGGTGGCGCCGACATAGAGGTACGGCATGAGAAAGCAGTGGAGCTGTGCGCAATGAAACAGCGGCAGGGCGTGCAGGCTCACGTCATAGGTTTCATACTGCCCGTCGAAGATGCAGCTGTGATACTGGGACATGAGTGCCCGGTGGGAAAGCATGGCGCCCTTGGGTTTTGATTCCGTGCCGCTCGTGTAGGGAATCTGCACGATATCCTCGGCGCTGACCTCCACCTGGGGTTCGTCGTAGGGCATGGTCCTCATCTCGGATGTCAGGTCGAAGAACCCCTCGGGTATCATGGAATCGGCCAGGGGTATGAATCCCCACCGCTCCACCGAAGTGAACGCCGCCTGGGCTCGGGCGATGATGGGATACAGGGCGTCCTCGACAATGAAGACACGTGAACCGGAATGGTTGACGATGTAGGCTATTTCCTCGGCGTTGAGCATGTAGTTGATGGGCACCTGGATGGCGCCGATCTTTGCCAGTCCGATCATGCTTATGGGGTAATAGTGGGAGTTGTATGCGTAAACCGCTACACGGTCGCCTTTTTTCACCCCGTAACGTGCCATGAGGTTGGCGAAGCGCCGGGCGTCCCGCTCGAGGTCGTAGAAGGAGAGCTTCTCCTCGCGGAATATGATGGCGGTCTTGTCACCGTATTTTGTCGCCGCCCTTCGTGCCATGTCTCCTATCGTGTCGCGGTTGATGATGTTGCTCAACGGTGCTCCTCCTCTCGAAAAAAGCTCGCTGTAATCCCCTCGCCCCAGGGGTTTCGAATCATAGCAGATGCTGATCGAGGCGTCAAAGGCAGATCCTGGCGGCGGCGTGCTCTTCGGTACCGTCGTATCT
>Ga0116142_10001869_pt1 | contig 24168 bp, 27 predicted proteins | sample AD_UKC033_MetaG_FD_89785 | JGI IMG/M metagenome (GOLD analysis project Ga0116142, IMG submission 89785) | Active sludge microbial communities of municipal wastewater-treating anaerobic digesters from USA - AD_UKC033_MetaG | ecosystem: Engineered > Bioreactor > Anaerobic > Digestate | place: USA... | reverse complement strand
GGTTTTCATCAACCAATCATACTGATTGTTGCAAGAAAACCACTCCATTCGTCTTCGAATTCGGGTACTTTGTCTAACTTTCACACTTACCTTTCCATTCCGGAAAGTATCGTGCCTAATTCAGAGTAACTCTTGAATGAAAGGCAGTATGTCAGACGCGGCTGTTACATTTAAAAATGTTGATCTATATAAGGATGGCTGGAATCTTCTCAAAGAAACTTGGAAGCCACTGCTCTCAATTGGAGCTATTTGGCTGATTATTGAAGCATTAGCTCAATCCTCACTTCAGTATGTTGAACAACAGGAAAATTCTTTGCTGTCTTTGTCGGTAAGTTTGGCTAGTTTGGCATTAAGCGTGATCTTACAATCAGGATTCATTGCCGCATCATTTCGGATTGTTCGTGAGAAAACTGCTGAAATCAGTGATTTATTTGCACAAAAACCTGTTTGGATGAACTATTTTCTCGCCTTAATTGCCTATCAATTACTAGTGGCGCTAGGCACAATCTTACTTATAGTGCCAGGGATATACTGGGCTCTTAAATACAGTCAGGTTTTGTATTTGATAGTTGATAAAAAAGTAGGTGTGTCTGAGGCCTTCAATATGTCTGGAAGAATGACTCAAGGGATGCTGTTGAAATTACTAGGATTTGGGTTAATTTCCATTCCGCTAAATCTAATCGGGTTATTAGCCTTGGGCGTGGGTGTGTTTGTCACCTTAGGAATTACTGCTTTAGCCTATGTGTTGTTGTATGAAAAGCTGTTACAAAGAATCGGAACAACCCAAGTGGCCGCGGTGGTAAAAGAGTCACCTCCGGCAAACCCTACAACGCCAGTTGATCCACCAACTTCTGCTTCCTCAAAAACGTAGTTAATCTTGATTTATTGATTCAACTCTCCAGAAATACTGGCGTCTAACTCTGAGCCAGTCATTACTAGTTCACCAAGATAGTATTGTTGCAGCATTTCTTGTGCTTTGCTGGAGTGCGCGGTGCCAGACCCCATTGGTCTGGTCATAAATAATTCGGTGGCTTCCTTGCCACAACCCTCGAGTACTGCATCACCACCAGGATGTTTTTGTGTAGCTATGAAGGCGGTTACGTCGTAGACTTTATTTTCTACAATCATCCAACAATTATCTGGAGTGCTATGGAGCGAAACCTCATCGCTCGTGAGAGGTTTCGCTGTTCCTGAGGGTAGCGTAGAAACAGTTGCGTCTTCAATAACTACATTTTCGTTCATCATTTCGGTTTGACCCTCAATTTCTTCAGTATCAACGGGTGTGGAAGACTGAGGTAAGAGAGAACACGCTGAAAGTGTTAAACCTGCTCCAATAATAATGAGTGCTGAAGTTAGTTTGGTCATATGCATTTGCTTTCAGTAGTACTAAGAAGATGATTGGAAATGTAACAGAAACAACGGCATTTTGACAAGTATAAAAAAGTTTTGATTAAACTTAACTAATTGGTTGGTTTGCCGGTAAACATTGACTTGGGCAGGCCGTAGGTTTTGATTAGTTCTTGGTTCATTGCTGTATTGCGCGCTAGCACGACAATGCTTTGGTCCACGTAGACGGGCTGCCAGTCGTTTTCAGCGATTTTTTCAATCAAAAATGGCTGGCCCCAGGGTGTAGCATCGTGTCGGTAAAAAATAATACTTTGGAAATCGTACTGCGCCAGTAGGGCCAGCCAGCGATCCCGATTTTCCTGAGGCTCAATATAGTCATTTGGAAAAAATCCCTCGGGGTAAGCCTCAGGGCGATTGTCGGTATAGACCGACAATCGCGGATACAAAGCATAAATTAACATTCCTCCAATATCGTAGTTATTAAAAATTGGTCCATTTACTTGGTTTTGTAAAAAATGTATGGCTGTGGGATTATCAGCACTTAAGCCAGCACCCAACTGCGACCAGTTTGGCAGAAACAAACCAGTACTCAGCAACAAAACTAACCCAACTAAGCCCATTGGTAAACCCAGTGACCAAACTGCAGCTTGATCCTTGTGCTGGGTTAACCACCTCCACCATTTCTTAGTTTGCATGACTTCAGCCAACAGCAGTGCCAAGATCAAGCCGGTAAATGGCAATAAACGCACCACCCGGAAGTTCACCACCATAAAGATTAAACTCAAAGCCATGATTGGTAGTAGCTTTTTGTAATGCTGAAAATTCCTTTTTTTTATCCAAACTGTAAATTGTGAGCCAATCCCAAATAAGATTCCAATAAACGCAATTAAGGCATACATATAAATGGGTTGAGCGAAGCGCTTAATCATAAACCACAGAGTTTGATTTTCGACAATTTGATATTCGTACGTTTGAAAAATTGTCAGTGGTGCCAATAAACCAGCTAGGCCATGAGGATTAACCAGCGAAATTAAAATTAATAAACTGGCTAAGATTCCCCAGCGTAGTTTTTCTAGTTTGGGTGAGAATAAGCCAAAAATGATGGGCAAACCGATGCCAAAGATAAAGAAAATATGAGTGTTGACCCAGATTAACTGCATTACTATTAGCAGGGGCATCAACCAATTCCAAGATAATTTACTTTTTTGATGCAAAGTCAGTAAAAAAAGTGAGAGCGATAAGAAAACCATACTAACTAGTTCTGGCCGAATTTCTGTACGATAGGTGAGTAGGGGAATTAAGAGAAAAATGCTGAGTAATGATTGGCTCGCGCCACTGTTCAATCGACAAGTTAAATAGGTGATAGTGGCGGCCGATACAACCAGGGTTACCCCCAGCCAACTCAGTGCGGTAAAGCCGCCGAGCTGATGGACAAAAAAAGTTAAGACACCAAATAACCAGTGATGGTTTTCAACAATATAATCAGGATGAGTGTAGGAATAGACGTTGAAAGCCAGAATTTTGCTCTGCCAACCATTTTCTATAATTTGTTGTCCGTTGATGATGTGTCTGCCTAAGTCCGCAGTAGCAAGTTGAATTGGTTTCAAGCACAGCAGGCCAACAAGAAACAGCAAGGGCACAATCAACCAGTGACGATATTGCATGATTTGGTTATTGTAGCGTCTTCTGAACTAAGTATCATCGTGTACAATACGACTTGAGGCAACATGTCGCAGATTCAACAGGTTAAAGAAGCTATCGATATTGTGGAGATAATTGGCCAGCGAGTGGAGTTAAAACGAGCTGGCACATACTTCAAAGGACTGTGTCCTTTCCATGCCGAAAAATCGCCCTCATTTTTTGTGAGTGACGTGATGCAGCGTTTTAAATGCTTTGGCTGTGCCAAGGGCGGTGACGTTTTTGAGTTTCTCCAGCAGTATGAGAGCATGACGTTTTATGAAGCCTTGGAATTTTTAGCAGATAAAGCTGGTATTAAGCTAGAGCATGAACTACGTTCCAGAGATGATGAGCAGCGCCAGCAACTCTTAGCAGTCTTAGATTTAGCGCGGGAATACTATCACTTCGTGCTGACCAAACATAAGGCTGGCGCCGTTGCCAGACAGTATTTAGCTGATCGGCAAACTACTGCCGACTCAATCAAGCTTTTTCAGTTGGGTTATGCCCTACCCAAATGGGATGGCTTAATTGCCTATCTGCATCGCAAAAAGAAATTTCCGTTGGAATTATTAGTTCAAGCTGGTCTGGTGATCAAGGCTCAGGGTGGCCGGTACTACGATCGATTTCGCGATCGCGTCATGTTTCCCTTGCGAAATCCTCGGGGACAAGTAGTGGGCTTTTCCGGCCGAGTTTTGCCTAGTACTGCCGATGATCAAACCAAACAAGAAGCCAAATACATCAATACGCCAGAAACGTTGCTCTATCACAAAAGTAAAATGTTGTTTGGTTACAGCGAGCTTCACCAACAAATCAGAGCCAAAAAGGAAGTGTTGGTGGTAGAAGGTGAATTTGACGTGATTACTTCTACCCAGGCTCACGTCAATCATATTGTAGCCATCAAAGGCAGTGCGTTGACTGCCGATCACGCTCTGTTACTCAATCGCACAGTTGAACGAGTACTACTGGCCTTAGATAAAGACTCAGCCGGAGTCGAAGCAACGAAGCGTTCATTACAAGTGTTGAAACCGTATGATTTGGAACTCCGAGTTGTAGAAATCCCCGAGGGCAAAGATCCCGATGATTTAGCTCGTACACAACCAAAAGTTTGGCGCGAAGTGGTGGATCGCTCGATGAGTGCATATGAGTTTATTTTGCAAGCGAGTCTGAATGCCCATGATGCCACGAGCGCTCCTGGTAAACGAAAGATTATTCAAGAACTTGCCCAAGATTTTTGGACAATTGAAAGCCAGGTTGAACGCGAATTCTATCTCCAACGCTTAGCCAAGCTACTCCAAGTACAACCAGAAATTCTCAAGTCCGATATTAAACATTTTGCGGAAAAGAAACGGTTGCCCGATGCCAAACCAGTTTCAACAGCTCAAGTTGAACAAATACAACCTTCTAGAAGAGGTCAGCTTGAGCGGTATTTAACTTTTTTACTTCTTCGGGGAGATTTGTCAGATGTCAGTCGACGATTAGAACAATTAATTCAGTACACAATTGAGTCGCCAGTTTTATTTGCTTTAGTGCAAAACCAGACTGCGTTGAGCCAGATTAGTAACTTTCAACAGCTAGTAGATTCGTTGGCAGGAGATTTACAACAACAGCTGATGGAGTTATTTGTTGACGAAAAAATGGGTCCAATTTTGGAAACGGCCAGTGTGGAAGCAGAATGGCTACGAACGATGGCAGAATTTGTGCAAGAGGCTAACCGAGCTAAGCGGGCTGATCTCTCACGACAATTCGCTGAGCTAGAAGCTAAAGAAAAGAAATCACCCGAACAGGAAAAAAAGTTAGAAGAAATTCTGGCAGAGTTGGCAAGACTATAATTTAAATGTATCCACCTAGTTTTTACATACTCATGCTGTATTCGTGATATACTTCGATTACTTTAACATGCTCTGCTCAAGAGAGGAAAAATGTCAAAAGAAACTAAGGGAATACATTTGGAAATTCAGATTGGCGACGAAAAGTTTGACTTAATGCATTTTGCTGCGGCATATGCTGAATTGACTGAGCTTGCTGTCGCCAATTATGTTCAAAGGGAAGTGACTAACAAGGGTGGAGTATTGGACCAAATGCAGAATGGTATTGAATATAGAAAGGTGTTAATTGATAGAGTTCACAAACATTGGGAGGAAAGTCGAATTGGTAACGATGCTTTTCACAAACTGATGAGCAATCCAGAAACGCGAGAATTAGGCTTAGATCTCTATGGAGCCTACCATGACTATAGAAGGAATTCAGTTGAGGATGAAGTGTTACCTTGGCATGAATCTATGCGTTTAGTACATCTACTTATGGCAAACGTGTATGGTGTGTCTTTGGATGAACAACAAGATTTGACAGCAGAAGTTGGTGAAGATTGGGTGAAAATGATGGGTACCACTGAAGATATGATCACTGACGCTAGTCATCGCTCTAAAGCTAAACAAGAAGTTCAAGTAATAGAGTCATATGTGCGGCAATTTCGAGATTTTAATACACGATATTTCACTCGGGTGTTTGGTAAACCCTATGGATTCGAAGACGCGTCTATGAAAGAGAAGGTGGTTACTACTTCAGACCCAGGCTCAGCCAAAAGACAAGTATTCTTTGTGTTACTGCATGAGCTGTATGGACTCGATCCTAGAAACCGTGAGGAAGTGTTGAAGCCAAGTGATGATCTTGAAATTAAGGAAAAGCAGGCAGAGTGGCTTGCGATGGAAGCACAATTAGTTGATGAAATCGTGGCTCACGAAGTGGCCAATCGGTTTCGATCGGTTAAGTTGAGTGACTACGTAGACTAACAAATGTTATTTTAAAAACCGTCTGGCACCGCCCTGACAATCAATCGATCTTTGTCTAAGAAACCAGCGCAAGTATAGATTGTCAGTTGCTCCCTGTTGGTGGGGAATAGGTAGCCATTTTCATCTGGTGGCACAGTAGTTACGTCAAAGACTTGATAATTTCTCGTTGTGCCATCGAGCGTAGTCACCTCAATAAGATCATTGATTTTCAACAATTTAAGTGAGCCAAAAATATTTGATGTATTGTGGCCATAGACGATGGCATTACCAGCTTCTCCAGGGTACGCTGATTGCTCTACATGGAAAGCTGATTGACGATCGAGTGTCCAACCAGTCGCAGATTCAGTACCTGGTTTAATCGAGATAGTTTTGCCATTGAGCTCAATGGCGACGGGGCGCTGCCCTAAGTCTCGCTGAGCTGATACCGGTTGGATCTCCGCCACTGACTGAAAATTTGGCAGCAGCGCCCGCAAGCGCCAGACTTGATGTAAGATAGAAACGCAGAGCAGGATGCTACCAAGGAGTACTAAAACAGCCGGCAGATACTGCCGGCTGTTCTTTTTGACACTCTTTTTTTTCTTCGAATGTTTGGTTTTTTTACTTTTGTTTGGCATGCATGAGAGCTCCGGCACTGACCATCAGTGTACCAAGAACTCCAGTTAATTGCATAAGGGTATCTGCAGCAACACCAGTTTTGGCGTAGCTAGTGGCACCGAGTACTTGACCTTTGCTGGTTGTAGCACCTAAGACAGTACCGCCAGTAGCTGGACAGTCGGGGAATTCCACGGTTTTTTCAATTTTGTAAAAACCGTCTGCATATCCAGTTAGTTTGTTTTCACCATCTCTTGGGTAGATGACGATGGCCCAGCCGTCACTGTTGCTAGTCGCGGTTTTCTTGTTACCGTTGTAGTCAAATTCTGCAGTGACGTTTTCCATAGGTTTGCCATCATTGGTAAAACGCATTTCCGCTTTGACTTCATCATTTTCACAGCTAACTTGGTATTCCAACGCCGCCACTCTTCCTGGTCCAGGAGTGGGGGGTGATGGTTGGAGTTGGTCGCTCACCCTCGGTTGGGGTTGGTTCTACCGAAGGGCTAGGTTCAACAGATGGGCTTGGATCTACCGAAGGACTAGGCTCAACAGATGGGCTTGGATCTACCGAAGGGCTAGGTTCAACAGATGGGCTTGGTTCTACCGAAGGGCTAGGTTCTCCCGTTGGTTTAATGGATAACTTAAAAGAAGCGTGCGAGATATTAGCGCAAATATTTTCAGGAGCGTCGCCGTGTCTAGCTACCACCTTTCCATCTTCACGCCAATTAGCTCCGACACAATTCTTTCCATCAACTTGATACCAACTAGTTGAGGTAAACTTTTTCAGATAACCATTTTTTGAATTGTCACTCCCGCCCTTAATACAAACCTCAACTACTATTTTACCCTCAGGTACTGTAAAAATGACCTTCCCAGCTTCATTAGGACTATAATGTTCTGTCCAATCTCCTGTATGTGGACACACTTCTTGAGCATTTTCAGAACTAGCCCGCACAATCTCATTGTTTGATTGAAAAACCAATCCGACAAGTGTACCTGCGAACAGAATACCGAGGGTCAAAAATAGTTTTTTCATTTAGCACCTTTGTTTTATTTGTACAAAAAACGTACTACTGTAAAAAAGTAGCAAATTATAACATACTGCATCAGTATGGATCAACAATTAAACTTAAAGAACCGCTAGTTGTGAAAATTCTATATATAACGATATAATCGGCTACTGTTGTTAAGAGGAATGAACCCCATTTAACAGCGCGCACATTATTATCCCCTGTAGCTCAATGGCAGAGCATTCGGCTGTAGACACACTAAATAAAGTCTGGTATTTTTCGAAAAATGCCTGAGAAGAGAAAGTACGCCGACCGAAGAGAATACATGATTCAAGCTGTCAGTAAGCGTAGATTAAAAATCAAGCAAATGGCAATTGAATATAAGGGTGGTCGATGTACTGTATGTGGCTATGATCGCGAAGTTAGTGCCTTGGAGTTCCATCATCTAGATGACACAAAAAAAGATTTTGGACTTTCACAAAGAGGACTAACCCGATCGTGGAAGCGTACTCAAGTTGAGTTGGATAAGTGTATTTTGGTTTGCGCCAATTGTCACAGAGAAATCCACTCAGGAAAACTGCAGCTTTCGTTGGAAACAACGAAATGAACATCGGGTGAATTGCGGGAAGCCTAAATCTAAATGATATGGTAATCCGCAGCCAAGCCTCGTTTCGATGAGGAAGGTTCAGAGACTAGGTGAGTACACCACTTCGTAAAAACGAAGAAGCGCCCGACACCGTAATCCTAACAAGGATTGGTGATGAGATAGTCCACGCCACGCAGAAATGCATGAATCAGTGTAACCGAAGGGTTGTAGGTTCGAATCCTACCGGGGGAGCCATCAGTGTGGGTTGCTAAAAAATACTAGTTCTATAGATCGTATTCACTGCAAATAACTTAATAACCTACGCGGATTGATTGATTCTGCAAATACCCATGATAACCAATATAATAGAAAGGCATGAATAATATTGAAGAGATTTACATATATTTCGGAGTAGATAAATATGCCGCTTCACTTGATAAACAAGTGGATGCATCGAAAGTTGAGCAGTTAAACAGGATAATCACAAAATATATTCTGTCGAAGGCAATAGAAGATGTTCCCCGAGAAAAACTTATCATATTTGACACGATCGATTTCAAAAACGAAAGTATGTTAGTATTATTCTTATCAAAACACATTCCAAATTTTTCAAAGAGACTTATTAACTATGGAAATGATTTCAGAAGAGATTTTTCAACCACCGGAATCGTCTCCTAATCTGGATGCAATAGAGCAACAAGTTGACTTTGCAATTGCAACCAAGTCAAATATCAAAAAGCGTATTGTTACTAGACTAGCAATGACCGTGCTTGTTGGAGCACTGTTTCTCTCTGCGTGCTCCACTGTGGAGACACAGGGAAATCCGCCACCACAGTACGCATCTGCGACTGAGTTTGCTCGAACGCCAATCGCTTTGTCAGAAGAATCTTCGCACACATATTCACCCGATCGAGTTATTTTTGAGCCCTATAAGGAACTAGCACCATATGCTATCAATCTTCCAGCACAGCTGAAAGAAGACTTGGTAAAAGTCATTTGGCATGCGTTGCAGAACAACGCAGCAACAAATATTGACCCTGACGATTTATTTCATTGTCATGTTTTAATGACTCAGGAGAAATATAAGCAAAACTATGATATTGATGTATATGAAGGCACATTATCCGGGTGGCTAAACGGTTATGCTCAAGATTATTCGGGATTACTGTGCCATTCTCAAGAATACGCCAATAAAGGAGCGGACCCACAGAAACGTAATATTGTAGTCATGAAGGGCCAAGAACCTTTTATTCCTTTGGCTACGGCAGGAGAAGGAATATCCATTCCTGAATTGGATGACATGATGGGGGGTAGTAGAATCGGCGTACTTCAATTACATTTTTATATTACCCCAGACGGTAAAATTAAGCTTCCAGATGGAAGACGAATTGATGTTGTAGTTGAGTCCCCTGGCGTATACACGTCTTTGCGTACGAAAATGAGCGTTGACTTACCTAGTGTGACAGAATAGTGTGTATAAGCTAAAAATAGTTGAAGGGGCAGAACATACATTTAGAGATCCTTCGCATTTAAGTCAAATCAGAGAAATAGTCAAAAATTGGATGAGAAGAATTACCTAAAACAACTCCTAATTTGGTTTGTAAATGGAAAACTAACCTCAACAGACAACGGGTACAGGTTTTATTTGTGTTAGTAAGTTCGTGTAGTGATACCCATTCGGGCACACGTCTGTTGGGATGGGGTTTTTCACATAGATAGATATAGCAATATAAAATAGCCTTTAGACACCCCTCCCAGTAGGATGACGATTATCAATTGCCAAGATTATCTGTTACTATTATTGCTGTTGAAACAAACCAAATTAGAAGTAGCTTATTGTTTATATGGTTGAAAACGCCGCTTTAAATCCTCATCTTCGGTTCGTGGGAGTGCCTGAGAGTTCTCCTTGGATAAAGGGAATCAGAGATGTTGCAGACCAAATAGTTGAAGCATCGCAAGAAGAAGGTATGATAGAAATAGATATTGATGATTCTGATGTGCTTCGGGAAGTTAAACAACTGCTCACCGCTCATTTTTCTAACTTAAATCTTGAAGAGGCCATGTTGTTGCCAAATCATGTGTTTATGGCTCCCGGTACCAGCAATAAAGGACATGGAATTCCATTTGTTGGAGCTACATCTGATGATGGATCTATACTTGTTTTTGAATATTCGCCTACTTTAGAGACAGAGGAGTATAGGGACTGGAATGAACTCTTAAGAACATCAATTATCGCTCATGAAATGTATCATGCTACCGCTCCGACAATTTTTGCACCAGTTTGGAATGGAGTGGCTAGAGAGAGTTCTGGGCTGAATTACGCAAAAAAACCTGGAGCTGTAGAAGAAGGTCTTGCTACACGATTTCAAATTGAAGCATATACAATTATCGCTAGACACTTCAGGATATCAGGGAACATGTTTCAATTCTATCGAAATAATCTTGAAGGATTTAATGACAGAGCAAAAGATCTTATTTATTTGAGAGGTATAGACGAAGAGGGAGGAGCAATACCTGCCTTCTTACCTTATAAGGACTCCTATGTATTGGTTGATTGGTTGATCAATGGTGGAAGTGATTTAATTGAAATCCTAAGCCCCCAATTCAGAGCCAAATATGAGAAGTTGTTTAGGGATTTTTCAGGAATTCAAGGTATGGAAAAATTAATGGAAGGTGCAAGACTTAAAAAGCATACACTTGCTTTTGCCAAAAAGATTGAAGGAGTATTTGGCGCTGGTTCTTTTAGGGAATTAGTGACTTCAGATAGCACACAAGCTGAGGCGCTTCTAGGCAGACTGCTTGACAGACTCGCCGAGAGCAAAAGAGTTGTTACCTAGTTAAATCCTGGATTGAATTGTTGCTGTAGCTCTAAGTCAGTTTATGTGCAAGTTTTGTTATGGATAATTATTTGATTTCAACTTCACCATTTTTCTCCGCTGACAACAAAGTATCTATTTGGTTTGTCAAGGTTTCCAGAAAAGCGACGCGCTTGGAGATTGCTGTCTCAATTAGAGAAACAAGTGGCTGATCATCAAAGCCTTCCAATTCACCATAGTGTCTCGCCATAGCTATCCCGCTTTCGAAGTTTCGTAACAGCGATACATCGTATGAGATCAGAAAGTGGATAGTTTTGAGATCGTCAATCTCAATATCAGCACCATTGGCTCTCTCAACGAATTGATCAAATATTTGGTCTAAAACTTCAAAGTTTGGTGCGTTCCGTCTCAGCCAATTAGGGAGGCCTGCTGACTCTGGCATTAGCTCCCTTTTCCCATAAAGCAGGTCATCGAAATTAACGCGTTTGACTCGATTTACCAAAACACCATCAACGGAGTGAACACCTAATTCATTATCGCCCATAGCTTCCTTTCGCTTGCTAACCACTAATTGTAACATTTTTATTGTCAAACATAGCTTGGTATATTAGCAGGCATCTGATAAAGAAAGCATCCAAAATCACCTGTTTGCACATATCAGTTTGAAAAGTAGGATCGTCCCATAACAAGTTTCCACACTTTTCCTCTTCAGATCAGATTAGTTCGTATAGTGACCCCGACTTTCGCGAAAGGCGGGGTAGACCTGATCGTGAAGAATAGTCCTATAACATTGACAATACTCTTGAATGATGTTATTATAAAAGCATCAAAAATGATCAGGAAGCCAGATGCTACCAACGCGGTAGATTGTTTGGCGATTTTTCACTTTTGTAGCACTTTAATATCATAAAAGTATGTTGTTATAGAGATTTAATTTTCACTTTACTCAAGACTGACAATGAATGCATATATTATATGTGCCTTTTTCGTCAGTCTTGAACTGATTGGGCGACTCTGTGTCTTGGCCCAGTACCCATGGAGGTACAAGTTGACACAAATCGAAGACCGATTCAACTTTTCAATTAGGAGAACAAACATGTCTACGTTTAGGAAGTTTGGATGGTTGCTCGTTCTGAGCATGACGGTGGTGGTACTGCTCTCGGCATGTAGCGGGACGGAACCTATTGTCTCAGCGGGCCAGGTAGCGGTAAAGCTGAATCCAGCTTTTCTGCCTGGCGGCAACGAACCCCGCTACACCTCGGTGATAACGGCGGGGAATCGGTACGATGTGAACGACAAGGGTTATGAGCTCAAAAAAATTCTTATCGTTCCTGAAGGAAAGCTGGGTTGGGATGGCACGAGGAACCTGTTGCCCGGGCCATACCCCAACCTAGCGGAAGGAGATATCACCATCTTTCGTGATATGACTGTGATCACGACAGGCTGGATTGCTGTCCACAGTACCGGAGACGGAACTTACCAGGCTTTGCAACCTGGTCGTCATGCTGTTCCGCTGGAAGAGGTGATACGAATCCCTACCGGCAGTCTTCGCTATCGGACGTTGGCGTCAGAACTGCTGCCTGACGAGAATGCTTGTGAATCGTTCAAGTGCGAAACTTCTATCACGCGAGCATCTGTCTCCGGCAGTCAAGTGGAGGCAACAGTCGATGTGGATGTCCTGTTCCACTTCGATACAACTGACCCACAAGCACTCTGGAAGTTACAAGATTTAGAAGTAGCAGTACAGAACTTTGTGGGTTCTACACTTCGAGGAAGTCGGGCTGCCAGTTCACCATTTACTATCGAACAACTTAAAACACAGGCTGGTAGAGAGGCGCTTCAGGAAGCTTATCTACAGCCGCTTAAGGCTTCAACAGCAGCCACTCCGATCATTGTGGACCAAGTTCTGGTCCGCAGCATTACCTTTGGGGATGAGGCCTGGAGACAGGCTCAGCTCCAACGGGAGCAGGAGTTGGCGGTCGAGCAGAACCAGGCTGCGCTGTTGCAGGAGCAACAGAAAAACCTGGCGGCAGAGAACAAATTGAAGGCGGAGCGGGCAGCGTTTGCCCGAGAGCAGGCGCTTTTGGACGCGGACAATCGCGTGCAGGTGGCGCAGAAGCTACTGACTGCCTACTCAACATCTGATTGGAGGATCCTATGGGTTCTCATGTACGGTGAGCAAGTCCCGCCTTTCATGAACGCCGATGGCAACCTCAGCCAGCAGCCGGAATTACTCCGGCCGTAACAACAACTTTTTTGATACAAGTGCTGAAGCTGCGGAACACCCGTTCCGCAGCTTTTAGCCTCTACGGATGTGTGTCCGTACTGATGAGTCCAAAAGGACGAAAGGGATTTGACACGAAAAGGTTGAAAGTTCAAATATGCGGGATTGTTTTTATATTCATAACCCAATTTTTCCAAGTTGTAATCTCGCTAGCAGTAAATGATTCATTTGGAGAGCGTTTAAATATTTCGAAATGGTCAACATAATAATTTCCAATTTCTAGTGATTGAAAGTTTAACGCAAAAACACCTCTTTGATTGTCTCTCCAAACTCGAACTTTTGCATCTTCTCCAAATTTATTTATTTTTTCGTCGGTATATGTACATCCACTTCCATCATCCTCCCAAGGGCACAATCCTCCAGCTGCACTGGTAAATGAATACTCGCTGTTTGCTGTTTTCACTGTCTGCTCATATACATCCATGCCCTTAATTTTTCTTTCAGTCTGGACGACTGATGCATTAGCTCCTAAGTCAATGATGATGTCCACAGATGCTACCCCTGGGATAGTATTTCCCTTATCGTCGTACTGCTGAACATTTTTCGCAACTTCAAGAATTGAGGTTGTTGGTTGATTATTTGCCGTCAAATTAGTAGTAAGTTTAACTGAAGAAAGGATTTGATTGAGATAGGTTTTGGCGATACTTTTGTCACTTAGCGGGTAGTCATAGCTTATGTGTAGTTGATTCAGTGGTAGGCCGTCAGTTGTATCTTCAAGTGGTATCAGCACATACGTATTCCCACGATTGGCATACTCTTCGGGTTTATCACACATTTCTGATGGTCCAACGCCATCTGCTGTTTCTGCGTTTTTAGTACCAACTACAATTGTCTGTTTTTCACCATATATATAACAATAACCAAATCCAGTAACTCGCCAAACACTAACATTGATTGTGTGACCCTCGGGGATGTTGGTGAACGTTAACTGAGGATCTTGGTTGGAACTTGATTTGTCATTCACTTGCCAGCTTTGTGGATAAGAAAAACTAAATCTACTCTTCGGGTCAGTGTATGTTCGCGACTCAGGTGCGGTGGCTGTGGGGGACAGAGTAGCAGAAGTAGGAGGGGTAGTTGGTGTTGAGGGTTGTAAACCAATTTTTTGGTTTTGAGTGAAGAGTTGGTAGCCAAGTGCAATGGCAACTCCCACTGCAACGATAAGCAAAGTAGTAAGAACAAGTGTAATTTTTGACTGATTTTTAGGTGGCTGGAGGAGCAGTTCATTTTCCAACTGATCGTTGCTGGGAGGAAAGTCTTGATTATTCATACGCTCTAGCTTATCAGAAATGATCCACCTTAGTCCAATAGGGTGAGGCAATTTTGAGTAACAGCGACTAACACTTTATTAAACGAGTTTGCAGAAAAATTATTGAGTGGATTGGGCGCCTGTAAAGTCAATTTTTTATTTGTGTCTGTGAAAAATCTTGTATAATCGACTCTATGCCTGAAGTTGCTCCCAGTCGCACAGATAGCTATCCATTTCAATACAGACCAAGAGATATTCAAGTTATAGCCGAGATGATTGCTGATGGCAGTTCTATTTCTGTGACGGTAAGCTCTCGTGCACATGCTGAAGATTTGGTAGAACGTATTAAGAACCATCTTTCTCAGTTAGATGCTGCACAGCCAATTGTTCTTTCTTTAAATTCACCTGCCTTAGAGGCAGATATAGCCAGAGTAGTCGATATAGCAATGAATAGTCAAGGTTTTCCGAGTGCATTTAAGCAACAACATCCGGAGTATTACGTTTGGGTTAATGCTGATCACATACTAAATACTGTTTAGCTGCAGAACTTTCTAGAATCAGCAAATACACAAGGTGTATTTTCATTTTTGACCACCCGTATGAATTTTCAAGTTTACCTTCTGCTTTAAAATATGCGCTGGGGGCTGAGGTCGACAGAAATATCACGCTCAATGAAGCAGTGTCAAGCTCGTGAATGGATTCTAAATTGAGCTGTGTTTGCCGCATCCAGCTTTTTGATTCCCACTTTCTGACTATTGCGTTCTTCGTACAACACTGCAGTATTTGCTACTGCTTGCTAGATCTATAGGGACCAGAATAAGTGGTAGTAAGCAGTGGCTTGGGCCGCACTATAATTGAATCGCATCTCCACCAAGGCGATTGATGAAATAGGTATCATGAGAAATATACAGAATTGCGCCAGGAAAATTTTCGAGCATGGTTTCAAGCTCTTCAATTGAGGGCAAATCCAAATGGTTAGTAGGCTCATCAAGAATTAATAAATTTGGTTCACCAATAAACATTTTGATTAATTGAAACCGCGCTTTTTGACCGCCTGATAAGTTGGCAATTTTTTGGTGTGCATCTAGTTTGGTGTCAAATAAATATTGGGCGAGCAGGCTATAGACTTTTCTTTCATCAATTGCCACCTTTTTTTCCTCATGAATAACGCGAATGGCTTCAACTAGAGGTAGTGACAGATATTTTCCATCAATTTCTTGTTGGTACTCGCCAATTCTCAAATCATTGCCAAATGTAATTTCACCATCCAAAAGATTGGCAGTTGGTGGTTGTTTTTCTGATAAGGCAATCAAAGTCTTTACCAAAGTACTTTTGCCAGCACCATTCCTACCTTTTATAAAAACGCGACCACTTTCTTTGAGGCTAAAATTGATTTCAGAGAAGAGGCATTCATCATACCCAACTGCCAATTGTCGGACAGAAACCAGCTCTCCGCCTCTTTTTACGTCACCAGTACCTGAAATCTTAATGTTTTTTTCTTTAAACTTATCATACGAATCAACTACTTTTTTGTCCAAACTTTCGATTGAATTTTGATCAATCCAAAAAGCTGGTTTGATAGTTGCTGCTTTAATTTTTTCATAATCTCTTAGCCAGTGATCGTAGCGAATCTTCCACTCTTTACTCTTAGCACGCATTTGGAGTCCCCACTCAACTTTCTTTTTAGCTTCTTTTAAGCGACTGAGTTGATCTTCGTAGAGTTTTACTGATGTGAGTGTTTGCGTGGCGTTTTGCTTTATATAACTGTGGTAATTACCTTTAAAAAAATGCATTTTTTGATCTTTTAACTCAATTATTTTTGTAACATTTTTAAGTACATCTCTATCGTGAGTAATGACAACAACTGCCTGAAGAATACTTCGCATCCATGTAATAAAGCGCTCTTTTCCCTTATAGTCCATGTGATTGGTTGGTTCATCAATCAGGAGAATATCCGCCTGAGAAAACATCATCCGAGTCATTTCAACATAGCGTTTTTGACCACCAGACAAGTGTTTTAATGGTTGGTGAACCATTACTGTAGATATACCAAAGTCTTCTAAACTACTGATAACAGCTTCTCTTAAATTGAAGTATTTATGTTCGGTAAAATATTCCAAAACTTCCAAATATCGGTTTAAATTTGTATTCTGACCACTTTCGTACTCTTCCAGGAATTTTTGATACTCAAAATAATGGGGAACACTATTCAAAATATACTCCAACGCTGATTGTTCTAATTCCTGAATATGCTCTTGTTTGGTAAGTACTATGCGAGTACCTTTGCGAGTTGTAACCGTGCCTTCAAAATCATGATCTTCGCCACTGAGGATTTTAAATAAGGTCGTTTTTCCGTAGCCGTTTCTGCCAATGAGGGCAATTTTTTCTCCAGCCACGATAGTAAAAGCTAAGTCTTGGAAAAGATACTTCGCTCCAATAGATTTGGCTAGGTTGGTTGCTTCTAGTAACATACATGAATTCTAGTAACACAAGTGACGAATTATACAGGAAAAAGGATGAATTATTTGACATTGTCTAGACACATACCTATGTTAGAAACATGGATTCACAAGCAATTCCCCCAATTGAGCAGCAACTTCCAAAGGAGACAAAGAGTTCAACTTTCCGTGTAAAACCCACTTCCATAATTATTATCTTTCTCGTTTTATTGAGTGTTATTTTGATGTTACAAAATCGCCAACTCAAATTATCTAAAATTGCTCAGAATGCAGATGTGATCGAATTAGAACAAGTGCTTGATGCTTCAAGCCCCACTGCTGTGGCACAAACAGATAATCTTAATCCTGTTGCAACTAATACAGAATTAACCTCTTTGAGGGCATACTCAATTAAAGTAGGAGGTACGAAACAAGACGAATCTCTCCAATTAATGGTGTACAAAACACTATTTGGTGATGAATGGACTACATGGTCCAATAATCGAAATTGGTCAGTTATCTACCGCCAATATTCTCAATCCTCGTCTGAGATATATAAGAAATCATTTTAAGAAAAACAAAACATTGTTTTTTATGTCTTGTCGGAAAAAGAGCTTCAACCCAATAAACGCTATGGAAATGATTTATTTTCTGTTACTGTCCTCAGTGAAATTCCAGCCGTGGTTCCTTTCTTGGAAAATCAAGATTACTGCAAGGTAGATGCAGACTGTTCAATCAGATATAACTGGTGTGAAAAAGGTGGCTGGAATGACTACTCCGCATATGTGGAGGACATTGGATGTACTGCTGGATTTAATGAAGGTCAGAGCGAGTCAATGGCGGAGCAGTTGGAATGCGATGTGAGTTACTTTCCAGGAATGGTTGCGAGCTATAGCTCTGTTCGGTGCATAGACAATAGTTGTGTGGCGCAAAACCCATCCTTTTCGTGTCCTTCAGACACCGACTCATGGGTTAATGATGGATTAGTTCTTTGAGATAAAATCAAACTAAGGTAATACTTGGCCGATTTCCAAGTCCTATTTACCTCGTTTTTTAATTCATCCCGACCGATATGATATAAAATGGTACATTAAAGATATTTATGTATGATAAGGGAGACCATGAAAGAGAGAGAAACGGGTGTTGAAGGAAAATTGGCTGCAAAAGTCGTTACACTAGGTGGTCTTAACTCAGACCATATTTTGAGTATCATTGAAGCAAATGCGCCAGTGCCGTTAAGTTGGGAAGTTACAGAGGCCATTCATGCGTATGCGAAGGGAAATCCTGGAGTAGCTGTAGTGCTATCAAAACATGCAGCCTGCTTGAAGACAGCGGTGGATGTTGAGGAACTCGTCGGTTGGCCACTGAGCGTTCACACAATCGAACGCACTGGGGACATTTGGGATAAATTGAAGAATAGTTAATTATTTCTCAGTTACTGTTTTAGAGAGTTACATCTTCTGTAAGATTGCTCCCATGTTGTTAATAAACGGATAACCACCACTGTAATTTGGTAACTGAACCACTCGAACTGGCGATAGGGGTGAGAAAAATTCTGATTTAAGATGCGTTGGGAATCTGCCCCCGCTACAAATGAAAAATCCACCAGGTTTGAGATGTGGCGCTAATTGCTTTATCAGATCATAATCTGCTATTTGTGTACCAGTGTCTTCTACTCGAATCATCAAGGCTGAATCAAAAAAATTCGTTGGTGCCCGCTGTAAAAAGTCATAACTTGAACTCATTTCAAAATAGATTTCCCCTTGTCTTGGTTGGGGTAGGATATCAAAATCAATGGTATTGATTACTGGATTATCAAAATGAATATGTGGTGCGGTAAAAAGGTCGGAATCACAGAAAAAAACTGAGGTTACCTCGCGTCTTAAAACCTGAAAACTTGATTCTGGTGTAGCTAGTAACGTTTTTTCGGGGCAAGCAGCAGATTGACCAATAACCAATACAGAACCAGAAATATGTTTCGGTTGTAATTCAAGCGACTGAAGATGGGTCAAAAACTCTGGATAAACAAATCTAAATGGGCTAGCATCCTTGATGGATCGAGTCCATGATTCATTACGATTCATTTTGATAGTATATCAGTATAGAAAAAGGGTTCAACTCAAAATTTATCACTCATTCAAACTAACTATTTTTCTATAATTAGTCGAGCGGCAGAAATATTTGCCGTTTCGCCGCTGGTTGAGCGCGCTTCTAGGACGTAAGTATAGCCGCCAGTATGAAGTGCAAAACTTGGTGAAAGTTTCCAAGTGGCCGTATTGGTATTATTAGATATTTCAGATATTGAAATTACTGCGCCAGTGGATTTATTTTTCAAGCGCACCCAAGCTTCACCGCCAATAATAGACAAAGAAGCCTCAAGTTTGACTGTGACGCCTGCGGGATAATGCGCTGAATTAATGCCAATTTCTAGACCTGTTTCGCTCCATTCACGACTGTTGGTGCTAGCCCAACCAAGATAGAGAGTTTCTTTAGTAAACAGTGGAGTTGAGTTCTTTTGCTGAGCGCTCGCAGACGTGGCAATTTGACTTTGTATAGTTTTCTGGTTTTTCTCAACTTCTTCTAATCGAGCTGCGAGCGCTGAAACTGACGCTTCCAACTGATCTTGATCGATCGCCGAAAGACGACCTGAAGACGTTGCTAAATTTTTAGAATTTTCAGGTGAGACTGTTTCCTGAGCACTATTTGTTAGCAACTGTTCTGTGCGATCTACTTTGAGCCAAAGCAGTATTGCAACAACAGTCAAGCCAGCAATTATCAGACAAAGTAATAGAAAGAACAATTGTTTTAGTTGCGTAAAAAAAGGCATTATCTCAGTATAGCAAGTTGTGCTATATTTATTGCATGTCCAAAAAATCGGTTGCAAAAACCACCAACCCCCTTACTACTGTTACCACGCTTTCAAAAGTGTTAGCGGCGGTACTATTTATTGTGCTCCCGTTCATCGGTGCCTATTTGGGATATCTCTACTTCCCAATCCTCAATAATTTTTAATCTGAGTCACCCATAACATTAGCAGGTGATGCAAATTTATCTCAGTATCATAAATTTGATTATGGTAGTACTCGTGATAAGAAAGCGCTTGCTGTTTTACCAATAGTGATACAATTTCGTGAAGTATTCAGGTTTCTTTTTGCTGACTAGCGAAGGTTAGCTCATGAAGTTCATCGAAGGTATCTCAGGATATCAAGAAAAACGTGAGCAAACTCAACAAGTTGCAGATTTTTTAGAGTTGGTTACTACGAGTCCAATTCCAGTAGAAATTGCCACACGCTCACTTACTGGAGAGAAACTCTTCGTGTGGGTCAATACAATTATCCCCCCAAGGGATAAAAAGTACGAAATAATTACTGATTCTGTTGAGGAATTAACAACCATAGTTGCATATGTTCAGAGCAATGGCACTTTGTTTCCCGTTGATGAATATGGATTGATTGCTCACTGTGATTTAGCCTTTTGCAGAAAACAAACTGGTGAGCAATATGTGTTTACCGATTTGAAGTGTCCACCATCGCAATACGTGCCTCCAGAAAATTTAGGATGGAAAATCAGCGCAGAAAGCGTCTATTGGTTTGTAAATTCGGCAATGACGCTAGAAAGAAGGCGTCCATTACTCATAGGTGAACCGGATAACTATGCGGTAGGAATTGGTTCCTTACTCAATGCAATTGGAGTTGAAATGATGCTTCGTCGAAATATTTTTTTAGTACAAAGCTACTATCTTTCAGAAAATGGTCAAAAAATATGGGAGCAACTTGGTTTATCCAAGAGCAATCATTTTTTTCGTTATTTGGATCCGGTAGTTGCTCGCGCCGCTGTAAATAATACAATACTACAACATAGTTATTAATTTAAGATTAAGTACTGAGTACTTTACTACAAGTTGACAGATCCTGCACAAAACCTTTATTGTTAAGTATGGTACTAATAAAGGAATATAATGACCGAACCATCATATCAAGCTGGGTATAACAATGACAGAGATTTCGTTAGTGGAAGTGAGCCAGCTCTTGCAGCAAGTTTAGAAAATTTATTACAATCTTTAAAGTTAAGAAGAGGCCAGGCGAATGCTGGAGATCGGTCAAGTTCTTGGGGGGATGCTTTTTTTGCCAGAGAGAGAGGACGAGATCGGTATCAGCAATTTGGAGAGAAAAATAAGCCAGATCCATTATTTGAACAGTTGCAAACCATAAACCAAGCTACAGACAATGCTAAAGATGGGCTTCCTGAAAATTCTAAGGAAGCTCAACAACTTTGTGATGAAGCAATCAAGTCATTTGCTCAAGCGATGCGTCAGCATAGTCAAGAAATCACTCCAGAGATGCTTATGAAGAGTGAAAATGAGATGAGGGATGTACTAGATCCTGCGAGTATTTTTGTTTTGAGAGCGATTTGTGGATTAGAGATAATGACTTATAAGGTCAGGCGGAAAATTAGAGATAGCTGGTGCGAAGTAGATCTCCCCCCCGAATTATTTGATATCTTATTACTTGATGATGATGAGTTTAAGAGGGAAATACTAGCATATAGATTCCTTTATCCGTATAATCAATTAAAAATCCAAGCCTTTGCTCGCTGCCTCAAACAGGATGCGAGTCTTTTTGCCCCGGTTCACTAACTTGACTTATAGGACTTTTGGGCTATACTACTTAGTCTCGGTTTGAAATTCTCCTGATGGTGAATAATGTGATTCTCTCCGCTGAAATATAAAAGGAAGACTATGTCTCAAATGTATGGGGGTAGACCCCGTTCATATGGTTCATTTGGCGGATCACGCCAACGCGGACCAATTCAACCTCGTAGAAATATGGGTGCATACATTGCACCTTCTCGGTACGTGCAAGCTGCACAGAAACCTGAGCAAGAAGAACCTTACCAAGCACTCAACACGTTTAGTGACTTTGGTTTAGATAGCCAGTTATTGGCAAATATTCAACGGCACGGGTATACCTTACCCACACCAATTCAAGATCAAGCCATTCCCGAATTAATGCAGGGAAAAGATGTGATTGGCATTGCCAACACTGGTACCGGTAAAACTGCCGCGTTTTTATTGCCGTTATTGCACAAAGTCATCCAAGATCCCAATCAGGGAGTTCTAATATTGGCGCCAACTCGCGAGTTGGCGCTCCAAATCACGGAAGAATTCCGAGCGTTCGCCAATCGCTTGCCGATTGGCGTCTGTGTCTGTATTGGTGGTACCAATCTAGATACGCAAATTCGTCAGCTCAAGAAAAATCCTCATTTTGTTATCGGTACTCCCGGTAGAATCAAGGATTTAATTGATCGAAAAGCGTTCAAAACCTCCTTGTTTACCAACATTGTATTGGACGAAGTGGATCGCATGCTTGATATTGGCTTTAGACAAGCAATTCAATTTTTAATTGCCCAACTGCCACCAGTTCGACACGCAGCTTTTTTCAGTGCGACAATGAATGCAGATACAGATGCGATTGCAAGAAAATTGCTAACCAATCCCGTCACAATTCAAGTGAGTAAGCAGGAATTTAATACTCATATTGAACAAGATGTGGTTAAGTTGTTACCAGGACAAAATAAAATTGATATTTTGCATGGTATGTTATTGCAAACCGAATTCAAAAAAGTACTTGTTTTTGGCAGAACCAAACATGGAATCAATAAGCTAGAAATGACACTATCAAAACTTGGTGTCAGAGTCACCTCAATTCATGGTAATAAAAATCAAAACGCGCGCCAACGATCATTAGAAGCGTTTAAACGTGGGCACGTCCAAGCGCTACTCGCTACCGACGTTGCTGCGCGTGGTATCGACATCGACGATGTCACCCACGTGATCAACTACGATGAACCTCAATCCTATGATGACTACGTGCACCGCATTGGTCGCACTGGTCGGGCCGGCAAGATGGGCAAGGCGCTTACATTTGTGATGTAGTTTAAATTGTAACTATTTTCCCTATTTTCATACTGATATATTCTGATAGTATTGCGGCTATTAGATTGAGTGATAAAACCGTTGGAAAAAGAGAAAAGATGTCGTCTTTATGACTAGAGGTCCATACAAATTTTCATCAGAGTTGAAGAAAGAGAGAAGACTTGGAACTAACAGTTGTTGCGAAATGTGCGGCAAATTTGTAACAAACGGAGAGGTTCATCATTTAGTAGGTGCATACTTGGGTTCCCAGAATCCAATATTGGCACCTCATATCATCAGAAGTCTCGAGAATGAGGCATATCTTTGCAAGCAGTGTCACGTAAAGGCCAATGAAGATCAGCATACATGGAGTTCAAAGGATATAGGATTTATGGCATGGGCATTATTTGATCTTGACCCTATGGAAGTGGCAGATGCTCAATTACACACATACAAGAGTAGTGGAAAGAGCTTTGGACGAGAAAAAAAGAAAAAACTAATTGATCAAAAACGTCAAGCAAGAAAAAGAAGCAGGCGACGCAAGAATAAAATGGCTATGAGGAGTAGGCGTTCGGGGAGAGCGAAAAAAGTGCGCTACTAGGTGCTGGGATTGATTACGCCACACAATCTAACGAAGAAAATCAATTTGTGTACATTGGTGAAAAAGGCGAGAGTATCCCAAAGATTATTCCAGGAAAGGTATTTTATTGTGATGGAGACGATGGGGATATTTCTCGCATACTCACTGAAGCCGATAAGCAGGTGAAAGTGCGCCGGCCCAGTGTTGTATGATGGTTGAGTGTTAGGTCTGATTAAACTAACCATTTCAAAGAAAAATGTTTTTATTTTTATTTATCTCGCTTGTTTGATTGTTGTAACCACTGCAACATTTTTTTTATATGCTGAACCATTAGGCCAAGTGTTGGGTCAGCAAGATGCAATTAGGCAAGAAGCCAAAACGCAACATGTTGAGTCTGAATTTTTTGTCGTTAGAGTAATTGATGGGGATACTATCGAACTAGAATCGGGCCAAAAAGTTCGCTATATTGGCATTGATACTCCAGAGATTCATCATCCAACCAAGTCAGTCGAATGTTTTGGCGAACAAGCCGCAGAAAAAAATCGCATGTTGGTGGAAGGAAAACTGGTTACGCTTGAAAAAGATGTTAGTGAAACAGATAGATATGACAGGCTACTTCGATATGTTTATGTAGATGGCGTGATGGTAAATGAGTTACTAGTACGGGAAGGATATTCCCGCGCCAGCTCGTATCCGCCAGATATAAAGTATCAGGAACTATTCAGCGAAGCGGAGTCTCAGGCTCAACAAGCTGGCGAGGGTTTGTGGGATAAAACCATCTGCGAATATTGATTGAGAGTTCTCCCTGAGTATGTCATGATGAAAGCATCATTATGTTGTTTAAACGACACTTACCTGCCGTGTTTGTTTGTTTGGTGTTTGGTGTGTTT
>Ga0116142_10001868_pt1 | contig 24193 bp, 24 predicted proteins | sample AD_UKC033_MetaG_FD_89785 | JGI IMG/M metagenome (GOLD analysis project Ga0116142, IMG submission 89785) | Active sludge microbial communities of municipal wastewater-treating anaerobic digesters from USA - AD_UKC033_MetaG | ecosystem: Engineered > Bioreactor > Anaerobic > Digestate | place: USA... | reverse complement strand
GAAGGGCCGGTCGTCGACCCGGCGGTAAGGGCCCTCGGCATAGTCGCGCAGCGGCCACAGGCGCACGTCGACCTGTCCGCTCTCGAACGCGCGGCGCGTGACCCCGCTGCCAAGGTGCGGCCCGAAAAGCTCGGGGAAGAGCGTGATGATGTCGAAGCGCATCGCGCGGGTCCGACTTCGTCAGAAATCGGCTTCCCAGTCGACGTCGATCGTCCGGGCCGCGCGATCGACATGGTCGACGTAGGCCTCGACGAAAGGAATCAGGATTTCGCGCGCACCGGGTGCTTCCGGCTGCACGCAGAGCACACAGTGCGGGCCGGTCTCGATCAGGTCGGTCACCGTGCCGAGCCGCTGTCCGCTGCGGTTGCGCACCGCCATGCCGATGAGATCGACCCAGTAGAACTCGTCCTGCCCGGTCGGCGGAAAGCTGTCGCGCGGGACGAAGACGCGGGCACCGGCCAGCGCCTGCGCCGCATCGCGGTCGGCGAGCTCGCGCGCGCTGGCGACAACCGCCTCGCCCTGCATCCGCGCGCGCGCGATGGTGAGCACGCACAGCGGTCGCTCCCCGGGTGCGCGCGTGCTCCCGCCAGCCGCCGGCACGGGGCTCAGCCACCAGCGGCGCGCCGCCAGCAAGGCCTCGGGCTGCGCCGAGAAGGGCTTGACCTTGATCCCTCCGCGCACACCCCAGGCACCGAGGACGCGCGCCAATTCCACCGCGTCTTCGGGCAGCACCGCTTCTTCGGCACCTGAACGCGAAGCCGGACCACGAGGGTCCGACTTCGGATCGGGCAATGAACCCGGCTTCCCCGGCGGGCGCTCGCGGGGCATGCGCACGCCGTCCGCTGCTGCGGAGCTCAGGCGGCCTTCTTCGCCTGGTCGATCAGGCGCGCCACCGCCGGCGACACCTGCGCGCCGACGCCCGTCCAGTAGCTCACCCGGTCCAGCGCCAGGCGCAGCGACTGCTCGGCGCCCGCGGCCATCGGGTTGTAGAAGCCCAGGCGCTCGATGAAGCGACCGTCGCGACGCTCGCGCGAGTCGGCGACGACGACGTTGTAGAACGGACGCTTCTTGGCGCCGCCACGGGCCATTCGGATCACGACCATCTCGGTTCTTCCCTCAATATCTGCCAGTAGAGTCTGTCGGTATCGACCGCCGCTCCAGGAGACACCGCAGGAACGGGCTGCGTCGAACGGGACCGCCGAAAAGCGCCGGCCCGGTATCGGCCCTGCGGGCGCTCGCACCCGGCAAGGGATTCCCGGCAACGTAGATACGCCAAGCATGGCCATCGCCGCGAACCGGGCATTATAGACTTGAGCGATGCCCGATCGATCGAAGACCGTCGCCACCTGGCTGGCCCTGGCCGGCGGCGCGCTCGGCCTGCATCGCTTCTACCTTCGCGGCTGGCGCGACCTGTTCGGCTGGCTGCACCTGCCGCCCGCGTTCGCGGGCCTGGTCGGCGTGCTGCGGATGCGCGAGCTCGGACAGGACGACGTGCTGTCGTGGCTGCTCCTCCCGATCCTCGGCGTCATGATCTCGCAGGGCCTGCTGACGGCGATCCTCTACGGGCTGACGCCCGATGAACGCTGGCGCGATCGCCACAATCCCGGCCATCCGGTGCGACGCACCGGATGGAGCCCGATCCTCGGCGTGATGCTGGCACTGCTGCTCGGCGGCATCGTGCTGATGGCCACCGTCGCCTTCGGTTTCCAGAAGTTCTTCGAGTGGCAGGCAGCGGCGCTGCCGCTGTAAGTAAGCCGGCAGCAGCGTCGCTGTCGGTCGCTGACGACACCCGGCTCAGAACAGCAGCAGGCTGAACCAGTAGCAGAGCGCTGCGATCAGGGCCGCCGCCGGAATCGTCACGATCCATGCCAGCAGAATGTTTCCGGCCAGGCCCCAGCGCACCGCGGAGGCGTTCCTCACCGAGCCGACGCCGAAGATCGCGCCGGTGATCGTGTGCGTCGTCGACACCGGCACGCCGAGCGCGGTAGCCAGGAAGAGCGAGATCGACCCCCCCATCTCGGCGCTGAAGCCGCCCACCGGCTTGAGCTTGGTGATGCGCTGCCCCATGGTCTTGACGATGCGCCAACCGCCGAACATCGTGCCCAGGCCGATCGCCAGGTAGCAGCTCCAGATCACCCAGGCCGGCGGCATCGAATCCGTGTCGCTGGTGTAGCCCGAGGCGATCAGCAGCATCCAGATGATGCCGATGGTCTTCTGGGCATCGTTGCCACCGTGTCCGAGCGAGTAGAGACCCGCCGACAACAGCTGGCCCCGACGGAACAACCGGTCCACGCGCAGCGGCGACTGGCGCCGGAAGGCCCAGGACACCGCGACCATCATGAGCCCGCCGAGCAGGAACCCGAGCAGCGGCGAGACGAAGATGAAGAGCACCGTCTTCAGGATGCCCGCGGCCAGCAGCGGCCCGGTGCCGGCCTTCGCGATGGCTGCCCCGACGATGCCGCCGATCAGCGCGTGCGAACTGCTGGAGGGGATGCCGTACCACCAGGTGATGACGTTCCAGGCGATCGCGCCTATCAAGGCGCCGAAGACGACGTGCTGGTCGATCACGTCCGCGTCGACGATGCCCTTGCCGACCGTCGAGGCCACCTTCAGATGGAAGACGAAAACCGCGGCAACGTTGAAGAACGCGGCAAAGAGCACCGCATGCTGCGGCTTGAGCACGCCGGTGGAGACGACCGTGGCGATCGAGTTCGCGGCGTCATGAAAGCCGTTCATGAAGTCGAACACCAGGGCCAGGGCGACCAGGGTCACCACCACCCACAGCGCGGTCGGGTCGGCTTGCATCGGGATGCGGCTGGACGTCGGTCGGCCCGGTTCAGGAGTTCTCGAGCACCACGCCTTCGATCAGGTTGGCGACGTCCTCGCAGCGGTCGGAGATCAGCTCCAGGTGTTCGTACACCGCCTTGAGCTTGATCAGCTCGCGCGTGTCCTCCTCCTCGCGGAAGAGGCGCGAGAGCGCGCTGCGCAGCGCCTTGTCGGCCTCGCCCTCGAGCCGGTCGATCTCCTCGCAGGTGCGGATCGCATCCTCGACCACCCGCGCGTTCGAGAGCTTGGGCAGCAGGCCCACGGCGTGAGTGACCAGTTCGCAGCAGCGCACCGAAAGCACGGCCAGTCTCACGACATCCTCGCCGACCTGCTGCACGTCGTAGAGCGTCAGAACCTCGGTGCAGTCCTCGAGCAGGTCCAGCACGTCGTCCATCGCGTTGATCAGCCCGAGGATCTGCTCACGGTCGATCGGCGTGATGAAGGTCCGGTGCAGCATCTGACTGACCTCGTGCGTGATCCGGTCGGCGGCACGCTCGGCGGCATCGACCTCGGCGGCATGCTTCTCGCGCAGCGAAAGATCAGCGTAGTTCTTCACCAGCAGCATGAAGGCACGCGCACCCAGCGCGATCTGCTCGCCATGCGCATTGAAGCGCTCGAAGAAGTTGCCGTCCTTGGGCAGCAGCTTGCCGAAGACCATGTTCTGATTCGGATGAGGTCAGCGTCCAGGTCCGACCGGGATTCCGGCGGACCCGCAGGTTCCGACCGGCCAAGCCGAGGTTCCTGCCAGGAAAGGCCGGCGCCATCGGCACCGACCGAAACATTGTAGGCGGGGGCCTGAACGCTGCCTGTCGGTCGACCCTCCTGCCACAGGCTTGCGCTGGACCGCGTGTTGCGCCACGTGCGTTCAACGGCATGCGTCAGGCGGCCTGGTCGCTCTGCCCTGCGGGCTTGCGGCGGCGACGGCGACGACGCTTGGTCGTCGCCTCGTCGGTCGCAGCCGGATCCGCTCCCTCCGTCGTCGGTGCGATCTCCGCGATCTCCGCAGCAGCATCGGCGCCTGCCAAGGTCGGTACTGCTGCCGGAGCCACCGCCGGTCGACCGGCGGCAGCTTCTCCGCGTGTGCGCCCGGTGTCCGCTTCGGCGCCCGGCACGGTCTTCTTCGAGGCCGGCTTGCCCTTGCCCGCAGCGCTCTGCGCCGGCTTGGGCGCACGGCGGGCCGCCGAAGCCGGGCGCAGCGCCAGCACCAGTGCCTCGCGCTCCTCGTCGTCGCCGAGCTGGTAATCCTCCCACCAGTCCGCGAGCTCCGCGTCGATCTCGCCGACATCGGCACGCAAGCGCAGGAAGTCGTAGCCGGCACGGAAACGCGGCTGCGCGACGAGCGATGCCGCCGAACTCGCGGTACGGCGCTCGAAGCGCGGCTGCATCTGCAAGATCTCGCGCATGTCGGCGGCGAGCTTGCCGCGGCCCGAGACATCGCCGATGCGCGCATCGAAGACCGCGTCGATCGCGTGCTGCAGCGCCGGGAACGGCGGCTCGCCGGCCTCGCGCAGCGCCGCCCAGCGCGCCTGCACGTCGTGCCAGAGCAGGCAGGCGAGCATGAAGCTCGGCGCCACCGCGCGCCCCTCCTGCACGCGGCGGTCGGTGTCGGCCAGCGCAAGCTCGATGAAGCGCTCGCGCAGCGGATGCGGCTGGCGCGGGTGCAGCACGGCCTCGAGGATCGGGAACACGCCGCGGTCCAGGCCATGCCGGCGCAGCTCCTCGATGCTGCGCAGCGCGTGCCCGGTCTGCAGCAGCTTGAGCATCTCGTCGAAGAGGCGCGAGGCCGGGACGTTGGCCAGCAGCACCGACATCTCGCGCAGCGGTGCCTGCGTCGCCGGGTCGAGCGTGAAGCCGAGCTTGGCCGCGAAGCGCACGACGCGGATGATGCGCACCGGGTCCTCGCGGTAACGCTGCGCCGGGTCGCCGATGATGCGCAGCACGCGTGCGCGCACGTCGGCGAGCCCGCCGTGGTAGTCGACGAGCAGCTGCGTCGTCGGGTCGTAGTACATCGCATTGACGGTGAAGTCGCGCCGCGCGGCGTCCTCGACCTGCTCGCCCCAGACGTTGTCGCGCAGCACGCGGCCGCTGGCATCGACGACATGCGTCTTGTCGCTGATCTGGTGCCGCGCGGTCTTCTCGTTGCCGTCGACCTGCTCGGCACTGCTCGCGTCGAGGTAGGCGCGGAAGGTCGAGACCTCGACCACCTCGTGCTCGCGCCCGCGGCCGAACACCACGTGCACGAGCCTAAAGCGCCGCCCGATGATGAACGCGCGCCGGAACAGCGCCTTGACCTGCTCGGGCGTCGCGTCGGTGGCGACGTCGAAGTCCTTGGGCGCCACCCCCACCAGCAGGTCGCGCACCGCGCCGCCGACGATGTAGGCCTCGTGGCCCGCGTCCTTGAGCGTGCGCACGACACGCACCGCGCGCTCGTCCAGCAGCGTCGGGTCGATGTGGTGCTCGCTGGCCGGCACCTCGACGCGCCGGCCCAGCGGAATCGCCGTCGCCGGGATCGTCGCCCCCGCCGCGGAGGCGCTGCTGTTGCCGGCCGGCTTGCCGAGCAGCCGGTTGATGAAAGTCCTGATCATGCAAAGAGCCTGAGAATGGGCCAGCTCCGCTGCCGCGCCAGGGCCTCGAGCGTCGGGCTCGGGTTGGTCGCCACCGGGTGGCTGACGCGCTCGAGCAACGGCAGGTCGTTGGTCGAATCGCTGTAGAAGACCTGGGTCTCGAAGTCGTCGATGCGGCGCCCGATCGAGCGCAGCCACTGCTCGACGCGCTCGATCTTGCCGTCGCGGAACGCCGGCGTGCCGCGGATCGCACCGGTCGGGCGGCCGCCGGCGTCGCGCTCGAGCTCGGTGGCAATCAGCGTCTCGATGCCCAGCAGCTCGGCGAACGGCCGCGTCACGAAGTCGTTGGTCGCGGTGACGATCGCCATCAGGTCGCCGGCCTGGCGGTGCTTCTGCACCAGATCCAGGGCGCTTGGCCGCAGCGCGGGGCGCGCGACCTCGTCGACGAAACGCGCCTGCAGCGCCCGCACCTCCTGCATCGGGCGGGCGCGCCAGGCGGCGGTGCAAAAGTCGACGTAGGCGTCGATGTCCAGCTGCTCGGCCTTGTACTGCTCATAGAAGTCGTCGTTGCGACGGCGGTATTCGTCGCCGTCGGCCCAGCCGCTGGCGATCAGGAACTCGCCGAAGGCGTGGTCGGAGTCGATCGGCAGCAGCGTGCCGTCGAGGTCGAACAGGGCCAGCCTCACGCCGCCTGCCCTTCCTCGGCCAGCATGCTGCGGAGCAGGGGCACGGTGATCGCGCGTGAGCGCGAGAGCGCATAGTGGTCCAGACGGTCGAGCAGGTTCATCAGAAAGCCCATGTCGCGCGCGAAGCGCCTCAGCAGGTGGTCCATCACCTCATCGGAGAGAAAGACGCCGCGCCGATCGGCTTCACGGCGCAGCGCCGCCCGCGTCTGCTCCTCGGACAGCGGCTGCAGCGCGAACACATGCCCCCAGCCGAGCCGCGTGCGCAGGTCGTCGCGCAGCGGCAGGTCCACCGGCGGCAGGCTGCCGGCGGCGGCGAGCTGCACGCCCTGCCCGGTCGCCTCGACGAAGAGCGCGAAGGCCGCGTGCTGCGCGGCGCTGTCGAGCGCCTCGCAGCGGTCGATCACCACGAGCGACCACTCCGGCAGCAACTCCCAGGGCTGCGGATCGGCGGCATCGAACCAGCCTACGCGCAGACCCTGCTGCTGCAGCCGGTACGCCAGCGCCCGCAGCAGATGCGTCTTGCCGCTGCCCTGCGCCCCCCACAGGTAGACCGGCGGCGCCGGCGGCACGAGCTCACGCAGATGCTCGACCGCGGCCGCGTTCGGCCCCGGAAGGTAGGTGTCGAAGGTCGGCAGCGGGGGCGTGCCGATGGCCAGAGGGATCTGCTGCATGAAGAACAAGCCCGTCGCGCCTGCCTGCCGCCTGCTGACCCTCACGGGCGCAGCACAAGCGGCGTCACACGGTTTGTCACGGTGCAGACGCGCGGAACGCGCAGGAGGCGCAGGACTTCGGGATACCGCCGGGCTTGCATGGATCGGACCGGTCCCGAGTTTAGGTCAGCCCCGGCGATGGAACTGGCGCCAGCGGATCCCGGCAAGGCGCAGCGTCGCGAGGTAGGCGAGCGCCGTGCCGGCGAGCACGAGCGCCATCAGGCCGGCGCGCTCGAGCCGCTGCGCCCCGAGCGCGATCCAGTCGATCCGGCTGCCGGCCAGGTGCAGCAGCAGCGTCAGCACCAGGCAGGCCAGCGCCACCTGCAGCGCAAAGCGCGGCCAGCCAGCCTGCGGGCGATAGGCCCCGCGCTTGCGCAGGCCGTGCAGCAGGAAGCCCGCGTTGCCCAGCGCCCCGAGGCCGATCGACAAGGCAAGCCCCGCAACGCCGAGCCAGGGCACGAAGACGAGGTTCATCAGCTGTGTCGCCACGAGCACGCCGATCGCGATCCGTACCGGCGTGCGGATGTCCTGGCGGGCGTAGAAGCCCGGTGCCAGCACCTTGATCGCCACCAGCCCGAGCAGCCCGAAGCCGTAGCCGCGCAGCGCTGCCGCGGACTGGAGCACGTCCTCGGCGGTGAACGCGCCGTAATGGAAGAGCACCGCGATCAGCGGGGCCGGGAAGACGAAGAGCGCGACCGCGCAGGGCAGCGCCAGCATCAGCACCAGGCGCAGGCCCCAGTCGAGCAGCCCGCTGTAGCCTTCATGGTCCTCACGACCGCGTGCTGCCGCCAGTTGCGGCAGCAGCACCGAGCCCAGCGCCACCCCGAGCAGCGCGGTCGGGAACTCCATCAGCCGGTCTGCGTAGAACAGCCACGAGACCGCGCCGACGCCCAGGTGCGAGGCGATCTGCGTGTTGATCAGCAGCGAGAGCTGCGCCACCGAGACGCCGAGCACCGCCGGCGCCATCAGCGCGAGGATGCGGTGCACGCCCGGATGCGTCCAGGCGCGGCGCAGCCCGGCCGGGGTCAGACCCAGCCGCGGCAGCTTGCCGATGCGCGCCAGCGCCGGCACCTGCAGCGCGAGTTGCAGCACGCCACCGACGACGACACCGGCTGCCAGCACGAGAATGGGCTCGAGCCCCCAGCGCTCGAAGAGCGGCACGCCCAGCCACGCCGCGGCGATGAGGCTCAGGTTCAGCAGCACCGGCGTGAAGGCCGGCACCGCGAAGCGCTTCCAGGTGTTGAGGATGCCGGCCGAGAGCGCCACCATCGACATGAAGCCGATGTAGGGGAACATCCAGCGCGCCATCAGCACCGCGAGGTCGAAGGCCTGCAGGCCCGCGGCAAGCAGCCAGACCAGCACCGGCGCGGCGACGATGCCCGCGACGCAGGTCGCCAGCAGCACCCACGCGAGCACGGTGGCCACGGCGTCGATCAGCGCCTGCGTCGCGTCGTCGCCCTCGCGCTCTCGCGTGGCGGCCAGGAAGGGGACGAAGGCCTGCGAGAACGCGCCCTCGGCGAAGAGCCGCCGCAGCAGGTTGGGCAGCCGGAAGGCGACGTTGAACGCGTCGGTGAGCGCGCCCGCGCCGAACTGCGCCGCGATGAGCTGGTCGCGCACCAGGCCCGTCACCCGGGAGACGAGCGTGAAGAGCGAGACGGTGGAAGCGGCCTTGAGAAGGTTCACGGGAGCGCGCAGGCCGCGGCATTATAGGTCGCTGCACCACAGGCCCTGGCGCGGTGCACCAAACCGCGCTATACTCTATAGCTTTTGCACCGACTGCTGCCGCAAGCACTGCAAGCTACACCGCATGGCCACTTCCGCTAAAGCCAAGAAGAAGACCGTCCGCCTCGCCTCGGGGCGCAAGCGTGCCCGCCAGAACGTGGCGCTCAACGCCGCCAACACCTCGCTGCGCTCGCGCTTTCGCACGATGGTCAAGAAGGTGAACAAGGCCGTGGCCGGCGGCGACAAGGCACAGGCCAGCGAGGTCTTCAAGAGCGCCCAGAGCGTCATCGACTCGGTCGCCGACAAGGGCATCTTCCACAAGAACAAGGCCGCCCGCATCAAGAGCCGCCTCTCGGCGCGCATCAAGGCACTGTCGGCCAGCGCCTGAGTCAAGCCCCGCACGCAAAGGCCGCGGCAAGGCCGCGGTACACCACAGAGGCCTGCACGAGCAGGCCTTTTGTCTTTGCGCGCAAACCGGCGGCCTCGGACGCTGGCGGGAAGCGGTCACCCCCCCTGCGCAGACTTCGGACTCTCGCCGCTTGGGCTGATCTCGACCACCGGCAGGTCGTTGTCCCGCGCGAAGTCCACGACGAAGTCCCAGGCCATCGGCTCGATCTCCCGAAGGGCTTCATCGATCATCACGCACTTGACGCCGTCGACGACGCGCGGCACGCAGTAGGGCGAGAAGCCCAGGTGTGCGCCGATGCGGGCAAAGCCGCCGCTGCCGCCGGGCCGAAAGCTCGCCATCGCGCCGGCCAGGCGCTCGGCCCAGTCGCTCGGACGGAACTGGCGACCCTGACGGGTGACGCCCTGGATGTAGTACTGGCGAGGGGCTGGGGAGGTCATCGGTCGAGGCGCGCTGGCCTTGCCGAGCCAGACGATGAAAGTCCGGCCTTTTAGCAGACCCTTGTTTCCCGTGGCTGACGGCTGCCGACGACGCGGCCAGCCGAGTGCAGGGCCACGCGGCTGCTGCACGAGCGCATGACGCATGACGCATGATGCATGCGCGGGCCTTGCCGGCATGCTCTGGCCTGCAGCACGGGGCGCCCTTAGAATCCGTTCCCGGCCGGCGGTGACCGAATGGGTTGCGCGCCGGCTTTGTCGTTGGAACCGCCCTTCAACCGTCTTCCCTTCTTCGACCCCGAACCCGAAAGGACCGCATGAACGCCCCGGACCCCGCTGTCGCGAACCCGATGCCGCATGTGATGAACACCTACGGCCGCCTGCCGCTCGCGCTCTCGCACGGCGAGGGCTGCCGCGTCTGGGACACGAAGGGGCGACGCTATCTGGACGCCCTCGCCGGCATCGCGGTCAGCACGCTCGGGCACAAGCATCCACGCCTCGTTCCCGCGCTGCAGGACCAGGTCGCCAGGATCATCCACTGCAGCAACTACTACGAGGTGCCGCTGCAGGAGGAACTTGCCGCGCGGCTGTGCGAGCTCTCGGGCATGGACTCGGTCTTCTTCTGCAACAGCGGGCTCGAAGCCAACGAGGCCGCGATCAAGCTCGCGCGCAAGTACGGGCACGAGAAGGGCATCGCGCGCCCGGAGATCATCGTCTGCGAGAAGGCCTTCCACGGCCGCTCGCTGGCCACGCTCTCGGCCACCGGCAACCCGAAGATCCAGGAAGGCTTCGAGCCGCTGGTCGAGGGCTTCGTGCGCGTGTCGCTCAACGACCTGGCCGCAATCGAGGCCGTGGCCGCCAGCAACCGCAACGTCGTCGCCGTCTTCCTCGAGACGATCCAGGGCGAAGGCGGCATCAACCCCGCGCGCAACGACTACCTCCAGGGCCTGCGCGCACTCTGCGACCGCCAGGGCTGGCTGCTGATGCTCGACGAGGTCCAGTGCGGCATCGGCCGCACCGGCAAGTGGTTCGCGCACCAGTGGGCCGGGATCAAACCCGACGTGATGCCGCTGGCCAAGGGCCTGGGCTCGGGCGTGCCCATCGGGGCCGTCGTCGCCGGTCCGAAGGCCGCGCGCATCTTCCAGCCCGGCAACCACGGCACGACCTTCGGCGGCAACCCGCTGGCGATGCGCGCCGGCGTCGAGACGCTGAAGATCATGACCCAGGACCGGCTGCTCGAGAACGCCGCCGCGCGCGGCGCGCAGCTGCGCAGCGCGTTCGAGAAGGCCTTCGCGGATGAGCCCGGTGTGCGCGAGATCCGCGGCGACGGGCTGATGATCGGCATCGAGCTCGACCGCGCCTGCGGCGCCCTGCTCAAGCGCGCCGCCGAGGCCGGGCTCCTGATGAGCGTCACCGCCGACAGCGTGATCCGCCTGCTGCCGCCGCTGATCCTGTCGCCGCAGGAAGCCGACGAGATCGTCGCGATCCTCGTGCCGCTGGTGAAGGCCTTCCTTGCCGAAGCGAAGGGATGAAACCGGGATACTCGCTGATGAAGCACTACCTGCAGTTCAAGGACCTGCGGGCCGAGGAGTACGCCTACCTCTTCGAGCGCGCGCGCATCATCAAGCGGCGCTTCAAGAACTACGAGCGCTACCAGCCTCTGGCCGACCGCACGCTGGCGATGATCTTCGAGAAGGCCAGCACGCGCACGCGCGTGAGCTTCGAGGCCGGCATGTACCAGATGGGCGGCTCGGTCGTGCACCTGACGACCGGCGACAGCCAGCTCGGCCGCGCCGAGCCGATCGAGGACAGCGCGCGCGTCATCAGCCGCATGGTCGACCTGGTGATGATCCGCACCTTCGAGCAGAGCAAGCTCGAGGCCTTCGCGGCGCACTCGCGCGTGCCGGTGATCAACGGCCTGACGAACGAATACCACCCTTGCCAGATCCTGGCCGACATCTTCACCTTCATCGAGCACCGCGGCGCGATCGGCGGCAAGATCGTCGCCTGGGTCGGCGACGGCAACAACATGGCCAACACCTGGCTGCAGGCGGCGCACATCCTCGGCTTCACGCTGCACGTGAGCACGCCGCGCGGCTACGAGATCGACCCGCAGCTCGTCGGCGACGCGATTGCGTGCCTGAAGACCTTCAAGGACCCGCACGACGCCTGCGAAGGCGCGCACCTGGTGACGACCGACGTCTGGACCAGCATGGGCTTCGAGGCCGAGAACGCCGCGCGCCAGGCCGCGTTCACCGACTGGTGCGTCGACACCGCGATGATGCAGCGCGCGCGCCCCGATGCGCTCTTCATGCACTGCCTGCCCGCGCACCGCGGCGAGGAAGTCACCGCCGAAGTCATCGACGGCCCCCAAAGCGTCGTCTGGGACGAGGCCGAAAACCGAATGCACGTGCAGAAGGCACTCATGGAGTACCTGCTGCTCGGACGGATCGGCTGAAAGCTGGCGCCCGCCAGGGGATCAGGCCTCGACCTTGAGCGCGCCGCGGCGGATCTGGTCGCGCTCCATGCTCTCGAAGAGCGCCTTGAAGTTGCCCTCGCCGAAGCCCTCGTCGGCGCGGCGCTCGATGAATTCGAAGAACACCGGCCCGAGCAGCGTCTGGCTGAAGATCTGCAGCAGCAGCCGCTTCTGCCCGCCGGCGGTGCTGCCGTCGACGAGGATGCCGCGCGTCTGCAGCTCCGCCACCGGCAGGCCGTGGCCGGGCAGCCGCTCGTCCAGCATCTCGTAGTAGATGTCGTTCGGTGCCGTCATCAGCGGGATGCCCGACAGCTGCAGCGCATCGACGGTGCCGACGAGATCGTCGGTCAGCAGCGCGATGTGCTGGATGCCCTCGCCGTTGAACTGCATCAGGAACTCCTCGATCTGCCCGGTGCCCTTGCCCGATTCCTCGTTGAGCGGGATGCGGATCAGGCCGTCGGGCGCCGTCATCGCGCGGCTCGTGAGCCCGGTGTACTCGCCCTTGATGTCGAAGTAGCGGATCTCGCGGAAGTTGAAGAGCCGCTCGTAGAAGCTGCCCCAGTACGCCATGCGGCCGCGGTAGACGTTGTGCGTCAGGTGGTCGATCATCTTCAGGCCGTGCCCGCGCGGGTGGCGGCTGGCCGGCTCCTCGAAGCTCGGCAGCCACTGGAAGTCGATGTCGTAGATGCTGCGCCCGTCCTCGAAGCGGTCGATCAGGTAGAGCGGTGCCCCGCCAATACCCTTGATCGCCGGCAGCCGCAGCTCCATCGGCCCGGTGGGCACGTCCACCGGCTGCGCACCGCGCTCGAGCGCAAGCGCGTAGGCCTTGTGCGAGTCGCGCACGCGAAACGCCATCGCGCAGGCGCTGGGTCCGTGCTCGGCCGCGAAGTAGCCGGCCAGGCTCCTGGGCTCACGGTTGACGATGAAGTTGATGTCACCCTGCCGATACAGCACGACGTCCTTGCTGCGGTGCCGCGCCGCGAGCGAAAAGCCCATCTTCTCGAACAGCGGCTCGAGCACCCCCGGCTCGGGCGACGCGAACTCGACGAATTCGAAGCCCATCAGCCCCATCGGGTTGTCGAACAGGTCGGCCATGCGTGTCTCCTGGATTGGTCGATGTTCCGATGATCGCGCGCAGCGATCACCCCCTCGCGGGCGAGGTGCAAACCGCGCCGCGTGCTTGATGCAGGTCAGCTCGTGAGCTTGGCCCGGCACGCGCCGGGATGCAATCGAAGGAACCCTAGCGCGCGGCAGGGCATCCGTCGGTTCCGGGCAGGACCCGTGCGGTGCCGCTGCTGCTGCAGGGCAGCACCTGACCAACCATGTCCTTGGTGCGGCCGACACCGGCATCCGTATCGAGGGGACTTCCCCGCTCGCGACCGACACCACAGTATCAGTGGGCCCGAGCGGCGGCGATGCGCGAGTCGGAGTGCGTCGTGTTGACCCCCGGACGGCTCGAACCGCCCCAATCCATGGTCCCGGGGAGCTTTCCGGTTGCGCGGCGCGCGCTGGCTTGGTTGAATCGGAATGCCATGAACAGGGTCTCGTCCACCGAAACGCTTGGCGCCCGCAACGCGCCACCGGCGCGTCGTCGCGACAGCAAGGCACGCCGGTTCATCGAACAAGTGCTGGAGAGCGCCGATGTGCGGCTCGACGGCAAACGGCCGTGGGACATCCGGCTGCTCGACCCGAGCGTCCCCGACCGCGTGCTCTCGCAGGGCACGCTCGGCCTGGGCGAGGCCTACATGGACGGGCACTGGAGCTGCGAGCGCATCGACGAGCTCTTCGACCGCGTGCTGCGCGCCGACATCGCGAGGCGCTTCACGACTCGCGCGGCCTTCTGGCACGTGCTGAGGGCGCGGCTCGTCAACCTGCAGACGCCGTCGCGCGCCTGGCAGGTGGGGCGCACGCACTACGACATCGGCAACGACTTCTACGCCGCGATGCTCGACGCGCGCATGACCTACACCTGCGGCTTCTGGCAGCACGCGGCCACACTCGACGAGGCGCAGGAGCACAAGCTCGACCTCGTCTGCCGCAAGCTGGCGCTGCAGCCGGGAATGCGCGTGCTCGACATCGGCTGCGGCTGGGGCAGCTTCATGCGCTTCGCGGCCGAGCGCTACGGCGTGCAGTGCGTCGGCGTGACGATCTCGGCCGAACAGGCGGCGCTCGGGCGGCAGCGCTGCGCCGGGCTGCCGGTCGAGTTCCGGCTGGCCGACTACCGCACGCTGGACGAGCCCTTCGACCGCATCGTGAGCCTGGGCATGTTCGAGCATGTCGGGCAGAAGAACTACGACGCCTACATGCAGGTCGTGCGGCGCTGCCTGCACCCCTGGGGCCTGGCGCTGCTGCACACGATCGGCCGCAACGAGGAAGGCCACGGCACCGACCCCTGGATCCACCGCTACATCTTCCCCAACGGCGAGCTGCCGACGATCGCGCAGATCGGCTGCGCCTGCGAGCGCCGCTTCGTCGTCGAGGACCTGCACAGCTTCGGCGCCGACTACGACCGCACGCTGATGGCCTGGCACGCGAACTTCACCGCCGCCTGGCCGCGTTTCGAGGAGCGCCTGGGCAGCCGCTTCGAGCGCATGTGGCGCTACTACCTGCTCTGCTGCGCCGGCGCCTTCCGGGCGCGCGACATCCAGGTCTGGCAGTGGGTGCTCTCGATGCCGGGGCGGCCCGGCGTCTACCCGCGGCTGGCGGGTTGAGCCCGGGCCTGCCCCCTCAGGCAGGGGGGCAGGCGACGGCGTTTCCGGAACGTTGGACGAACGGTCGCGGCCGAGCATCGGGTCGACGTCGAATCGACGGACAAGCCGACAGGAGCACGCACCATGAAGCGAAACGCAAGAACGACCCGCTGGCTGGCTGGCCTGCTGGGTGCCGCCGTCCTGCAGGGGGCGGCGCCGAGCCTGCACGCCGCACCCGTGCAGTGGACCTTGGGCAGCGGCGGCAACGGCCACTGGTACGAGTACGTGCCCGCAGCCAGCATCTTCGCGCCCATCGGCTTCGACGCCGCACGCGCCGCGGCGCTTGCCAGCAGTCATCTGGGCCAGGGCGGCTACCTGGCCAGCGTCACGTCCGCCGCGGAGCAGACCTTCATCCAGTCTTCCTTCAGCTTCCTGCTCGGCTTCGGGGCCACCGGCACCGCCTGGCTGGGTGCGAGCGATGCCGCGGACGAAGGCCAATGGCGCTGGCTCGATGGCCCCGAAGCCGGGGATCTGGTGAGCTACACGAACTGGTTGCCGGGCCACCCGCTTGGCACGGGTTTCCCGGAATACGACTACCTGGCGCTTTCCATCAACGCCGCCACCGCCGGAGTACCTCCGACTTATGGTTGGGCAAGCTGGCCGGGCAGCGGCGCCTTCGGCTACGTCGTCGAGTACGACGGCGCGCCGACCGGCCCTGTGGACCCGCCCGACCCCAACCCGGTGCCCGAACCCTCGGGGATGCTGATGGCCGCCACGGCCCTCGCCCTGGCCGGGCTGCACAGGCGCCGCCGCCGCGACTGATCAGCGCGGCAGCGGCAGCATGCGCCGCGCCTGGAGCACCGCATCGGGCAGCGAAAGCGCCTGGCCGGCGCGCCAGATGGCCTCGGCCAGCGGCGGCGTCAGCCGCTGCCGGCAGGCGCGACGCACGCGCAGCAGGTCGCGCCGGTCGCTGCGGCCGAGCGGGCCGAACTGCGTGCGCCAGGCCTGGTCGGCAAAGGCGAGCAGCCGCGCCGCCGGCTCGGGCTGGCCCTGGCGATGCGCCAGCAGCGCCAGGTTCCACAGCGCGTAGAGCACGGCCTCGGTGTCCAGCGCCGCCCAGGCGAGCTCCAGCGACTGCACGGTCGCCGCCACGGCCTGCGTAAGTTGGCCCAGGTCCTGCAGCGCGCTGCCCAGGGCGTTGTGCAGCGGCGCCAGCAGTTGCTCGTCGCCGCTGGCCTGCGCGTCGGCGATCAGCGGCTCGATCAGCGCCAGCGCCTCCTGCGGCCGCCCGCCGTAGACGAGGGCGATCGCCACGTTGTGCTGCACGCCGCGCAGCGCGTGCAGGGGCCGCGGTCGCTCGTCCTCCAGCAGCGCCAGCGCACGCCGGTAGCCGGCCTCGGCCGCCGCGGGGTCGGCGTCGACCTCGTTGGCCAGGGTGGCCAGCTGGTTCACGGCTTCGGCCTCGGTGGCCGGGTCGCCGACCACGCGCGCGGTGGTCGCCGCCTGTTGCAGCAGGGCGCGCGCCTGCTCGACCTCGCCTTGGGCGCGCCAGCGCACCTTGGCCACCGCCCACTGCGCCTGTGCGCGCTCGGCCGCGTCCTCCGGCCAGGCAGCCTCGGCACGCGCGGCGTGGCCACAGGCCAGATCGCGCAGGCCCGCGGCCAGCGCCAGGCGTGCCGCCAGCGCGTGGCAGCGCGCGCGCATCGCCGCCGGCAGCGCCTGCGACGAGCCCGCGGCACGCGGCGCTGGCGGCCTGTCCGAGGCCTTCTCCACCTCCCCGGCCTGCCCGTCCTCGGCGTCCTCACCCAGCGCGCGGTCCAGCCTGCGCACGAAGGCCGGCGGCGGGCTGCGCTCGGCCCAGGCGGGAAGAAGGGCCAGCGCGAGCCGGCACACGGCGGCCGCGGGCACGTCCTCGCCCTGCGCCTGCGCCAGCCAGGACAGCAGCGGCCACAGCGGCGCAAGCCGCGCCAGCGGCCAGGGCCTGGCCAGACCTTCGGCCCAGGCGGCGAGAGCTTCGTACCAGGGAGCCATCGCCGTCGCCGCCTGCTGCTCGAGCACGCGATCGCGTACCGGCTCGCGCAAGGCCCACCAGGTCTCCTCGCCATCCTCGCGCGCGGGGTCGAGCAGGCTGGCGGCGACCAGTTCGTCCAGCGCCGCGCGCGCCGCCGCCGCGTCGGCCGCAAGGCCGACGACCTGGGCGAGCAGCGCCAGCAGATCGCCGGGCAGCGGGGTCGGTGCCGCGGCCAGCCAGGGCAGCAGCGCCGCGGCCGGCGGCGGCAGGCTGGCCAGGCTGTCGTCGACCACCGCCAGCAGCGAGGCGTGGCGCGGGTCGTCGCCGGCCCGCACGCCGCTGCGCGCCAGCAGCGCCCAGCGTGCCGAGCCCGGCTGCGCCAGCAGCGCCAGCAACGCCGCCGGGGGCAGGCTGCGCACGCGCGAGGCGGCCAGCTCCAGCGCGAGCGGCAGACCCTGCAGACGCCGCACGAGCGCCGCCACGGCCTCGGCGTTGCCGGCGTGCAGGTGGAAGTCGGCGCGGCTGGCCACCGCCCGCTCGACGTAGAGCCGCACGGCCGGGTTGAGGGCAAGCTCGCTGCACGGCGTGCCCGCCGCCGGCAGGGACAGCGCCAGCACCGGGTGATCGACCTCTCCGGGCAGGCCCAGCACGCGACGCGAGGTGAACAGCAGGTGCAGCCCGGGCAAGCCCTGCAGCAGCTGCAGCAGCCCCTGCAGCGCGGCGAGCTCCAGTCCCTCGGCGTTGTCGAGCACGAGCAGTGCCCGCCGGCCCCTCAGCGCCTGCGCGCAGCGGGTCAGCGCGTCGCCCTCGCCAGGCGGCGGGCGCAGCGCCAGCAGCAGAACTTCGTGCAGCGCCGGCAAGGCCTGCACCTGCACGCAGGAGACGAAACGCAGCACGTCGAAGGGCGCACCGGCTTCGGCCAGGCGGTGCAGCAGCTCCAGCGCCAGCCGCGTCTTGCCGATGCCGCCGGTGCCGCGCAGCGTCAGCACGCGCTCGGCACGGGCGCGCTCGGCCAGCGCCGCCAGCACCTGCGCATCGCCATGCCAGCGCCCGCCGGGCAGCGGCAGAGCCAGCGCCGGGTCGACGATCGGCGGCGCGGGCGGCGCGCGCTCGCCGAGCGCAGGCGGCTCGTGCAGCAGCCCTTCACCGGGCCGTGGCTGCAGGGTCGGGGCCGCGCGCCGGGCGCCTGCTCCGAAGCGGTCGGCCAGCGCCTGCAGGCGCAGCCGCTCCTCGATCACCCACTCGTCGGCAAAGCCCGGCAGCAGCTCGCCCGTGTAGAGCCGCAGGGCCGTGCCGGCCTCACCTTCGGCGCAGGCCCGCTCGAAGGGCCAGACGTCGCAGCTCAGCGCGCCCGGCACCAGACGAAGCACGCGGCGGTCGGCGGCCAGCAGCGGCCGCAAGACCGCCATGCCGCTGTGCCGCTCGAGCGTTGCACGCAGCGTGCTCAGCGTCTGGCGCAGGCGGGACAGTCCGGTCACCGCGTCGGCCTGCGGCCACAGCAGGGCCGCCAGCTCCTCACGCCCGTGGTCACGCCCCGGACGCAAGGCCAGCCGCGCGAGCAGCAGCACGGCGGCGCGGCTGTGCAGCCGCGTCAGGCGCCGCCGACCGTCGTCCAGCGCAAAGCCGCCGAGCAGGCGCAGCCGCCAGGCTGCCGGCGCGGGGCCAGGGTCGCAGGCCGCCGCCGCGGCTGCGGCCTTGTCCCGCCGGAGCTCCTCAGCCACGCACGAACAGGGTGACGAGCGCCTCGTCGCCGAGCTGGCGGCTACAGTGGCCGTGCAGCTTGGGATCGAAGACCGCGCCGGCGGGCAGCAGGTCGGCCGAGTAGAAGAACTCGCCGGGACCGAAGTCGCGCGTGCTGCCGTCCTGCAGGCCGATCTGCATGCCGCCCCGCAGGATGAAGACCCATTGCGCGTGGCCGGTGCAATGGAACTCGCTGCGAAAGCCGACCGGGCTTTGCCGCAGCTGGTGACCGGCACTGGCCGTCAGGGGCGACAGCCGCGCCTGCGGCTGGCCCTCCGTGAGCGCCACCGCCTCGTCGCGCCAGCGCGCGCGGCCGTCGGCGTCGGTGTAGAGGACGGGCATGGTGAGCGTGGGCACGGTATTCATCGCATTCATGGAAGGCAGGCGTTCGAGCGTTCGGGCGATCCGGCGTCCCGATCCAGAGCATAGGCGAGCGGCGAGAATCGCGGCCTCACGATCTCGAGGATTCGACCATGAAGTACGCCGCCGTCACCGGCGCAGGCTCGGGCATCGGCCGTGCCTGCGCGCTTGCGCTGGCCAGCGCCGGCTGGAGCGTCGCGCTGCTCGGCCGCCGCGAAAACGCGCTGCAGGAGACCGCGGCGCAGGCCGGCGAGGCGGCCGCGCGCTGCCTGCCGATCGCCTGCGACGTCGGCCAGGAGGAGCAGGTCGCCGCCGCCTTCGCGCGCATCGAAACGAGCTTCGGGCGCCTGGATCTGCTCTTCAACAACGCCGGCATCGGCCTGCCGGGACAGACCCCCGACGAGGTCAGCGGCGCCGACTGGCGGCGCATCGTCGACGCCAACCTGAACGGCAGCTTCTATTGCCTCAGCCAAGCCTTTCGCATCATGCGCCACCAGCAGCCGCGGGGCGGGCGCATCATCAACAACGGCAGCATCTCCGCCTATGCGCCGCGGCCGGGCTCGATCGGCTACACCGCGACCAAGCACGCGATCAGCGGCCTCACGCGCGCCGCGGCACTGGACGGCCGCGCCTTCGACATCGCGGTCGGCCAGATCGACATCGGCAATGCGGCCAGCGAGATGACCGAGCGCATGGCCGCGGGCATCCTGCAGGCCGACGGCAGCGTGCGCGCCGAGGCGCGAATGGATCTGGCCTGCGTCGCCGAAGCCTTCATGACGATGGCCAGCCTGCCGCTTTCGGCCAACATGCTCTTCGTCAACGTGATGGCAACCAAGATGCCCTTCGTCGGGCGCGGGTGAGCGTGAGGACGGCGGTCCTCTCCGATCTGCACGCCAACCGCGAGGCGCTGGAGGCGGTGCTCGAGCACGCCGAGCGGCAAGCGGTCGATTCCTACGCGCTGCTGGGCGACTTCGTCGGCTACGGCGCCGACCCGGCCTGGGTCGTCGACCGCGTGCGCGAACTGGTGGCCGGCGGCGCGGTCGCGGTGCAGGGCAACCACGACCTCGCGACCGCCGAGGGCGCGTCGCCGGGCATGCGGCCCGAACCGCGGCAGGTGATCGAGTGGACGCGCGGCCAGCTCGACGCAGAGCAGATCGCGTTCCTCGCCGAGCTCCCGCCGCTCGTGCGCACCGACGCCTGCGTCTACGTGCACGCCAACGCCTGGGACCCGCTCGGCTACGAGTACGTGCTCGGCCGCAGCGAGGCCGCGCGCAGCCTGCAGGCCGCCGGCACGCAGCTGAGCTTCTGCGGCCATGTGCACGAGGCGCGGCTCTACCACGCCGACGCGCAGGGCAGGGTCGCCGATTTCCTGCCCACGCCGGGTGCGCCGGTGCCGCTGCTGCCGCTGCGGCAGTGGCTGGTGATCGCCGGATCGGTCGGCCAGCCGCGCGACGGCGACCCGGCCGCCTGCTACGTCGTGCACGACAGCCGCGCGCAGACCGTGACCTGGTGGCGCGTGCCCTACGACCACGAAGGCGCCGCCGCGAAGATCCGCGCCGCCGGGCTGCCGCCGGCGCTGGCCGATCGCCTGGCCGAAGGGCTATGAGCGTGCGGAGTACGTCCCGAGCGCTCATCGCCGAGCACGGCGCGCGAGGCGCATTCGCGTGAACACGCAAGAACCCGCCGCCCTGCCCGACCTGCGGCTGAACCCCGGCCAGGAGATCGACGGCTTCGTCGTCGTCGAGCTGCTGCACGAAGGCGGCATGGCCAGCATCTGGCGCGTCCGCCGCGCGGACAGCGCCCGCCGCGCGGATGACGCCGATGATCGCGAGCGGGTCGGTGACACCGATCGCACCGATCGCGGGGAGCGTGCGGATCCTGGATTCGAGCAGGCCGGCGCGGAAGATCCGGTCCCCGACCCCAACGCCACGCTGCCGCTCGTGATGAAGGTGCCGCGCATCCAGCGCGGAGAGGACCCGGCGTCGATCGTCGGTTTCGAAGTCGAGCAGATGATCCTGCCGATGCTGCAGGGCCCGCACGTTCCGCGCTTCGTCGCGCGCGGCGACTTCACGCGGCTGCCCTACATCGTGATGGAGCACATCCCGGGGCCCTCGCTGCGCCCGCGGCTTCAGGCCTCGCCGCTGCCGATCGACGAGGTCGTCGAGATCGGCTCGCGCGTGGCCACCGCCTTGCACGACCTGCACCGCCAGGGCCTCGTGCACCTGGACGTGAAGCCGAGCAACGTGCTCTTTCGCGCCGACGGCAGCGCGGTGCTCGTCGACTTCGGGCTCTCGCGCCACGACCGCCTGCCCGACCTGCTCGAGGAGGCCTTCGAGCTGCCGCTGGGCACCAGCCCCTACATGTCGCCCGAACAGGTGCGCCACGTGCGCAAGGACCCGCGCAGCGACCTCTTCGCGCTCGGCGTCATGCTCTACCACTTCACGACCGGCCAGCGCCCCTACGGCCAGCCCGACACCGTGCGCGGGCTGCGCCGCCGCCTGTACGAGGACCCGCCGCCGCCGCGCGCACTGCGGCCCGACTGCCCGCCCTGGCTGCAGGAGGTGATCCTGCGCTGCCTCGAAGTCGACCCCGAGCGCCGCTTCCAGAGCGGCGCGCAGCTGGCGCTGGCGCTGCAGCACCCGGCACAGCTCGCGCTCACCGCGCGCGCCGCCAAGACCGGTCGCGACGGCCTGTGGCAGCGGCTCGCGCGCCGCTGGCGCGCCGCGGCGGGGCTGCGCGAGGCGCCTGCGCGCCTGGGCGCGACGACGCAGCTGATGAAGAGCCCGATCGTGATGGTCGCGCTCGACGTCGAACGCGCCGGCGGCGGCCTGCTCGATCAGCTGCGCGAAACGGTGCGCCGCATCGTCCAGACCGAGCCCGGCGCGCGCCTGGCCTGCGTCAGCGTGATGCGCATCGGCCGCACGAGCGTCGACGGGCGGCTCGACGCGCACGGCCAGAGCCGCCACGTGCGCCAGCTCGTTGCGCTCAAGCACTGGGCGCGGCCGCTGCTGCAGGGCATCGCCTTCGACGAAGGACGGCTGACCTTCCACGTGCTCGAAGCGGCCGACGCCGCAGGCGCGATCCTCGACTTCGCCGAGCGGACGCAGGTCGACCACATCGTCATGGGCGCCCGCGGCGCCTCGGCGCTGCGCCGGCACTTCGGCAGCGTCAGCTCGCAGGTCGTCGCGCAGGCCGGCTGCACCGTCACCGTCGTGCGCGAATAGCGCGGCACTCCGGCAAGCGCATGAGCACCGACAACCCCTGCCTGCGCTGCGGCGCCTGCTGCGCGAGCTTTCGCGTCGACTTCGCGCGCGAGGAATGGGCCGGCGCCGGCGGCTTCGTCCCCGAGGCCCTCGCCGAACCGATCAACGCCACCCTGTGCCGCATGCGCGGCACCGATCACGCGCAGCCGCGCTGCGCCGCGCTGGTCGGCCGCGTCGGCGAAGCCGCGCACTGCGCGATCCACGAATGGCGCCCCTCCCCCTGCCGGGAGTTCGGGCTGCGCGCGCCGATGGGCATCGGCGACGAGGCCTGCGATCGGGCGCGGCGGAGGTTCGGGCTCGCGTCGTTACCCGAGTGAATCGCAGGGCGTCGCGAACAGAGACCTCGCGGTCGCGGATCTCGGGAGCTACACGAACTCGACGCGCTGCGGCGTGCCGCCGGCCGATCCACTGGCCTGACGCCGGCGCGCCCCGATCTCCATCTACCCGCCGCGCTTGACCGGCTTGGGCACGGCGGTCTCGACCGGCGCCGGCTCGTGCGGCTTGGATTCGCCGATGCCCAGCTTGGTCGCCGCTGCGCTGGCACCGTCCTTGGCGGCATCGACGCCCTTGCCGACGCCCGTCGCGGCCCAGGACGCACCACGCTCGACGCCGCTGGCGGCGGCCTTGACGCCGCGCTCGACGCCGCTGGCGGCCTTCTTGGCCCCACGCACGCCCGCCTTGACGCCGCGTTCCACGCCGCTGGCGCCAGCCTTGACGCCGTGCTCGACCGCCTCGATCGCAGTGTCGACCTTTTCGCCGACGGTGGCATTCGCTCCCAAGGCGACGAACACGCCCGCGGCAGCGGCCAGGACGGCCAAGGACTTCTTCATTCTGTCTCTCCCGCGCACGCGTCCAACCGGCGGCGCAGCAGAAATGATAGCGGCCGCCAATCGCCGCAGATACCAACACAGCTCGTTGATTCAGCCGTTGGCGCCGGGAGATGCGGATCCGACCGGTGGGCTGCTCCGATTCCCGCTCAGCGCAGCGACCCGAAGCCGTGCCGGCCGAGAATCGCCTGCCCATCGTCGGAAAGGATGAACCAGGCGAAGCGCCAGGCCGGCTCCGGGCTCCCGCGGACGACGGTGAGCCCGTATTCGGCGCCAACCGAGAGCTCCGGCGCGATCGCCACCGAGACCAGCTCCGGGAAGTCGCGCCGCGCGATCAGCGTGTTCGTGCAGTAGGTGAGGAAGATGTCGGCCTGCTTGCGCGCGATCAGGTCGCCGTACTGGCTCCGGTCGGGCGGCGGCGGCGGCGAATCCGGTCCGCCGGTGAGCTTGAGGGCCTTGGCTTCGAGCGTCTGGCGCGCGCCGGGACGCAGCGCATCGGCCCGCTTGAAGAGCTCGAAGGCGTAGTCGCCCGAAGGATCGGCCTTGGGCGTCGAGGTGCCCACGCGCACCGCCGGGTCGAGCAGGCGGTCGAGCAGGTTGGCGGTCTGGACACCGACCTCGGGCCGTGTCAGCGCGCACAGCACGTTGCGCGTGAAGGGCAGCGGTGCAACCGTCTTCCCGGCGGCAGCGAGCGCCGCCGGATGCGCCATGTTCGCCGACGCGAAGACTTCGGCGGGTTCGCCCTTGGCGATGCGGTCGCGCAGCAGCCCGGAGGCGCCGTAGACGCTCTCGACGCGAAGCGACTCGCGCCGCTCGAACTCGCGTGCGACTTCGTCGAGCGCGCTGCGCAGGCTGCCGGCCGCGTGCAAACGGACCGTCTGCGCCGCAGCCGGCGCCGGAGTCGCCAGCATCAGCGGCGCGGCGACGAGACCGATCGCGGCGAGCAGCCCGCGGGCTCCGGATCGACGAAAGAGGAACATCGCGAGACCTCGGCATCAGCAGCGCGCTCGGCGCGGGACCGCGAGGATAGGCAGTTCGCACGCCGCGATCGATATGTTTCCGGCTGCATGTCGGGCTCCGCCGGACGGGAATGCAGCCGCCGGGTCCGTGGCGCGCTCGGCGACAAGTCCACTGGTTGCCTATACAGTGGGCACGTGACCGCACCTGCTGCCACCTCCCCCACGGCCTGCGAATTCCCGGACGGCTCGCTGCTGGATGCCCTCAACGCCGAGCAGCGCGCCGCCGTCGTGCATGGCGACGCGCCGCTGGCGGTGATCGCCGGCGCCGGCTCCGGCAAGACGACGATGCTCGCCAGCCGGCTGGCGTGGCTCGTGCTGCAGGGCGCTGACCCGCGGCGCATCCTGCTGCTGTCCTTCTCGCGGCGGGCAGCGGCCGAGATGGCGCGGCGCGCGGCGCAGTCGCTGCACCGGGCGCTCGGGCTTCGCCCTGGAACGCCGGCGCCGGAGCTGCCCTGG
>Ga0116142_10001856_pt1 | contig 24306 bp, 23 predicted proteins | sample AD_UKC033_MetaG_FD_89785 | JGI IMG/M metagenome (GOLD analysis project Ga0116142, IMG submission 89785) | Active sludge microbial communities of municipal wastewater-treating anaerobic digesters from USA - AD_UKC033_MetaG | ecosystem: Engineered > Bioreactor > Anaerobic > Digestate | place: USA... | reverse complement strand
GCAGCTTCTCGAACCCGATCCGCTCGCGGAGCGTGGCGACTTCCTCGGCGCTCGGCGGCGTCTCCGGCCTGTCGGGGCCGAAGCCCCAGGCATTCACGAGCGGCCCGACGGTCACATCGAAGGCCCCGTTCGTCTGTCGGCTCACGTCGAGGGCAACCTCGAAAACGCGCAGCAGATCGTCGGAGAGGGGAAAGGGCACGGCACCGTCGCTCCGGTTGAATCGAGAGAGTTCCGAGTCCTCAAGGTACGTCGAGAAGACGCGATTCATGTCGAAGAGTAGCGCGTCCACCGCCCGCGCGATCGCGGCAAGACGTTCCCCGGCAATCGCCTCGCCCAGCTTGACGGTATAGGTCGTGCCCATGGTCGCGCCCGTCACGATGTATTCGGAGGGCCCAACGACGGTGCGGCAACGGCCCACGAGCAGGAAAAGAAGGAGCACGGCCGCGGCCGCGCTCCAGAGTATCCTGATCTTGAGTCGGGTATCAGCCGAAGTTGTCAAAGGCGATCATCTCGTCCTCGACGCCGAGGTTATGCAGCATGTTGAGGCATGCGTTGAGCATCATCGGCGGCCCGCAAATGTAGTACTCGATGTCCTCCGGCGCGGGGTGGTCCTTGAGGTAGTTGTCGTGCAACACCTGATGGATGAACCCCGTCAGGCCCGTCCAGTTGTCTTCCGGCACCGGCTCGGACAGCGCGACGTACCACTTGAAATTCTCGTTCTCCGCCTGGATCGAGTCGAAGTCCTCCACGTAGAACATCTCGCGCAGGCTGCGCGCGCCGTACCAGTAGGTTGCCTTCCGCTTCGTCTTGAGCCGCTTGAACTGGTCGAAGATATGCGACCGCATGGGCGCCATCCCCGCGCCCCCGCCGATGAAACACATCTCGCGGTTTGTGTCCTGCGCGAAGAACTCGCCAAACGGGCCCGAAATAATCACTTCTTCGCCCGGCTTGCGGCTGAAAATGTACGAAGACATGATCCCCGGCGGGATGCCCTGCGTGCGCGGCGGTGGCGTCGCGATGCGCACGTTGAGCATGATGACGTCCTTCTCGTCAGGGTAATTGGCCATCGAGTAGGCGCGCGTCACCGTCTCGTCGGTGCTGGACTTCAGGTCCCACAGCTTGAAGGCGTCCCAGGCGTCGCGATACTCCGGCTCGATATCGAAATCCTTGTAATAGACCGTGTGCGGCGGGCACTCGATCTGGATGTAACCGCCGGCGCGGAAGGGCACTTCTTCACCCGGCGGCAATTCGAGGACCAGTTCCTTGATAAATGTGGCCACGTTCTGGTTCGATCGCACCTTGCACGTCCACTTGCGCACGTCGAAGACCTCGGCGGGCAGCTCGATCTTGAGGTCCTGCTTCACCTTCACCTGACACGAAAGCCGCACGCCCGCACGGGCCTCGCCGCGATTGATGTGGGTCTCTTCCGTGGGCAACAGCGCGCCGCCGCCTTCCTTCACCGTCACCTTGCAAACGCCGCAACTGCCTTTGCCGCCGCAGGCCGAGGGGATGAATATCTTCTGGTTCGCAAGTGTCCCGAGGAGCGTGCCGCCCACCGGCACCGTGAGCGCCTTATCGGGATCGTCGTTGATAAGGACGGTCACGTTGCCGCTACTCACGAGTCTTGCCTTCGCGATCATGAGAACAATCACAAGGCTCAGCACCACCACGGTGAACATCAACATGCCAAGTAAAACGATTTGCATAGGGTCTGCTCGCTCCCCCGGTTTACAGTTGAATACCCGAGAAGGCCATGAAACCCATCGCCATCAGGCCCGTCAGGATGAACGCCATCCCGAGACCCCGCAGCGCGGTGGGAACATTGCTGTAACGCATCTTTTCGCGAATGGCCGCCAAGGCCGCAATCGCAAGTGCCCAACCGACCCCCGATCCCAAGGCGAAGACAACGCTCTCGCCGAACCGGTAATCCCGCTGCTCCATGAAGAGCGCGGCCCCGAGAATGGCGCAGTTCACCGCGATCAACGGCAGAAAGATACCGAGCGCCGCATAAAGCGTGGGTACGAACCGGTCCAGAACCATTTCAACGAACTGCACCAGCGCCGCAATCGTCCCGATGTACGCGAGGAAGCTGAGAAAGCCCAGGTCCACCGAACGCATGCTCGGGTGTATCCAGGCCAGCGCGCCCTCGCGAAGCAGGAAGTTGAAGATCAGGTTGCTGACCGAGACCGCCAGGAAAAGGACGAAGATGACGGCCGCGCCTAGGCCCAGCGCCGTTTCGACCTTCTTCGACACCGCCAGAAACGAGCACATGCCCAGGAAGAAAGCCAGCGCCAGGTTCTCGATGAAGACCGCCTTGATGCCGATGTTCAGATAGTGTTCCCACATGGTCCTACTCTTTCTCGACTTGTTCCGGCTTCCACACGCGCAGCGCCCAGATAAACAATCCGATCAGAAACAAGGCGCCGGGCGCCATCAAGAGCATCCCGTTCGGCACGTACCATCCGAATTTCCCCGGAGCCACCTGCTCGGTGACCAGCGGCAACACGCTGTACCCGAGCACTTTGCCCGAGCCGAAGAGTTCGCGCAGGAACCCCGTGACGATGAGTATCATGCTGTAGCCGACACCGTTGCCGATCCCGTCGATGAAGCTGGGCCATGGCGGATTCTGCATGGCGTACGCCTCGGCGCGACCCATCACGATGCAATTGGTGATGATCAACCCCACGAAGACCGACAATTGCTTGCTGATCGCCGGCACGAACGCCTTGAGAATCTGGTCCGTGACGATCACGAGCGACGCGATGATGGTCAGTTGGATGATGATGCGCACGTTCGTGGGAATGTAATTGCGGATAAGGCTGATGGCAAGACTCGAAAATCCCGTCACCATGGTCAGCGAGACGGACATCACGATCGACTTGTCCAGCTTGGTGGTCACCGCAAGCGCCGAGCAAATGCCCAGAACCTGCAACATGATCGGGTTATTGTTGAACAGCGGATCGAGAAGGACCGCCCGCTCTTTCTTGCCGAATGCGAAGGGGAAAGCCATCGTGGTCAACTCCCTTGTTGCTCGCGGATTTTTCCGAGGAACGGGCCGAATCCGTTGTCGCCCAGCCAGAAGGCCAGCAGATTTGTCACGCCTCGACTCGTCAACGTCGCGCCCGAAAGTCCGTCCACGTGGTGGGGATCTTCCTCCGGGCCGCCCGCGACCCCCTTGACCACCCGCACCGCCGGCTGCCACGCATTATCGAACGCCTTGCGGCCCGGCCATTTCGCGGTCCAGGTCGGGTTCTCCACTTCACCCCCGAGTCCCGGCGTCTCGCCGTGCTCATAAAACGTGATGCCGCGAATCGTCGTCGTGTCTTTGTCCAGGGCGAGGTAGCCGTACAGGATCGACCACAGCCCCATGCCCTCGACCGGCAAGACAATCTGTTCGATCTCGTCTCGGCTGCCTTTCTCCCTGATCAGGTATACCAGCGCGTTCTTCGGCAGACGAAGCACGCGCGCATCGTTTTCCGGGGCGGGCGTGCTCGTCGCTGGGTCCTTGGCCGCGCGACGCTGGTCGAAGGTCGCCACGTCCGCACTGTCGTCAAATTCGCCTGTCGCGAGATCAATGACCTTCGCAACGACCCGGTCCTGGAAAATTTCGCGAATCTGGCTGGCGGTCGGATGTGCGCCCCGGTCGATCATGCCTGTTACGGCCAGCACGTGCGTCTGCCGTTCGAGGATTCGATTCGCGATTTGCCGTTCCTTGAGCCCCACGGCGGCGCCGGACACCAGGACCGAGCAGATGCCGCAAACGCCGCAGGTGAACAGGATCGTATAGAGCGTGCCTTCACGCCGCATAACGGGCCGCCCTCCGTTTCACGTTCGCTTGAATGACGAAATAGTCAATCAAGGGAGCAAACACGTTCATCAGCAAGATGACCAGCATAACCGTCTCCGGGTACGCGGGATTGACTACGCGCATCAAAATGATGAGCAGCCCGATAAGAAGCCCATAGACCCACTTCCCCGTATCGGTGAACGGGGACGTGACCGGGTCCGTGGCCATGAAGACCGCGCCGAACGCCAGGCCGCCTATGACCAGATGCCAGTGGAACGGCAAGGCAAAGGCAGGATTCGCACTTGATTCCACGAGGCTCAGGCCGGTTGCGCATACGAATGCTCCGACCAAAATGCCCGCCATCGTGCGCCACGACCCGACTCCGGTGGCGATCAGCACCGCCGCGCCGAACAGACAGAACAACGTCGAGGTCTCGCCCATCGACCCCGGCTCGATGCCGATGAACGACTCGATCCAGCTCAGTTTCCCGTCCCCGAGATTCCAATCAAACAAACCGGAAGGCGCGATCGTGCCGAGGCCGCTCTCCTTGATGACTGCCAGCGCCGTCGCGCCACTGTACCCGTCTACCGCGGTCCACACCTTATCGCCGCTGATCTGCGCCGGATACGCGAAGTACAGGAAGGCGCGGGCCGTCAGCGCGGGATTCAGCACGTTCATGCCGACGCCCCCGAAGATTTCCTTGCCAATCACCACCCCGAAGCTGATCCCGACCGCCACCTGCCAGAGCGGGATGGTCGGCGGCAGGATCAGCGGAAACAAGAGGCTCGTGACCAGGAAACCCTCGTTAATCTCGTGCTTCCGGACCACGGCGAACAGGGTTTCCCACGCCCCGCCGATCGCCACCGTCACGATGTAAACCGGCAGGAAGTAGAGCGCGCCATGGAACAGACACGCCAGGAAACTGCCGGGGTTGTATCCGAACCCGACGGCGTGCATCACGGCGTTGCGCCACCCCGTCAACTGCCCGAGGTCCGCCTGCTCCAGCGCGAGGTTTGCCTGGAGACCCGTGTTGTACATCGCCATCAGCGTACAGGGGACCAGCGCCACGACCACGGTGATCATCAGCCGCTTTAGGTCCAGACCGTCGCGGACGTGCGAAGCGGTCCGCGTGACCTGCCCCGGCGTGAACGTGAAGGTGTCTATCGCCTCCCACAGCGGGTACAACTTCTCAAGTCTGCCGCCTTTCTCGAAGAGCTTGGCGGGCTTGTCCATCAGTTTGCGTAAAACACTCATAAGTTCTCGCGAATGCCGCCTCCTTTGTTCCTTAACATCTCGGACCCGTCGCGTCTATCCCTCGCGCTCGATTTCGTCGAGGTTGCGACGGAGGATGGGGCCGTAATCGAATTTGCAGGGACAGACAAACGTGGACAGCGCCACGTCTTCCTCGTCCAGTTCGAGGCAGCCAAGCATCTCGGCCCGCTCGATGTCGTTCATGATGAGGGACCGCAGCAGGTACGTCATCACGAGGTCAAGCGGCGTGACCCGCTCATACACGCCGATGGGCACCATCGCGCGCGGGGCGCCGTTCGCCGTTGTGGTAAACGCGAACTTCTTTCCCCCCAGAAACTTGGATACGAACACGTTCACAACGGAAAAGGTATCGGCGCCCGGCGAGAGCCACCCCAGAAACTTCCGGTCGTGGTCTTCCGCGATCACGCTGATCTGATGGTGGAACCGGCCCAGGTATCCGAGAATCTCGCCCATCGCCTTGCGACCGGAAAGCACCGACCCCGAAATAACGCGCTGTTCGCCCTCAGCTGTCTCGCCCCGCACGATCTCGTCGATCCACGCGCCCGCGCGGGTCTTCAAGTGGCGCGGCGCCTTGACGCCGGGGCCGGCGAGCGTTAATAGCCGCTCGACCGAAAGCCGGCCCGTACGGAACAGCGCGCCGATGGTCAGTACGTCCTGGATGCCCGCGTGCCAGACCGTCTTATGGCGGTTGACTGGGGTCAGCAGGTGAATGTGGGTCCCCACGTTCCCGGCCGGGTGCGGCCCTTCGAAGGTCTCCACGTCTACGCCGAGATTGGCCGGCGGCCGTACCTTCGACCCCGGCGTGGTGCACCAGTAGACCTGCCCGTCCGTCAGCTTCGCCGCCACCAGCGCGCCCAAGCGGAGGTCATCCTCGCGGCCCTCGACCGAAAGATCGAGATTTGGCGCCAGCGGATTCGTATCCATCGCCGTGATGAAAATCGCATGGGGAACGGAATCGATGGCCGGCGTCCGGCTGAACGGCCGTGTGCGGAGGGCCGTCCACAGCCCCGACTCGACCAGCAACGCCTTCACCTGCGCCCGGTCCAGCAGGGCCGGGTCTTTTCCCGTGTACGCCGCGAAGGGATGAAAATCCCCCACCTCCGGTTGATTGCGCCGCTCGGTCTCGGTGAGTTCAATAACCACCGACTGCAACGCGCGGCGCTCGCCCCGATTGACGGCAAGGACCGTCCCCGCCCCCGGCGCGGTATGCAGGACGCCCGGCTGCTTCTTGTCTTCGAAGAGGGGCTGGCCCCGTTTGACGGGACTGCCCTGCTGCACCAGCATGGTGGGTTTCATCCCGATATAATCAGCGGCCAGAACGGCAACGCGGCTGACGGGGGGCGCGGCGTCGAGGCGCGGGGCGGGTTCGCCCGTGATGGGGAGATTCAGTCCTTTCTTGATAATGTAATGACCCATATGTGTTCCCCAGACGTTCTGGTTTCTTTCGGGGCGGTGGCGACGGGATCGGGCGTACCTAACGGTAGTTAGGTGCGCGCGCCGGAAGACACTGCTATCCCCGAGTGCATGAGACGAGATTATGCCAGAACACGCACCCGGATACAAGCGCTCCACGCCGACCTGCAAGCCCGCCCGCTCGCCACGCCAAAAATCGCTGCTGTGCGCGCCGGAACTGGAATTCCCGCCCGGAAGACGGTAGCATCCCGCGCATGAAAGACACGACGGAAATCCGCGGACCATGCGCGCCTCTTTCCTGGGAGGAAGGCCGGCTGACGATTCTGGACCAGACCTTGCTCCCCACCGTCGAGCGACGAATGGAACTCGAGACGGTCGCAGACGTCTGGGAAGCGATAAGAGCCCTCCGTATCCGCGGCGCCCCGGCCATCGGCTGTTGCGCCGCCTTCGGTCTGCTCGTCGCCCTTCGCGAACGCGCCCCAGGCAACGTGGCCGCCGCCGCGCGCGTCGTCAAGGAAGCCGCCGAGTATCTTGCGACGTCCCGGCCCACCGCCGTCAATCTCTTTTGGGCTCTTGATCGCATGCGCCGCGCCGCGGCCTCGTGTGCTGCCGTTGCGGATGTCGCCGAGTTCACGGCGCGTCTCGAAGACGAAGCGCGGGCCATCTTCGAAGAGAACCTGCGCATCTGCCGCGCCATCGGCGATCACGGCGCGGCCCTGGTGCGCGACGGCGATGGCATCCTCACCCACTGCAACGCGGGCGCGCTCGCGACCGCCGGATACGGCACCGCTCTCGCGGTCGTTTTTCGCGTCCACGAACTCGGCCGGCGTATCCACGTCTTTGCCGACGAGACCCGGCCGCTGCTGCAGGGCGCGCGGCTCACGGCCTGGGAACTGGACCGGGCCGGTATCGACGTTACCGTCTTGTGCGACAGCATGGCCGCGCGGGTCATGCGCGAGGGACAGGTGCAACTCGTTATCGTGGGCGCGGACCGCATCGCCGCCAACGGCGACACCGCGAACAAGATCGGCACCTACGGCGTCGCCGTGCTGGCCAAGGCCCACGGCATACCGTTCTACGTAGCGGCGCCCTCGACCACGTTCGACTTCTCCTTGCCCGACGGCGAAGGCATCCCCATCGAGGATCGGCCCGCCGAAGAGATTACCGAAGCCTGGGGCGTGCGCACCGCGCCCGGAGGCGTGAAGGTCTACAACCCCGCCTTCGACGTCACGCCCGCCGAACTGATTGCCGGTTTCATCACCGAAGCCGGCGTACTCCGGCCCCCGTTTCAAGACGCCCTGGCCGTGCTTAGGACCGGGTGACCGGCACAAGCGACCCCGCCGCAGGCGGGCGAGCCCGCGCTTCGCGGGGGAGACGTGCCCCAATCCCTCGCGCCGGTTGACCCCCACGCACCCGCATGGTAGCATGCGCTTCCCTCGCGTGGCACGGGCGTCCCGCCCGTGGTCCAAGTCACGTCGTAATGCGTCTCTTCACGGGAGTTGCCATGCCGAACATTACGCGAATCGTCGCTATTGACGGTCCCGCGGGCGCGGGCAAGAGCACCACGGCCCGCCGCGTCGCGCGGGCCCTCGGGTTCGCGTTCCTCGACACCGGCGCCATGTACCGCGCCGCCACGTGGTGCGCATTGCACAATGGGGCCGACCTCGATGCCCCGGACGCGCTCGCAGCCTCGACGGAGGCGATGGAACTCGTGATGAACGAGACGAACGGCGAACAACGGGTCGCCGTCGGCGGCGTGGACGTCACCGACGCGATTCGCACCCCGGAAATCACGCGCCTGATCTACAAGTTGGACCAGAACCCGGCGGTACGGCGGCGGCTCGTCGCGCTGCAGCGGGAGATAGGCGCTCGCGGCCCAACGGTGGCCGAGGGGCGCGACATCGGCACGGTGGTTTTCCCCGAGGCGGCGTGCAAGATATTCCTCGATGCATCTCTCGAAGAGCGCACGCGTCGTCGCGCGCGCGAACTCGAATCCAAGGGCGTTGCCGTCGACCTCGAAGCGTTGCGCGCGGAGATACATGATCGCGACGAGAAGAACAGGACGCGCCGCGATTCGCCGCTCAAACAGGCTGAGGACGCGGTGCTGGTCGATACGACCGATATGACCCCGGACGAGGTGGTCGACGCCATTGTGCGCCTTGCGCGGGAGCGGCTGTGAACGGGGCGCCCAAGCGCCTATGGCGCATCGCCGCGCAAGACCGCGCCGCCGCCATGGAACTCGCGCGGACGGTCGGCGTGCATCCCGTCGTGGCCCAACTCCTGCTCGCCCGCGGCGTGACCTCGGAGGACGCCGCCCGCGAGTTCCTGAATCCCGCGCTTCGACAACTCGGCGACCCCTTCGCGCTTACGGACATGCGCGCCGCCGTGGACCGTATCGCCGCCGCCCGCCAACGTAACGAGCACGTCCGCGTCTTCGGCGACTACGACGTCGATGGCATCGCCGCCTGCGCCATCCTGCACGCGGGACTGCGGCGCTTCGGCGTCGATCGCGTCAGTTGCGGCCTGCCCCAGCGGCTGGTCGAAGGCTACGGCATCAGCGTCGAGCACGTGGACGCCGCGCACGCCGACGACGTCTCCCTGATCATCACCGTGGACAACGGGGTGCGCGCCTATGACGCGGCGGCCCGCGCCCGGGAACTCGGGATCGACCTTATTATTACGGACCACCACGCCGTAGACGGCCTCTTGCCCGAGGCCGTCGCGGTGATCAACCCCAAACGGGACGCCGCGGACCTGCCCACGGCTCACCTGTGCGGCGCGGGCATTGCCTTCAAACTCTCCGAGGCGCTCAACGGCAGCCGGAACGACCTGGACCTGGCCGCCCTCGGCACCGTGGCCGACATCGTGCCGCTCCTGGGCGAGAACCGCGTCATCGTGGCCCTGGGGCTTAAACACATGGCGCGTTACGCCCGCACCAGCCTTGCCCAACTCGCGGACGTGGCCGGACTCAACGTGCGCGAACTCCGCGCGCGGCATCTCGGCTTCCATCTGGCCCCAAGGCTCAACGCCGCGGGCCGCCTCAGCGACGGCCGCGCCGCACTGCGCCTCCTCCTCGAGGAAGACGCCGCCCAAGCACGCGAACTAGCCGTCGAACTTCACGCCGCCAACGACGAGCGCCGCGACCTAGAAAAACGCATCTACGACGAGGCTGTGGCGGAACTTGAACACGTCTTCACACCTGAGCAACGCACCATCGTGCTCGCCCGGCGCGGCTGGCACTCGGGCGTCATCGGTATCGTCGCCACGCGCGTGCAAACCCACTTCTTCCGCCCGGTAACGCTCATCGCCATCGACGACGACGGCATGGGCAAGGGCTCGGCCCGGAGCATCCCCGGCTTTGACTTGGTGGGCGCGTTCGCCGCGTGCGTAGGAACTTTCGAACAATACGGCGGCCACCAGGCCGCCGCGGGGTTGACCATCCGCGAGGAGAACATCCCGGCTTTTCGCGAGGCCTTCGAGGCAGAAGCCCTCCGCCGCCTCGGCCCGGACGAAATCCTGCCCGCCCTTGATATCGACGGTCCCGTGTCGCTAAGCGAGATCGACGGCGCCTTCATGAGCGCGCTTGCGCGGCTCGAGCCCTTCGGCAATAAGAACCCCGCGCCCCTCTTCTGCGCGTTGGAGGTCGACCTGATACCCCATTCACCCCGCGCGCTCAACGGCGGCCACGTCAAGTTCGCCGTGCGGCAGGGTGGCCGGGTCTTCGATGTCGTCGGGTTCGGCTTCGGCGAATGGATCCGCCCCGACGCGATCCCCCGCAGACTCGACATCGCTTTCGTGCCCGAGACCAACACCTACCGCGGCGAAACCTCGATCCAACTGGTCCTCCGCGACCTGCGGCCCGCCGGGAAGACACACTGAAGCCGGTCTACGTTCGTAGTACAGCCTTCAGCCTCTCCCCAATCACGGGTATAGATACTGCTTATCCCAGCCGTCGTCGGTGCGGGTATACAAGAGGCGCTCGTGAAGCCGATACGGCCTTTTCAGCCAGAACTCGATGGCCTCCGGCACGAGGCGATATCCCGACCAGAACTCCGGTCGGGGAACCTTGCCGATGGCGTACTTTGCCGCGAAAATCGCCACGCGCTTCTCCAACTCGAAGCGCCCCACCAACGGCTGCGACTGCTTCGAGGCCCACGCCCCAATCTGGCTCTCTTTCGGCCGCGACGCGAAGTAGGCGTCCGCCTCGGCGTCGCTTACCCGCTCGATCCGCCCCCGGATGCGCACCTGCCGGTCGAGCGGTCCCCAATAGAAGCACAACGCGGCGTGGGGCAGTGCATCGAGCTGTCGCGCTTTCGGGCTCTCCAGGTTGGTGTAGAACAAAAACCCCCGTGCATCCGCCGCCTTGACCAGCACGATCCGCGCGTCCGGCATGCCCAGCGCATCGACCGTGGCCAACGTAGCGGCAGTAGGCTCCGGAATGGCGTCTGTTCGGGCTTGCGCCTCGGCGAACCACGCCGTAAACGTAACCAGCGGGTCGTCCTCAAATGGTATAGGCATGAAACACCATGCTCCTGTTCGTCATAGACGGGAAAGCGGTCCGCATTGCGGGTTGATTTCACACGAAGCGCCGCATGTACTCCAGGCTCCGCGTCGCGATGGCTTCGGGACCCGGGTCGAACTTGAACACCTCCACCGAGAGGTACCCGGTGTATTGAATGTCGCGCAGCGCCTCGAATATGGGACCGAAATCGACTTCTCCGAAGCCCGGCCCCTCCAGGTTATCGTCATTCGCGTGATAATGGCGCAGATATTTCGCGTATTTGCGGATCAGCGTCGGCCGGTCCTCCGCCTGAAACGCCATCGCCTTCGTGTCGAGCAACAACTGGAAATTCGGATGATTGATCGCCTCGATCAGCTCGACCGTCTCTTCCACCGTCTGGCAAAAATTCGTTTCGAGATGCGTCAACTGCTCCATGCAGATGGTCACGCCGTATTCCTGGCAGCGCGGCAGCGCGCTCTCGAAGACCTCGCGCGCGTAGTCGAACGCCTGGTTGTACGTAACGTCCCGCATCACGTTACGCTGCTTCGGCGATCCGAACACCAGCACCTTCCCGCCGATATCCCCGCAGAATCGCACCAGTTCGTTCAGGTACTGCGCCGTGAACTCGCGCACCGCCTTGTCCGGGTGCGTCAGGTACACGCCTTCCGGCCCCACGAAGACCCAGTGAATTCCCGCGATGTCGAGCCCCGCCTCTTCCGCGCACCGCACTATCTGGCGGCGCGTCGCCCCGGAGATGTCCGTCACATATTGCGCCAACGTAAACGGGGCGATTTCCAGCCCCTCGTAGCCCACTTCCTTGACGTAGGCAATCGTCCGCTCGATGTCGTTCCAGTCCTTGAACACTTCGTTGCAGATGGCGAACTTCATGGTGTCCCTCCGGCGTGTGCCGCCGCGCGATGGCCGCGCGCGCGTGCCCATACAATAGGTATTGCGGGCGGACAAAGGCAAGTCCGCGTGTTCATGCCCAACGCCGCCCATTCCACCTCGATGCCCCGGATGCCCTATAATAGAGGTGCAAAGCACACGCATCGGCGAACCTGGGAGGCAATCCGGCATGGCCGGTTACGTGGAAAAGCCTGGCGGCGGCGCGGCGACCGAGGAACAGCAGAAGACCGAGAAGCCGCGCCGGTACAGGGTCTTGCTGCATAATGACGACTATACGACCATGGACTTCGTCGTCATGGTCCTCGAGGAGGTATTTAGCCGTCCCCGCGACGAGGCGGTGCGCATCATGTTGAACGTGCACCGGAATGGAATGGGCGTGGCGGGGGTATATACTAAAGCGGTGGCGGAGACCAAGATTCGGACCGTCCATGACCTTGCCCAAGGGCAGGGATTTCCGCTCCGGTGCAGCATGGAACCGGAATAGATACCGCATTGTCAGGAAAGCATGCTTAGCCGAGACTTACAGAACAGCCTCTCCGTGGCGCTTGGGGCCGCCCGTGAGCGACGCCACGAGTACCTGTGCGTCGAGCACCTGCTTTACGCCCTGCTCGACGACGCCTACGGGCGGGAAATCCTCGAACAGTGCGGCTGCGACATCGACCGGCTCCGCGAGGACCTTGAACGCTTCTTCGACGAGGATCTCGAGCCCGCCCCGGGCCGCGGCCGGCCCCAGCTCCAGCAGACCGCCGAATTCGAGCGGGTCATGCAGCGGGCCGTCATGCACGTGCAATACTCCGGCAAGAGCGAGGTGGACGCCGGGGACGTGCTGGCGGCGATTTTCGAGGAGCGGGACTCGCAGGCGGCCTACCTGCTCGGGACGCAGGGCATTACCCGGCTCGACGTACTGAACTACATTTCCCACGGCATCTCGAAGCGCGGCCTCGGCGGCCAGGAGCGGCAGCCAACGCCCGCCGGCGCCGAAGGCGACGAGGAGGGCAAACGCAAGCCGCCACCGAACCCGCTCGAATCTTTCACGATCTCGCTCTCGAAGAAGGCCGCCGAAGGCAAGATCGACCCGCTAATCGGGCGCGTAGCCGAATTGCGCCGGACCGTGCGCATCTTGTGCCGCCGCCGCAAGAACAACCCCGTTTTCGTGGGCGAGCCCGGCGTCGGTAAGACTGCCCTCGCCGAGGGGCTCGCCCTGCGCATCCACGAGGGGCAGGCGCCCGACGCGCTCAAGGGCGTCGAAATCCGCACGCTCGACCTCGCCGCCTTGCTCGCAGGCACGAAATTCCGCGGCGATTTCGAGCTTCGGCTCAAGGCCGTCATCAACGAGATTATCAAACGCGGGGACATCATCCTCTTTATCGACGAAATCCACACGGTAGTCGGCGCGGGCTCGACAACGGACTCGAGCATGGACGCCTCGACCATTCTCAAGCCGGCCCTGGCCTCGGGCGAACTCCGCTGCATCGGCTCGACCACGTATGACGAGTTCAAGAAGCATTTCGAGCGCGACCGCGCCCTGTCGCGCCGCTTCCAGAAGGTGGACATCGCGGAGCCGAGCATCGAGGAAACGGTCCGCATCCTCCGCGGGCTCAAGGCGTACTACGAGCAGCATCACCAAATCGCTTACACGGACAGCGCCCTCCGCACCGCCGCGGAACTCGCCGCCCGACACATCAATGACCGCTTCCTTCCCGACAAAGCCATCGACGTCATCGACGAGGCGGGGGTCGTGTGCCGCCTCGAAACCCCTGGCGACCGAAAGACCGTCCGGCCCAGCGACATCGAAAAGGTCGTCGCCGACATCGCCCAGATTCCCGCGCGCACCGTCTCCTCCTCAGACAAGGAAAAGCTGGGTGCCCTCGATACGGAACTGAAGCGCGTCGTCTTCGGGCAGAACGAGGCCATTGACCTCGTCGCCCGTTCGATTCGACGCTCCCGCGCGGGCCTTGGACGCCCCGAGCGCCCAGTGGGCTGTTTCCTGTTCACCGGGCCCACGGGCGTTGGCAAGACCGAAGTGGCCCGCCAACTCGCGGCGATCCTGGGCGTCCATTTCGCGCGCTACGACATGAGCGAATACATGGAGAAGCATGCTGTGTCGCGGCTCATCGGCGCGCCACCCGGCTACGTCGGCTTCGACCAAGGCGGGTTGCTCGTCGATGAAATCCGCAGACACCCTTATGCCGTTCTGCTCCTCGACGAAATCGAAAAGGCCCACCCGGACCTCTTCAGCATCTTGCTCCAAGTCATGGACCATGCCAGCCTGACGGACAACCAGGGCCGCAAAGCCGACTTCCGCAACGTGATCCTCATCATGACTTCGAACGCCGGCGCCCGCGAACTCGCCGCCCGCAGCATCGGCTTCCGCGGCGCCAACGACGAATCGCAGCGCAAGAGCCTCCACGCCGTCGAGAAGGCGTTCACCCCCGAGTTCCGCAACCGGCTCGATGCGATTGTCGCGTTCAACCCGCTGCCCATCGAGATTATCGAGCAGATCGTCGAAAAGTTCGTGCATGAACTCGAATTGCAGCTTGTCTCGCGCAAGGTGCGCTTGCGTCTCGCGGACGACGCGCGCCACTGGCTCGCCGAAAACGGCTACGACGACAAAATGGGAGCGCGTCCCCTCAGCAGGCTCATCCAGCAGAAGATCGCCGACCCGCTCAGTGACGAAATCCTCTTCGGACGCCTCGAAAAAGGCGGCGACGTCACCATCGAACTCCGCGACGGCGAACTCGCCTTCGCGTTCCCGTCCGCGCAGCCCCCCGCCTGAGCACGCGCCCGCCGCCCGTGTCTCACGGTTCGCGCCATCCTCCTCTCCGGGGTGCCTCGTCCCTCGTCCCCTGTCCCTCGTCCCTTGTCCCTTTCCTCCTTTCCGTCGCGCCCTCTTGACATCCGCCCGGAAACGTGAAAGAATATCCCTGTAAACAAATTCAGTCTTTTCCGAGGACCGGTTATGGCGAAGGGACTTACAAAGCGACAGCGAAACGTGCTCGAATTCGTGATCGAGTGCATCCGCGACCACGGCCTGCCGCCCACGATGTCGGAAATCTGCGATGAATTCGGCCTGACCTCGACGAATGCGGCAAGCGACCACCTCGTCGCGCTCGAAAAAAAGGGCTACATCGAGCGCAGTTCCAAGGCGCGCGGCATCCGCGTAACAGAGCAGGCGGCGGCGGGGCTCTATCAGCACAACATCGGCGCGCTGCCTCTCGTCGGGCGCGTCGCGGCGGGACAACCGCTCTACGCCACGGAAAACATCGAGGACTACGTGCCCGTGACCTCGGCGCAGGCGCGGCGCAAGGCGTTCTGCCTCCGAGTGAACGGCGACAGCATGATCGAGGCCGGCATCCTGGATGGCGACGTCCTCGTCGTGGACCAGCAGCGCCGCCCGAGGCCCGGCGATATCGTCGTGGCGCTCGTCGGCGACGAGGCGACCGTAAAATACTTCCATCCCGCGGGAGCGCAGGTGGAATTGCGCCCGGCGCACCCGAACATGCAACCGATGCGTTTCCCCGCGCGAGACGTCCAGATTCAGGGCGTCGTCGCCGGCCTCCAGCGAACGCTGAAATAACCGCGACGCGACAATGTTCCCGCGCCAGAGCCCCAGTCTATTCGGCGAAGCCGTCCGTCTTGCCTTCTTGGCGCGTCTCTGCCACAATGCGGCGCGTCAAGAAAGGGGAGCCTATGCCCAGCGCCACGCGTACGGAAACGTTCGATGTTAGTCCAGACGTGTTCTATCAGGTCATCGTGGACTACAAGTTGTATCCCGAGTTCGCGGACAACGTCGTGAAGACGCAGGTGTTGAAGGTGCGGGACGATGGCGCCCGCGTGAAGTTCTTCGTCCACCTGATCCGCGAGTTCAACTACACGCTCGACCTGTACCATGATCCCCTCAAGCGCGTGCACTGGAATCTCGTGCGCGGCGACTTGTTCAGCAAGATGGACGGCTCCTGGGACCTGAAGAAGCGCGGCAAGCGCAAGGTCGAGGTCACGTATTCGCTGGACATCGAGCCGAAGCTATTCGTCCCGCGCATGATCATCAACCGCCTCGTGTCCTACAACCTCCCCAGGGTAATGACGAACTTCTACGAGCGGGCGCGCGCCCTCGAAACTGCCGCGTCATAGCCGTTTTTGCATGCTCCGCCGCCCTTCGCTATGATCCCGCCCGGGAGAATTGCACATGCCCACAAAAAAAGCCGCCGGGATGGATATTAACGACCTGTTCGAATTGGTCGCGCGCGAGAAGGCATCGGACCTGCTAATCAGTGCCGGGGCCCCGCCTATCCTCCGGATTAACGGCCAATTATTTCGCACACGCACCGAGTCGTTGACCCCCGAGGCCACGCAGGCGCTAATCTACGGCTTTCTCACGGAGGAACAGATTGCCCACTACGAGGAACACAAGGAACTCGATTTCTCGTTGGCCGTCGGGCGGCGCCACCGCTTTCGGGTCAACGTCTATCGCCAGAAATCGTCCGTCACAGCCGCGTTGCGGCCGATTCCGGAGGTGATCCCGACCATCGACGAACTGGGTCTCCCGCAGATCGCGCATGACCTTGCCCACGCGCGACAGGGGCTCATCCTCGTGACCGGGCCCACCGGCCACGGCAAGACGACCACCCAGGCTGCAATTATCAACAAGATCAACAAGGAGCGTGCCTGTCACGTCATCACCGTCGAGGACCCCATCGAGTACGTCCACACCCATAACCAGAGCATCGTCGATCAGCGGGAAGTGGGGGGGGACACGCGGTCCTTCGCAGCCGCGCTGAAATACGTGTTGCGCCAGGCCCCGGATGTCATCCTGATCGGGGAGATGCGGGACCTCGAAACGATTCAGGCCGCGCTCACGGCGGCGGAGACCGGCCATCTCGTCCTCGCGACCCTCCACACGAACGACGCCATCCAGACCGTGGACCGCATCATCGACGTCTTCCCCGGCAACCAGCAGCAGCAAATCCGGTTCCAACTCTCGATGACGCTCCTGGCCATCCTGTCGCAGCGGCTCTTGCCCAAAGCCGATGGACAGGGCCGCATCCTCGCCTACGAACTGCTCCTGAACAACGCGGCTGTCGCCAATCTCATCCGCGAGGGGAAAACCCACCAGGTGCACAGCGTTCTCGAAACCAGCTACCGGGAAGGCATGACCACCCTCGACCGGTCCCTGAAAGCCCTTTATACCAAAGGACTTATAACGCGCGAGGAAGCCATTGCTCATATGCGCAACCCGAAGGAATTGAATAACAGCGCCGGGTAAGCGTCCCATTGTTTACGACGGCGTGCGTTCTTGTCGAAGGCGCCAGGGAACTTTTCCCAGGACAAGAGGATAAATCGACCAGCCCTGAATGGTAAGTGTCGGGATGGGATTCCCCGTCATGATGGAACAGAGGGAGTTGGCTTCGAGAACGCGGCAAGGCAGCGCGCTCCGGTTATTCACGGGAGAAGCGCCGCCGCTGCGGGAGTGGGCGGATGAACCGCTCATGCAGGCCCATGCCGAAGGCATGGAGGCCGCGTTCGAGGAATTGGTCCGGAGGCATCAGAAGAACGTGCTCAACTACACGTTCCGCATGGTGCAGAACCGCCACATCGCGGAAGAATTGACGCAGGAAGTCTTCATGGCGCTCATCAAGAACGCGGAGCGCTACCAGCCGACCGCGAAGTTTACGACCTACCTCTACACCATCGCGTCGAACATCGTCTCGAAGGAGTGGGCGCGCCAGAAACGGCGGCCCAAGCTCTTCAACCTGGCGGGCTTCTGGAACCGCGACCGGGCGGATCAGGAAGTCGACCCCATCGAGACCGTGGGCGATGATCGGGCCAATGTCCTGACCGCGTTCCAGAAGGGCGAAATCTCCGAGGCGGTCAACGCCGCCCTCAAGTACCTTCCCGAGCACCAGCGCGAGGCGTTCGTGCTCCGGCGGTTCCAGGACCTCTCCTACCAGGAGATCGCCGAGATCACCGAAGTCCCGGTCGGTACGGTCAAGTCGCGGATCGTTCGCGCGGAACGGGCGCTCCGACCTTATCTCGAACGGTTCCGGGAGTACGTCTCCTGAACGGCCCGCGCGGCGGCACGGGGTGATTCCATGCGCCACCCGTCAAGGGAACAGCTTCTGGCGTACGTCGAGAGCCTGATCGACCAGGCCACGCCCGTATCCTCGACGGTGGCCGCCCATGTGGCCGGGTGCAAGCGCTGCGCCGCCGAAGTGCGCGACATGCGCGAATCCCTCGATTTCACAGCGTCGGCCCAGGCGCTCGAGCCCTCGAAAGACCTGACAGCTCAGATTCTGCTGGCGGCCCAAGACAACCACAGCCGGGAGCCTCGCTGGCGCGTGCCCGAGCCGCTGCGGCGTGCGGGCCGCCTGGCCGCTGTCGTCGTGCTTGGCCTCGGCGTCGCGACCTGGTTCCGATTCGTGCTTGCGCCGTCCCCGAATGACATAGCATCGTCACTCGCGGTCCGGGACGGTTCCGGCCCCGTACCCGTGTCGCAGCCCGTTCTCTCGACGCGCGACCGCATGGACGAGATAACCCGGCTTGCCGCCGCCACGGCGGCGGACCCGCGGACACCCAAACGCCCGGCGGAACGCGCCTTGCGCCGCATCGCGATCATGGTCTCGGAAAATATCAAAGCGGCGCGAGACGCCCTGCGGCGCAATCCCCGATCGCCGCGGGCGCGAGCGGCGCTCGAACACGCCCTCGCCGTTGAAGAGGATGCCTTACGCGCACTCTACCTTATCCAGTCGCCGCCGAGCGGGGGAGGGGGCCCCCCCGCAGACAAGCAATCACGCGACCCCGGCGGAGACTCGGCGTCTTAAGGAATCTACAGCACGCTCGCGATGGCCTCGCAGAGCCGGTCCATGTTGCCTTCCGTCATGCCAGCGACGTTGATGCGGCCGGAACCGACGATATAGATAGCGTACTCGTCCCGCAGAAGCGCGACCTGCTCGCGGCTGAGGCCCGAGAACGAGAACATGCCCCGTTGGCGTGTAATGAAAGAGAAGTCCTCTTTGATGCCTTTCGCCTTGAGGGTCTTGACAAACAACGCCCGCATACCGTTAATCCGGTCGCGCATCGCCGCGACCTCCCGCGCCCACAGACCCCGCAATTCCGGGTTCCTCAGTACGGTTAACACGATCTGGCCGCCGTGCGCGGGCGGATTCGAATAATTCGTGCGGATGCACCGCTTGATATGGCTGAACGCCTTCTCGGCGGCGGTCGCGTCGCCGCCGACAATCGTGAGCGCGCCCACGCGCTCGTTATAGAGCCCGAAGTTCTTCGAAAACGAACTGCACACGACCATCTCGAAACCGGCCCGATATAGCGCGCGAACGCCGGCCGCATCCTCTTCGAGTCCTTCGGCCAATCCCTGATACGCGAAATCCACCAGGGGCAGAAAGTGCCGCTGCCCGGCCAATCGGGCCACTTCGCGCCACTGCTCCGCATCGAGGTCCATGCCGCTCGGATTGTGACAGCACGCATGTAACAGGACCACGTCCCCCTCCGGAACGCGCGAAAGCGCGTCGGTCATGGCGTCGAACGCCAGGCGTTTCCCCGATTGATCGTAATATGGATAAGCCTTCGTCTCGATCCCCGCCGCGTTGAAGACCGCCGCGTGATTTTCCCAAGTCGGATCGCTCAGCCACACCCGAGCCGCGGGGTTGCAACGCTTGATGAAATCGGCCGCCACGCGCAGCGCGCCCGTCCCGCCCGGCGTGTGCGCCGTCACCGCGGCCCCGCCCGCGACGAGTTCGTGGGCCGCGCCGAAGAGCAACGTGCGCACCTCGATGCCGTACTCCGGCGCGCCGGGGATAGGCAGGTAGCTCTTGCTCTTCTCGTCCTCGAGGAGCCGCTGTTCCGCCTGTTTGACGCACTCGAGCACCGGCGTGCCGCCCTGCGCGTCCTTGTAGACTCCTACGCCGAGGTTGATCTTGTTCGGTTTCGGGTCCTTCTTGAATGCCTCAGTCAAACCCAGAATTGCGTCCGGCGGCGCCATTTCGAGTTGTTCAAACATAGGCTTGCTCTCCCGATGGTTTTCCCCGCATACCGCATCCCCGTAACCGGCCCGGATGATAGCCCAAGAGCACCGCGTTCGCCAAATCGGCTGTGGCGTTGCCTTAGAGCGCCACGTTCAGGAGGGTTTCCAACATGCGGTCGGCAACGGTGATGACGCGGGCCGACGCCTCGAAGGCACGCTGAAACTGGATGAGGAAGGTCACCTCTTCATCGAGGTTCACGCCGGAGACTTCGAGGCGTCTGCGGTCGAAGTCCTCGACGAACGAACGCTCGACGGTAAGGGTCTGGTCGTTGGCGCGGGTGTCCACGCCCACTTGGACGACCGTCGCCTGGTAATACGCGCTGAACGTCTGCGTGTCGCCGCCCAGCAGCAGGGCATTGCGCAACGCGGCAAGGTCGAGCGCGGCGCTGTTGTCGCCCGTGTCCAGCGGATCCGTGCTGTACGCCGACGTGACGTACTCCGGATGATCGAGAAGCAGTTGGTTCACGTCAATGGTTTCGGCGTCGAAACCGGTAAAGAAGCTGTTAAGCCCGAGCGCGGCAAGCGCGCCCGAAGTATCATTGGCGAAAGTGAAGGAATAGCCGGCGTCCGGCGTTATGGTCAGCCTCCCGTCCGGACCGACGAGCGCCGACATCCCGGTAAGCCCGTTGATCGCGCTTTCGATCGCGGCCAAGTCCGTCTGGAGGGCCGGATTGCCGGAGGCAAGCACGGGCACCGTGACCGAATCCACGATATTGCCCGCGCTGTCGTAGACGTATATCTCGAAGGAACCGTCCTGCACTGTAAACGGCAGGCCGGCCAGGGTCAGCGCCGTCGCCGCGCTGTTTACGGGGTACGTCGAGGTCATCGGCACGCCGACGGCGGACAGGCCGTTGCCTGAACTGTGGATGCGGTTGACCGCGTGAATCAGCGTGCGGGCCAGTTCATCGAGCCGGTTGTCCACCGAAACCAACACCGAGTCGCGTATGTTTAGCGCGCCGAAGAGTTCGCCGTCCGTGATGGTGACCAGGTCATCCGTATCGACGAAGCGCACTTCGAGCAGGTCGGGCCTGCCGGGGTCGATGGCGGGCGTGGCTACAGCGCGCATCTCGCGGTACTTGTCCCCATTCACCACCATGTCGCTGCCCACCATGATGTCGATTTGCCCGTCCTCCCGCTCGCGGTACGTGATATTGATGATCTGAGCCAGTTCGTCGATGAGGACGTCGCGGTCGTCGCGCAGGTCGTTTGCGCTCTGTCCGCTCAATTCCGCTTCGCGAATGCGGCCATTAAGGTCGGCGATGCGCGACATCAGCGAGTTGGCCTCGGGGACCAAGTTGCGCACCTCTTCGTTCGCGTTTGTGCGCAGGGTCTTCAAACGCTCGGCGGCCTGCTTGAGACCGGCTGCCAGCGCCTGCGCCTCGCTCAGGAGCGCTACCCGAACGGGAATGTCCTCCACGTGCGTCGAGAAATCGTTCAACGCGTCAAAGAACGCGTCCAGCCGCGTGCCGAACCCGGTGCTGCCCGGCTCCTGGAAAATATCCTCGATGCGGGCGAAATAGCGCGCCCGAATCGAGGCGTTGCCGAAACCCTGTACCGATTGGCGATACACGAAGTCCAGAAAGCCTTCGCGCAGTCGCTCGATACCGGCAACCCCCGGCCCGCGCCCGATGGCCCCGTATGGCGTGTAATTCGGCATACGCGTTATCAGTTCGACCCGCTGCCGCGAGAAGCCGATCTTGTTCACGTTCGCGATGTTGTGGCCCGTAATGTCCAACTGCACCTGCGCCACTTGCAGGCCGGCGCGGCCGATGTCCAAGGCGCTGAAAAGCGTGCCCACAGCATTCTCCTGGTTTCCGGTCCGCCACAGGCGGACGAGTATACGAATCCGCCATAGGCGGACGAGTCCGAACCAAAATCGAGCAATCGGCGTTCCAATTATCGGCATATCGCGTAAGTGCCTTTAGCACAAGCGCTTGGCGACTCGTCACATCGGGCGCCGTGCGCCGCGGCTGGCAAAGCTTGCCGCTCCGTGGAAAAACATGCTCCCCCTTCCCCCTTCCCCCTTGTCCCTGGTCCCTCCCCGCCGCTAAAGCGCGGGCGGCCCCTGCCGATATTCTGTTGTGAGAACACTGTAACGCGCCCTTGGCGCGAAACTCGGACCGTTGAATATGTCCATCATCGACGCCATAGCCGCCAACACGCCGCTTCCCGACAAGCCGGGGAGCGGACCTGCCCGCACCGCCACTGCGCCTCGTCGCGCGTCAGGCGGCGACGGCGTTGTCATCAGCGAGGAAGCCCTGGCCGCCGCCGAAAGCGCGCGCTTTTCCGTAGTCGCCGCCGGAAACCGCGATATTCGCGAGGAACTCATTGCCGAAGCCCGCGCGGACCTGGAGCGCGGCGCCCACCGTATCCAGGAGGTGGTGATGCAAGTCGCGCAGCGGATGTTCCCCCTCGTGGAGCCGTGATCCATTTGGGACGAGACACCCCGCCTCCTTAACTCACCGCAAGCTAAACCGCCGTATCCGCTCGCGGATTTCGTCGAATCGCCGCACCTGGTCCTTCTTCGGGCGTTTGGCGGCCACGAAATCGATGCGCGTGGTGCGCCGCCTCGGCGCGCGCCACGTGTCGGCGTCCACTGCGGCAAGTAGCGTTAGTCCGGCGCCTTTAACGGCATCTTGAAAGACCCGGCCGGGGTACACTCGTTCCCGGACCAGGCACTCGGGGCCGGTGTTGACGCGGATGATCGAGTCGGCGATGCCGGTGGTCTTGTCGTAGCTGCTGGTCCAGGCCGTCTCGAAGCGTCCGTTCGATTCCGTCCATGAGCGGTCCGCGAAATGATCGGTCACCATGCGTTCCGTCACGATATCGAAATAGAGAATCCCGCCCGGTTCCAGCACGTCGGCGAAGCCCGAGATCGCGCTTCTGACGGCGTCCTCCTCCAGCAGGAAGTTGAGGCTGTCGAAGAGACACGTAATCAAGTGGAAGCCGCCGCGAAAGGGCAGGGCGGACATGTCGGCGGCTGCCACGCGTCCTTCCGTGTGCGCGCGGCCCGTCCGCAACATGGCAAAGGACAGGTCGACGCCCACGCTGCGCCAGCCTTGCGCGCGCAGGCGTGCGATCAAGGACCCCGTACCGCAGGCGATGTCGAGGTGCCGGAAGCCCGGCGGCGGCAATTCGCCGAGCGTCGCGGTTACGGCGGCCCAATGATCGTAATCGACGTGCTCCATGATCACGTCGTAATATCGTGCGAGCACGTCGAAGGCGTCCGGACGGGTCATGCCCCGAATTCCTCCTCGACCCACGCATGAAAGGCCGCGCTCGTCGGGTCCAGCACCGCCGTGTCGCGGTGAAACCGCAGCCGGGCCTCCGCCGCGTATCGTAGCGCCGCCTCGAACCCCTCGCGCCGCAGAAGCTCCCGCGTCCGCGCGGCCTCGGCATAGTCGCGCGTCGGCTCGGCGAAGTCGGCCACGTACAACGCCTGCCCGAGACGGCAGAAGCGGGGTCGGCCCGTCGTGTGCCAGTACACCGCGTCGTACACGTCGGGGTCGTCCACCGCTAATTCGCGCCGGATTTCCTCGGCGGCCACGGGCCCGTGCAGCAGGTTCGGCTTGGCCTCGTGCCATGGCTGGACAACGATGCCGTAGGCCCGCGCGCGGCGCAGCATCTCTTCATTCTCGAGGGTGCGGCAAAGGTCGTGCAATAGGCCCGCGGTCACCGCGAGGTCATGGTCGACGCCGACGCGCTCCGCGAAGGAAGACACGAACTCGGCGACAAATATGGCGTGTTGCGCCTTCTTCTCCGGCACGCGTTGGTGTAGCAGCGCCACGTATGCCTTGGCGCCCGGCGCCCTAATAATGGGCATGATACAGCCCTCGCTCGCCGATGACGCGCAGTACCGGCGCCGGGAGCCACGGGCTCAGGTCCTCGCCCGCCGCAAGCCGTTTGCGGATTTCCGTCGAGGATACGGCCGATGGCGTGATCCGCAGAAGTTGGCAACGGTCCGCATAGGGAACCTGCGCGTTCCCGGCGGTGTCGGGACGCGGCGCGACCAGCAGCCGCGCGCGCGCGACGATGTCCTCCGCTCGCCGCCATCGCGGCAGATCGATCAACGAATCGAAGCCGACGATAAGGAAAAGCAGGCATCCGGGGTGGATACTGCTCAGCGCTTCCAGCGTGTCGATGGTATAACTGGGTCCTTCGCGGTCTATCTCGATGCGCGACGCCTCGAAGTTCGGCTCACCGGCCACGGCCGCCGCAACCATGGCGAAGCGGTCCTCGGCGTTCGTATGCACGTCGCCCTTCTTGTGCGGCGGCGTGGCGGCGGGCACAAGAAGCACGCGGTCCAGGCGCGCCTGTTCGCGCGCCGCGCGCGCGATATCCAGGTGCGTCTTGTGGACCGGATCGAAGGTGCCGCCGAAGACCCCGATG
>Ga0116142_10001853_pt1 | contig 24341 bp, 27 predicted proteins | sample AD_UKC033_MetaG_FD_89785 | JGI IMG/M metagenome (GOLD analysis project Ga0116142, IMG submission 89785) | Active sludge microbial communities of municipal wastewater-treating anaerobic digesters from USA - AD_UKC033_MetaG | ecosystem: Engineered > Bioreactor > Anaerobic > Digestate | place: USA... | reverse complement strand
GTAAACAGGAAACGTTTGGGTTCACTGGTAAGGCCGCCGGCTTTTTCAGCGCATCTTTCAGGGCGGGCCAGGCTTATGAATAATTTAGTATATTTAAATATTCTTTCAGTTTTTCTTTTCCAAAGCCTGGTTTCAACGGTTCAGATCATCAGGTATGATTATTCGTCTCCCTGCAAAGCTTACTGCCCTCCCTGTACATTGTGCAACAACCAAAACTGAAATAGTATGAAAAAGAACTTATCATTTATCGTTTTTTTCCTGCTTACCTGCCTGGTCAGCCATCCCGGACTTTTTGGCCAGAAAGGACCCAACCCCGGAGAAGAACCTTCCCCGGCCAAAAAGAAATTATTTAAAGACCGCCTGGTGGATATACGCAGTGCCAGCCCGGTTACAACATTGGGAAAGGATGAGCTGGAACAATCGTACAGGTTACCTTCCCGCAGTCTAGAACATATCGTCAGGCTGACACCGCAGCAGCAGGTGCTGAAAAGCACGGAGACCCATATCAGCATTCGCGGCCTGGGCAGCAGCCCGCAGACCTATAACAACAGTACCTTATATGGCCATAACCCCAACCCCTTTGCCGCCCATTCGCAAACTGTGATCACGGATATGAACCAGGTCCCCCTGTCTGCCATTGAGCAGGTGGAAGTGTTGAAAGGACCCACCGGTACCTTATATGGCCCGAACACCGTTTCCGGAGTGATGAATTTCATCACCCGTACTGACCTGAATGCCCGCTGGGAGGGCAACCGGTATAATCCTTATTACACGGGTATCAGCCAGGACCTGTCCGGTATTACGAATCCGTACCTGTCTGACTGGAAGAATACGGTCAATGGTTACCTGAATAGGGGGTCGTATACTGACACCAAACCTGACCTGACCTATGGAGTGAACGGCGAACTTCGGATCCAGCTGAACCCGGTCAATGATTACTGGGTGGAGACAAAGGAATTCTATGACTGTAATAAAATCCTGCGCCAGAAAACCAATTTTGAAGTGTACCCGGAGTATTACGGGGCGGAAGAAACGCAGTATTTTGACCTGCAGGGGCAGCTGGATTTTTCCAAGCTCAAACTGATTGACCAGGGCGGGTATTCTTTTGACCTGATGCAAAACGATTATAACAAGGGTGTGCCAAACTTCGGGTACTTTATACCGGCCCCGAACCTTTCCTCGGAATTCCGGCAATATTATGATCCAGCGCAAAACCAGTTCCTGCCCAATGCCAGTCTTGGCGGCCCGCTGGTCAAAGACAAAATTTTCTGGAATTATAATTTCCAGCTTTCAAAAAGCTCCTGTCTTCCAGCCCCGAAAACACAAACGAAAGATGATTACCCCCACCATGTGCTGACGGGGAGCATTTCTATCCGGCTCGAGGATTTCGGGAATGACAAGGAAACCTTTATCGGGGGTTCCGCTTCCTATACCTATTTCTTCCAGAACTGGATCGGCGCCACTGTGGACCTGTCGACTCATTGCAAAAAGATCAATGATGTGAAATACTCGGTGCTGAATGCCTACGTAGGGCCCACGTTTGTGCCCTTTACCAACAGCCACGGGCTGGCGGATCCCTTTACGATTTCTGCGCATACACTTATCGGTTATAACCATGTGAAGCAGAAATACCAGGGCAACAGTTTCACTGACGGTAACCTCAGCCTGAAGCTGGGCCTGGCGCTGGACTGGAATTTCAAGGAGAAAATCGGGATCCGGTTCGGCGCGGATGATTATATGGTGCTTGGCGACGGGAATACCACGAATAACCTGGGATTTTCACTGGGAGCAAGGTTTTCGTTTTAGGAGGGGTTCGGTGTCGGTAGGCTGTTCATTGTGCCTTTCCTGGTGCAGGCAGGCTTGTTCCTTGCATCCTACTTGCTTGTCATTAGCTTTAGGGGAAGGCTGGCTCAGTGAGAAGATGGCCTTTTTCGCCCTTGTTGGTCTTCCAAAATCATTGAGCGGCATTCGTTATGTCTTATGTGCTGAGCCTGTGTCCGGCAGAAAGACCAACAAATGAATGAAGGGTTACACTCTCCTTCCTTACCAAGTTTCCTGCAGGGGACTTATCCTAATGCTCATACTGGTGTTATGAGTTTACAATTTCGATCCTGCAGCAGGTGTAGTTATTTCAACAACTTAAACGCAATTACATTTAAATACAAAGGAATCCTCTCACGAAGATCCCTTTGTTCGATGTGTTATAAAGTGTGCAGGCTATTCTTTTCGTTAATACCTGTGTGCAATTGTAAACAGGAAACGTTTGGGTTCACTGGTAAGGCCGCCGGCTTCTCTTCTTTTTTTCAGTGCATCCGATTTGTAGTAAGCAAATGCTTTGGCAGTGTCTGTAAGCGCTGTTACCAGGGCCACTTTTTTATTATCATCAGCATCATGACCTACATTTCTTACTGCAAGGCCATTATCTATCCGCTCCTGTTTGCCGTCATCAAAATTTTTGATCCAGGCATCCCAGTCTTTTACTGTAAAAGTGTTTAGTGAACGGGGAGCTGCACCTATATTGGCAGTATCCTGCCAGGTGGTGTTGATAAAGTGAATGGTGGGCGGCCCTGTTACGCCTGCTTTTTTCATTGCATCCTTCAGGGCGGGGCTTTGTGCAAAAGCTTTGGCCTTTGCCAGGTCTTCTGCTTTCATGGCTACCAGTACCATATTGGTATCTGTTACCCCGCGGCCGATAACATAGCTGTGCAGGCCGTTGGCAGTACGGACGGAGTCATGTGCATCATAAGAAGGTTTCCATTTGGCAAAATCGGCCACTTTGTGTGTTACTACCACCATAAGCTGTGGGGTGGTAACAATAGTATTCATCGGTACAGTGGCGGTTGTTACCGTGCCGGTGCTGTCATCGCCGGTTTTCTTTTCATCGCTGCCACCACCACAGGAACTTAAAAAAAATACCGTTGCGGCAGAAAGCAACATGCTGCTGAATCTGATCTGCTTCATTTTTTTTGATTTTTAAGAATGAATAATAAAGTTGAAGGGCAGGAGCTGCCTTGCACGGGGTAAGAGGACAATAAATGTAAACAGATAATTTTTGCTGCTGCAAATTTTTTTTGCAGGTTTGGCCTGTTCGCAACATAGCACTACCGTGAAATGGATGTCCGGAGAAAAAAATGAATGGCAATGAATCAGGGCATATAGGCTTCCTTTTACTGAATGCATGGTGGTTTAAACTAACTTTAGAAGTAATAATTATTGTAGTTATCCAAAGTCACCAGTTATGAAACGATTCCTGCTTCTGCTCAATTGCCTGTTTACAATGCTTGTTAGCACTGCCCAGCAAAACAATGAACAACAAAAAATTCCCCTGCTCTTCCGCCTCGATGATATCGGCATGTGCCACTCGGTAAATATGGCGGCAGAAGAAGTATTGAAAACAAGTATGCCGGTGTCTATGTCCGTGATGGTGCCCTGCCCCTGGTTTACCGAGGCGGTGCAGGTATTGAAAAAATACCCGCATGTATCGGTGGGTATACATCTTACATTGAATGCAGAATGGAAGAACTATCGCTGGGGTCCTGTAGCGGGAGTAAGTGCCGTGCCTTCACTGGTGGATTCATTGGGTCATTTCTTTCCTTCCCGCAGTTTGCTCTTTGGCAATAATCCAAAGCTCAGTGAAATAGAAACCGAACTAAGGGCACAGATCGATAAAGCATTAAAAGCCGGACTGAAGCTTGATTATCTCGATTACCATATGGGTGCAGCCATGCAGACATTGGAGACAAGGGCGATTGTAGAAAAACTGGCGGCGGAATATAAACTCTCCATCTCCCGCTACTATGATGAAGTGGATGTAGAAGGAGGCTATGCTGCGCCGGTAGCAAACAAGCTTGATACCTTAACCGCTAAAGTAAAAGCCCTGCAGCCGGGCGGCACCAAACTATTTGTGGTGCATATCGGGCTTGACACCCCTGAGATGAGTGCTATGGAAGACCTGAATCCCTTTGGTCCGAAAGACATGAGCAAACACCGGCAGTCTGAACTGCGGGCTTTATTATCTCCTTCTTTTCAGCAACTGATCCATGATCCGAAGTTCAGGATCGTTACATACGGTCTGCTCAATAAAGAAAAAGGATTGCAAAGCATGAAGAGACCGGGGAGATAGAATAATACAACCTGTATGATTGATACTATTACTGCATAAGCAATCTTTATTGACTTTCACATTATGTGGCACCAGTTCCTCAATATCTTCTTCTTTGTTTTTCATACGGCATTTACACTGTTCAATATAGTGGGCTGGGCTTTTCCCAAAACAAGAAAGCTGCACCTGGCAACTATATTGCTGACTGCTTTTTCCTGGTTCGTACTGGGTATCTGGTATGGCTGGGGCTATTGTGCCTGCACCGACTGGCACTGGGAAGCGAGGGAAGCATTGGGTTATCATGACCGGTCCAATTCTTATATTCATTTTCTCCTGCTAAAACTTACAGGTAAAGATTTTAATAAACAACTGGTTGATACAGTCACTCTCAGTATCTTCCTGCTTACAGCTGTACTGAGTGTGTGGCTGAATATCAGTGACTGGAAGAAAAAGAACAAAGATTGAAGACCCGCTGCATAAGTATTGATGGCCACCCGGCGGAAAAAAATCTTTTTCCTTTCTGATAATAAATGTAACTTTCTCACACTAACAAAGGCTTTACCCCAGAAAGGCATCCCGGCTGATTGCTTCCACTTCCCTTGTAAACACTGACAGTCATTATTTTCTTTTCACCATAACAAATTTGTACATGGTAAGAAAGATGCTTTTGTTGTTTTGTCTCATCACGGTGATATCGTTATCAGCCCTGTCACAAACGGTGGTCTTTATCAATGCGGGTTCCCGTGCTGCCTGGGGTAATCAGCAACAACTGCTTATTGATGCAGGTGGCAATGCCCGTTATTATCTCCGGGAAGTAAACGGACCGGTGAAGGATTCAATAATTTTTATATTGTCTGCCACGCAATTACAGTCCTTTTTTGAAAAGGCAGAAACTTCAGGCTTCTTTACCCTGAATACTTCTTACGATGGCGGAGCTGTTGATGGGGCAGGTATTTATATTTCGCTGAACAATTCGGGTCGTAAGCATAGTGTAAGCCTCGTTAATACAGATGTGCCGGCCATTAATGAACTGATCAGGTGGCTGAATAGTTTATTGGAGCCGCAGAAGATAGTGATCAACTATGGCCAGTTTGTACAAAGCAAGCGCCGATGAAGAGTGCCAGTCTTATATTATTTATTCTTTTTGTCAACTGGCTGCAAAGTTGTGGTCCTTCCCGTCGTTTTGGTACTACCATTGAAAGGGATGAAAATAATCCCTGCCAGATCAATATCATTATCCAGGTAGCCCTGGAAGGAACAGATGCGGATGTGCAGGCGGTGAAAAATGACCTGGAAGCATGTTACAGTAAGCAATGCTTTATTCCCTGCGATAAAGACAGTACTAAAGGATGTATGACTAAAACCACTATCGTGGTAAAAAAATATGGTGAATTAAAAGAAGAAGAAAGAGATGCATATCACTATGTATATATGGTAGATAATGACGGCCTGCCTTCCAATGCCTATATCGGAACACCCAATGCAGGAGCTTCCAGCGGAACCTGGCGGCGCAATGCTGCTCCCCGTGTCTATTGCCACGAAGTGCTGCATTTCTGCGGACTGGAAGACAAGTATTGTTCACGCATCTATGATCCGGTAAAAGATTCAGTGATCATTGAGTTAACATGTAACCCGCCACCGGAACCCAATGGAGGAAATTGCTGTACCCCATCTGCAACCGACACCCGTTGTTCCACTCCCTGCGATGGTCATGATCATAACCTGATGGCCACTGTTGGTGCGGATCTTTCCTGCCAGAACATTTTAGATATTGTGAGGAAGGCCGGACTGGATAATTGTCCGTTGGAATGCTGCGCATCGGGAAAAACATTTACCAAACCACCACCTGAGATTCATGTTACTCCCGGTTATTTGCATTTTGGTGACAAGAACACTTCTTTCGGGGCTTATGGGGGTAGTACAGGGATATCCATAAAAATCAAATCCTCCTGGGGAGTTGGTATTGACGCCGGGTATTATATGCATACGGAAAAGGATAATACATACAAAGAAACATCCGGTATACTGACCATAACAGGTGGAGTAAAGTATACAGGAAATAGCCCTGCACCTTCTAAGTTGATCATTTCGGGACATGCCATGGCGGGGATAGCCAGCTATTCACAAAAAGTAACGGTTGGCAATAACAGTAATAAGAACACGGTAACATCGGCACATCTTAATATCGGTGCTGCACTTGATTTGAAGCTGAACCGTTTCTGGAATATCCGTCTGCTGCAATTGAGCTATGCTCCCACATTTTTTTATGAAAGCACTCAGCATAACTTCAAAGCAAATGCAGGCATAGTCTATAAACTGCAGAAAAGATAATAACAGAATTTAATCACCTCCTCCACCGCAGCCACCACTGCAGCCGCCACCATCACCGCCCGCATCAGATCCTCCATCGCTGCTGTCGCCCCAGCTGCTGCTGCTTCCGCCGCCGCCAAAATCACCCTCACCAAATCCGCTAAACTCAGGATAGGCTGCTGCCGGCTCTGATTCAAAATGGGAATGCAATGGTGTAGTATCAATAAGCGTACTGCTGCCACCATCACTGCCATTGTCATTCCGTTTTTTCCTGGCTGACTGGCACCCGTTGCGTCTTACCTGTTCTTTGTCAAATTTTGTATCACCCCAGATATCAACCGGTGGTTCAAGACCGAACTCGGCCTGGTACAGTTCAATAGTGTCTAAATATTGTGCGCTGAAGCGTCCGGTCTGCTCTTCTGCCGGCACCAGTTCGGGATAATGATCAAAAGGCTGTTCAATAACTTCGTTACAAAAATCACGGTACGCTTTGCTGAAAAGTAAATGTTCATGCCATACCACATCGATTATTTTAGAAGGTGTTACAAGGAAATCACTTACCAGCCCGAGATAAATGAATTTTTTATACTCATTCAATGCTCTCAATGCAAAATGTGTTTTCCATCCATGCTTGCGGGCAATCTTCCCGGCAAAAGCCCTCAAAGAAGGATCAGCTTTGCCAAACCGGGATGTTATATGATCCCACAGGCCGGGACTAACGATATGATCAAAATGGTAGTTTTTTAATTTTAACCACAGCTCTTTTTTATCCATAATTTGTATTTGTCTTTAAAATTAACAAGGGGCTGCCAGATTCATTTTGTTTCCGCCATTAAATAAATTTAAATTAAGCAGTTATTTACCGGTGGTTTTGTTTAATTGTATTCCGGCTGAGTATAGCAGATTAAGTAAGCACAATACAGTGGCATACCTGTTCCTGGTTCAGTAATTTCCAGTACCAAATAAATGGTATTGCATCCGCCGCGCCAATAAGCTATTTTTAATTGATTATTTATTGTCCTGTAAAATTCACGGCTATGCATCCTGAACAAAGTCCTGCGGATAAAAAAAAGAGTGAAAATTCCAATGACCAGATCATTTCATACTATACCCTGCGTATACTGATCGGTGCTACCGGTGTATTGCTCCCCATCCTGGTTTTCTTTGGGAAATACATTTCACAGGGTTCAGGAGTGCTGGAATTTTCTATCAGCGACTATTATGATAATGGTACTGCCGGTGATATACTGGTGGGAGTGCTGTTTGTCCTTGGCTTTTTTCTTTTGTCGTATAAAGGTCCGGAGCCTATTGATAACCGGGCGGCTGATGTGGGCTGCGTGGCGGCATTGGGAGTGGCCCTGTTCCCTACTACTTATTGCCCTTCCTGCTGGGTGCATTACCTGCATTTTGTTTTTGCCCTGTTACTTTTTTCTGTCTTTATCTTCTTCTCTATTTATTTATTCAGAAAAACAAACCCGGCCAAAGCAATGACACCGGAAAAAAAGGATCGTAATAAAGTTTATCTTATCTGTGGCATCATCATGATCCTCTGTATTGGGGCGATTGCTTTCAGCCTGCTGGTGCTGGAACCATACGTCAGCTCAAAATATAAACTGGTATTCTGGTTTGAGTCGCTGGCCCTGGTTTCTTTTGGCGTTTCGTGGATCACCAAATCAGAATCTTTTTACCTGAAAGACAAAGAATAACTGGTAGAAAATGGTCATGGCTAACCGGCTACCCTAATCAGGGGAAGCGGTGAGTAAGCTCATAAAAAACGGCAGTGCCGGATAGTATCTTAGCTGTTGAAAGGAGGAAGTGTGTGATGCTGAAGCTGATGGAACAAATTCCCGCTAAAGGGAAAAAGGAAAAAGTGCGGATCAGGACGGATGCGCTGTTGCGGGAAACATCTACCAATTATATACGGCTGATCGGCGATGCCGACCGCAAGGCAAGGATCATGCTGATCGTGAACTCTATCTTTCTTACGATAGGCGTCACCCTGCTGACAACATCAATCCACGAAATACACTATGTATGGATCAGTGCTGTATTACTGATGTTGTCAAATGTGTTGTCTTTATTCTTTTCTATTCAATCTGTAAAACCGGAATTCAGAAAATATACCAATAAGGATTGCGAGAATAATATCATACACTATAAAAAATGCAACCAGCTTTCACTGGAAGAATATACTGCACAGCTTCGTGATAGCATGCTGGATAATGATAAGAAAATGGATGCTGTGATAAAAGATATGTATCACTATGGCAACCTGCTTACAACCAAATACAGGATGCTGAGTATTGCTTACCGGTTCTTTTCATGGGGTATATCACTGGCGGTCATATCTTACCTGTTCATCCTGCTGATCATTAACCGGTAGCCCTATGTAATTCCTTCTTTTTTCAGGAAGCCATAGAGGAAAAAACCTATAACAATATACCCGATCGCTATGATAATAGTGAAGATGAGAAACACCTTATTAAAGGGTACATCTTTTGGAATAAATTTCTCTGGTTTGTTTTTGTCATAGTAAATATCTGTCCGCTGCCCCCGGGTGAATAATTTATTAGTGCGGTTAGAAGAATAAGTATAGATCCCTCTCAGCTGACCTCTTCCAAAAACAGGATACTGAATTACTGCCTGGTAATACTTATTTCCTTTTAATCCTCTTCGCTCATATACTTCTTCCACTACACCGGTTACCAGGTCGCCGGTCTCTTTTAATTTTTTAACACGGTGCTTCTTCCATAAAACAATAAGCAGGGGAAGAAACCCGAGTGCAACAATGATGATAGTAATGGTGCCGGCCATGTGGTGGTTGTTTGCAGGTGATCAGACCCTGCTAAAACCTTTATATGGACAGGCAAGTTGCGGGGCCGCTGACAGGAAATTACGAAAATATGATGGCAAACCGTTCCTCTCTTCCATACACACTATGCATGAATTTTCCGGGACAAGATTGTCTTTTTTAGTATGCTCATACTCATGAGAAATCGGCTTAATTACTGACTTTGATCATTTTAACCGGGGTAGTGCCCGTTCTACATTTGGAGGATGAAGTGATAGCAGGTATGTGGCGGAATTTGTAATGATTGCTTAACACTTTAAAATTTGTTGTATGATAACTACAAAAAAAACCAGTGCTGAAAAATTTATGCAACTGGTAGAAAAAAGAAATCCTGCTCAGGCAGAGTTTTACCAGGCTGTTGAGGAGGTAATGAAAAGCGTTATTCCTTATGTGGAAGAGCATCCCGAATACCAGAAAGCAAACATACTGGAACGCATGATTGAGGCAGAACGTATTCTCATTTTCAGGGTACCCTGGGTAGATGATAAAGGGAATTACAGGGTAAACAGGGGATACAGGGTTCAGATGAACAATGCGATCGGACCTTACAAAGGAGGTCTGCGCTTTCATCCCGGTGTTACATTGAGTGTGCTGAAGTTTTTGGCCTTTGAACAGGTATTTAAAAACTCACTGACTACTTTACCAATGGGCGGTGGTAAGGGCGGCTCTGACTTTGATCAAAAGGAAAATCGGATAATGAGGTAATGCGCTTCTGCCAGAGCTTTATGACTGAATTATTCCGTCATATTGGTAAGGATACCGATGTACCTGCTGGTGATATTGGAGTAGGGGCAAGAGAGATCGGTTATCTCTTTGGCCAGTTCAAAAGACTGACTAATGAATTTACTGGTGTACTCACTGGTAAAGGCTATACTTATGGAGGCAGCCTTATTCGTCCGGAAGCTACCGGTTATGGATTACTGTTCTTTGTAGATGAAATGCTGAAGACAAAAGGAGAAATAATGAAGAACAAAAAAGTGGTGATCTCCGGCAGCGGCAATGTGGCACAGTATGCTATTGAAAAAACAATTGCGATGGGCGGCATTCCATTAACCGCTTCTGACAGCAGTGGATTTATTTATGATCCGGATGGAATCACTAAAGAAAAACTTGAGTTTATACTCGAACTAAAAAATGTACGCCGCGGAAGAATTGCAGAGTACGCTGCGAAATATGGCGTTCCATATTATGAAGGAGAAAAGCCATGGAAGATACCTTGTGATATTGCCTTGCCTTGTGCGGTACAGAATGAGCTGGATGAAAAAGATGCCCTCCTGCTTGTTAGTAATGGTTGTATGCTGGTAGCTGAAGGAGCGAATATGCCAACTACTCCTAAGGCAATTGAAGTATTGCAGGAAAATGATATACTCTATGCACCCGGTAAAGCTGCCAATGCAGGTGGTGTGGCTACGTCTGGCCTTGAAATGTCTCAAAACTCAATCCGGCTTTCCTGGACAAGAGAAGAAGTGGAAAGTAAACTGAAAGGAATAATGAAGAATATACATGAACAGTGTATGCAATACGGTAAGAAAGAAGACGGGACAATTGATTATGTAAAAGGAGCAAATATTGCGGGCTTTGTTCGTGTTGCTGATGCAATGCTGGCAGAAGGTCATGTATAGAATACCAGGTATTCGTAAAAAGTGATAATTAAAATATAAAAGCTGCTGATTTTACTACAGCAGCTTTTATATTAAACGTAATAGTAACAGATTATGTATCAGGTTCTTTTTTTTCGGTAATAAACTCGTTGATATAAATCCGGAAAAGGAGTATAATATAATTCACCAGTAATGGCCCGAAAATAAGGCCAATGAAGCCAAAGAGCCCCAACCCCACTATAACACCGAGTACTGTTATCATCGGGTGAACATGCCCCAGTCTTTTTAATATAGTGATGCGTGACAGGTAATCAATATTTCCGGTGATTATAAAACTATACAACAATAACCCCGTCGCATTCCAGGTATCACCACTGGCATACATAAAGATGACAAGAGGTACCCAAATGATCATGGTGCCCACCACCGGGAAGAAAGCAAAGACACCGGTCAGAAATCCCCATAGCACATACTCATTTACATCAAAAATGATATAGCCGATAGTGGCTGTCACACCCTGTATGATAGAGATAAGAGGTATACCGAGAGCACTGGCTTTTACCAGTCGTTTGGTCTCCGCTGCCAGCAGTTCGATATTTGTTTTTTTTAAAGGCAGTATATGGCTGAGGAATGTTTCCATTTCTTTGCCATGTACCAGCATATAGTACAATACAAAAAGCAGCAATGCCAGGTTGAGGACCAGGTTGACAGTATCATTTACTAGCCGGGGAAGAAAATCAGATAGTCTTCTTTGCAGGTCGGACATGGTGTCTTCTGAAATGAATGTGATGCCTGCCTGCTGCTGTACATCATATATGGCCTTCTTTGCTTTAGCCAGCATGAATGCCGGGTCATTCAAGAAAGGGTGTACTTGTTTTTCTAATAGTATAAAAGTTATGTAAACAAGCAATGCCAGCAGCAGGAAATACACAAACAGGTATAATCCTGCTGTCCATCCCTTTTTCCATTTACGGTGATAGATCAGTTGAAAATAGCTGTTGCGGCTGAGTATATATAAGGTAAGTGCTCCCAGCAAACCAGGGAAAAAAACATACAACTCCTTTATACTCAGGTATACCATCAGCAATAAGAGGAACAGGATCATTACCTGCTTGAGCTGACTATTAAAACCGGTTGTTGCTGACATAAATTACCAGTGAAAAATAAACCCTTATAATTCTCAGTAAGGTAGAACTTTTTTCGATGGCCGGTTATGACAGAGATTAGCTGTAAGCAAAACGAAAATCATATTGCTATACGAATTCTTGTATTGTTTAAATCAAAAAGGCTGTCCTGAAGAGACAGCCCTTTATTATTTTTTACCTGCGATATTAACTCAGGTGTTTGCTCAGGTATTTTGCAATTTCAAACATAGACACCTGGCCTTTGTTGCCAAACACTGCTTTCAGTTTTGCATCTGTGTTCACATTACGCTTGTTTTTGCTGTCCTGCAGTTTGTTCGCCTTAATGTAAGTCCATATTTTTTTCACTGCCTCAGTACGGGGCAATGCTTTTGTTCCTACTACAGCGCCTAATGCAGCACTTGGAGTTAACGCTTTCATAAAGGCAGCGTTAGGTTTACGGGCAGATTTCTTTTTAGCTACTTTTTTCTTAGCTGCTTTTTTCACAGCCTTTTTAGCGGCTGGTTTTTTTGCTACTTTTTTTGCAGCCTTTTTTGCTGCTTTTTTCTTTGTTGCCATGTTTTTTAGATTTAGAATGTTAATGGGTATCTCTTGTATACCGGTACCAAATATAGATTATTTCTCCTCTCATTGTAACAATGGAAAAAAAATCCGGCTTTTATTTTATGACTGTTTTTCCACAGGGAAAAACCGGTTTTTCCCAATGAAGAACGAAATGACCGCCGGTTTTTTTACAGTACAGTTGCTAAATTGTGTTGTCAATAACAGCTTTTGTTTATCAATATTCATAGCCATTATCCTCCGGTAACCGGTGAATGGACCATCCAAAGTCTATGGACAGACTTTGGGAAAACAGCTATACCTGGCCAGTATTCCATAGGCATTCACCCCTGGCATATCACTACTTCTCATTGGGAAAATCAACTGGAACTCCTGCGGGAAGCCAGCCAAAACCCATATGTGCTGGCTATTGGAGAATGCGGGTTGGACAAAGCCTGTGATACTTCTTTCTCCTTGCAGGCAAAGGTATTTGCTGCCCAGGTTGACTGGGCGAATGAGATTGGTAAGCCATTGATTATTCACTGTGTACGGGCATGGGAAGAAGTACTGCAGGTGTTGCTTGAGCAGGGAAATAAAGTACCTGTTGTTTTTCATGGGTTCAATAAAAGTCTGCCGCTGGCCCAAAAAATCATTGGACAGGGATATTATTTATCTTTTGGTAAATCATTGGAACAGCCTGGAAAAAAGAAAATACTCTCCGGGTTGCCGGTTGATAAGATCTTCCTGGAAACGGATGATTCCGCTATCAGCATCCGGCTGGTGTATGAATGGGCTGCCGATGCTTTATCAATTGATCACAATTCCCTTGTTTTGCAAATGCAAAAAAATGCAGCAGCTATTTTTGGTGCTGCAGCAACTCAACTATGACTAAAGATATTTCCTGGCTTTCCCGCACCAGTTTATTGATAGGAGAAAAGGCTTTGCATACTCTTACGCTGTCACATGTAATGGTAGTAGGCCTTGGCGGTGTTGGTTCATATGCCGCGGAATTCGTTGCCCGTAGCGGTGTGGGACGAATGACAATCATTGATGGTGATGTGGTGGATCCTACCAATCGCAACCGGCAATTACCGGCTCTTGCTACCAATCATGGTGAATCAAAGGCACTGATCATGGCAGAACGGTTAAAAGCAATTAATCCTGAACTGGAGTTGACCGTTATTAAAGAATTCATCAATCCCGGCATGGTGATGACGCAACTGGACAGCAGGCCCTGCTATATCATTGATGCAATAGACAGCATTACTCCTAAGATCACTTTTATTAAAATGGCCTGGGAAAATCAGTTGCCGCTTGTAAGCAGTATGGGTGCGGGAGCCAAGGTTGATCCAACCAGGTTGCAGGTTGTGGATATTTCAAAAACCTATAATTGCCCTTTTGCCCAGCAGGTAAGAAAGCAATTAAAAAAACATAATATACGCCGTGGTATAAAAGTGGTTTTTTCCCCGGAGGAACCTGTTAAAGAAAGCCTGATGCTGACGGATGGTAAGAATTTCAAGAAATCGGCTTATGGCACCATATCTTATTTACCAGCTGTATTCGGAGCGGTGGCTGCTTCTGTGGCGATAAGAGATTTGATACAAAAATGAGTACAATCAGTTCAGCGATCTTTCTTTTTGGAAAATAAGAAAATGACCAGGGCAATGATCACCAGGCTGATTGAACCATATACTGCATAGCTGAAAGGCATTAGAAAGATTGTCAGGGAAAGTTAATTTATTCCATGATAAATAAATGGATAAAGTATCTGAAGCAAGTACTGCTGATATCATTCATTCCTGTATCCCATGCATCTGTCACATACCAAACGGGTAAGTTTCCGGCATCTGGTGTCCGCCGGGTTCAATGTGTAAGGGATGTAAGGCCCTTGTTTCATCAAAGAAAATAAATGCATCATACCGCATGGGCATTATGCTTGGCACATAATTACCAAATTCCCGTTGAGGATTATAGACAACTCCAATGGCACGATGACCGAATTCTTTTTTACCTAACACTTCTTTTACATATTGATTCATCAGCATCAGGCGGTCTGTAGCACCGGCATTATGCATAATATATTCCCAACTGTTAGCAACTGCCGGAGGGACGGCCATCTTCCGCATCACATCATTCCACTGGCGACCGGCAATTACCGATCCCCGGTAAGAACCAAATCCCACAGCAAATACTCCATCATAGTAATGCATCTCATTCACCAGTTGTCCCACATTGACCATACCATCAAGGCGCATATCAGTTGCCCTCGCATCGCCAATATGCGTATTATGTTCCCATACTATGGCTTTGGCATGCAGACCGTGAAAATCCATCAGTTTATTTAGCGTATCAACCATATGATGATCCCGGATATTCCAGCTAAATGGCCCACCTTTTATCATGGCCCGGTAGTATTTTTCTGCATTGACAGCAATCATGGCATTGCGTTCCACATTCAGTACTGCTTCAGGATCTGTATTATATTGCTGCATTTTATTCCTTATCTCCAGCAGCAAGTCCACCACTTCTGCTTCGCAGGATGCAGGTACCCACGAATGTGCTGTTGCCCGGGCATAGGATTGCCCTTCTTCTTCACTATATGGCTCAAAACAATGCCAGGCCTGCATGGCTACTTCTTTTGCTTTTTTATCTGTTTTGTCCAGGTAGTTGATAATAGCTTCCAGGCTTTCCCATAAACTGTAAACATCCAAACCATAGAAACCTACCCGCTTATTTGCCGGCTGTGTGGCGTTATGCTTTCGCATCCATTCTGTCAGTGCCACAATTTCCCAATTGGCCCACATCCAGGTAGGCCAGCGGTTGAATGCAGACAGAACGTCTTTGGCGCTGCTGCCTGCATCAGTATAACCTTTTACATACCGGTTTACCCGGTAACAATCCGGCCAGTCCCCTTCTACTGCAATAAAAGAAAATCCTTTCTCCAGGATCAACCGCCTGCTGATCACTGACCGCCAGGTATAATACTCATGCGTACCATGGGAAGCTTCTCCCAGTAATACATATTTTGCATCTCCGATCGCATCCATCAAAACATCAAGGTCCCTTGTATTATTCAGGTCGACGGAATTATCCCGGATGAATGTTGTAAGATCTATACTTTCACCTTTATCTTCCTTCAAATAAGTGATGCGCATATGATTCAATTTTATGATTCAAGTAACTATATTTCTCCCCCGGAATCTATGATCAGGTTCATTCATTTATATGAGTGAACTCACCAAAAAAAGCTCTATTGCCAATGTAAATTCACAATATGAAATAAAGTGCAGGTATATGCTTATAGCCTGCTTTTTGTTAGTGTTAATGAATGATGGATATTTTTTACCAGGCAGCAGAAGTGTATAAAGATGAAAAAAGAGATTCAGGAAGAGGTGTTTATTCCGGTTGGCTCTGTCACGGTCAAAGGTCATTTGGGATTACCTGAAAAAGCAGATAGTATTGTCATCTTCTCTCATGGTAGCGGGAGCAGTCGTTTTAGCCCCCGTAATAAATATGTGGCTGAAGTATTAAATGATCAGCATATTGCAACACTTCTTGTAGACCTGCTTACACCGGAGGAAGATTTGCATTATGCTGCACGGTTCAATATTAACTTACTTACCCAGCGGTTGGTGGGTGTTTCCAAATGGATAGCTGAGCAACCGGTTTTCAAAAATTTTCAAATAGGTTATTTCGGGGCCAGTACCGGCGCCGCTTCTGCATTAAGGGCAGCAGCTATTCTGGAAAAAAAAGTGAAAGCAGTAGTTTCAAGAGGTGGCCGGCCTGACCTTGCCATGCAGGTGTTACCCTTTATAAAGGCCCCTACCTTGTTACTCATTGGTTCATTGGATGACCTGGTGATTGAATTGAACCAGCAGGCATATGACCAGTTACAATGTAAAAAAGAAATGATGATTGTAGAAGGTGCTTCTCATTTGTTTGAGGAACCGGGCAAGCTGCAAGAGGTAGCTGTATTAGCTGCGGACTGGTTTAAAAAATACCTGGTAAATACTGACCCTTTTATTGACAGCGCTACTATTGTGCTAAAAAAATAATTATATGTATTTCATCGACCGATATGATGCAGCCATGCAACTGGCCCCCCTTCTTGAAAAATATAGAAATGAAAAAGGTGTGATACTGGCGGTACCGAGGGGCGGCGTTCCTATTGGTTATTACCTTGCCAAACACTTTGACTTTCCATTGGATTTACTGATGACCAAAAAATTGGGGCATCCTGCCAACGGAGAATTTGCGATAGGCGCCGTTAGCCTCGAAGGAAGTATTATTGAGGAAACGAAGGGAGTGCCTGAGCAATATATCAGGGAAGAGACACAACGCATCAGGGTGCAACTGGAAGAACGGTATAAAAAATTCATGGGGAATAAAAAGCCTGTTGATATAAAAGGCAAAATTGTCATTGTTGTTGATGATGGTGTGGCAACAGGTCGTACTATTTTATCTGCCATTAAGATTTTACGGAGCAAAGAGCCGGAAAAAATTGTAGTAGCTGTTCCTGTAGCACCTGAGGAGTCATCGAAACGAATAAAGCTACTGGTGGATGATTTTATTTGCCTGCATACACCTTACCCGTTTTATGGGGTAGGAAATTTTTATGATGATTTTACCCAGGTAGAAGATGAAGAGGTGTTACAATTGCTGAATGAATTAAATGACAGGAAAAAAGTAGTTTAGCCTGCTGCAATTCAATAGTGTAAATAAGTGAACAATAATAAACAACACCTGAGCTATTATGTCATTAATGGAATTACCCTTTACAGAATTGTAACTGCGCCTTTATTACTTGTGTTACTTTTTCTAAAGCAGTATGATCTGTTTAAATGGTTGCTGGCTGTTAGTTTTTTTACTGACCTCATCGATGGCTTCCTGGCAAGAAAGTATAAAGTAACCAGTATACTGGGCACAAAGCTTGATTCTATCGGGGACGATTTGACTGTTGCTGTTGCAGTGACCGGCTTATTTGTCATATTTCCTGAGTTTATCAGGCAGCAAAAATGGGTATTCATTATTTTGCTGGCTTTATTTTTAATACAAATGGCATATGCCTTTACCCGCTATGGAAAAATGACCAACTTTCATACCTGGCTGGCAAAGACAGCAGCCCTCTTGCAGGGAATATTTTTATTGCTGACTTTTTTTACCGGCCAACCTTATCTGTTATTATTTTATACAGCGGCTATTGTTACTATGCTGGAGCTGATCGAAGAAATTATTCTTGTATACCTGCTGCCGGAATGGAAAATGAATGTGAGGGGATTGTATTGGGTACTTACAAGAAAGAAAGCAGTATAAATAGTAAATACAAACGGGCATATAAGATGCCCGTTTGAGAAAAAGGCAATGTTTAACTAATCACTATTTCTTTCTTTACATTTTCTTTACCGGCAATGACAGGCAGGCTTACCTGCAGCACACCATCTGCATATTTAGCAGTGATATTTTTGGTGTCAATGCTTTCGTTCAATGTAAAGCTTCTTTTAAACCCGCCACGACTGTATTCCCGCAAAACCCATTCAGGCCGGGGAAAGCCTTCCGGGGGGGTGTAAGAAACAGTTAGCTCATTTCCATTTACATCTAAATGAAAATGTTCTTTGATGCGGCCGGGAGCAAACACCAGCATCTCATAGCTATTGTCTGTCTTGTAGATGTTGACGGCTGCCCGTTGCATGGAGCGGATAAACAGGGGTCTGTTTCCGTAAGCGTTGCCTTTTGCGGCACATGACTGATTGTAGTTCATGTTTTCATTTTTAGGTTATAAAATAAAATAACAGTGTAAAAGACATAAAAATGATGCCGGGATAATTTTGCTGCTATTCTGACATAAGCAACGACAAAGATGTATATGGCAAGGGTTAATTTATCAGTTGCCCGCGGCTGATATTAATTCTGTGACAGAATGAGTATAATCATCAATTATGCATGAATAAACCATAACCTTGCAGATTGAATTAATAAGGTGCTTGCCAGTATCTTAGAGGTTCAGGTACCTGCAAAAAACCCGGAACCTGGTTCAGCTATCATGAAACGGCTTTTAATATTTCCCGAATCAGTTAACTTACAAGAAAATCCCTTGCTATATGGCAGAAAATAAAAAAACCTATATGGTTAAAGCAAATGAGTTTGTTTTCACATTTAACCAGGAAGAGATTGACAAAGCAGACTTTATAAAAAAAAATCCAACAGAATTTAATCTCATCAGGAACAATCGTTCTGTAAATGCCAAATTACTGGAATCAGATATCACTGGCAAAGAGGTAAAGATTGAAGTGGATGGAGAAACCTTTGAATTGTTGATAAAAGATGAACTGGATCAGATGCTGGACAGAATGGGATTCAGTACTGTTTCTTCCAAGCACATAAAAGAGATTAAAGCCCCTATGCCCGGCTTGGTACTTGAAGTAGCAGTTAAAGAAGGCCAGGAAGTAGAAGAAGGAGATAAGATACTCATCCTTGAGGCGATGAAGATGGAGAACAGTATAATGATACATACCAATGCCAGGATTAAAAGGATAGCAGTATCTGCCGGACAAGCTGTGGATAAGGGTCAGGTGCTGGTGGAATTAGAATAATTCAACAATCAAAAACATTGCAATGAAAAAAATATTAGTTGCCAACCGCGGCGAAATTGCATTACGTATCATGCGGACGATTCGAAAAATGGGTATAAAATCAGTGGCGGTATATTCAGAGGCTGACCGTCATTCGCCCCATGTATTATTTGCCGATGAAGCAGTTTATTTGGGAGCTGCCCCATCCAGCCAATCCTACCTGAATGGAGACAAGATCATTGCTTTTTGTAAAGAACTGGGTGTGGATGGAATCCACCCCGGCTATGGTTTCCTGAGCGAGAATGCAGAGTTTGCGCAGAAAGTAACAGATGCCGGCATAGAATTTATTGGGCCAACACCGGAAGCGATGCGGATTATGGGATCAAAGCTGGCGGCGAAGGAAAGTGTAAAAAAATATAATATCCCGATGGTACCCGGCATTGACCGGGCTATTGAAGATGTGAACCTGGCAATAGAAGTGGCTGATAAAATTGGTTACCCCGTATTGATCAAAGCATCAGCAGGTGGTGGTGGTAAAGGTATGCGGATCGTGGAAAAAGCTGATGATATGCAGGAGCAAATGGAAAGGGCTATCAGTGAAGCAAAATCTTCATTTGGGGATGGTTCAGTGTTTCTTGAAAAATATGTGACTTCACCCCGGCATATAGAAGTACAGGTGGTGGCAGATAAGTATGGCAATGTAATACATGGCCTGGAAAGAGAATGCAGTATTCAACGCCGTCACCAGAAAGTAGTGGAGGAAACTCCTTCAGCCATTGTTACCCCTGCAATGCGGGAAAAAATTGGTGAAGCAGCCGTTATGGTGGCCAAGTCTTGCAATTACGTTAGTACTGGTACTGTAGAGTTCCTGGTGGATGATAAACTGAATTTTTATTTTCTGGAAATGAATACCCGTCTGCAGGTGGAACACCCGGTTTCTGAAATGATAATCGGGCTTGACCTGGTAGAGCAACAGATCCGGATAGCAAGAGGTGAAAAATTAGGGATCACCCAGGATGACATCAAACCCAACGGACATGCCATTGAATTAAGGGTCTATGCTGAGGACCCGCTGAATAACTTCTTACCTTCCATTGGTACATTAACTAAATATGAAAAACCAACCGGGGAAGGAATACGGGTAGATGATGGCTATGAAGAAGGAATGACGATCCCGATTTATTACGATCCGATGATCGCTAAACTGGCTGTTCATGGTAAAACAAGAACTGAAGCGATCCAGAAAATGTTACAGGCTATCAAAGAATATAAGATTGAAGGAGTAGCCACCACATTGCCCTTCGGGACTTTTGTATTTGAACATGAAGCATTCTTTTCCGGAAAGTTTGACACCCATTTTGTAAAAAACTATTATACTCCGGAGAAGATAAAGGAAAAGCAAAAAGCCAATGCAGAGATAGCTGCTATGGTGGCGGTAAAATATTGGCAGGAAAGAAAGAAAATGTTAAGCCCTGTTGAACATAAATCAACCAGTTGGAAACGCCGGCTGGCACATTAGCCAGCTAAGGCTACAAACCTTATTTCATTCAAAAAACTAATACATGAAACCGAAAGTTGAAATATTACGAGAGAAATTGGAAGAGGGAAAATTAGGGGGAGGGATAAAAAGAATAGAAGCGCAGCATAAAAAAGGAAAACTTACTGCACGGGAAAGGGTGGAACTGCTGATGGACCCCGGTTCTTTTGAAGAAATCGGGGCATTGGTTACTCATCGTACAAAAGATTTTGGTATGGGTGACCAGCAATTTTATGGTGATGGTGTGATAACCGGGTATGGTACGGTGCACGGAAGATTAGTATATGTATTCGCACAGGACTTTACCGTTTTTGGAGGCTCTTTATCTGAAACACATGCCGAAAAAATTTGCCGTATCATGGATATGGCGATGAAAGCGGGTGCACCTATGATTGGATTGAATGATTCAGGTGGTGCCAGGATACAGGAGGGTGTAAGATCGCTGGGTGGTTATGCAGATATTTTTTATCGGAATGTACAGGCATCAGGGGTTGTACCTCAGATTTCTGCTATTATGGGGCCCTGCGCAGGGGGTGCTGTTTATTCACCTGCAATGACTGATTTTACTATCATGGTAGAAAATACCAGTTATATGTTTGTTACCGGTCCCAATGTAGTAAAGACAGTGACCAATGAAGAAGTAAGTTCAGAAGAACTGGGAGGAGCATCTACTCACTCTACCAAATCTGGTGTTACACATCTTACGGCAGTAAATGATATGGATTGTATCAATCAGGTAAAAAAACTGTTGAGCTATATGCCACAAAACTGCGAAGATGTCGTTGTTAAGCAACCTTATACATTGGGCGACGAGACAAGGGAAATACTGGAGACGATTGTGCCAGCCAGTGCCAATCAGCCATATGATATCCGTACGGTCATAGAAGGTATTTGTGATACAGATTCTTTCTTTGAAGTGCATAAGTACTATGCTGATAATATTGTTGTTGGTTTTGCCAATATTGCAGGAAGGAGTATTGGTATTGTAGCAAATCAGCCAATGAGCCTGGCCGGGGTGCTGGATATTGACAGCTCTAAGAAAGGGGCAAGATTCACCCGTTTTTGTGATTGTTTTAATATTCCCTTATTAGTGCTGGTAGATGTACCTGGCTTTTTACCTGGTACCGACCAGGAATGGAATGGAATCATCACAAACGGAGCTAAGTTATTATATGCACTGAGTGAAGCAACAGTACCCCGTGTTACAGTGATTACAAGAAAAGCATATGGTGGCGCATATGATGTAATGAACTCTAAACATATCGGTGCGGATATGAATTATGCATGGCCCAGTGCAGAGATTGCAGTAATGGGTGCAAAAGGTGCCAGTGAGATCATTTTCAAAAGTGAAATTGCGGCCGCGGAAGATCCTGCAAAAAAATTGCTGGAGAAAGAAGCTGAATATGCGGAGCTATTTGCCAATCCATATACTGCAGCTGAAAGAGGATTTATTGATGAAGTGATTGAGCCAAGGGAGACAAGAAAAAAACTCATCAAAGCATTTGCGATGCTGGAGAATAAAGTAGCTAAAAGGCCGAGAAAAAAGCATGGAAATATTCCGTTATAAAAACCTTTATGCAGGTTGCTGCCTGAATATAGTACTGAGCAAGTTGTATAATTCAGGATTTTTTGTTTGCAATAAATCCGGTCTTTCAAAGAAATATTCTGCTACCACTGCAAAGAATTCAGCTTCATTTGTGGCGCCATAGGGATTGATATCAGAGCGATCAGCCAGCATTTTCTTCATCTCCCGCTGCATCAGTTGCAACCAGGGAAGAACATACTGCTGCTGTAATATTAGTTCGGGAATACCATCAACAGCCCCGTCTGTTTTATCTACCAGGTGAACAAATTCATGAATGGCTGTATTTGATTTACCGGACTTATTAATGAATGCCTGTCGCAGTTCATGTTGTGATAGTATCATAACACCATTCAAAGCACCATCACCCACCATTCCCAGTACAGAGCGATCTCCTCCCTGTTGCTCAAAATCATGATTAAATGAATCAGGATACAATAATACTTCCCTCAGGTTTACATATTCCCATTCCGGGAAGCCAAAGATGGGAATAACAGCACTGGCTGCAATCAGCACTTTATCTATGTCCTCAACAGGTGTATTAACACCGGTGATTTTAACTTGTGCTAAGAACAATTGCAGCTTTTTTTCAAATGCTGATTGCCTTGCTGCATCTAACTGATTGTAAAATGCTGATTGTTCTTTCAGGATGATACGATAATTGCCCGGCAACGGAGGTACAAAAAGAGATTTCTTCTTTGACCGTATCAGCACAGCTATTAATAATACCAGCAGGGCAAGGGCAAAAAGGGTGAACAAGATGATATCCATAACGGGTATGAAAATACAAAGCCCTCATCTATATAAATATGATATTTACATTGCAGGTTAGATCAGTTCTTTATTGGCAGCCGCTAAAAAGCAAAGACCAATAAGTAAGGAAGGTACTACATACACCAAGCCAACAGAAGTATCTTTGATACTTAAAAAATATACCCCCATTACTAGTGCGCCGGCCAGTAATAACCGGCCACCCCAGAGCGGACGAAACCATGCTATTACAAAACCAACAATAGTAAGCAGGGTAAATGGAAGGAATCGTAATAAATCCTTACCCATCCCACTCATAATATCAGGAAGACCTTCGCCAATAAAAAAGGCAAGAAAAAAGGCCGTAACAAGCAAACCGCTGATACGGCCTGTCCACAATAGAATCTTATGCTGTTGCATAGAATTACTTTAAACAGGTTTATTAATTACACTGTCTCACATCGCTTTCATTACCGGTTGTTCTTTCAGGTTCACCAGTATGTTTTGTTTCACCATATCTTTTGCGATCATCTGTCCATACTCATGTCCAAGGGTTTCAGATGATGCAGGATCAAATGATTCACTCTGGGCTGAATATACCAGTTCATTACTGGTCAGGTCATACAGGTTGGTTTCCCAGAAATACTTGGTGTCTTCAGTATAGTATCCGTCTGTATAGATTCTCCCGTAAATAGTTCTTGAATAACCCCAGAACCGGTTATAATAAACAGTGTAGGGAGTGTATTGCACTCGTCCGGGAACATAATACCTTTCCTTCGTTTTATCCAGCAGAACTACGGTCAGCACAGCGTCAATGCCTGAATTGCGCAGCTTGCTGATGGCCTGTTCTTCATTCATGTTCTCAAAGGTTTTGGGATTGTATTCATCGCAGGAACATATAGCATCATAACCCAGGTCTTTTAAATCACCTACCAGGTGTTGCTCCATTTTTTCACGAAGGGTTCTGTCTTTTTCCCGGATAAGACCTAATACAATTATCTTTTTGAATTTTTTTGGCTGTACATTTTCTGCTTTCCATGAACTGGTAATATGGGAAGAGGGACCACAACCAGACAACAGGAATAAAAACACTACAGCCATTGATAATAGCTGTTTCATAATATTTTGTTTTACTTCTTGTAAGTTACCTCCTGCTCAAGCCTGTATATTATGATAGCTGTCATTTCCCCGATTGATTGTCGATAGCTATTACTTTCAATGATATAAAAAAAACCCGGCAGTTATGCCGGGTTTGCTCCCCCTGTTGGACTTGAACCAACGACCCTCTGATTAACAGTCAGATGCTCTAACCAACTGAGCTAAAGGGGAATACCTTTTCCGCTTATTTAGCGGGTTG
>Ga0116142_10001851_pt1 | contig 24344 bp, 16 predicted proteins | sample AD_UKC033_MetaG_FD_89785 | JGI IMG/M metagenome (GOLD analysis project Ga0116142, IMG submission 89785) | Active sludge microbial communities of municipal wastewater-treating anaerobic digesters from USA - AD_UKC033_MetaG | ecosystem: Engineered > Bioreactor > Anaerobic > Digestate | place: USA... | reverse complement strand
GCCCTCATTGCCTTCTCTCCGAAAGGCTTTCGAAGTATAAAAGGGACGGATTTCTTTATACCTGCCTATGCCCCTTGAGGTTCCATGGTCTTCCAGGATACGGCGTACCTGTTTATCCAACCGCAGGTCGTCCGTGAAGACTGAAAAATTACCCAGCTCGGTACTTCCCACCCCGAAATCAAAGAGATAAGGATCATGATCCATAAAATGATCGAGTACCGGATGAAAGCGGGAAGCTCCGATTTTTTGAATCCACCGGTCCATTCCCGGGACCGGCTTTTTTTCACATGCCGCTCTGAAGGAATAGCCGGCAAACCGTGGATGCACGTTGAGCCAAGCTTCCAACAATGACCAGGCATCCCGGTCAGTAACCTGCAGATATTGGTTTTCCGGGTGGTCTTGCCTGTTTATGGCTGAAACCGTCAGGCTGATCATCAATCGTGCGGTGATCTGAGCATAAAGAACCTCCAATTCTGCCTCCTCCAGCGGACAGGCCTTGTGGAAAGCGCCAACCACTTCGCAGGCGGCGCGGAGAGGGTCTGGAAGTTTCAGGATGGCATAAGTGCAGGCGATGGCCAGTTCATTGATCCGGTGCGTATATACCATATCCAGGAAATCGAGCAGGGCATGGGTTTCATAGGACTGAATTTCTTCATTCCACCGGCACAATACATTGTAATCGTTGGCATCGTTGTAATTGATTTGTTTGGGACAGGAATCCAGGAGGGGCAATACGTTTTTTTCATAGTGGTTCAACCAGGCGATAAACTTCTGATTCCAGGGGTCGGGATGGAGGTGCACAAAATCCCGGATCCAGAGCAGGCGGGATGGATCCCATTTGATAAAGCGGTGAGCGGCGGGGTCTTCAAAACCGGCCAGGCAGGAGGAGAGGCGGCCCATCATTTTACCTAAGGATTTCCGGGTGTTTGCCGTCACCGGCTTGCATTCCGCCCAGAGGGGAAGGGCTATCCATTTAAATACCCGAAAATGGTGATCCTGGTATCGTACCATACGATCACCGTCCGGCGCCATAAATACTTCCTGAAGCTGGAAATCATAACCTTGCTGATTAAGATAAAGTATAGCGCGGTCCTCCATCTCCAGGATCGAAGGATCCCTTCCGGGATGGGATTGTTTGACGACAAGCTTCCCGCCCTCCGCCGTGTCGAGAACGTACACCGCATCCAGTTCAGAATAGAGCGTGGTCAGCCTGCCTTCCAGGCGAAATGCTTTTTTCAGCAGGTCTTTGATTTCCTCTTCATGCATAAGCAGGCGTGTAAAATAAAGAAAAGCGTTCTACCCGGTTTTATAAATCGCGGCACCCGCCTGGGCATGGTGTCTTCAATTTGACTAAATTTGCGCCAAAATTCAGAAGATGAGCCGAATGATCACGTTGAGGGATTCCCTCCGGGAAGCCATGATTGAGGAAATGCGCAGGGATCCTCTGGTTTTCCTGATGGGTGAGGAGGTGGCCGCCTACAACGGCGCCTACAAAGTGAGCAAGGGGATGCTTGATGAATTCGGGCCCCAGCGGGTGATCGATACGCCCATCTCCGAGCTTGGATTCGCGGGCATCGGGGTAGGAGCCGCCATGAACGGGCTCCGGCCGATCATCGAGTTCATGACCTGGAATTTTGCCATCCTTGCTTTTGATCAGATAGTAAACAATGCAGCGAAGACCCTGAGCCAGTCGGGAGGACAATTTTCCTGTCCCATTGTTTTCAGGGGACCCAGCGGGAGTGCCGGCCAACTGGCCCAGCAACATTCCCAGACCTTTGAATCCTGGATGGCCAACGTACCCGGACTCAAGGTGATTTCCTGCGTGGACCCGGCGGATGCCAAGGGCCTGCTTAAATCAGCCATCCGGGACCAGGACCCGGTGTGCATGATGGAATCCGAGATCCTTTACGGTCTCAAAGGGGATGTTCCTGAAGGGGAATACCTGGTGCCCATCGGTAAAGCCGCGATCCGCAGACCGGGCAAGGACGTGACCATCGTCTCTTATAATAAAATGGCCGAAGTGGCCAAAAAAGCGGCGGAGGAACTAAGTAAGGAAGGAATAGAGGCTGAGGTGATCGATCTGCGGACGATCCGTCCACTGGATTTCCATACCCTGGTTGAATCCGTGAAAAAAACCAACCGCATGGTAGTGGTGGATGAAGCCTGGCCTTTTTCCGGCGTCAGTGCCGAAGTGGCTTATGAAATGCAAAAATACGCCTTTGATTACCTGGATGCGCCGGTGACCAGGGTCAATTCAGCCGACACCTCCCTTCCCTACGCTCCGACTTTGGTGGACGCCTGGTTGCCCAATCCGGCGAAGGTGATCCGCGCGGTGAAAGAAGTGATGTATGTGAAAGGGTGAGAATTGGTTGGTGGTTGGGAACCTTGTATTTTCCCCACGATCAGAATTTTAAAGTGATTCCTCCCACCACATTGATTCCAAAAGTAGGGTACTGGTACCATCTTCTCCATTGGTTGCTGGCCAGGTTGTTGGCCTGGACAAAGAGCCCGAAGTGTTTAGTCAGATGATAATCCGCGCCTAAGCTGATATCCAGCAGCACTTTTGATTTCCCGGAATTTCCCAAATCATCGAGATAAGGGATCCCGTCGTTGACGAAAGCCTCTGCAGTGAACAACAATTTTTGATTCAGGGATTGGTACTGGACGGAGCCGTTGAATTCGATCGATGGAAGTCCCCAGGCATTGGGTTCGGGATTATCGGAATAAAAATTCTTGTTCAGGGCGCTGCTGATGATGATGTGTTTGGTTGGCCTGAAGGCAAGGGAAGCCGTAATGTGAAAGAGGTCAATATCCCGGTAAATCACGTCAAATCGGCTGAAGTTGGCGGTATTCAATATAAAGAGGGGCAGGCCGTTGTTCTGCCGGTAGCCAATGCGCCCATCGTATTCAATGGTTTTAGCAGAACCCTTGATTCCTGCAAAATAGCTGGTGAACGTGTTGTTTGTAAGAATGGGCCTGGACGAAATAAAGGGATTATAGTCGGAAAGGGTACGGTAGCTGTTTTTGTTTAATCCTCCGTCTGCCCCGGCGATGGCCATGAGCTGGTTTCCTGCAATACTCAGGCTGAGGTTGACGGCGGGGAAAAGATTGATCTCTTCTTTGTGGGAAGTGACCCGCACCCCGGCTGAAATCTGGAATGATTTACCATGGATGCCGACCTGGGGCAGGAGGTAAAAGTTATTCAGTTCCTGGGACGCGGAATCTTTCAGGGTGTTAAAATCGGATCCCAGCTCGATGCCAAAGGAATGGCGGTCCTTGATCCATTTGGTAGCGCCGAGGTGGATATTGGCATTTTTTTCCTTACTGCCCAGGTTGTCGGCCAGGCTGGCAAATTTGATGCCGGCAAAGTAATTGATCCCGATTTTGCTCACCGTGGGATTAAAGATGCCTGCACCGATTTGCAGGAGGTCGTAGTCGTGCCTGAGGATCTGCTCCGGGGTTTCGGTAGTGGGATTTTGGATGTAGTGGCCGAAGTGGTGATAACGGTCTTTGCTGAAAGATGCATCGCCCTGGATCGCCATGCCGTCTTCCGTGATAAAGAGGGCATTTGCCTTGATGTCGTTGTCATAAAATTTCTGCGCCCTGTTTTTCTTATTGTTGTTGGCGCTGTGGTGGCTGAGGTCAAATCCGATTTTTGCCCGGTCATTCTTATTCCATCCATAGGAAAGTTTCCCATAAGCCTGGTTGGGCATTCCATACCCGGCTTTGAGGTAAAATGGATAGACGGGTAGGGGGTCCGCCGGTTTGAGGGGTACCGGCCGAAGCTGCGGGGCCGCATACTTTACATCCAGGACCCCTGGATTTACAGCATACTGATAGCTTTTTTTAGTGGTGTCCAAGGCTATGAGCTCTGGACTGATTTTAATTTTTTCGGTTTCGTCGAGCCTGGCGTCAAAATCCTTGACGACCTGGATCACGTCGACCGGCAGTTTTTGTTGGGCGCCGGCATGGAAGTTCAGAGCGATAACCGCTATCGGGAGGAATATTTTTTTCATGGGGCAGTGATCAATGGTTTTCAAATAAGGAATTCGATCGGAGGCTGTCCGTTTTCAGTTTGCTGGAGTTCTGTTGTTTTTTATTGACCGCATCGAGTTTCTCCTGGGTGATCCGGCTGATCGACGGATCTTCCTTGTAATTTTCCAGTACAGCTTCCAGGGCGGCTTTGGCATTAAACAGATCGTTCTTTTCCACAAAAAGGTCCGAAAGCAGGATCAGGCAGTGGGCGACCCACAAAGGATGATCCGCATTTTGCTGAATGGCTTGTTTGACCGCTTCCTCAGCCTGGGCGTTCTGTTTTTGAAGAAATAAGATATTGGCCAGCAAGTACCTGGCTTCCGCCGTCTGGACATTGTCGCTCAGCCGGGTGACGGTGGTGAGATGACCGGTGGCTTTTGGAAAATTTTTCTGATCGTAGGCAATTTTGCCCAGGTAAAAGGAAGCCGTGGATTTTTGTTCATCGTTTGCCTGCGGATTACCGGCCACTTTTTCCCCGAATTGCACCACATCCTGGGTCTGCCCGGTTCGGTAAGCGGAACGCATGGCCCCGAGCTGGGCTTCATACACGGTCGATTCGTCCGCGGTCTCCGCCCCGGCAAGTTCTGCGTAATATTTAAACGCTTTATTGAAATCCTGGGCATGATGATAGGCCAGGCTGGCGGCTTTGAACAGGGTGCGGTCGTAATATTCATTTCTTCCCCGCTGGATGACCCGCTCATAATCCTGGAGCGCGGGATCGTACTTTTTGAGCAGGGTGTAAGATTCTCCCCGCCGGAATAAGGCCGCGAGGGAATGAGCCCCGTTTGGAAATTTCTGAAGGTAGTCCGAGAACGCCGTCGTGGCCCTTTCATACTGGCCGTCTTCAAAATAACGAAGGGCCACGCTGTAATTGAGCGAATCCCGGGAGTAATTGGTCAGGTTATAGCCTGGCACCGATTCGATGAAACGGATGTATTCATCTGCAAGTCCAAGGTCGTCCACATAGATTTCCTGGATCGCGACCAGGGCTTCCTGGCTTTCGCTGGCGGTGGGATTGTGCTTGAACACGTTTTTATAATGGGTCAGCGCTTCATTTTTCTGGCCGAGGTTGTAATTAACCAACCCGAGTTGGATCAGCGCCCGGTTATAGATATTGGAACCCGGGTAATCACGGATCAGCTTTTTCAAAACGCCATTGGCCTCATCCATCTGGCCCTGGTCGGTGTAGGTGACACCCAGCTCATACAGGGACTCATCGGCATATTTGGATTGCGGTTGTTTTTTGGGCAGATCATCGAGTAATCTTATTTTTTCCCTGTTGTTCCCCTTGAGCCCCTGGAGGATGGCGGTCTGGTATTGCGCATAGTCATTTCCGGTGTATTTGTTCCGGATCACCTGGGCATACCCATTGATGGCATCATCATAGTTGTTCCGTTTAAACGAACAATCCGCGGCACGCAGGAGGGCATCCGGCAGGAGCCCGGGGTCTGCCCCCGTACTTTTTTGACTTAAAACGCTGATGCATTGTTTGAATTGATCACCGGCCGTCAGCCAGTTTCCTTTTTTGAGATAGTTGTATCCCTGCAGGTATCTGGCCATGGGCACCAACTCCGGGTTTTTGAGGTTGCTGCCGCTTCCCGCCTGGCTCAGCAATCGGTCCGCCCACTTTATGCTCTGATCGAAATCTTTCAGTCGATGGGTCAGATCAGCCTGCCAGTAGATGGCGGAAAGTTGGATATTCCGATCGAAGGAAGGATCAATGGCTTTCTGAAAAAATGGACGGGCCTCGTCCAAGCGGTCTTCCTGGAGCAATTGAAGCCCCCGGTTGTAGGCCAGGACCTGGTAGGCTTGCTTCAGCCGGGCTGATGGATTTTCCATCTGGTCGATGGTACGCAGGGCCTGCTCATAATTTTTTGTCCTTTGCAGAATATCGGCCATGATGTCCTGCGCCTGGCTGTAATACCGGGAAGATGCCGGAAAGTTGTTCAGGGTGGTAAGACCTTCCCGGTCATATCCCAATTCAGCGGACAATTTTCCATAATTAAAGGAGGCTTCTTCCCGGATATCTTCCTGGTACTGGACTTTGCTCACATTGTAAAAAGCGGTCCGGGCGGAAAGCCGGTCCCCCGAACGGAGATAACAATCGGCCAGGTAATAGTTTGAATTCTGGCCCAACTGGCTTTGCTGGCTGCTGATGGTCCTGAAATAGGGGATGGCTTTGGGATACTGGCCGAGATGGTAATGGCTGTAACCCAAGGCGTAATAGTCCGCTTCTTCCAGGCTTTGATTGGTTTTTTCAAATTCTTCCAGGTAACGGATGGCCGAGGAATAATCCTTTTTGCTAAAATAGGCGTGGCCGGCCATGCGCCGGATCAGGTTGATCCGGTCCACTTTCTGTGTCCCATCCAGGAAGGTCTTTGTATAGGCCAGCAACTGATCATACTTGCCCTGTGAAAAATAAATATAGGTGATGTAATAGGGTATCAGATCGGCGTATTTTTTGGACTTGGATGCGATATCCAGGCTTTTAATCGATTCATCGTATTGGGCCAGGAAATATTGCGACATGCCGAGGTAATAATTGACAGGGAAATAGTATTCCGTTTTCAAGCCGCTCACCGTCTTGAGGGCCAGGGCCGCATTCTTAAAATCTTTCTTGGCAAAATGGGAGTATCCCTGTTTGAACTTTATTTCACTGAGCGATTCACTGGACAGGCCCCTGGTATCCATGATATTGTAAAAGGCGAGGGCCCTTTCATAATTTTTTTGGTCAAAGTAATAATTGGCCACTTCCAGATTGGCCTTTTCGGCAATGGGGTCGGGGCGGTGCTTTTTAATGAATTCCGTCACCATCAGGTCGGCTTCATCCAGTTTGAGCCTGAGGCTGGATATGGCCGAATAGTATTCCGCATAAGTTCGCAGGGTCTGGTATTCGGGTTCGAAGCTCAGGCGTTGATCTTCCAGGACCTGTTGGAATTCTTTTTTGGCGCCGGAATACACGCCTTCCTGGAAAAGCCGAAGGCCTTCTTTATAATGGGCATTGATTTCCGAGTATAGGGCTGTTTTCTGTGCGGTCAGGGGAAAACTGACAGGAATAATAAAAAGGAATAATAGAATTGACCTGGCCATGTAAAATCCGGTTAAATGAAATATCAAAACTACGACGAAATTACTTCGTATTTAAGTGTAATTCAAGGACAAATTTATGAAAAAATTAACCTATATGTATCGGGGATCTTCCACGAAATAAGATTCTCCCATCCCCCGGGATTACCTGCTCCCCGCAAGCGCGAATATCATCGCTGATCCCCAGGGTTAATGTGCAGGTTTTGGATTGAACGCAGCGACGGATCCCGGTAGTATCCGGCATCCTTTAATGAAATGATAAAGGTCAGACGAGGGCTTCGCTGGACATAAATACCTGCCTGAGGATGCCAATGCATTCTTCGAGCTGGGATTGGCTGATCACCAGGGGAGGGGCAAGCCGGATTATATTGCCCCTGGTCGGTTTGGCCAGCAATCCCTGCCGGGCCAGGTCCAGGCAGATCTTCCAGGCGGTTTTGCTTTCCGGGTCATCATCGACTTCAATGGCATGAAACAACCCTTTTCCACGGGTGCCGACCAGCCAGGGACAGTCTTCCATAAGATCGGCCAGGGCAAGGCCAAGCATCTTCCCCAGTTTTTCTGCATTCTCGATCAGGTGTTCATCCTCCAATACATCCAGGGCCACGGAGGCAACCCTTGCAGCCAGGGGATTCCCTCCATAGGTTGAACCGTGCTGCCCCGGCCTGATCACTTCCATGATGGCTTTGTCGGCCAGGACCAGGGACACCGGCAACATCCCGCCTGAAATCGCTTTACCCAGAAGGACCACATCAGGGCGGATGCCTTCATGCTCGCAGCAAAGCCATTTTCCGGTGCGTCCCAGGCCGGTTTGGATCTCATCCGCGAAAAAAAGGATATTTTTTTTCTTACATAAGTCAAAAAGCGATTTCAGGTACCCCTCGGGTGGAAGGATTACCCCCGCTTCCCCCTGGATGGGTTCGATGATCAAACCCGCCAGGTCCGGTTCTGATTCGATATATTCCCTTGCCGAGTCCAGATCCCCGTAAGGTAAAATGACCAGGCCGGGCAGGTAAGGGCCAAAACCACCGGTGCTGCTTTCCTCCGTGGAAGCGGAGATCGCGCCGAGCGTGCGGCCGTGGAAGTTCGATTCAAAAAACAGGATCTTAGCACGGTTGGCCGCAATCCCCTTAACCTCGTAGGCCCATTTTCTGCAAAGTTTTATCGCCGTTTCCACCGCTTCCGCGCCGGTGTTCATTGGAAGCGACTGGTCGTAACCAAATCGCTGGTTGACCTTCTGTTCGAACAGACCCAGTTGATCGTTGTAAAAAGCCCTGGAGGTCAGGGTCAGTTTTGAGGCCTGGTCCGTGAGCGCGGCGACGATCCTGGGATGACAATGTCCCTGGTTGACCGCAGAGTAAGCGGAGAGGAAATCATAGTATTTTTTACCCTCAATGTCCCAGACTTCGGCTCCCAGTCCCCGGGTCAAAACCACCGGCAGGGGATGGTAATTGTGGGCGCCGTACCGATCTTCCAGCCTGATGTAATCCTGTGAATTCATAAAATATACGGTTTCAGCCCAAAGATACGGAAGCGCCGCGCACCAATTGGTGATGGATGGCCAGCACTTGCGGGATGACCGGGTGCCTGCCATCGTTGTGGATGATAAAATCCGCTTTTTCCTTCTTTATCTCCTGGGCCCATTGCTGGTTCACCCTGTTCATAATCTCATTTTCAGAAAGCCCGTCCCTTTTGATCAGGCGGCGGATCCTCAATTCAAGCGGAGCATCGACCACTATGATTTGGTCAAGGTCCCGGTCACTGCCGCTTTCATACAATAAAGCGGCTTCCTTTAAACAGTACGGATGACCTTCCTCCTCCTGGCGTCTGAACCAGGCCTCCCCATCTTTGCGGACTTCCGGATGAATCAGGGACTCCAGGGCCTGTTTCAGCCGGGCATCGGTAAAGATCGCCCGGCTGACGAAAACCCGGTTGTATTTTCCTTCAGGGGTGTAGGCCTGGGTGCCAAGCAAGTCGATAATCTGCTTTTTTAAACCGGGACTTTCCTCGGTGATTTCTTTAGCACGCCGGTCAGCCTCATATACCGGGATACCCAGTACCCTGAATATACCGGCCACAAAACTTTTTCCTGTCCCTATTCCGCCGGTGATCCCCACTTTCAGCATGAAACCCTTTAATTTATTGCTAAAAGTAAACATAGTTCAGGGGTTGAAAGTGGCGAGGAGATTTATTGCGGGCGAATTTCTAATTTTGGGTAAATGTGAAGGGTTACCCTAAAATTCCTTTCATAATCTTTTAATAGCGGAAAACAACATTCTGAATGAGGGCTGTGGCGGCGGTGTGGATTGCGTGGAGTTTTTACTGCACTTCATTTTCCCAGGTAACGGTTGATTTCACAGCGGATCTTACTGCTGGCTGTGAAGGACTGGAGGTCCGGTTTACAAACCGTTCTACCGGACCGGTGGCATCGTTGCGGTGGGATCTCGGCGGCCAGGAATCTGCTGAACCGGAACCGGTAAGGCAATTTTTGGTGAAAGGCAAGTACAAGATCTGCCTTTGGGTGACCGACAGTACCGGTTTGGTGGATTCAGTGTGCAAACCGGACTATATCACGATCCTGGAAAGCCCGGAGATCCAGTATGAAAAAGAAGACTTTCCACAGGCCTGCGCCCCATTACCGGTGAATTACCTGGTCCGCCATCAGGGCCTGGTATCCCTTTCGGTGGATTTTGGGGATGGGAATACGGAATCCCTGGATATTGCTGAACCGGAAGTACCGGTAAAACACACCTTTTTATCAGGGGGCCATTTCTTTCCGGTGCTAAGGGCTACCGATTCGTTTGGATGCAGTTCGACAATACCCATTGATACGATTGTCCTGCACGAGGTAAGCCCTGTGCTTGATTTTAATTCGCAGGTGTTGTGCGGTTCCCCGGCCGAATTAAGCATTACCGACCGATCGATCTCCACCGATCCTATATCTGCAGTGATATTCCGGGTCACTCATGCCAACCTCTCTGTTCAGTATGATTCAATCCCTAAAAGTCTGCAGTTGTTGGAGGCGGGCAGTTATTCGGTATTTCTGAAAATACATTCCGGGTTCTGCGCGGATTCGGTGTCCTATCCGGATGCCGTGCGCCTTTTTTTCAAGCCGGCTGCGGCTTATAGGGTTTCCGAGACTTTATTTTGCCGGGGGGATACCATGACTTTTACGGATGACAGCCGGTCATTTGAGGTGATCCGGTCCCTGGAATGGATGATAGGGGATCAGTCGTACTCCGGTCCCGTGCTTCACGTGCCCCTTCACCAGGGCTCTCTCACGGTCAGCCTGGTTGCAACCACGGAGCCGGGATGCCGCGACACCGCGGTCATGACCTTTCAAGTCATGGAGTCGGTCAGTGCCAGCTTGCCTAAGCTGCTGCGCGCCTGTGAAGGCAGTCCGGTAAGCCTCCAGGCCTCCCTTCCACAACCTGTTGAAGGGATGGGTTTCTCCTGGAAATACGGGGACCAGACCCTTTGTGAATATTGTCTTCAATATACGGTGAGGATGGATACTTCCAGGTCATACACCTTTGAAGCCAGGCATCCCAATGGTTGCCTTACCACTTATGATCAGTACATCGATGTACTTCCAAACCCGCTCCCGGACCCGGGACTGCAGGCCGATACCATTATCTGCAGGGGGGAAGTGGTGCCTCTCTCCGCCGTTTTTTTGGAAGACCTTTTTAGTTATCAATGGGACCCGTCCAGGCCAGGCTTATCCTGTTATGACCATTGCCGGAATCCGATCGCTAAACCAGACTCGACCACCACTTTTGTATTACAGCTCCGCAATGCCGTGGGTTGTATCCGGGAGGATTCGGTGAGGGTCATTGTCAATTCACCCAAGGGAATAGATCTTGGCCCGGACAGGATCATCTGCCCGGGTGATTCCTATCCATTTGATGTCCGGGAGGTATCCAATCACCGCTGGTCGGGTTCATCCGGTCTGTCCTGCACCAATTGCCCCGATCCGGTGGCCCGTCCGCTGAATTCATCCACTTATATTCTCAGCGCCCTGGAAGACGGCTGCCCGGTGACAGATACCATAAGGATTGGACTCCTGTCTGTGGAATTGTTGCAGGGGGGAAAAGATACGGTCCTGTGTTCAGGATCCCCGGTGAGGTTGGATGCATCCCGTTACCCCACGGCACGTTGGCTCCCTTCCGATGTCCTGGATGAACCGGACAGCCCTTCCCCTGTTGCAAGGCCAATCAGCGCCACGACCTTTTTTGTAAAATACACCGAGGACCTGTGTACGATCAGGGATTCGTTCTCGGTACTGGTTTTATTGTCCACAGAGATTACCGGCAGGGACCGGACGGTTTGTCCGGGAGAAGAATTTTCACTGACTGCGGAAGGCGAAGCGACCCGGTATCAATGGACGGGTCCGAATATATCATCGGGCCAGAATACCAACAGCATACGCGCCCGGGTGCGGGAGGCGGCTTCCTTCCAGGTCATTGCTCAAAACCATACCTGCTCACCCGATACCTTGCGACTCATGGTGGATGTCATCCCATTTATCAGCCTCCCAGCCCAGGTTTCCGTGAGCGCCATCAAAGACCTGCCATTTCAGCTCAACAAAACCCTGGTCCTGGACAGCCATTACCTTTTCCAGTGGACCCCGGCTTCGGGCTTGTCGTGCAGGGATTGTACCAGGCCTATTTTATTGCCGGACAGCCCCAGGACCTACCGGTTTTTGATTACTGATCCGGCAACCGGCTGTATGTTGGAACAAACGGTGTACATTCAATTGGTGGAGAGCTGCCAGGCCAGTGATTTTTTCAGCATGCCGAATCTTTTCACCCCCAACCAGGATGGGGTCAATGATCTTTTATTCGTGATTCCCAAAGCGGCAGACCAGATCCGTTCCTTCCGCATCTTTGACCGGACGGGGGACCTGGTCTTCGAAACCTTTGATCTCCGCGTGGGCTGGGATGGAAGGCTAAAACAAAAGGAAATGGGCAATGGGGTTTATGTCTACCTGGTTGAAGCCGAATGCCCGCAATTGAATCAGACCATTCTGCTTTCGGGGGATATCACGCTCATCCGCTAAAAGGCATCGGTGGATAAACATTCAAAAGCAGGAAATTCAGGCCATTGATGTTCTGCTTTGGTCTTTTGAAACAAAGCCATGAATTCTCCGGCCATGGAGACCGGCACGGAAAACCGGGCCTCAATGAGTTCAGCATATTGTTTTTTGAGGTCCCTGGCCGGTATGGATTTCAACCAGGCCGTGACCGGTTTGTCTAATGTATATGGAAAGAGGATTCTGAATTGAGCCTCCCGATGACGTGTGATGATTTCGGACCGGGTCACGGCATCTGCGGCTGCCTGCTTGTATGCCTGAATCAAACCTGAGGTCCCCAACAGGGTGCCTCCGAAATATCGGACCACCGCGATCAGGGTATTTTCCAAATGATGTGATTTCAACTGCGAGAGAATGGGTCGGCCCGCGGTACCCGGTGGTTCTCCGTCATCCTGTACCCGGGCATATTCAGGATCGGGCCCAAAGCGATAAGCATAACAAATATGACGGGCTTTGGGATGTTCTTTATGAAGACGGGTTACCAGCATCTTGACCTCGGACTCGTCTCGCAGGGGAAAGATAAAAGCTTGGAAAGTGCTGCCTTTATCCTTATAAGTCCCGGAAGCCGGTCCGGATACCGTTAAAAATTGATCTGTTCCAGACATGGGGCCTTGAGGGGAACTGTTATTCTTTAAAGGCCTTATCCTGTTTTCTGAAATTCAGCCGGTTGACCTCATCCCCGATCCGGAACCCATAACGCAGGCCTTCTTCACAATCTTTGCGGTAATGCACTCCCATATACATTCTGGAGAGTGCGTTTTCGTTGGCCATTTCGTGAAAGGAATTGAATTTTCGGGGTTTCCCCAAAAATTCTTTGCGGTGGTCATGGCTGTAATCCGCCATTTTAAAGGATTCTCCAAATGCATTCGTTAAAATACTGGCGGCAGCGGCGCCAAAAATAGCATGGCCGGATGGGTAACTTGGAAAGGAGGGGCTTTCATGGAGGGGTTGCCAATGGGGTTCGATCAGCCGCCCGATATAAGTTTCGGGTCTTTCCGTATTGTATTGATATTTAACACTCCAGGTCAATACCGCTGCATCATTAAGGGCAATGCCGATTTTAGCCAGCATTTCCAGCCGGTCCTCGACCGGCATGGACCTGGCCTTTTCCATGGCTTGTATCGCGATGGATATCCATCGCGAGGCGGCGCAAAACGTCACTCCGTGAAAATCATCAGACCAGAATTCGGAAATCCATTTTTTTTCAAGGGAAAGGGATTTGGATAGGGTATATAATTCCCAGGCCTGTGAAAACAATTCTGAGTTCTGATTTTCCGCATAGGGCAGGGGTGCAGCGATTTGCAGGCTGCGGATTCCGGGGGTAAAAGTCCTCACATTGCCCCAGTGCGGGAGGAGGGGAGGCATCTGATCTGTACCGGTCGGCTTCCAGATGCCGGGCTGGTCCGGAAGTTTAAAGGAAACATCATAATTATACAAATACGCATGGCGGCCCAGGGAATCTTGATTGGAATAAGCGTAGATCTGGCTGGCAATATACTTGCCATACCGGTCTGAAGGGAAAATCGCTCCGCTGTCCGCATTTTCCAAAAAATTTTCAAGCCTGGATTCATACAGATTTTTGCTCTCCGATTTCAACAGACGGTTGGTACTGGGATAAAAATAAAGGGCAAGATTGTAATAGAGGGCGTTGAGACTGGCTTCAAGGCAGTAGGGTTTCCTGGGATCAAACGGCTGGAGACGAAGATGATGGATCTGATGATCTAAGGGGAGGGCATTTGCGAATTTGGGGATCGCGGCCTCCCATCCGGCAATGCCCAGGTATCCAAAGGTCCTCGCGCTCACCGGCGGACGGTAACCGTCGGTATGGCGGTTTAGGACGAGAAAATGACTATACCAGTCCCGGATGACCTGGTTGGCACTTTGTTCTGATTTCAGTTCCCCGGATCCATGGGCACATCCTAAAAGTACGGTAGTTAATAAAAAAAGGATTGCGACCTTACCAATGCCCTGGACCGCCGGGGTGGCAGGACTGGAAACGAGGGCTTGGGCTTCCGGCAAGGAGGGACTGATTGGGGCATGCCTGAAACGAAGGATAAACCGGTTGCCTTTCTCCTGGTCCGAATAAACTTCCAAAGGAACCTTATGGATGTCCAGGATGCTTTTTACCAGGGATAGGCCTATCCCGGAGCCCTTACGGTGCTTATGTTCCGTAGTTCGGTAAAAAGGCTGAAATATTTTGGTGATTTCGTCCGGACTGATGGCTGTTCCGGAGTTCTGAAATTCCAGTCGGATCTCCTCCGGATCGGAAAAATCCAGAATGGTCCGGGTCGAGGAATCGTTGGAGAATTTGCACCCGTTTTCCATCAGGTTCATGAAGGCCAGTTTCAGCAGGGGCTCATTGGCCTGGACAAACATGCCTTCCTCCTCGACCGGAAGATGCATCATTTCAATTTTAATGTTATAGGAAGGATTGGACTTGTACAGGCTTTCCTGGGCCTGGTAGATCAATTCATCCAAACGCACCGCGGTGAGGGGAATATGATTGGCGTTCGAGTTTACCCGGGCCAGTTGTAGCAGTTTCTCAATGGTCTGGGTCATTTCGTCTATGTCTTCCTGAAGGGAGGAAAGGATCTGGTTGTATTCTTCTGGCGTTCTTTTTTTATTTATGGCATATTGTATTTGGGTTCGGATGGCTGCCAGGGGATTCCGCAGTTCGTGGCTGACGTTGGAGATAAAACTCTTTTCGGTTCGGAAAGCCTGGTCGATCCGTTCGAGGAGGGAGTTAAAGGTGGCGATCAGGTTGGTGAGTTCGTCGTTGTGCCTGTCCGGTTTGAGCCTTTTGCTCAGGTCCGTGGGCAGGATATGTTTCACTTCATGGATGATCCTGGAGACCGGCCGGAGAGATTGGCCGGCAAAAAACCAGCCTCCAAATGTGACGATGAGGACGGTAAACAGGGTGCTGATGAGGAGAATATTGCGCAATTTGACCAGTTTGGAATAATCCGGCTTGTCCTCGGAGACCACGATATAGTCCTTGTTTTGCCTTGACTTGTACAAAAATCCATAGGCTTTGTAGGGCGGGTTGATAAAACGGTAATCCCCGGTTTCCCGGATCTGCCGCAGGGCCGAAACCGGAGTATTGGGAGCGGAGGAAATGAGGGAATAAATGCGGTTGAGGTCGTTGTTGTAGATGGAGGTGTTGCCTACATCCTGGATTAATATTTCTCCCGGTTCCTTCTTATCGGGCAGGGGTTGAAGTTCGTCCTCATGAAACAAGACCATTTCCGCGGTCATCCTGGCCTTGCTTTCCAGCAGGCTGAAGATCTCCTCTTCGATATGGGCCTTGAATTGCCTGTAGATGAAGAGCATGGACAGGCCATAGATGCCGATGGTGATAAGGATAAACTGGTAGGATAATTTTGTCCTGATTTTCATAGGCCCCCTCACTCTTTTTTGATGTAGTACCCTATACCAAAATGAGTATGGATCAGTTTGTCGGTAAAATCCCGGTCAATTTTTTTACGAAGATAATTTACATAGACTTCAATGACATTGGTATTGATCTCCACGCCCAGGTTCCAGACTTTTTCAAGGATTTCGAGCTTCGGGATCACCCGGCCCTGGTTCCGGATCAGGTATTCCAGCAGGGAGAATTCCTTCGGGGTGAGTATAATTTTCCTGCCGGCCCGGCTCACTTCCAGGGTGGACAGGTTGATCTCAAGGTCTTCATAATTCAGTTTTTCCGCGGAGAGGTTTGAAAGGTTGGACCTCCGGTGCAGGGCGGAGACCCTTGCAAACAATTCTTTCAGGTCAAAGGGTTTGGCGAGATAGTCGTCTGCGCCCGAATCGAGGCCCTTGACCTTGTCATCGGTCTCATCCAGGGCGGAAATCATCAGGATGGGCGTTTTGATCTGTTTTGATCTCAATTTCCGCGACAACTCTATACCATTCATATCCGGCATGATTACATCCGTGACGATGACATCAAAGGGGGAGCGGTCAATTTTCCGGAGCCCTTCCTCGGCGTTGAGGCATAAATCGGTCTCAATCCCGTTTTCATTCAGGAAGGCCTGGATGGATAGCGCGGTTTTGGGCTCATCTTCGATCAGCAGGATTTTCATCTGCCCAAAGATCAGGATCTTTAGCCAGTTTTGGCTTGTAAATCTGTGGTTCAGAGGATTCTAAGCAAAATCTTAAGAAAAATTATGACCCAAATCAGTTTGTGGATTCCAGCCCTATTTTTACATTTGATCCGCAAGAAAGCTAGATTCTTGCTTATCTTCAATCTAATTCAACTCTTATGAACATTAATTTACTAAGACTTTGCCTCCCGTTTACCTTGTTAATCCTGGTAGCCAGTTGCCAGAAAAACACCATCGAAGAACCCGGTGAAGAAGTGCCGGAAACCAATCTGGTCGCCGATTATGACCACTCCGTGATCTGGGAGTGGAATGAACTCTTTGCCCGGATCGATAAGGATGCCCTTGGCTACAGGCCCTGCCCAGGCCCCAGGGCGCTCGCCTATATGGGTCTCTCAGCATATGAAATCGCCGTGCCCGGCATGCCTACTTTCAACAGTTTGAAAACCCAGTGGGGCACTGACTTAAAAATTCCCGATTTCCAGGTTGGGCAGAATATCCATTGGCCTACGGCCATCAACTCCAGCTATGCTTTCCTGATGAAAAAATTCTTTTTCAAGACGAATTTTGTCCAGGGATTCGGGCACATCAGTAATGCGGAAGCCCAAAAAATGATAGCAACCCTGGAAACAGGTCTTGAAACCAAATTCAAAGCAGAAATCAATGACCTGGTACTTTTTAACGATTCCAAAGCCTGGGGCGAAAAGGTGGCTACGGCGATATGGAACTGGGCTATCACCGACGCCTATGGTCATGAATCCGATTTGAATCCCCTCAGCAACGATCCCACCAAAGGAGATGCATTTTATTACAACTGGAGGGCAAAAAGCATGGTCGATGGTAAAGTGGTTCCCGGCAGATGGCAACCCACCAACGATAACCCCGACGGAGGCATGTTTCCTTATGGCGGCCGGATGAGAACTTTCGTGACCAACGATGCCCAGAAGTTGTGTCCCCCTCCGCTGGCATACAGCGAAAGCAAAACCTCTCCGTTTTATGCACAAGCCCTTGAAGTGTACAGCCTTTCTAATCCGGACATGAGATATGAGGACCGATGGGTTTCTGAGTTCTGGAGCGATGATATTTTTGGCCAGACCTTCAGTCCTCCTACCCGGGTTATTGCCATCCTCGACCAGGTCCTTGTCATAGAAAAGGCCAATCTGGAAAAAGCAGTGGAGTCCGTTGCCAAACTGGGCTTGGGCCTTAACGATTATGGGGTGGCCTGCTGGCACTCCAAATATGTCTACAATGTGGAAAGGCCTGAAACCTATATCAAGAGGCTCATTGATCCAAACTGGGAACCGATCCTTGTAAACACCGTGAGCGGGGTTCAGGGGATCACTCCCTCCTTTCCTGCTTATCCATCGGGTCACTCCACATTCGGTGGGGGTGCGGGCGTTCTGTTGGCAGACCTGTTCGGACAGAATTATGAATTCACCGACCTCTGCCATAAAGACCGCACGGAATTTCTGGGAATTCCCCGGACCTTCAATTCCTTTGAAGACGCCGGTTATGAAAACGCGCTCTCCAGGGTGACCCTGGGTGTGCATTTCAGGATGGACTGTGTGGCAGGCGTTGCTCTCGGCCAGGCTATTTCCAGAAGGGTACTGAAATTACCCTGGAAAAAATAAAGGGCTGAATGATTTTACCGGACTGAAACGGTTCCGGAACCATTAAAAAAGGTGTGGGGTTGTCTCACACCTTTTTTAATTCCCAATATCTTATAAAGTCCTTAGAATCACCTGGTTTTCTTATCAGATCTTTAAAAAATACCTGTTGGTTTTTATGTAGACTTGCGCAGGAAGTATATAACATTTCCGGCACCAAAAGAGGGGTGGAATTGTATAATTCCGTTGGATTTCAGCACAGGATTCGAAGGATCAAAATATGAAAAAGATCATCGTATGGACATTGTGGTTCGGATGCACCGGACTTTATTCCCAAAATGAAGATACTCTGATGGTGAAGGAGATCTCGAAAATAGAGATCCAGGGCTACCGTTTCGAAGCCGGAGCCGTCCGGCAACTTGAAGCGGTCCACCAAACGTATATCACTTCCGGTAAAAAAAATGAAGTGCTTACGGTCCAGGATCTGCCGGCCAATCTGGCGGAAAAAACCGGAAGGCAGATCTTTGCAAAAAAGCCGGGAATCTTTGTTTACGATATGGACGGTTCCGGGAACCAGGTAAACGTATCCAACCGGGGTCTGGACCCGCACCGGAGCTGGGAATACAATGTCCGTCAAAACAATATCATGACCAATTCGGATATCTACGGTTATCCGGCAAGCCATTACAGCCCGCCCATGGAATCCATTTCCCGGATTGAGATGATTTCAGGGACTTCCAGCCTCCAGTATGGTTCCCAGTTCGGGGGCATGATCAATTATGTCACCAAACAAGGGGATACCACCAAAGCCCTCAGTTACGAAAGCCTCAGTTCCATCGGTTCCTACGGCTTGCTGAGTACCTATCAGTCGATCGGCGGCAAAAGCGGCAGGTTCCGGTATTATGCCTATTACCATCGGCGGAATTCAAAGGGATACCGGGACGACTCCCGCTCGGATGCCCAGTCCCAGTTTTTTAATCTAACTTATGCCGCCAGTCACGATTTCAACATCAAAGCTGAACTGGGCAGAAGCCAATACCTGTACCAGATCCCCGGCCCCCTGTCGGACGCCATGTTTCGGGATAATCCCAGACAATCCACCCGCCGAAGAAATTATTTCAGCCCGGATATATATATTCCTTCTCTTTCGCTGGATTGGAAAATCAGCCCGACCACCCGGTTGAACTGGGTAAATTCGGCTGTCCTGGGTACCCGAAACAGTGTGCAATTTATCGGTCTTGCGGATACAGAGGATAAAATTGATCCGCTGACCGGACAGTATAAACCAAGGCAGGTTGATATCGATCATTTCAACAGTTATTCCAGTGAACTGCGCCTGCAACAACATTACCGGCTCGGAAAGGTAGGAGGCATCCTGGTAGGCGGACTGAGATTGGTCAATAACGACTTACACCGGAGACAACAGGGCAAAGGGACCACCGGTACGGATTACAACCTGGAGATCACCGAGTCGTCCTTTGGGCGTGATGTCCATTTCAAAACGGATAATACGGCTTTCTTTGCTGAGAATTTGTTTCAACTGTCGCCGAGATTGGACTTGTCTGTGGGATTGAGGCTTGAAAGCGGGACCAGCAAGATGCGGGGGATCATTTCTTACTTGCCGGATGAAAAAGTGCCACAGGATATTGATCACCGGTTCCCCCTGGTTGGCATCAGCGGTCAATACCGGTTGAACTCGAATCACCTGGTTTACGGAGGCTGGTCCCAGGCCTACCGGCCCGTTATTTTTGCCGATATCATCCCTGCAACGGTCCTCGACCGGTCTGATCCGGACCTGAAGGATGCTTATGGTCACAATGCGGAATTGGGGATCAAAGGTCAAATCAGTGCGAAGTTGAAATATGACCTCAGCCTGTTCCGGATATATTATAAAAACCGGATAGGTACCCATGTGCTCACAGAGGGTGCCGGTGAGACGTATTTCCTCAAAACCAATATCGGGAACAGCCGGACCCATGGGATAGAGGCCTATGCGGAGTGGAACCTGATAGATCAAGCCACCCACAGATTGTCTGTCTTCACGGCTTCGTCTTATTTTGACGCCATTTATCTCAATGGCAAATTGAGGGAAGGCAATGAAAACAAATCCCTGGAAGGTAACCGTCTTGAAACGGTGCCCGAATGGATCAGCCGCAATGGAATTCAATTTAACTACAAACTCTTCACCGCGGTCTTCCAGCACAGTTATGTCGACGATATCTTTTCCGACGCCGTAAATACCGTCCAGCCCAGCGCAAACGGTGCAAAGGGCAGGGTTCCCTCTTATACGATCCTGGACCTGAACATGTCTTATCGTTTTAATGCAAACTATCTGTTGAAACTGGGGATAAACAACCTGGCCAACCGGCAATACTTTACCAAAAGGCCTGCGGGTTATCCGGGCCAGGGGGTCTGGAGTTCTGACGGAAGGAGCCTGGTTGTTTCCTTCGGCATTCGGTTATAGTTCCCTGAATCTTTAATGTAAGTTAGACAGTGGGCAAATGGGCAAGTTCTGCTCGCATCCCGGCCTTGGGCGTCCCTTGATCTGGGCAAGGGGGAGTGTGGGAGGAATTAAAGCGCATGATTCCCCTGGGATTTCCATTCCCGGCTTTCAACCTTTAAGGCCCTGGGATTGTTAATTGCTTCGTATGATTCTGATCGTCCATGGGACCAATCGCCGGGGGAGCCTGAGCAAACCGCTTACAGACTTTGTCACCAAATACCTTAATGAAACCAGCGGGGAAGAAGTAGAAAGTCTCGATCTCGCCGAGATCCCTATCGAAGCCTTTGATTCCGAATCCATGTATCAGGCCGACCGCCATTCCTCCAGGCTGATGGACATCCAAAACCGTTATGTCTTTCCGGCATCAAAAATGGTCTTCATTTCGCAGGAGTACAACGGCAGCATACCCGGTATCCTGAAATTATTTATCGATGCCTGCTCCGTGGCGGATTCAAAAAAAGCTTTTTATCATAAGAAAGCCCTCCTGATTGGGGTTGCTTCAGGCCGGGCGGGGAACCTACGTGGAATGGAACATCTGACCGGGATCCTGATGTATCTCAATATGATCGTATATCCCAACCGCCTTCCGGTTTCCCGGATCGAACACCTGATAGACGAACAATCCATCCTTGCTGACCAGGATACCCGGAATGCCATTACCAGGTTACTGGACCAGTTTATCCGGTTTTGACACCCCATTCCTCCAGGGTGGTGAAGGCGGCGGCCACCACTTTTCCCGTTTCGGTTCTTTTCAGGGAGGCCACCTCATGATCTATATCGTGTTCGAAATACAAGTCAATCTTTTCCTCGATGCAACGGTTCAACAGAAGCTCTTTTTCGGCCAGGGTGACGAGGGGCTGCATATCATAGGCCATGATATAAGGCAGGGCAAGGTGGTGTACCGAAGGAAATAAATCCGCCGTAAACAAGAGTTTTTTATCCGGTCCCGCATGGATCAAGGGCAGAACCATAGCCCTGGTATGCCCATCAACACGGATAAACTCGATCGATGGAAAGGGAGAATCCCTATCCTGCAAAAAACGGATCCTGTCCTGGGCCAGCAGGGGCATGAAATTTTCCGGCAGGAAGGAAGCCTTTTCCCGGGCATTGGGCTTTACCGCCAGGTCCCATTGTTCTTTATGGGTCCAGTGGGTGGCCGAAGGCAGACTTGCTGCCGGATTCCCGGCCTCATCGTAAAATAAAGCCCCGCCAACATGGTCAAAATGAAGATGCGTGAGGATTACATCGGTAATGGATTCCGGGTCGATCAGGTGGTGATTCAAGGCCGCCTGCAGCGTCCGGAAGCCCCCAGGTTCGTAATAGGAAAAAAATTTTGTATCCTGCTTGTTTCCCATCCCCGTATCGATCAGGATGCGGTGGTGGCGGTCTTCCACATAAAGGCAGCGCATGACCCAGTCGCATAAATTATTGGCGTCGGGCTGCATGAGTTTACTCCAGATCCGTTTAGGCACTACCCCGAACATGGCCCCGCCATCCAGTTTAAAAGTCCCGGCAAGCACTGATTTGAGGACCATCATCAATCGTTGAGAAGGGCCATATGCATGGCGGTGATCGCGGCTTCCGTGCCTTTATTGCCTTCTTTGCCCCCGGCCCGCTCAAGCGCCTGTTGTTGGTCGAGGGTGGTTAAAAGGCCGAATATCACAGGGGTGTTCCTCAGGATATTGAGTTGCATGATGCCTTGGGATACCGCTTGCGAAATATAGACGTCGTGGGGGGTGTCCCCCCTGACTACGCATCCCAGGCAGATGACGGCATCCGGCCTGGACTTTTTAATGATCCTCTTGGCGGCGAATACCAACTCAAAGGAGCCCGGCACCCGGATCACTTCGAGATCCTGTTTTTTTACCTGGTGCCTGACGAAGGTTTTGATGGCGGCTACCTCGAGTTTTTCGGTGATCTCCCTGTTCCAGGCCGTGCTGATGATACAGAACCGGTACCCGGCCATGGACGGCAATTCCGGGAGGGCGGATTCAACAAGATTCGTTCGTTTGCTCATATTGGATTTCCGGATTTGTGGTTCTCCAGGTTTAATTGATTTTGTTCCAGTCCCAGAGTACGATTTGCCAGGATTCGCCATCTGCGTGCCGGTGTTCCCGGATGGGTACAAAACCAACCTTGGAATGTGCATGCAAAGATCGGGTATTCCGGGATGAGATCTCAGTGACACAATAATAATATTTCGACCGGTGTTCCGACATCTTATGATAAAGCGAAGTCATGAGGCCCTGGCCACGGTATTCTTTGGCGACGCAGACCTGGCCGCAAACCAAAAACCCATGGTCCGCCAGGGCCCGCCCCTCAACATGAAGCGAATCCACCAGGTTGAAAAAATCAAACAATTCAGGTACGGAATGGCCATGTTCCCGGGTCATGCAAAGGGCATAGGCCGCCAGCCGCTTGCCATCCAGGGCTACTACCGCCGGTTCCGACCGGCAAATGCTTTTAAGCGTTACCGGGTCGTGTTCCACATATAAAAAACCCTGGGCGGCGCTTTCTTCGGGGCTCAGGAATTTCCGCAGATTCAGGCGTTGCAGGGTTAAAACGTCCTCCAGGATTTCCGGATCCGAGGTAAACGTGAGGGCGACGGATGGAGCAGTCATTGGCTAAAAATAATACCTGGCGAATAAATGGAACTGCTTCCAGGCAGTTGGAATCACTGAGATCAGAAAATGCCGGATTGTGTAATTTTGCCTTCATCTACCATCTGATCACAGCATTTAAATGGGTCCTGTCGGATTGCTGGGCCACGATATTAATACTGGTCCTGTTGGCCCAGGGTTGCTGCCTAAATAATGGGCCCGGATTGGCAACCGAAGCACTCGATACCCTTTCGCTTGCAACAAAATATTGTGGTTCCTGTCACCGGTTCCCGGAACCAGGCCTTTTGGATAAAAAAACCTGGGAACATAGTCTTTTGCCCAATATGGGATGCCGGCTGGGGATCCGCACGGAAGGGTATAGTCCTTATAAAGGAAAGGATATGCTCGAGCAAAATCTTTTGGAGCAGGCAAATATTTATCCTGCCCTTCCATTGATTCCGGATTCCACCTGGTTTAAAATCAGGGATTATTATATCTCCAATGCGCCGGATACGCTGATCGTCCCCCGGGACTCTTCCGTGGATCTGGAACAATTCGTAGTGTATCCGAAAGGCGCCCTGGTGAGGGTACCCCGGCTAAGTATGCTTGCCGTGGACACCTTTTCGGGCCTGGTGTTCGCCGGATTGGAATCGGGTCAAATCCGGGTTTTGGATTCCTCCTGGGACCTTTCGGACAGCTTCGCGATCGGATCGACTCCAATCCAATTAATCCCCGGGGAAGAAGGGACCCGTATCCTTTCGGTCGGCATCCTCTATCCATCGGAACAGTCTTTCGGTTCCCTGCTCACCCGGAAGGGCGGCAGTTGGCAGGAGGAGATCAACGGATTACATCGTCCGGTCTGGCTCAGCCTGATGGACCTGGACGGAGACGCTGAGTCTGATTATATCATCCATGAGTTTGGGTATGAAACAGGCCGCCTATCCTGGTATCCTTCCTCGCGAAAGGACCCAAAGGCGGTCAGCTTGTTTTCAGGATCAGGCAGTATAAAAAGCGAAGCGGTCGATCTGGATGGGGATAGCCGAAAGGAACTGGTTTGCCTTATCGCCCAGGGAGACGAACAGGTTTCGGCCTGGTTGCCGGTGGCCGGGGGCGCCCCGCGGTACCAAAGGCTTTTGAGCTTTCCTCCGGTATATGGGCTCTGTGATTTGGATCTGATCGATTTTAACGGAGACGGAAGGGTCGATATCCTGATCTCAAACGGGGATAATGCGGATTACAGCCAGGTTCCCAAGCCTTACCACGGGATTCATATATTCTTGAATCAGGGAGGGTTCCGGTTTGAGGAATCCGCATTTATACCTT